>Ga0310123_10003071_pt1 | contig 13071 bp, 10 predicted proteins | sample CB6_AW_1057_MG_FD_203505 | JGI IMG/M metagenome (GOLD analysis project Ga0310123, IMG submission 203505) | Marine microbial communities from Western Arctic Ocean, Canada - CB6_AW_1057 | ecosystem: Environmental > Aquatic > Marine > Oceanic | place: Canada: Western Arctic Ocean | collected... | reverse complement strand
ACCCCCAAAGGCCCCGGACAACCCCCCCCCCTTGGGCTTCTGTATAAGGATAACAAGCACCATGAAGATGCTCGCGAGCAAGAATGATGCGGCAAGTGCAGTGACGTACCAGGCGCCGAGGGTAAGCATAGCAAGTTCCTATCTTGATTCGGTCGCCCCAATGATAGCGAGAAAATCATCAGCATTGAGCGAAGCCCCTCCAACGAGAAATCCGTCAATATCGTCGCCGCAGATCAGTTGGGGTGCTTGGTCGGGCTTGACCGATCCCCCATACTGCACACGGACCTGCTCGGCCACGGATCCCGACCAGCTCAACCCATCTCCGAGCACGCATCGCAATCGCTTGTGGGCCGCCTGGGCGTCTCTGGGTGTAGCGGTCTTGCCCGTCCCGATCGCCCACACTGGCTCATATGCGATGGTGACCCGAGACATCTGCTGCTCAGTGACACCTGCCAGGCCGCTCAGCAACTGCCCGGCATTGATTGCGTCAGTCTTGCCTGCTTCGCGCTGAGCGAGCGTCTCACCAATGCATAGGATGATCTGCATCTCCGCTTCTAGGGCTGCGATTGCTTTCTCATTGATCAGCGTGTCGGATTCGCCCAACACATGCCTACGCTCCGAGTGCCCGACCAGCACAACCGACACCCCGCAATCGACCAGCATGCCAAGACTAACTTCACCCGTATAGGCCCCATGAGGCTCATGATAGAAATCCTGCGCCCCCAACCACACCGAGCCTGAGCCGATCTGTTTGGCCACTGCGTCTAATGCGGTAAATGGGGGGAAGACGGCAACGTCGGTATCGTGGGTTTCATCGCAACGATTCGCCACGGCCGCAGACAGCGCTGCGGCCTCTCTCCGATTCAGGTTCATCTTCCAATTGCCCCCGACAAAAGGCTTACGGACGGCCAAAGCAGTTCTCCAAAGACCCATAGATTAATCGGGCACGGTGATCAGGACGCAACGAAAGCGGTAGTGTCCACCGATCCCTGAGCGAGTAACGATTTGGCGCCGCGAGCCCGCAAATCCGCGATAACGCGCAAAACCAGTCGCCGCAGTTGCCGTACCGTCTCGGACTCATCGATCTCCAAGCAGTGCTGGCCGTCCCGCGACATCACTCGCACCCGTAAACGGTAGACCCTGGAAGCTAGATTCTGATCCGTCTCTCCGTGGGGACTGGCAAGCACACCGATTGCGCAATGGCAGTCTGCACCTAGGCCCGCGACCACCTGCCGTTCAGCATGCACCGCGATTGCCGCGGTAGGGTGATTGATCGGCAAGCACCGGGTCAGAGTCAGGTGGTCATCACGGCGGCATTGAATCGCGATAGCTCCCTGGCCGGCAGCCGGCAACATCTGGTCTGGGTCCAGTGGCGGCCCCGCGTGTTCACCCAGCCCCAATCGCCCCAATCCGGCCACGGCAAGAATTGTGGCATCGTAGTGGCGCTGTCCCGCCGGATTCAGCACTTTTCCCACTCGCGTGTCAACGTTACCGTGAATCGGCTTGATGCGCACCTTATCGCATCGAGCAAGCAACTGCGCGGCGCGGCGAGGGCTGGAGGTTCCCACGATCGTTCCCGCAGGGAGCGCATCGATTGAGCCAACCCCATGCGCCGAAATCAGACAATCGCGTTCGTCGGCACGTTTCGGTACGGCGGCAATTTGGAGCCCGGGCATATCCGTTGCAGGCAGGTCCTTAAGGCTGTGCACACCAATATCTGCTTCCTCGGCGAGCAGGACCTTTTCAATAGCGCGTGTGAAGATTCCTTTGCCGGTCCCGCCACCCCAAACCTCACCTTCCGATTCGATCCACCGGTATTGCACCGGAACATGGCGGTGTAGGCGTTGCAGAGCATTTCCCACAAGCTCGGCCTGAATCCGGGCCAGGCGGCTGGAGCGCGATGCAATCACAATCGGTTTACGGCTTCTTCGCAATTGATGTCTCTCAGCTCGGCCCCTAATATAACGCTCTTCACGCCCAGTGCGAACAATCGTTCCTCCGTACGAATGAGTTCTTCCATGGCGACAAGCCGATTTTGGATGTTCTGGCGGTGGAAGCTGCACTGGCAGATCATGCTGGGCCTGTTTGTCGGCGTCGCAATCGGCTACCTAATTGGCCAGTGGGCCATTGGTCAGATTCCGCCAGACACCGATTCAGTGAGTCGGGGCGCCACTGCCGCAACAATCGTCAAAAACAGCTCGGTCTATCTGCTTTTCAAGCTGATTGGCGACCTATTTCTCCAAGGCTTGAAGCTCATCATTGTACCACTGGTGGTCAGTTCCATCATCCTGGCGGTGCTGGGCATCGGCCGGACAGGAAATTTTGGACGACTCGGTGGCAAGACCCTGATGTATTACGCGTGCACCTCACTGATCGCAATTCTGATCGGACTGACGCTGGTTAACCTGGTGTCGCCGGGACGCGGGGAAGACGGGCGCGGAATCCTCGAAGGACAGGATCTATCGGCCTTCGCAGATGCCCAAGCCACTGTAGAGAGCAAAACGGCGGGTCGCACCGCCCAAGATGCGTTCTTGAACGTATTTCGCGAGATGGTCCCGCCAAACGTAGTCAAGGCAGCTGCCGATGGAAAACTGCTTGGACTGATCGTGGTGGCCCTGCTGGTGGGCTATTTCCTCTCACACATGACTGGCGGGCCACGCCAGACACTGGCGCTACTGACCTCCGGTATCTACGAATTGACACTTCGAATTACCACACTGGTGCTGCGACTGGCCCCCGTAGGCGTGCTGGGGCTACTGGCAGCCACGGTTGCTGAGCAATACGCTACCCTCAAACCGGATGATCGCTTTGCGGATTTCATCACCGGAATTCTTGGCTTCGCCAGCACCGCTTTCGCAGCGCTTGTGTTACACCTGCTGGTGGTTATGCCCCTGATCCTCTCGCTGATTGCGCGGGTCAATCCACTTCGTCACTACCGGGCAATGGCACCAGCACTGATAACGGCGTTCTCCACCGCTTCCAGTTCCGCCGCACTGCCTCTGACCATGAAATGCGTCGAACAGCGAGCTGGTGTCTCAAATCGCACTACAAGCTTCATGCTGCCACTGGGAGCAACGGTAAACATGGATGGAACCGCCCTGTACGAATGCGTTGCTGCCATCTTCATCTGCCAAGCCTTTGGTATCGACCTGTCTGGCGGCCAACAGTTCATGATCGTGATCACGGCGTTGCTGACCAGTGTGGGGGTAGCTGGCGTCCCCGCGGCCTCACTGGTAGCGATCATTGTCATCCTACAAGCGGTCCAGAATCAGTTGCCCGAAGATGCCCCCGTGCTGCTGGCCGGGCTGGGGCTGCTGTTCGTCTTCGATCGCCCGCTCGACATGTGCCGCACCGCCGTCAACATTTTTAGCGACAGCGTTGGTGCCGTAACCGTGGCCCGTAGCGAGGGCGAAACGCATGTGCTCTGCCAACAGCAATCAAACAACAACGATCCGTTGGTCTCGGGTACAATTTCCACCGATGCCTGACGTCTAATCCCATACATCCTGTGTCTGGAGTACCCATGATGGCCCGTATGATTCGGCATGAAGCAACCGCGCCCTGCGAAATAAAACCCGATCCTGAAGGCCGCAGCACTTGGATTTGCATGTGCGGCCTGAGCCAGGACTACCCATACTGTGACGGAGCGCACAAAATCGCCCGCCAAGGCGAGAAGGCTGGAAAGCTCTACTTCTACGATACGGATCGCAAGCAGGTCACAGAAGTTCAGGACGAAACGGGCTCGTAATCTTGCCCGCTAAAAGGCCTGTGAAGTTTTCGCGGGTCAATACCGGTCGAGGCTCGGGCAAGCCGTCACTTCCTGAGCAGGTGCTGTCGCAAGAATCGGCTGCGCAGAAGCCTCGGTACCTCGGTGACGATGAGCTCGATCGCCTATCTTGGGCGGACCGATCAACTCACATTCGACGCACCCCGTGGCGGTTCGCCCCAGTACCGCCACGATTCTACGGGCAAGATCGTCCTCAACAGACACCCGCGGACCGCTGAGTCGCAAGTCAACTATGCAATCGCTCTGGTGCAACTCTAACCACACGGTCGCATCACGAATTTCGCCACGGGTAGACGCCTGTCGCAAAATTTCCTTCAGGTCATGAAACTGCCCGTTGAAGGTTGAACCATTGGTAGGTTTGGCCTGATCGCGGATAATAATCTTCACGGTCCGCGTCAGGCGGGTAGGAGCCTCCTGTGCGGTGATGACCTTATCGACGACGATACTGGGTTCCTCGCGCCGACGATCGATCTTCCCGTCAAGAAAGACTATTGCATCAGGTTCCAGAAACGGCGCCACCATCTCATAAGTGCGTGGGAATACCACTGCGTCCATCTTGGCCGTCTGGTTCTCGATGGTGAGCATCGCCATCGGCTCCTGTTTGGCCCGCGTGACGGTCCGGCGGATACGAGTAAGCATGCCCGCGACAATCACGGGTGTATCGCCGGCTAGATCTAGGCAATCATCTATGGTGCACGTGCTGAACCGCTCGATCAAATCACGATGTTCGTCCAACGGGTGGCTCGACACGTACAAACCGAGCACTTCTTTCTCGAAGTCGAGTTGCTGCCTACGTCCCCATGGTTGAACCTTGGGAAGTTGCACTACGGTCGCCACCGACTCCGGTTGGTCCACTGCAGAATCCTCGGCACCAAACATCGGCATCTGGCCCGACCGCCGATCCTCGGCCACTCGCTGTCCGGACTGCATCGCCGCATCGATCATCTCCACCAGGGATGCACGCTGTTCGATGCCGTGTAAAGAGTCGAACGCCCCACACTTGATTATTGCTTCGATTGTGGCCCGATTGACAACCCGAAGATTGACTCGCTCACAGAAGTCAAATAGATCTCGGAATGCCCCTCCCTTCTGCCGATCGTCGATCACGCTGCGCATTGCCTTCTCGCCAACGCCCTTGATCGCGGACAGGCCGAATCGGATGTGCCCGTGATCGGCATCCTGTGGTTCGTCATCCTCGTACACCACCGCAAACGCGACATCCGAAAGATTGATGTCTGGTGGTTTGACGTCGATGCCGCAACGAGAGGGATCGCCCAACCGCATCGTGCGTCGACACGCATCTATGTATTCGACAACCTTATCGGTCGAAACCGATTCGTACGTCAGGAGCGCCGCCATGTATTGAACGGGAAAATATGTTTTCAGGTACGCGGTTTGGTACGCGACGATCGCGTAGCCTGTTGAATGGGACTTATTGAATCCGTAACCGGCGAATTTGAGGATCAACTCGAATAACTCTACTGCCTGCGCCGACGTAACACCGCGATGCTGAGAACCCTCGACGAACTGGGACCGATTGGCATCGATCACCGACTTGTTCTTCTTGGAAATTGCCTTGATCAGCGTGTAGGCTTGGCGTAATGGGATGCCGCCCAACTCGCTGACCACCTGCATCACCTGCTCCTGATAAACCATGATGCCATAGGTTTCCTCAGTGAGCCGATCGATGATCGGGTGAACCTTCGGCACCGGTTCACGCTGATGCTTACGATTGGTAAATTGGGGGATCAGCTCCATCGGCCCTGGGCGAAACAAGGCATTGGCTGCAATCAGATCCTCCAAACGGTCGGGCTTTATCGCCATCAAGAGATTTCGCATCCCGCCAGATTCAAATTGGAAAACACCCGCGGTCTCACCTCGCCCAAAGAGATCCAAGACCGCTGGATCATCATAGCTCAACCGATCTAAATCCATGGGATCCGATACACCGGGCGCGACTGTGCGTTGAATCGTCTCCGGGTCCAACGTTTGTTGGATCAATTGACGCGCCCTTTCGATGATCGACAGAGTCCGCAATCCAAGAAAGTCCATCTTGAGCAGACCGATCTTCTCCACCGTGGGCCCATCCCATTGCGTTACCAGCTGATCCGTATTCGGGGGCTGGTACAACGGGATAATATTGTCCAGTGGTTGTGTTGCGATCACGACGCCCGCCGCATGCACCCCCGCGTGCCGAGCCATACCTTCTAGTTTTGACGCGGTGTCCATCAGCTCTCGATGCAACGGGCTCTCGTCGTAGAGCTTTCTTAACTGTGGTTCTTTCGCCAACGCCCTCTCAAGCGTTATGCCGAGTGAATCGCCGACTAGCTTGCAAAGTTTGTCGACCTCGGCCAACGGCACATCTAACACCCGGCCAACGTCTCGGATCGCGGCGCGGGCCTTAAGCGTGCCGAAGGTAATGATCTGAGCCACGTGACCATACTTTTGGCGCACGTAGTCAAGAATCTGCTGCCGCCCGTCCTGGCAAATATCGATGTCGATATCGGGGTATTCCGAACGGTCAGGATCCGTGAAACGTTCGAATAAAAGCCCGTACTTCTCTGGGCAAGCATTAGACAAGCCGAGCACGTATCCCACCATCGTGCCCACGCCCGAGCCCCGTGCGCCGCACGGAATGCCGCGACGCCGAGCCTCGTTGACGAAATCCCAAACAATCAAGAAATAGGCACTAATCGACTTCTCTGCGAGAATGGTTAGTTCCCGATCAAGCCGTTCTCGGATCTGTACGGTGATCGCCTCATCGCCATACCTCCAGCGCAAACCCGCCTCGCAAAGCACTCGTATTGCCTCGTCGCACTGTTGCTTGAGCTGTTCGGGCGATACGTCCTGCTTCGTTGCATCGAACGGCTGCAACTCGTACCGGGAACAGAATACTTGGTACCACTGAGTGCTCCCCGGAGCAAACGCTGCTTCTGGTGCCGCCTCGACCTCGGTTTGCGTCTCGCGTGTCTTCTCGACGATCCTAACCACCGGTGCATGACTGGCGCCAAAACCCAGATTCACGTTGCACCGATCGGCAATCTGTCGGGTGTGGATCAGCGACAAAGGCAGGTCGGCAAACAGCTCGGCCATCTGCCGTGGTGACTTGACAAAGATCTGCCGTGGGTAATGCAGGCGATTCGGATCCTGCTTCGTCTTTCCCATCGAAATGCAGCAGAGCGTGTCGTGGGCGTCGTAGTCTTCTTCCAGAAGAAAATGGGCGTCATTGTCAGCAACATACGGCAGGCCAAGTTCCTCAGACAGACGCACGATATGGGGATTGATCTGGTTCTGCAGTGCTTCATCGTGGCGTTGCAATTCCAGGAAAAAGCATGGCTGGCCCGCGGCGTTGGTGCCAAAGGTTTTGGCATGCCAGCGGGCTTCATTGGCCGCACGCTGGTAAGCAGAAGGATCCTTCGTTTGCTCGAAGCGCAGAAGCCAATGGGCAATGGATGAGCCCAGATGTCCATTGATCGCAATCAGTCCCTTGGACCATTGCGCCAATGTGGCCTTGTCCATGCGAGGCCGATAATAAAATCCATTCATATAGGCATCGGAACTAAGCTTGATCAGGTTTTGCCATCCGCACTGGTCTTCAGCCAAGAGCACGAGATGAAACCCGCCATCTGAGTCACCGGTGTATTCACGACTGCGACGATCGGAAGGTTTCCCCTCCAAGTCCTTGGCTACATAGGCCTCGATCCCGAGAATGGGTTTGATGCCCGCTGCCCGAGCCAACTGGTAGAACTCAATAGCGCCAAACAGGTTGCCGTGATCGGTGACAGCAACCGCATCCATACCCAGCTGCTTGACCCGCTCTACCAAGCGATCTAACCGATTGCCGCCATCTAATAGCGAGTATTGACTGTGTAAATGAAGATGAACAAAGCAGTTACTTAGGTCAATTTCTGCCATCTCTGGCTCGCTCCCGCGGCTGATAAGATCCGGCCAGCACGACCGCGGTACAACCTACCACAAACAACGATCGACGCGAGCCCGTCGTGCAGACCATAACCAGCCAGTTCACCCGGTCGCAGCCCTTACGTAGGCACCGAGACCCACGCAATATGACCGATGGGCCAACCGCAGTGGCACATCAGCTACGTCCAGCACCAGTAAGGTCAAGGCCGCACGAACTTTAAACTGCGAACAGTTTCTGCCGTAAATCTGCAATCCGTAAATAGCCTGCATGGATATGTCTGCTTCTCTATGCAAGTTGACACCCTCTATTTAATAGTATACAGATCTGTATACTTTATATATGAAAAATCCACGATTTCACCGGATAAACAAGCTAGATCCGTTGCCAATCGCACACTATAGTATACTGATCTGTCTATTTTGTGGATGTTTCGTTGAGAAAACGTGACCAATTACTTGATAAAGCCTTAGAGCTCTTCCACGCTGAAGGGTTTCACGCCACCGGAATCGACCGCATCATTGCCGCAGCTGGTGTAGCCAAGATGACACTTTATAAACACTTTCGTTCAAAAGATGAGCTAATTCTCGCCGTGCTCCGTCGATATGATGAGAAATTTCGCAATTATTTAATGCAGCAGGTTGAACTGCGGACCCATGAACCAAGTCAGCAGCTGATTGCCCTCTTTGATGTGCTTGACGATTGGCTGGATCAAGATGGGTTTTATGGTTGCCTAATGATTAACGCTTGTGCTGAATTTAGCAATAAACAGATGCCCGCTCATGTTGTGGCATCTGAGCATAAACGTTTATTATTATTATACATACAGGAAATTGCGGAGGCTGCAAAAGCCTCGGACCCCCCTGTGCTTGCCCAGCAACTGGGCCTATTAATGGACGGTGCGATTGTTGCGGCCCAAGTCTGTGGACAACGCCGTGCCGCCCGTATCACGCATGAAATTGCTCAGTTGTTGATCCACCAAAGCCGCTCGCATCCGTCTGAACAGGTACTGGAACCTACTCAGTCATCAGGGAGCGATATGCCCTGGCCAGACTAACCTTGACGCTGAATTTGGCAAACTGAGGTGGCACTTCAACCATGGGCCACCACCTTGTTGGTGGCACGGCTGTCTGCCAAGGCTGGGAGACTGCCTGAAATGTTGCCAGTAGATTACGGACTAAGACCCCCCGTAAATAAAATTTCGGAGAAAATCGTCGATTGCCTTCAGTTCAAACCAGTGCAATATCAGACTTTTTTCGGACCACATGCCGGATCCGTTCGGTCGCTTTTTCAGCATATTCGCTGCTCATCTCACAACCAAGCCAATCGCGACCCGCACGAGCGGCAACTGCCAACGTGGTACCGCTACCGGCGAAGGGGTCGAAAACCAAGTCGCCCTCGTTGGAACTAACCTTGATGATCCGCTCCAGCAGAGACTCTGGCAGCTGGCACGGATGCCAGCCGACTCGCTCCTTGAAGGTCCCGCAGAGCCTTGACAGGTACCACGTATCTTCGCGGGGCGCAAAATAGCGCTCGATTCCCTCCTTGATAGCCTCCTGCGGCCTTAGGTACCACGTGTCGTCTGGCAACTTACCGGCGGGATTGGCCCTCGTATCGGCATAGGTTGTCTGGCGGGCTGAGGGCACAGCGATCGCTTCCCGATTAAATACGAAAGGCGGATGGTCGGACTGGATTTTCTGGCTCAGCGCGGCAGGACCGACGCAGTAGAACAGGTGGGCATGCGATCGGTTGAACTTGATTCGGCAGTTCTGTCCAAATGTGTAATGCCAAATGATCCAATTTCGAAATAGCAGCTTGTGATCGCGTTCCAGCTTCTTGAGATGTATGCGGACTTCCGCTGCGTATTCGTCGCCGATTAGGATGTAGAAGCTGCCCGTTGGTTTGAGCAGATTGGTGCAGGCATCAATCCAGTGCCAAGTCCACTCTAAATAGTCATGATCGTCGCGCTTGTCCTCGTACTGGTCATACTTGTAGCCGATATTATATGGTGGATCGGAGAAGATCAGGTCCACCGACGCCGACTCCCAGCCGGCCATCTGCTTGATACAGTCACCGGGGACCAGTTGATTGCGGGGCAAAGCTCGGGGAGCGATATCGGCCATCCAGAGGCCTGATTCTAGCCGTCTTGGGGCGAAGCGGGTAGTCTCTTGCCTGACAGCCAACGGCGCCTATACTACTGTACTGTCATCGGCCCCAAAGGTGACGCACGGATCACAGGAACCTTGGAGTGATCGGACATGCCTCATATTATCGCGGAACCCTGCATCGGAACTAAGGACACGTCCTGCGTAGCCGTTTGCCCGGTTGACTGTATCCATCCGACCGCTGATGAATCCGACTTCGACAAGGCGGAAATGCTTTATATTGAGCCCGACACGTGCATAGACTGTGGCCTCTGCGTTGATGAGTGCCCGGTTACCGCCATTTTTCCGGAAGAGGACCTGCCTGAGGAATGGACCTCTTTCGTCGAGAAGAACACCGCGTACTACCAGTAAAAACACCGGTGGTGATCATCCGGCCCTAAGGCCCAGGATTCGACCGCCTGTGCGATATCGGCCGCAACATTGCAACCGGACATCGGGTGTCCGGTTCTTTCTTGCGCGATGAACTCGAAATCAATAAAGCCCACCGTTCTGATCACTGAATCTCTCGAACCGATCTGCGCTGATTGGTTGTCCGAGCGTGCCCTGACGTTGTGGTGCCCTCATGACAGCCCTGACCTAAACGCATACCTAGGCCGCAGCGATGGCCTCGTGGTCCGCACTTACACCCAAGTCCACGCCGAAATGCTGACTCGAGCACCACATCTGAAGGTGGTTGCCCGTGCCGGCGTTGGACTAGAAAACATCGACCTGGATGCTTGCCGGCGTCGGAAAGTTACGGTGGTGTACACGCCAGATGCCAATACGCAAGCTGTAGCAGAATATGTGCTCGGCCTAATTCTTGATGCTATGCGACCGCGAACCGATCTGCCCCCAGATGCTACTACACAACAATTTCATGAGCTGCGCCGCAGCGAAATTGGCACTCAGTTGGATCAGCACACGCTTGGGATCGTCGGCTTCGGCCGTATTGGTAAGCGGCTGGGGAGTATGGGGTATGCGATCGGCATGAAGTTGCTCGTATGCGACCTCCTGCCTGAAGCCCCGTTACGCCAAGCCGTCGATTATCCCTTCGACTATGTGGATCACGCCACGCTCTACGCCCAGAGCCATGTGGTGAGTCTGCACGTCGATGGAAGGCCGGCCAACCATCGAATGCTGAATGCACAAATGCTCAAGCATCTGCGCGACGATTGCCTGCTACTAAATGCCGCCCGTGGCATGCTGGTCGACCCCATGCTATTGGCTCGGTGGGCCCAGGATCATCCCCGCGCCCGTGTGATTCTCGATGTGCATGATCCAGAACCGCCACCGATCAATCATCCGCTGCGGCGGCTACAGAACGCACGCTTGCTTCCTCACCTAGCCAGCCGCACCGGTATCGCCATGGAGAACATGGGCTGGGTTGTCAAGGATCTGATTGGAGTCATGAATGGGCGGCCACCAACTCATCCTGCACCTACCTGCCTCTGATCGATCATCCTGGCAGATCCGGCGATGGTTCGACAGGATTACCTGCATTGTCAAACTGGAGAGCCGTTCGCGTACTTCGCATCACCACCGGATCAGGTTTGCGACTCGTCCAAGACTGTTTAGCAATCAGTTGGTCTGCCGCCTGAATGCCCCGGCCCCTCGCGAGATGCTCGGTTGCAGAGGTGGGCGCCTCATGGCGGGGTTCGGGAATCTCCGTCTCGGCCGGATCGGATTCCTGAAATAGATGTACCGTTGTCGTAGGAAAGGCGAAGCGTACGCCCAATTGATCCGCCAGGCGCAAAATATCGATAAAGAATCGGTGCCGCTCGCGTAATTCCGTATTCCAATCTGGAACTTCGAAAAACATGTACAGCAAAATATTAAGGCTGGAAGGCCCGAACTCATTGCAGTAGACCTGGTAATAGTCTTTGCGCGTATATGGATGGGCGAGGAGCAACTCGCGGATACCTTCGCAAAATGCGTTTAGTTGATCGGGCGTTGTGTCGTACTGAACTCCCAGGTAAGTCTTCCAGCGTCGGAATTGGCGCCGCCCATAATTATCCACCTTGGCACGAACGAGATTCGCGTTGGGCACACTGATCTGAGAATTGTAAAAGGTACGAACTCGTGTAGAACGAAAACCCACCTCCTCTACAATTCCTTCGACATCATCAATCACCACCCAATCTCCTACATCGAAGGGACGATCAAGTAGCACTGCCACCGATCCGAAGAAATTTTCAACCGTGTCCTTGGCCGCAAAAGAGAACGCCACCCCTGCAATCCCGAGCGAGGCCACAAGTGGTCCAATGGGAACCTGTAAAGCGCTACAGACATAGATTGCTCCCATCACCACGATAAATATCTTCAATGATTTGCGCAACAGTGGCACAAGCACATCGTCAACCTTGCTTGTGGTGCTCTGCGCTAACACAAGCATGTGCTCAGCGACTAGATCAACCGTTCGCCAAGCAGCCAGAGCGGCCGAGAGGGTCACGAACAGGACCAGGGCCCCATGAAGCACGTCAAGAGCAATGCCCTCTTCCAACCCAACAAATCTCAGTGCCAGCAGCCAGAACGCCGATGCGGCCAGATAACCGTAGGGCCGCAGCGTGTAGCGCAGCGTCTGGCGATGCGAATCACCCCTCGGCTGACCCCGTAACAAGCGTCCAATCAGCATGCGTACCAAACTTCGTACGGCTAAATCCAGCAGCAACCCGGCCACCACCACCAGGAATATTGCCAGCCACTGCCAATACTTAAGAGACAAGAATCCGCTGCTTACCAGACTCTGCGGAATGTGTTTTTCAATCCATTCGCTGGGTGTAAGCGCCTCGGCCCCGGCAATCAGCGGCAAGTTCCGCATCTGCTCATACAGCGGTTCGATTTGCGCCATCGTGTCCGCGCTGAACTGCCAGACACCAGTGACAGGATTCGGCCTCAAAACAATTTTCCCCTTTGGCCAATCGATCTGATGGCGCAAAAGGTTGTCGCGCGGTGATTGCGGAAAATACTGGTAGTCCTGAAGGTCATCTTTGGTTACGGCATCAACATCGGGCAGTGTCGCAACATCAACCCGCTCGATCCGGTTGATGACCCCATAAAGCTGCCTCGCAAGAAGGTTTGGATCCTGGTGAGGGATCTTGGACCGATCCAGCGTAGTGATCGCTTCGTCCCAGGCGCCGGTTCGCTGCCAGAGGCCATTCATTGACTCAAGAAAGCACCGCATCGTGGCCTGAGGGCTGTTCAGCGTCGCAGCGACTGCAACC
>Ga0310123_10003069_pt1 | contig 13076 bp, 10 predicted proteins | sample CB6_AW_1057_MG_FD_203505 | JGI IMG/M metagenome (GOLD analysis project Ga0310123, IMG submission 203505) | Marine microbial communities from Western Arctic Ocean, Canada - CB6_AW_1057 | ecosystem: Environmental > Aquatic > Marine > Oceanic | place: Canada: Western Arctic Ocean | collected... | reverse complement strand
AAGAACCTCATTTCCACTTCCACTCGGCAGGATCCACGGTAATTCCATTTCGTGATTTCTGTCGACCGATCTTGAGAACTCCCGTTATCAGCAGTTGACGACGGGAGTTTTCTGTTGACAGGTTTGACAATTTCGGCGATTGCCTTTCTTTCGGTATTAGCTGTGGGCTGAATCGGGTTCATGTGTACAGTTTACGCTGGATTACACGCTTTGCCATCCCGTTACTCAACGAAATCGGGATTGAGCCATTCCTTAATCTTTCTCATAGGCGGCGATGGTTTCGAACGTCAACGCCGCCTTCTCTAGCGGAGAAATCGAACGATCCCTATCTCATTGCCCTGGTAGCAGGGAGTGCAGCAAACGGCAAACAAGCCGCCGACATCAAGAAACTACTCGAAAAACTAGCCAATCTCCAAGCGGTCGACGGTCACCTGGACGGCAAGGAAGGCTCGATCACCCGTAGTGGGGGCATCTCGCTGGCTGTGGAAACGACCTCATTGCCGGTGTTAGCCTGGATGAAGGTCCCCGCGTTCCGCCCTCAAGCGGAGAAAGCGGTGCAGTGGCTCGTCGGTAGTCGGCTGGGAGGCGAGCAATGTAGGGAACCTGCAGCTTAGAGTTGTCGAGGGCCCGAGGCTCTTCCAGTCGCGGGCCGGGTTCCTGTTGCCATCGATTCGGTACGCCCATTGAGGAGTCTCCTTCCCGCGCCGCTCAAAGCGTCAGACGAGTCCAACACGCTGCCATCGAAGCTGACGTCCCCTCGTAATGGACGACCATCACGTCGCCGTCCGGTAGCGCTTCGGCAAACGGCAGTCCGAAATTCCAGGCCCCCATTTCCGCCAGCAGGTCACCGGTGTTTCCTTTTCCCGCGGCGGTTTCCGGCACGTTCACGTCGAGTTCGAAGAGCACAACCTCGGTTTCCGGAAGAAATGGAGCGTCACACCGCGCTGCAAGCCGGGCTCGAATCGATTGAGACTGAAACCGGTCAACCCACGCGACAACCACGCGACCGTCCGGGAGAATCGCCGGATGCGAAGGTTGATCGGTAAAACCAAGGTCATCCGGCGTTGTCCACGTCTTTCCCTCATCGCTGCTGAGACGCCGATGCACGTTGAGATAGCGCGTCGTCTCGCGATCATAGGTCCAGGTGAACGTGACGAGTTGGCCATCCGGCAGGACTCCGGCCCGCTGATCCCAGTTGAAGATCCTCGCAGTAGGGTCTTGGCTGACCGTGACAGGAGAACCCCACGTCTGTCCCTGGTCGTCGGAGTAGATATAGACAACCCGCTGAAACCACTGGGACGCGTCGTCGTACTGCTTGTTGGTCTCGATGCTGGCGGCAAGTTTTCCGCTTGCTAGCCGCAACAGCGGACTCGTCAAACTTGGCGGGCCAACCTCGCCGGGGAGCGGCATCACCCGCCAGGGCGTCCACGTTTTGCCCAGATCATGCGAATCGGCAAGCAGAATCGCCATCGGCAGACAGCCTTCGGTCTGCTCGTTGAACAGCGGCTTGCCGGGAAACGTTTCGCGATCAACCCACATTGCCGCGCAAATCAGATGCTCCCGGCCAAGTGGCGTTACGTAGGCCACCTTCAGCGAACCTTGTTTGCCCTCCAACTCGGTTTCGAATGGCGCCGCCGGCGCGCCCCATGTTCGACCTCCGTCATCAGAATGACGCAATTCGATCGTCTCATCAGCAGAATCCTTGGTTGTACCGACCCGATACGCGGCGAGTAGATGATCCTCATTGAGAGCCGTCATGGTCGGAAATGTTGAGACGGCGCGTCGCGTTCCGGGCTCGCCGCGGTTCAGAATTCCTCTGTCGCTGATTCTCATCGTACGCTTCCCAAGGTTCGCGGTTGAATGAACTCTCTGCCCGACGCGGGTTTCATTCCCAAGGAGCGAAGCCCAGTCTTGGTCATGCGTCTCTTCGTCAGCTTTTGTTCTTCTGACGTTGCTTCCGCAGTTTGTATTGCAGGTAGACATCACTGACGGCATTGAGCTTCGCGACCGCGTCGACCGGCAACACGAGATGCGTACCGCTAAAATTTTCCTTCACGTGTGCCGGGCTTTCAGCACCACCGAGACACGACGTGACAACCGGATGAGACAACACCCAGGCTATCGTGACCTGCGGGCGTGTGGCATTCAAATCACGCGCGACTTCCTCGAGTACGCGGACCACCGGCATCATCGCTTTGCTGATTTTGCGGCCGGGAGCCAATCGTCCCGTATCCTGCGGACTGAAGGCCATCAAGCCTAGTTGAGTCTGCCGGAGCATCTGAATTAGGTCCGGCTTCAGAACGTCACGGGCAACGATGTTGAAATAATCCTCCGTTCCAGCAATACGAAACTGTGCCTTGCGGCCCGTGTCGAGTTCGAAGAATTTTTGCACGTGACTGGCGGGGAAATTCGAGACGCCCCAGTAGCGGATCTTTCCTGCCTGAACCAGGGCGTTCAAGCTTTCGGCCAGTTCTTCGGGCGGCGTGTCGGCTTCGTCCGGCTGATGAAGCAGGTACAGGTCGATGTAATCGGTACCCAGCCGTTTGAGGCTTCCTTCCACTTTGCGCCTCAGCGTCTCGCGCGTGAAGGTCACGCGGTCGCCAAGCTTGAACTTGTTCTTGTTGGGGTCGTTTGGCGCCCGGCTCGGGGCCGCTTTTGTGCAGATCACCACGTCGTCCCGCCGCCCCTGGATGACTTTGCCGAGCACCATCTCCGAACCACCCCAACCGTAGGCCTCGGCACTATCAAAGAAGTTGATACCGACGTCCAAGCAGGCGTGCAAAATACTGCGGGCGGCCGGATTGTCGCTGCGGCCGACTTTTGGATCTCGAAACGCTGTTCCTTGGCAATACCGAGTCACCTTCAAGTCGGTCTGTCCGAACTGGACCAGTTCCGCCGGCAGCCGCGACTTGGATGACTTCTCAGCAGTAACGGCGGCCGGCAACTCACCGCTGGCGGCTAAGCCGCAAGCGGCTCCGCAAACTTTCATGAACGTCCGACGATCTTGCTTGCCGCCTTCCAGCGCCGTCGCACTGAGCAACTCTGTGCGCCAGAATGAGGAATCCGCCAACGGTCTTGACTTTTTGTCAGTTCCCGCCATAAGAGTTACTCCTCCAAAATCGAGTGAAGCGAACTGTTTTATCATAATGAACTTTTTGAAGTTCAAGTAGTCAACCGGTGAGCATTCAAAATGACAATTGTACGACGATTTTCGGAGATCAAATCGAACGCATCGTCGAGTGGAAGGAGGGCAGCGATGTGTGGCGGTTGCAACCACACGAATCGAATACAAATTATCAAGCAGTAAGAAGGAGATTTCGATGATGAACCGCGTACGATTGTGGGGTACGTCGACTTTGGTCGGCTCGGTTTGCTTGCTGGCATTCTTTCTGAGCGGATGCGGCCCGAAAACTAAACCACCCGTCACCGAAGCTGCGTCGCAGACCGCCGTGCCTGATTCCAAATCTGCGCCGGACACCCTCACATCTGCACGTCGAACTTACATTGAAACATTCGACGACGGCCCTGGCGGCTGGTATGGCGGTCGAAAGTTCGAGTTGCCCGTCTGGGACGGTGTCGCTTACTGCTACAGTCCCTGGTGGACCGACGCAAACCACGCTCCGCCGGGAGCGGGGTATCTCCATATGATGCTGTGGGCGTATACCATCAAGAAGCACTATCAGGGCAACGACGATTACACTCGCGCGCTTCCGTATCGGTATAGCCGCTTTGCCGAAGAAGGCTATAGCACGAATCTGACTAACGCGAAGCTCACCGTACGGTTGCGTGGCCACGGCGACTTCAAAGAAGCAAAATTGGTGATTCTCATCCAGGCACAGACGGACAAGACCACGGTCAATTCCGCTCTGACAGGACAGCCATTCAAAATCACACGCGAGTGGAGCGAACAAACCGTCACGCTGGCACCCGACCCTGCTCAGTGGACGTGCCTCGGAGCGCGACACGACATGCAGAACGAATACGGATGCGATGACATTGCCAAGGTTTTGGCCGATGTCAATTTCGACATCATTTTCATTCTGTTCCCAGTGAAAGTCGTACCCGCTGGTGTCGACATCGAAGATATTAACGTTCCGCGTGCCGTCAAGGACTACCCAGTGGACCAGCAGTACCTCCCCAAGGGTCTGATCATGTTCGACACGATCAAGATCGAGTACCCGAACTGATGCAATAGCGGCGGGTGGCTGTGCGCAGGCTTTAACAGTAGAAGCAGTTTCAAAACCTATTGAACAGGATCATGAGGCATCCGAGTTGGACGAATTCCTCAAACAGTTGGGAATAGCATTCGTGACGCACGGTGAGCCTGCGTCAATTCAACAGCCCCGCGCTCGGAGAGGTGGCAGAGTGGCCGAATGAATCGGTCTTGAAAACCGATTCGGTTGATTCTCTAAACCCTGAAAAAACCAGAAATATACTACAATACAAGTGATTTTTGCACTTCTCGATATTCAGCCGAAACGTGCCAAAACGAGCGGTTGCTGTATTATAAACTACCGATGATTTCTCTGCACTTCGGAACCGTTGGCTGGGGCAAGGCGGGTCGGGTGTAGCGTGCCCGTAAGCTTGCGAGGATCGCCCCTAACGGTCTCTGCAAGGTCGGGTGGCCGGAAAACCCATCCCGTCTTGGCCTGTGAGGCGGCTACAGGGGCGGATAAGGTGGGTGGTCTGCTCTGGTCGGCACTGCTGTTTTTATTCCAGAGAGTCTACCGCCGAGACGACCGGCACCCGCCACAACTTCGGTCTGTTGGTCTCTTGCCTCTCCAGAGTTTCTTCACTACTCCACTCAGCCCGAGTCTCAGCTGACAACTCTTCTATTTCTTCAGCAGTTGGGTCGGCTGTTTGCTGCTGTCTTCGGCGGACACCGATTAAGTAGCAAGAGTAGCTGCAAAATGTCCGTTGTTCCTTGGGACTAGCCCTTACCGGACCTCCACACACCGGGCATATGCGAGATTCGTCTAGACTGATGGTATGCCGCGTGATCGTCGTGCTGTGGTGCCGGGGGCACGTTCTTCTTCACGGTGGTGACTGAACGCCGCAGACCGCTCTACGCCGGTCCGTGGTCGCGGCGAATGCTCGGCAGCGTGATTCGGCGTTGCCTGCTTCGCTCCGCCGCGAACGCGTCAATGGAGCATTCGATTGGTGAACCGCGACGGCGAAAGTCATGCACGGGTGCATGACCTACTTGACTCGTGAACCACGGTAGTATTCTTTATATATCGCGGCAAAGTCAATTGCGGCGTTCGCGGCTGAGTCTGCGAATTGCCACTTCTGTGATTCAATCTGCGGATTAACCTGAAGTACCGTGTTTACCACATTAAGTCCGGCGTCAGGTTGTGATTGCACGGTCTTGCGATACCAATTAAGCCGATCTTCAAGCGGCTTGATCCAGTTGGGACGATCGTTCTCGCTCATTGCCCGCTTCAAGTCGTCCAAGCAAGTGAGAACGTTCTGTGCTGCTGTCAGCTTTTCGGTGCGATTGTCGTTGGTGAGCGCCTGCAGGAATTCCGCCAACGCTGAGCGAAACGTTTGGAATCGCTCGTTGAGGAATCGCAGGAAATAGTCGACGCTTTCGTTCTTGGACATGGGTGCTCTTGCCAGCTAACGACCAAGTTATACGGCATTTACGAGTTCGCGTTGGATTCGTGAACGATGGGACACGAATGATATTCAGCTAATGATGGGAAGACGAATGGCAGATCATCATCAGCGGGATTGGTGGCTTGATGCAAGTATTCGACCATCTGCCGCGTAGATTCATAGTATCTTTGGGCGTTGTCGAGTGTGCATTCGCGTTCCCAATCAGTTTTGCCCGTAGGCGTCATTTGTCCGGGGAGTAGTTTATGCGTTTCGGTGATTTGTTTGGTGACCGTTTTGCCGTGCGCTGTGAAGTTTCGGAACCAGAATAGCCGTTTGAAATCGTTGAATGGTGTATCATCCCGATTGATTGAGATGTCCAGTTCATCGGCAAGCAGATTGCGTTTTTCCGATGGATTAAGTTTGCGTTCGAATCGAGACCAGTGTCCGACGCGGTGATTTCCGATGTGATTGAAGAATGCTTCGTAGGGTCAACGCGCAAAATGTAATGCAGGACAGACAATCGAAGAATTGACCTTTTTTCACTGTGTTCGGCATGCCACAGCGATTCGCGAGCAGCGGCGTGAAGAAATGCGTACATGCGGACCGTCTTGGTGGTGACAACCTCAACACGTCGCCTTTGTTTTGTCATGAGTGTGGCACCACTATTGCCGTATAACTATTGAATCATCGACACGGAGTTTTTGCCAGTTGCGCGTGATCTGGCCAAGATATCGCGAGTCCGGCATCCTGCCAATCTTGATCTAATTGCCTGAAAATAAACAGTTCCCTCCGGTAGTCAGGGGCATGCGGCGGGAGGGGTGATCGTCAGGTTGTTTGGGGCACCGGCGGCTGCGTAAATCTCGGAGGTCTTCTGCAGTTCTCCTTCGGATTGGCCGTGAACGGTCAACCGTCGCGGGGCCAGCATTCCCAGCACGTCGGGAACGTCGCAGACCCGCAGCACGTTCAAAAACTGCGGCGTGCGGGAGTCCATGTGTGTCAGCAGCGGACTGTTGAGAACCACGCCCGAAATCTCCGGCTCCCAGAGGGCCGCATACGCGGCGATGACCCCCGAGGCGTTCTCTCCCACCACGTGGACCGGCACATTCCCCTTCAACCTGTTGTGCAGAAAACGAGCCGCTGCGATCACGTCCCGCACGCGCCCCGTCTCGATGGTGCGGCCGATCAAAACGTGTGAACGCCTCACAGTGTTTGGCGGGTTCTTTCGTGTCCAGCGGGTTGAGCCGATGCCCCGCGGCTGAAGCTGATAAACGGCATCGCCCGGCTGCACAATGCTCTTGACCCACTCGGGCAAACCTTGGGGCGCGTTCGAGTCTTGCACCAACAACAGCACCCGTTTCGAGTTTCCTGTCGGCTTCTGCGTCGAAAGACTGCTCAGAGGAACGTGAATCCCTGGTTCGGTTTCAATTTGCACGATACTGGACTCTTTAGCTTTCTTGACCAGCTTGGCAGCGGGAATTCTTTCGGGTAGCGAGCCGAACGTCACCCGCCGCAGTTCGGCGAGCAGAGTTTTCTTCCAACTGTTGAACTCACCCTTTTTCGGTGTTTTCACCAGGGCGAGGGGGACGAAGTGTTCGTCGATCGTGGTGTTCAGTTCGTCTGTAGGGAGATCCGCATCGGTCGGGAAGACCCGCAGTTGCTGCGGGGGAATCGGATGGAGGCGGTTGTTGCGTGGTCCGCTGACCAGATCGATCTCGCTATCGGTCACAGGGCGCGGATCGTTCTTCAGATGGATGTTGATGAAACGGAACGTCGCCCGGCGAATATCCCGACGGTAAGCGTGTCCGCCAATGCTGACGATGCTGTCGACCTGCTCGCCGACGCCGTACAGGCTGTAAAGACGCTCCAGTCGGTTGATGACCCGCTCGTTGGCATCCATCGGGAAGATGCGGTCTTGATCGCTATTGACGAATAGCTGCGGACGAGGCGCGATCAGTGCGGCAATGCGGGTCCACGGCCAGCGGAAGGTGTTGTACAGAAACATGCAGTCGCAGTGTCCGTTGATGACCCGGTTTGGAATGTACGAGGACAAATCGGCCATTCCGCTAATCGGGACGGCCACCTTGACCCGTTCGTCGGCTGAGCTGATCCAGTACGTGGCCGCTCCGCCGCCGCTGATGCCGGTGACGGCAATTCGCTCCGGATCGACGTCGGGCCGGCTGACCAAATAGTCGATGCCGCGCACGCCGTTCCAGCACTCGACGCCGGCAGGTGTGTATCCGCGGGAATGCCACCACCAACGGTCTTCGCGGTACGTGCCGTGATGCAGCGCTGCAATCTCACCGAGCTGCAGTGTGTCGACGATCAGACAGATGTAACCGTGACGGGCAAACCAGATCCCGTGCGACTGATAGGCCGTCTTGCTTCCGTTGCGGCCCCGTGACGAGTGTCCGCACACATATAGAACGCCCGGCAGGCGCTCGCCGCGTTCGGGCCGGTACAAGTTTGCCGTCACGTAGAGTTGAGGCCGGCTTTGATAGTGCAGTTTCTCGACCACAAACCCATCGCCGCGAAACGTCCCGGTGACGGTCGCCTGTAACGGCGTTTTTTCCTGCAGGGGCCATAGACCGAGCATGTGAAGGTACTGTTGCTTGTACTGTTCTCGCAGCTTCGTCCAGTCTTCGATGGATTCGACGTTTGTCAGGAATTTGGCATGGATCTTCGCCGTCTCCTGTTCCAGATAGTTCTGAATCATCCGGTCGCCGGGCTGTCCCCGGTCGGGCGGACCGTACTGCTGAGCGGCTGCCGGCTGATCCAGGAAACCTAATCCCATCATAAGTAGTAGAGCAGTTAACTGTTGTTTCATTGCTTGATCTCCACAGTAGAAATGACGTCGTGATTCCATTTGGCCGCTGGTGAACGACAACGGTGACAAGAGTCAGCCCGGCATGTAGTCACGCCGGGCTAAATGTGTTTCATCAGAACTTTTTCAAACAATGGGTAGGCCAGTTCTCCGTTCCAGCGGTGCCCCCCTTCGTATTCGTCGAACTGTAGGTTTCCGGAAGCAGCATAAGCCTGGTAGACCCTCTCGAGACGTTTGCGGAACAACGCCGCCCAGCTTGCGGGGATCAGACTGTCCTTCGAGCCAACCTCCCAAACGCACGGTCGGGGCGCGATCAGCGAGCCGATTTCCGAGTAATCTCCGTACTTCAAAAGACCGGGAACGATTTGCGAGCCGCAGCTATAAGGTACGATGATTCGCTCTTGCAACAGATTCAGCGCTCCGCTGACACAGGCAACTTTGATTCGCCGGTCCATCGCCGAGACCATCATCGTCATCCGCCCGCCGTACGAAAGCCCCGCACAGCCAATGCGATCGGCACGGACTTCGCTGCGGCTCTGCAACAGATCCACGCACCAGCTCAAATCACGCAGGTTCGAGGCGATCGGTAGCTGACCCAATGCCTGCATGCGGATAAAAGTCACCGCACACGGATCGGTGCGTCCGTACTTTTCGCGGTCCAGCCGCCGGCCGAACGGAAGCAAACAGGGTGCCGTAACGGCAAAACCGCGACGGACAAACTGCAGCCCGTAATCGTAATGAGCCGATGCAATGGCGGCCCTCACCCCTGCCAAGTCGGTACGGCCGACGACCGGATGATGGCCGTGCGCACCGTGACCGTGAACACAAACGACGCCTGGAACCTTGTTGTCGGCCGAAGCCCTTTTCGGCAGCAAAAGATAAACGGGGACGGACGGCACGCCGTCGGATCTCAGCAGAAATTCGATGCGGACGTGATCGTCCAAATCGCATCGATTTTCTTCTTCGATCCGCCATTGTTTCGGAGGAGCAATCTCGCCGAGCAGATCGCCCAGTTTGGCTCGAAACGCCTGCTGCCAGCATCGGCACTCATCGGTCGTTGTGCCGCGGAACTGCATCGAGAGCGGCGCCCTCTCCAAAGCTGACCCGATCTGCCGATCAGCGAGAACATCAATTCCCGAATCATCAGGGCCAAAGACGCACGGCAAAAGTCCCGCTGAATGTATTCCGCCCAGACCAGCCGCCAGTGAAGATTTCAGAAACCGGCGTCGTGTGTATTTCATCTCAATGCCTTTCTGATTGACGTCCCATCACCCGGACAAGCCGGAATCAAATAGGCTATCCACCGCAAAGGATTTTCCGTTGAGTTGCCCAGAGATTCAGGGGAAGGATGGAAGTGAAAGATGTATAGTTTTCTCTTTCTCTCCCCCTCTCCTTGCTCTCTCAGCTCACCGCGCCAGCCAACCGCCGTCGATTGTCACAATGCTGCCGTGCATATAGTTCGAGGCATCGGATGCCAGGAAGACAGCTAGCCCGGCCAGCTCGTCTGGCTGTCCCCAGCGGCCACAGGGAATGCGGTCGAGAATTTGAGGACCACGAACCGGATGGTTGCGGAGCATGTCGGCCATGTCCGTTTCGAAGTAACCGGGCGCAATACAGTTGACGTTGATCCCCCGATTGCTCCAGGCGGTGGCCAGTGACTTGGTCAGGCCGGCAATGCCATGTTTGGCCGCTGCGTAAGCAGGAACGTGCCATCCCCCCTCGAAGCTCATGATCGAACCAATGTTGATGATTTTTCCGCGACCCCGTTTGAGCATCGACGGCGCGGCCTGCTGGGCGAGGTCGAACGCGGAATTCAGGTGTACCTCCAGCAGAAACCGCCAGTCTTCGAGCGGATATTCTTCGGGGGGAAACCGGTCTCCGCTGCCCGCGTTGTTGACCAGAATGTCGACGCGCCCGAGTTGGTCGATGACGCCTTCGACCAGCCTCTGCCGTTGTTCGGGAACTCCCAAATCGACCTTAATGTCGAGAAAGCGGCGGCCTACCTGTTCCACTAACCGGCGGGTTTCGTCAGCATCGCCGCTCCGCGAGACACAGGCGACGTCGGCCCCCGCCTGCGCCAGACCCCAAGCCATCGACTGGCCGAGTCCACGCCGTCCCCCGGTCACGAGCGCCACGCGCCCGTCGAGTTTGAACTGGTCGAGAATCATGCAGTTCCCCGATTGATCGGCCGGCGGCCGGTTTGCTGGAAGCCGATCGGCGAACGCTTCAACGGCGGCATCCTTTTCAGTCCGCAACAGCCATGTTAAAGTATACGAAAGTTCCATCAAAAATGAACGCCCCAATCTGTGGGGCCGGAGGTGGTTGTCATGTCGGCTGTCGGACAAAACCGGGACGGCGAACGCAGCGGTGTCTCACGCCGAGATTTCTTGCGTGTGGGTGGGCTAAGTGTCGTTGGGTTGTCGGTGGCAGAGCGGGCGGCGTTGGCGCAGAACAGGGCGGCTACCGACTGTCGTAGCTGCATCTTTGTGCTGATGACCGGCGGTCCCAGCCAGTTCGAAACCTTCGATCCCAAGCCAGAGGCCCCCTCCGAAATCCGCGGCCCGCTGCGGGCGATTTCAACGGCTGTTCCGGGAACTCAGCTCAGCGAGTCGCTGCCCCGGCTCGCTGAACGGGCCGGTCGGTTTGCGATCGTGCGTTCTTTGCACCACGATGCAGCGCCGATTCACGAAGTCGGTCATCAGTTGCTGCAAACAGGGCGGCTGGCCCACGGGTCTGTCCGGCATCCGAGTTACGGTTCGGTTGTGGCGCATCTGCTTGGTCCCCGTGACGACATTGTTCCGTATGCGGTCATCTCTGGCCTGCTCGGAGACACCGGCGTCAACGCCTACCGCGGTCAACAGGCCGGGTTCCTGGGCAGTGACTTCGATCCCTGGACTTCCGCCGTCGGTGATGGTCATGACGGCGCCAGCCCCGCCGATGGGTCGGACGGCAGCGATCCCCTGCTGCCGCACAGTTTTCTGCAGGATGAATCGGAGTCTGTGCGCCGCGAGTACGGCGAGACACGATTCGGCCGGCTTTGCTTGCAGGCGCGGCAGATGGTGGAATCCGGCGTTCGCTGCGTGACCGTGAACTTGTTCGAGAGCCTCGTCAATCAGACGACATGGGACTGTCACGGGCGGACGCACGGGGCACCGGCCGATCTGTACGATTATCGCGATACCCTTTGTCCCGAATTCGACCGGGCGTTTGCGACGCTGCTTGACGACCTGCAGCAACGGGGATTACTTGACGAGACGCTGGTCATCGCCGTCGGCGAATTCGGTCGGACACCCCGAATCAACGATTTGGGCGGCCGCGACCATTGGCCCGGTGTGTGGTCGGCCCTGGTAGCCGGTTGCGGAATTCAGGGGGGACAGGTTCTTGGTGCCAGTGACGCACACGGAACAGCGCCGATCGAACGACCGGTTGCGCCTGCAGAGTTGACGGCAACCATCTACGAGCGATTGGGGCTCGACCTTGATCTACCGCTGGCCGTCGACGAGCAAACCGAATTGCCCATCTCCGCCGACCGGCCGATTACGGAACTGCTCGGCTAATTCAGCGATCCTGGTTCCAGAGCGCAGCCGCATGCTGCCGGCAAGATTTTTGCGATCCGTGGTCTCGCAGAGTCCTGTCCGGAGAGTTCCGCGCGGATTTTACGCCGCCCCAGAGCGCTGGGGCTCGTGTGTCGCTTGAAGCGCGGCCATGATTTCCTCTGTGGAACGATCGAGTAATCTCGCGATTCGATCGATGCCATATCCCACCCGCTGAAGCTCACGAAGTATCTCCTGCTCGTCGACCGTCAGCTTTCGTAGGGTTTCGCTTTGGGCAATAGGACGGCTCTGTTTGAGCAGTTCCGACAGCCGTCTGGCTTCCTGCTCGGCGTCGAGAATCAGACGGTCGAGCATGGTTCGTGTCGTAGCCACGCGACCTTCAATTTCCCGGCCGTAATCGTGCATGCGAACTTCCAGATTTTCGATGCCGGAAGCAGCGGGGCGTTCAGTCCGATTCAGTTCGACACGAGCTTTGGCTGCGAAGTCTCTTCGGCCGGAGCGTTAACTCAGCGCGATCCCTCGGTAAAGAACAAAAGCGATGACGAGGACCGCCAGACCCAGGAGGATCAGTTACAGATCGGTGAGTAAATCTGCGAAATGCATAGTGTTGGAAGCTTTTGGTCGGTTGTTAGTTGTCAGTGGTCATGATCGTGGGTGTGGTCATGATCGTGGATGTGGGTGGGTGGGGTTGTTTTGCTTGAGGCAGTTTCTCCCCGGGCGCTCTGGTCGAAAGCGGTTTCGGCGGCTCGGTAGATTTCACGTAGGGCGACGCCGTGTTGTTCGGCCAGACGGGCACAGTCTTCGAACTCGGGGGTGAAGATCTTCGGCTGGCCGTTACGCCAGCCCAGTTTGCCGCACACCGGACCCCACACGGTTTCGACGCTGTGTTCCTGCCGGGCGCGCTTGGACCGTTGAACCAGATAGCGGCGAACGCCGAAGGTGTTGGTTTCCTCGAAGAGGACCGCTTCCAGCGTTTCGACGTCGGACGGCCGGCAGAGGACGCTCAGGATGACTCCGGGACGGTCTTTCTTCATTTGAATTGGCGTCGTATAGACGTCCAGGGCCTGCCGATCGAGCAGCTTACGTTTGGTGTATCCGACGAT
>Ga0310123_10003068_pt1 | contig 13077 bp, 13 predicted proteins | sample CB6_AW_1057_MG_FD_203505 | JGI IMG/M metagenome (GOLD analysis project Ga0310123, IMG submission 203505) | Marine microbial communities from Western Arctic Ocean, Canada - CB6_AW_1057 | ecosystem: Environmental > Aquatic > Marine > Oceanic | place: Canada: Western Arctic Ocean | collected... | reverse complement strand
ATCCAGGAGTAGGCCCCTGGTCGCACGCATGTCGCGTACAATCCGCTCATGCCAAACTTGACGATCGAAGGATACGGGACAGTCGACGTCCCGGAGAACAAGCGACTGGTACTGGCGCTCGAGCAGGAGGGCGCGGTCGATGTCATGCACGCGTGCGGCGGCAATGCACGGTGTACGACATGCCGCGTCGAGTTCGTTACGGGTGAGCCGACAGCGATGACGGTGGCCGAAAAGGACGTCCTCGCTGCCCGCGGCCTGGAAGGGGTCAGGCTGTCGTGCCAGATACTCTGTGACCACGACATGGCCGTCCGCGCCATCAGCCGATTGGAGGGGACGGGGCGTCCCGACCCCGGCCGCACGCCGTCGGACGCGATTTCTCCGCCGCCTGAATGGAGCTGAGCCAGGACGGAGCCCGGGTCACGGCCGACTACTCTTGCGGGACCGCCTTGCCGAGCGACGGCACTGGCGAGACGATCGTCGGCGGCGCTCCCGAGGGCTCGGTCTCGCCGTCAGGTTGGCTTGCGGGCGCCGCGGCCACAGGGGTATCGAGCGGCAGCCCCTTGGCGATCTGTTTCACCTGATCGGCATCAAGAACCTCGCGAATCAGCAGCTCTTCCGCTATCCGGATGAGCTCCTGCTTGTTGTCCTCGAGGAGCTGACGCGCGCGGTCGTAGTTCCGCTTCACGATAGACGTCACCTCCTGGTCGATCGTCAACGCGGTGTCCGGGCTGTACTTGGTGTGCTGCGAAAAGTCTCTACCCAAGAAGACCTGTGCCTCTTTCTTGCCGAACGTGAGAAGGCCGATTATCTCGCTCATCCCCCACTCGGTCACCATCTTGCGCGCCAGCGCGGTCGCACGGTCAAAATCGTTACCGGCGCCCGTCGTGATGTCGTCTTGGGTCAACTCCTCGGCGATTCGACCCCCAAGTAGGATCGCGATTCGGTCCTCGAGATAGTCGCGTGAGTAGTTGTGCTTGTCGTCGATGGGTAGCTGCTGCGTGAGCCCCAATGTCATTCCACGCGGGATGATCGTCACCTTGTGGATGGGGTCGGCGTGCGGCAACAACACGGTGAGCAACGCGTGACCCGCTTCGTGCACGGCGGTGACGTTCTTCTCCTCGTCGCTGATGATCATTGACCGACGCTCCGAGCCCATCAGGACTTTGTCCTTGGCGAACTCGAAGTCGAGCATCTGGACCGTCTTTTGGTTGGAACGCGCCGCGCGCAGCGCCGACTCGTTGACCAGATTGGCGAGATCCGCACCCGACAGACCGGGGGTGCCACGGGCGAGCACTTGCAAGTCCACGTCGTCGGCCAGCGGGATCGCCCGGGTGTGGACCGCGAGGATTCCTTCGCGACCCTTGACATCCGGCAGATCGACGGCGACCTGGCGGTCAAAGCGTCCAGGCCGAGTCAACGCGGGATCCAGAACATCTGGGCGATTCGTCGCCGCCACGAGGATGACCCCATCGTTCGATTGGAACCCGTCCATCTCGACAAGCAGCGCGTTCAATGTCTGCTCGCGTTCGTCGTGTCCCCCACCCAATCCGGCACCACGGTGCCGTCCGACCGCGTCGATCTCGTCGATGAAGACGATGCAGGGGGCGTTCTTCTTCCCCTGTTCGAAGAGGTCTCGGACTCGTGAGGCACCAACACCGACGAACATCTCCACGAAATCGGAGCCGCTGATGGAGAAGAACGGAACGCTGGCCTCACCTGCAACGGCTCGAGCCAGGAGCGTCTTGCCGGTACCAGGTGGCCCCAGCAGAAGGACCCCCCTGGGAATTCGTCCGCCCAGCTTCTGGAACTTCTGCGGTTCCTTCAAGAACTCGATAATCTCAAGGAGCTCTTCCTTGGCTTCTTCGACGCCCGCGACGTCCTCGAAGGTCACCTTCTTCTGTGTGCTGGACGAGAGCTTGGCACGGCTCTTCCCAAACGAGAGCAGCGAGTTGCCGGCACCGCTCTGCATCCGGCGCATGAAGAAGATCCAGAAACCAACAATGAGCAGCAGAGGTGCCCACGAAGACAACACCATGCCCCACGTGCTCGACTGATCGTGCGCGACGACGCTCACGTCGCGCTCGACGAGCTGATTGACGAGCCCTTCGTACTGCGGCGGGGCGTAACTCCGGAAGCGAGTACCGCCCGTCAGGATGCCGGAGATCTCGTTGTCGGCCAACTCGACGCTCTCGACGTCGCCCGCGTCAACGTGCCGGAGAAACTCGCTGAAGGGCATCGGGGTATCCGCCGTCTCAAACGTCGAGACATTCCAGATCAAGACAACACTGACGACGAGCGCCATCAATGGGACGTATCTGCGTAGCGTCGAATTCACCCGGCTCTCCCTATGCTCCACACATCGACACCCTCAACTCTGCGTGCTCCTTGGTCGACCCGTGGTCCTCCATCCATTATGAACGGTTTTCGCTTCAGCCGTACCGTCTTCCCTTATCGCTAATCGACACGTCGGGCACGTCTTGTAGCCCTCCCCGTCAGATCAGGACGACGCGGTCGGGGGAACCATATGCACGACCCGCTGGGGAAAGGGAATCTCAATACCGGCCTCGCCTAGGGCTTTGTAGATTGCTGTGTTCAACCCGTCAATGCAGATACCCCGCTGCGCCGGCTCGTCGATCCAGGCCTGAACTCGGAAGACCAGCGACGAGTCACCCATCTCGACAAAGCGCACCCGCGGCGCGGGATCGTGCACAACGCTCTCGACCGATTGGGCCGCCTGATGCAGGACCTCCTTGACTCGATCAACGTCAGAGCCATACGCGACACCCACCGTCGTGACGACCCGGGTCTTCTCGTACGGGCCGCCGGACTCGTTGACGACCTTGGCGTTGGCGATGTGCGCATTGGGGAGGGTGATTTCGACATCGTCGCGGGTCAGCAGCCGCGTGCTGCGTAGCCCGATCTTGATCACCTGGCCGCGCTCTCCCGAGTCGAGGTTGATGAAGTCGCCGAGCTTGTACGGCGAGTCCATGATGACGAAGAGTCCGCCAAACAGGTTGGCCAGGGAGTCCTTGGCGGCGAAGCCCACGGCGATCCCCACGATGCCCGCTGAAGCCAGCCAGGCGGAGAGATCCAGATCCCAGGTCACGAGAAAACAGTAGACCGCCAGAGTGAACACGACGATCTTGCTCAGATTGTCGAAGAGCGGAAGCGTTCGCGCCTCGAGCCAGGTGACACGGTCGGCGAGTCGGCTCAGCCCCTCCAGCGTCGTCGAGGTCAGCTTGAATCCTGCCCCAGCCCAGACGAAAACGGCCGCCGTCTGGATCAGCGCGACAAGGACCCATTCAACCCTTGGACTCCACCCCAGTGTGTTGATGGCGACATACAGTCCGACCAAGATCACGGTCACAAAGACCGGGCGATGCAGCAACTCGACCAGTTGGTCGTCCAGATCCGTGTTCGTGCGTAAGGTCAAACGCAGCAGCAATTGTGAGACCAGCAGGTCGACGATCTTGGCGAGGAGCGTCGCAACGACGATCGCTTCGAGAGCGCGCACCCACGGCAAGGCGTGGGCCTCTTGAGCGAAGGTGATCCATTCGTTCATGTCGGTCTCCTCGTCTCGCCAGGTCGCGATTTGGTGCGGCGAACGGGCTAGAACGGTCCGGTTTCAGGCGGGTGGGGCGTCTGCCGGCCTCTTCTTTGGACCGATTCTAGGACCGGACCTGCCCCAAGATGCGTTGACGTACGAGGCGAGCGTCCTGCAGTAGTTCGTCCTGGAGCGTGCGGTCCTCCATCACTCTCAGTCTACATCGACCTTCCGCATTTCGCGACAGACAACTCACGACTCTTCCATCGTCTGGTTGGTGTGCTCCAGGAACCGGCGAAGGCTGAGCATGGCGGCCAAGCTCAGCCGTGTGGCTGACCCGCTCGCCGTGATCATCAGCTCGACGGTCACGCCACGCGTGAGCAGGCCAGCGGATGTCGTCATGTCAGAGACTCCCGGCAGGCCGGCGAGAACCGCCGCGAGAAGAGCCGTGTTCCCGGTTTCGGCCAGAGCCTGAAGCTCAGGCGATGCGGCCGTACCGGCGAAGAACATCCGCACATCCTGGGAGTGGGCCGCGAGCAGTATGGCTGTAAAACTCTGGGCGTTGGTTAGATTTGCGATCTTGACCTGATAGGTACGGTCCCCTTGTGCCTGAACGGTGTCGCTCACCGCAAGGTGTTCGAGGGTCAGTGCAATGACCAGTATGAAAGCTCTCGTCGTTCGATGCATTGTCTTCCTCATCGTTCTCGTTGAGTAATCGTTGAGTAATCATTGACTACGGGTGACATACGGGACGGTCTGTCGCCCCGCTCTGGGATGTACGTCGCAGGCCGCGCGCAAATCCCCCTCGCCGTCGCCCGCATGACAGGATCCGCACGCTCAGAGCGGGGAACCACACCTGGAGGTCGCTTGACGGCGAAGTCGAAGGTCCTGTCCGATTAGGGCGTGTCCGCTATGCCAGAGCTCCGACGGTCCATTACGCTCACCCAGCTGATCTTCTACGGCCTCGACACAATGGTCGGCGGCGGATTCTACGCGCTACTCGGCCGAGTGGCCGGGCTCGCCAGTCCCCTCACACCAGTCGCACTCGCTGTGTCCGGGCTGCTCGCGCTTCTGAGCGCCGCCTCCTTCGCCGAACTGTCGGCCCGCTACCCGGTGAGCGCAGGTGAGGTCGAGTACGTCTGGAAGGGGTTCAACGTCCAGATGTTGGCCCGCACCGTGGGGTGGTTGGTCATCGTGACCGGGGTTGTATCGGCGGCGACCTTGGCAGTCGCGACGATCGGCTTCTTGCAGGATTTCGCTCAGGTCCCTGAACAGCTGGCTGGATTGAGCCTCGTCGTTTGGCTGGACCTCATCGCGGGTTGGGGTATTGGCGAGTCGGTCGGCGTCGTGTTCGTCATCACCATCATCGAAGTCGGTGCGCTGGTCGTGGTGGGCACTCTCGCAGGCGATAGCCTCACCGCGATTCCAGACCGCTGGCACGAGCTGGTCCCTTCGGCCACCACTAAGCAATGGACGGGCATCATGTCGGGCGCCTTTTTCGCGTTCTACGCCTTCATCGGGTTCGAGGACATGGTCAACAACGCCGAGGAAGTCAAACGCCCCGTCGCAATCTGCCTATCGCCATTCTGGTCAGTGTCGGAGCCGCGACGCTACTCTACGTCTGGATTGGCACCGTGGCCGTCATGTCGGTCGCACCGGCCGAACTGGACGCGGCCAGCACGCCTGTCGCTCGAATCGTGGGCGATCAGGGCTGGTATGCCATGGCGGGGATCGGCATCGTCGGTCTGCTGGCCGGCGTGAATGGGGCGCTGGTACAGATCATCATGGCCGCGCGCGTCGCCTACGGCATGGCGGCACGTGATTGGGCGCCGGCATGGTTCGGCCGTATCCACCCGACGACACGGACGCCGCTCCTCGGCACGGCCATCCTGACCGTCGTCATCGCCGGTCTGGCGGTGTTCTTCCGGGTGACAACCTTGGCGAGGGCGACGAGCACCATCATGCTGGTCAATTTCACCCTCGTGAACCTGGCGCTGTGGCGCATCAAGGCGACCGAACCGGTTCCGCCGAGCGAGGGGCCCCGGTTGCCACGCTGGTTGCGGCTAGGTCGTGTCTCGGCGTGCTCTTCTTTCAGGGATGGACGTTCTGGTCGACGTTCGCGTGAGGGCCGTACCACGGAGACGGTATGAACCTCGGCGAGGTCGAGACGCCGCTCGTGTGGTGAGTTACTAGGTCGGTTTTAGTAGTGGGTCGCGGCGCAAGAAACGATACAGCAGGGTCAGGTCCTTCATAATCGGCGCCTGGTCAAACCGTGGGCGACCCCGTCCGCGGCCAACGTACTCGACAACGGCAAAATACACGGCCGGGGCGTCATCACGAATGCGCCGCTCGAGCGCGACCTCGTAGACCCGCCCGGATCTCCGGTTCTCCACCAGGAACCCTCGTGAACGAATGTAGTGCGACCCGCGGTTCTTCATCTTTGAGACGCCAGTCGGCCTGTCGAAATCCAGGCGCGACGTCAACGGCACGCTGGTCACGGGCTGGGCGTCTTCCCGGAAAATCTCGACCGGTTTCTTCGCGATCAGCTCCCGGTCCCGCCAATACTCAAGCTGGCTTCCGCTAATACTGACTAACAGACCCTTGTAGCGTCCCTCAACATAGTGCTCGTGCTCCTCCAAGAGTTGGGGCCTGTCCCGGTAGAGGCGAAACGTCTTCGAGCTTTCGATGTATCGGGCAAGGTTCACATAGTGCTCGTGATCTCGGTACCGCACCGGCCGACTGACGAACTCCGTGTAGAGGCGCGTGCCCGGCAGCTCGTTCCGCAGTCCCTCGCGCCGGATCTGGAACGATGAGCGCAGGGTCATGCCGCGGTACTTCTTGGACGGGATCCTGAACGCACGAAACGCGACGATCATCTTGTCCAGCCACTCGCCCAGTTCTGTGCCAGCCAACCGCGCCTCGTCCAGCTTGACCTCGAAGCGGGAGAAGTCTTCAGTGCCAACGGGCACACCGACGAAACCGCCGCCGTTTTCGTCAAAGGCGTAGTGGGTCACACGTCTGTCGAGCGTGGCGCGAAATACGTCGCTGTATTGTTCATCACGTGTGACAAAGTGCGTTCGCTCATACTCGGTGCCGATGACCGGTCGCCACGCGAAGTCCTCGAATGGGGCAACCGTTTCGAGCAGGTGAACATAGAGCTCTTTGTCGACCATCTTACGGACCGACTTGGGGTCACCGATCACTCGCAAGAGTTCCTGGAGAGTGGTGCTTGGCTTGCGCTGTTTCGTCTTATACGTCGAGCGGCCGAGGATGGCACCGGACAACCTGAGCATCTCCACCATCGCATCACGCGTCTGGCGCTTGCCCTTCGCACTGCTGGACCGTCCTTCTCGTGCCGACGAGGCCGGGTCGCGCTCGACCTGCACGGTCCGCTTGATCTCGAGGAGCTCGAACTTCGATTCGGGGTTCAGATCCCACCGCCCTGGGAGGCGTTCGCGTTCATAGGAACGCGCCTTGATCGACAACCCTGGCGGTAGTCCGCGCGAATCATCTCCGAAATAGACCGTCCGAGTAACTGGGGTGCGTGGAAAACTCAGCTGGCGGGTGTGCGCATCCAACGCTTCGATGAGCTCGCGCGTGTCGCGAACATAGATGATGAATCGATCTTCGCGGCGTTCGAGGTCTACGAGGCGCCGAGTTTTCTCGGGGAGCGGCGGCAAAGGGTCGGTCGGGACGACTGCGGACATCTCTCAGTCTGAGTGTACCCCCTTGGCCGCCAAAGGGATGCCAGTCGCTCGGTGAATACGGGCTCCTTGAAGGGTTGAACCAGGGGATGACGCGTCTCCGCGTCTGGGTTGACCCCTGGATGGACGAGTGGGGGTTTGTGGTTCTGGTTCTTGGCGGAGTCGTGGTTGTCGGCTGGGTGGTGCTCAAAATGTTTGGTCGATAGATCGGTCGCTCAACGGCGGAATCATTTCCCAGAAAGCCGGCTCTCGACGACTGTCCGAACGTTAGCCGCCCTGATCGTCGTCTTCGCCGTGGGGTTCGTGTGGGTGTCTGCACAGCAGGGAACCAGCGGGTCGGGCGCACTCACCGGTCAAGACTATGGGGAGATCGAGGCCCTCTACTCCCGCTACAACCACGGGAGCGACTTTCGGGACGACGAGCTGTTCTTGTCAGCCTTCTCCGAGGACGCTGTGATCGTGCGCGCCGATGGAAGCACTGTCGAGGGGATGGCGGCCCTGCGGGCCTCGCGCCCCAAGCGCGAGAACGGGGAAACTGGCGACGCCGGGCGCCGACATCGTACTGGGAGCTATCTCATCACGCCGACCGCCGACGGGGCCAAGGGCCGCGCGTACTACGTCCTCCTCGATGTAACAACCCGTCCGCCGACGATGCTCCTCTCAGGTGTCTACGAGGACGAGTTCGTGCGGACGCCAGACGGATGGCGTATCAAACACCGGTTCATAAACCGCGACAAACCGTCGCGTTGAAGTGTTGAAGGGGGCGGCCACGCGCTATTTGTCGCGGGCCGCCATCTCCAACAACGAGTTGGCCATATTCTCACGCCAGGCCTCGGTTGATTCCGGCGTCCAATCGTAAAAACCCTTACCGGTCTTTACACCGAGCTCACCCGACTCGACCCTCTGGCACAAGAGATCTGGCAACTCTCGACAGTTGGACAGTTTCGAGAGGTTCTCTTCAAGCAACTCCATGGTCGCGTGCACACCGGCCGATCTCGCGCGTTCGAACGGACCGGCGCTGGGGAGATCCTTGCCGAACGTGGTTCTCACCAGTTCGTCGACTTCGAACGCCGTGGCGATGCCGCTCTCGACGATAGACATCGCCTCCCGCAGAAGTGCGACTTGAAGCCGGTTTCCGATGAACCCCTGGATCTCTTTTTGAATCACCGCCGGCTTCTTGCCGATCGACGTGTAGAGGGCAACGACCGTCGTCGCTGTCTGGTCAGAGGTTTCTGGTCCCCGAATAATCTCGACACCCGGCAACAGGTACGGCGGGTTGTAGTAGTGCACGCCTACCACCTGCTCCGGACGTTTCGTCGATGAGGCGTAGGCACTCGGCAAGAAGGTCGAGGTGTTCGACACGAGAATCGCGTGTGCGGGTGCGGATACATCGACTTGCTCGAAGATCTTCTTCTTGAGTGCCAGGTTTTCTGATGCCGCTTCGACAACAAGGTCCGCACTGCCAACGCAGTCAGCCAGCCTCGTCGTCGTTCTCATCTGATCGAGTGAGGCGTTGACGTCAGAAGCCGAGAAGCGCCCAGTCCGTGTCAGGGCCCGTAAGCCGACGTCGGCCCGGTTCATCGCATCGTCGAGAAGCTCGGCGGAGAGATCATGCAGACGAACCGAACGACCGGAGGCTGCGAACTCAAGCGAAATGCCGTGCCCCATGAGTCCGGCGCCGATCACCGCGACGTTGCGAATCAGGCCAGGGTCAGCCCCTGCGAGGACGCGCGTCGCTCTGTCGCCTACCGTCTGATGCAGCGTTGATTCGAGCGATTCTGGCGTTTCCACGGCGTTGGAGATGTCCTTCAGGAGCGCACCGGCGATGACCTGAACAAGATCCCACCCGATCTGCTCCCAAATCTCGAACGGACCACCAACGGCTAGTCGACGGCCGATCGTCGTGGTGACGACGATATCGACGTCCCCCGGTGTGGCGGTTCCGCCCTCAACCAACGCGAGCGACTCGCGTAACAGTGCAGTCTGCAGCCTGCCCGAAACCATCGCCGCGGCTTCGTCACCAAGCGGCATCGCAGTTGCGCCTATCACGACTCACGGTCTACGTGGCGCGTCCTCTCACGTTTGCGTCACGTTTGCGGTCGTTCGGCCTGCGCCGCTTCCTGCGTCTCCATCCACCCTTCATACCATCTGAAGACGTTGCCGGTGAGGCTGCCGATGAAGATCTCCCCGGTGTGGCTCACGTCGATCCAATGTCCAGGGCTCTCCATGGCGCCGATGATCTCCCCGGTCTCGATGTCGATCCGCATGATGCGGCCGGCGAGGGTGTCGTACGTGATGTTCTCGACGTTGTCGCGGTGCGTTATGACCCACACCTGGTCGTCGGGCGTAATGAAGATGTTTTGGGTCGCACCCAGGTGGGTCCACGCGTTCAGGAACTCGCCGTGCTCGTCGAAGATCTGGATCCGGTTGTTCTCGCGATCGCTGGCGTAGACGCGACCCTGGGAGTCGACGGCCACCGAGTGGACGAGGTCGAACTCTCCCGGGCCCGAGCCAGGGGTGCCCCACGTGGTGACGAAGTTCCCGTCGGTGTCGTACTTGACGACCCGGCTGTTGCCATAGCCGTCTGCTACGTAGAGCTCATCGTTGAGTCCGAAGGAAATGTCTGCCGGGCGATCGAAGGTCTCATCGGTCGTGCCGGCTTGGCCCTTGATGCCCAGCGTCATCAGGAGCTCGCCGTCGTTGCTGAACTTCATGACCTGGTGGTCACCGTTGTCCGTGACCCACACGTTGTCGTGTCGGTCAATACGCAAGCCATGCTCGTTGCCGAACATGCCACGCCCAAAGGAACGAACGTAGTTCCCTTCGGAATCGAACACGACGATCGGGTCGGCGACTGCGCCCCGGTGGAACACAAAGACGTGATTCGTAGAGTCGGTCGCCACCGCCGACACCCGTCCAAAATCCCACCCCTCGGGCATGGTGGTGGGCTCCTGCCCAAACCGGATGGCGACACGGTATTCCATCAGGCTGCCTTCGTGTGGATACCACCCAGACAGACCGTTCGCGTCCACGACCTGACCGACAGCCGTGTCGCGGTCGACATCGACACCCGGAAGCGGCTGGGCCACCCCCAGACCGGTCGCCGCACCGCTGTCAGCATCATCCATCGAGACGCCAGAACCGCACCCCATCGCCAGACCACAGACAAGTATCAAAGAAACGAAACTCAGTAGTTTTCCAGTACGCATTCAATCCTCCAAATCGCCGGTCCAGTGTAATCTGAGATCGTAGTGGGACTCCCAAGCAGGTCTCAGCTCCCGCCAGCGAGGGGCGCTTCCCGCAGAGGTGGCGCCTGTCTGTGTCTGTCCTGATTACGAAGTACCACCCAGCGGCGGAGGCTGTCGAAATCCAAGAAAACCGCGTACATAGCCATCCAGGTAAAGAACGGCGCATCCATCGTCACGTAGATCCCCACATGGAGCCCGACCCCGGCGATCAGGATGTACTTCCGCGTCGGTGGCACGAACACCAGGAGGAGAAGCGACAACGCAGGGATGCGCAGCATTCCGGACCACATTGTAGCGTGGGTGCTGGCGCGGTCAGGCCGGCCAGCCGGTTACTTGAGCGCCGAGTAGTCAGTGGCACTCATCATGAAGGCCTCGATTTCGAGCGGCACTGGGTACTTCGCTAGGAGCGCGATCCATTCCGGGTCCGCGAGGAAGGCGGCAAAGACCTCATCCCTGTGAGCGCGGTCGCGATAGGCCAACATCCATACCAGTGTGTTCGGGTTATCGAGCCTCTGCCAGGCCGCGATCACTTCTGCTCCGTGTTTTTCGAAGAGCGCAACCTCGCGCTCCCGGAAGCGCTGGTGGAGATTGTCGATGCCACCCTTTCCGTCGCGCGCCGGCTCAGCGGTATACATGCGCAACTCGAAGCACCGCGAGTCGACCGCAACGTTTCCTGACAACTCGGGGGAAAGGTCTCCGGCCGCTCCGCAGGGCGGCGGGTCCTCCTGGGCACTCGCGGCGGCGCTAAAACCCAGGCCGATGAAGATGATGAGGGCAGCGATTATCCTTGCCATGACTATCTCCTCTTCGATGTGAATTGCTGGTTCTCGCCCTCCCAGGGGTGGCGACCGGGTACAGTCTAAGGGTGAGCCCCGTTTCAGAGCCAGCGCCGGAAGAGTCACCGAGTCTGCCCCCGTCCCCGCAGTTTGCCGAAATCGAGCGAGAGGTCGCCAGGCGGCGCACCTTCGCGATCATCTCGCACCCCGACGCAGGCAAGACGACGCTGACCGAGAAGCTCCTGCTCTACGCCGGGGCGATCGAGCTCGCCGGGGCCGTCCGCGGACGTCAGGGCCGTCGCCACGCCACGTCGGACTGGATGGACATCGAGCAGAAGCGCGGCATCTCCATCACTTCTACTGCGCTCGAATTCGAGCTAAAGGGCCGACGCATCTCGCTCATCGACACACCCGGACACAACGACTTCAGCGAGGACACTTATCGGGCGCTTATCGCCGCCGACGGCGTCGTGATGGTCATCGACGCCGCCAATGGCGTCGAAGATCAGACGCGAAAGCTGTTCGAGGTCTGTCGGCGCCATCGGCTGCCCATTCTCACCTTTGTTAACAAGTTCGACCGACCCACCAAAGACCCCCTGGAATTGCTCGATGATGTCGAGCAGACGCTCGGAATTGCCGCGGCCCCGGTGAACTGGCCGATCGGAAGCGCAGAACGCTTTCGCGGTGTGTTCGACCTGCGGAGCCAGACCCTGCTTCGCTACGAGCGAGAGGCGCAGGGTCAGTATCGAGCACCGGTCGATCTCTCGTCCCTAGACGACCCGGTCGCTCACGAGATGATCGGCGATAACCTGTACGCGCACTTCCGTGAGTCGCTGGACGTGATCCGCGAGGCGGGTACGTCGTTCGACCTCGCGGAGTATCGGGCTGGTCGGCAGACCCCCATGTTCTTCGGCAGCGCCATCACGAACTTCGGCATCGAGCCATTCCTCGAGGCGCTTGTCGAGTTCGCGCCCGCGCCCCAGCCCCACCTGAGCGAGACGGGCGTGGTCAGCGCGACCGACGAGCAATTCACCGGCTTCGTGTTCAAGATTCAGGCGAACATGGACCCTCGTCATCGCGATCGAGTCGCCTTTGTCCGCGTCTGCTCAGGCCGTTTCACCAAGGACATGACGCTGTCCAACAGCCGCCTCGGAAAGTCGCTCAGGGCCTCTCGCGCGTACCGGTTCTTCGGCCGAGACCGCGAGACGATCCAGGTCGCCTACGCCGGTGACATCATCGGCCTCGTGAATCCCGGTCAGTTCAAGATCGGCGACACGCTCCACTCAGGACCCGCGGTGCGGTTTCCCGACTTACCGAGGTTTCCGGCCGAGCACTTTGGCCGCGTTCGTCTGAAGGACACCCGCTACAAGCAGTTCGACGAAGGCGTGAAGCAGCTCGAGGAAGAGGGGCTGATGCAGGTCTTCTTCCTCTCGACGGACCGCCGCAAACCGATCATCGGCGTCGTCGGGGCGCTGCAATTCGACGTCATCGCCGGCCGGCTCAGGAGCGAGTACAACGTGACGGCCGAGGTCGAACCCGTGGCGTATGCGGCAGCGCGATGGCTTGGAAGCACAGACGACCCGCCGCTGAGCGGGTCGAACGCCATGGCCGTCGATCGGCATGACCGACGCGTGATCCTGTTCGAGTCTGAGTGGGGACTAAGCTACTTCGAACGACACCATCCCGACGTCGTGCTGCTGGCCGAGTCGCCGGTTACATCGTCGAGTGGGGCGAGACGTCAGGTGACTACAGCGACTCGACCGACGTGGGGAACGTGACCCAATTCACGGTAGAAGGCCTGATGG
>Ga0310123_10003063_pt1 | contig 13084 bp, 12 predicted proteins | sample CB6_AW_1057_MG_FD_203505 | JGI IMG/M metagenome (GOLD analysis project Ga0310123, IMG submission 203505) | Marine microbial communities from Western Arctic Ocean, Canada - CB6_AW_1057 | ecosystem: Environmental > Aquatic > Marine > Oceanic | place: Canada: Western Arctic Ocean | collected... | reverse complement strand
ACCAGAGCTCAGCGAGTCTGCAGGTCAATGATAGAGCCAGTTCGGCAGTAATAAAACGTAAGCCGGCAGAATCAGCAGTATGAACAGTCGAATAATGTCCACACACCAGAAGGGTGTTACGCCCTTGAACACAGTTGTCGTCTTCACGTCTTTGAGGACGCCGGCCAGCACGAAGACATTCAGGCCCACCGGTGGTGTGATCAGGCTGATCTCTGTGACCACGACCGCCATCACCCCGAACCAAACAAGGATTTCCTCAGGCCCCATGCCCGCGTAGCCCAGACCCTGTACCACCGGAAAGAAGATCGGGATCGTCAACAGCAGCATTGAAAGGCTCTCGAACACGCAGCCCAGGACGATGTAAATGGCAAGGATGATCAGCAGAACCATCAGTGGGGACATATCCACACCGGTCACGAATTCCAGAAGTCCCCCGGGCAGTCCAGCGCGATTGACGAAGTTAGAGAAAATGAGCGCGCCGAAGAGAACAGTAAAGAGCATGGCCGTTGTACGGGCACTATTGACGAGTACTTCGTAGTAGTCCCGCCAGGAGTGTACACCCCGGGCCAGTGCCAGCAGGAAGGCGCCACCGGCACCGATTCCAGCTGCTTCGGTCGGGGTAAAGATGCCGCCATAGATGCCCCCAATGACCAGAATGAACAGGAGTAACGTGCCCCATACGCCGCGTAATGCGCGCAAGCGGTCCGGCCACGCAGTGCGTTCTGCGCGTGGACCATCCTGTGGTCGTCTCCAGACCACGTATTGCACCGCAACCATGTAAAGCAGTATGCCGAGCAGGCCCGGCAGGAAACCGGCCGCGAACAGTTCGCGGATACTGGTTTCGGTCATCAAACCATAGATCACCAGGATCACGCTTGGCGGGATCAGAATGCCGAGCGTGCCACCGGCCGCGATCGAAGCTGTAGCCAGAGAATCGGCATAGCCGTATTGGCGCATGGGCGGCATCGCTACCTTGGACATCGTTGCGGCTGTCGCTAGGCTGGAACCGCAGATCGCGCTGAAAGAGCCACAGGCAACGATCGTGGCCATGGACAACCCACCCCGGCGGTGGCCCAGAAATGCATTAGATGCCGCATAGAGTTCTGCAGACAACCCGGCCCTGGAAACCAGGTTGCCCATGAGAATGAAAAGCGGTACGACTGACAGACCGTAGCTCAACGCGGTTTCGGAAACGAGCGTGCCGATCATCGCCAGCGATGGCTTCCAGCCCGTTATCAGGCCAAAGCCGGCAAAGCCGACTATACCCATGGCAAACGCGATGGGCAGTCGTAAGAACACCAGGATCAATAGAACGGCAAAACCGATGAGTGCAACCGTCACAGTATGGCCTGCTGGAAGAGCAGTGGAAGCGGGTTCAGCTCAGATCGCCGTCGTGGAGTGGTCAGGAGACATCGGACCTTTACCCCGCACATACCGTAGAGTATTGAGCAAAAAGGCAATTGATGCGACAGCGCTCATTCCCGCAATGAAGTAGGTTATCGGTGCGTAGGGAATAGCCAGGAATTCGGTGGCGTCGCCATAGTCAACCATGAAATTGGCGCTGATCCCTACCCGCCAGGCGACAAATATCATCATGATCGTCATCAAGAGATTCAAGATGATGTGCCGAATATTGATCCAGCTGTCCGGCATCCACAGATCCAGCAGATCAACACTGACATGCTCTTCACGGTAACAAACCGTGGGAAGTATCGCGAATACGATGAGTCCCATCATGAGTTGGGTCAGTTCGGTCGCGCCATCCAGTGGTGAATTGAAGAAATATCGACCGACAACATCGATACAAGTCATTCCCATCAAAGCAAACAGCACAATAGACGAAACCCCGTCACCGAACTTCAGCCAGGTGCTGGCGGAGTCCGATGACGGGACAGAATGGTCGGCAGTCGCCGGGTCGTTGACTCGGTGACTCATCAACTTTTCTAGTAACCGCGGGCTATGGCGCGTAGCTCCTCGAGAGCGGCTTTACCGTCGATTCCAGCTTTATTGGCCCGTTCTAGCCACTCGGCCTCGACCGGCGCCATGATTGCGAGGTACTTCTTGTGAGTTTCAGCACTCGCCGTGGTGATGGTGGTGCCGGCTTCCTTGGCAGCAGCCAGGCCGGCCGTATCTGCAGCATCCCACTGTTGGCCAGAAAGCTTAGACAGATTTTCGCCGGATACGCTCATCACCGCAGCCCGATCTTTTTCTGACAGGCCCGCAAGAAAATCACTGTTCATAATGAAGGCGAAGCTGCCGTAGTAGAGCCCGCCCGGCATAATCGTAACGAAGGGCACTACCTCTTTTAAGCGAAAGCTTTTCTGCGTTTCCATCGGCATGAAGATGCCATCGGCAACGCCGGAAGATAGGGCTTCATACACCTTGGGTGCCGGCAGTTTGACAGCGGTCACGCCCAGCGCTTTACCCACCAGACTGCCTACCCCACCGGGTACACGGATCTTCTGCCCACTGAGATCGCCGAGACCTTTGAGTGCTGATTTGGTCTGGATAACAGCTGGACCGTGTGACGTCAGACCGATCAGGGTTACACCCCTATGCTCATCAGCCTTGGCCAGATATTTCTGGTGAACTCGCCAGTAAGCAACAGAGGCAGCTTCGGCGCTGGTGCCGAGGTTCGGCATTTCGACAGCCTGGGTCGCGACGTAACGCGTGTTGTAGCCGTGAAAAATCCAGGCGGCATCGGCGACACCATCGCGAACGAGTTCAAACTGCTTCAGTGGTGACGCCAGTTTATATTCAATTTTGGTGGTCACACGGCCTTCGGTCGCTTCTTCGACCCACTTGCCCCAAGTCGGCCAGACCACGGCATTCATGTGGTGTGTAGGCGGTGCCCAACTGCTGATATTGACCACTTCCTGGGCGAACAACGTGGGGGTTACCAAGACCAGCCCAAAGGCAAGGCCCAGTAATTTGAGTTGCTTGATCATGTACATCCTCCTCAGAGTTTTATTTTTGAGTTAATCGAATGGCAGTGATTACAATGTTTAGGCAAAAATATCTGTCAGCACTGCTATTGTGCCCGTATGGTTTGCTGAAACTAGGCAGTTGTCAAGGTTCGCGGGAGGGTGACGCTTTGATATATGTCCCGCACTGAGGTTAAAGGCATAATATTGTGGAGGAGAAGGCGTAGATGAAAAATCGAATTCCCCCCGTCTGGGTTGAGGGGACCACGAGCCGACAAGCCCATTGCGACCTGCCGGAAGGGACCTATGAGCGGGAAATCGGGCGCGAAGGGTTCTTTGGACCGGCCAGCCAGATCCATCATGCCCATCCGCCAACAGGGTGGACTTCATTCGAAGGGCCGACGCAACCCCGGGCGTATGACCTGACACAGTTGAATGTCCCGCTGGATAATCCCTGGCAGGCGCCGTTGGTTCTGTCTAATGGTGCTGCACAGATCCGCATGTGGATGGCCAAAGGTAGTATGAACTCTTTAGCGAGCAACGCGGATGGTGATCAGGTGTTGTTCGTACACGAGGGCGCGGGGCACCTGTACTGTGACTATGGGCACCTGGAGTTTGCTTGCGGTGACTACCTGCTGATACCACGCTCCACGATGTGGCGTCTGGAGTGTGATGGGCTGGCGGCGATTCTCATGATCGAAGCCACCGGCGCGGCGTTCGGGCTACCGGACAAAGGACCTGTAGGGCAACACGCGATATTTGATCCTGCGATACTGGATCATCCCCGGATCGATGAGGCATTCCAGGCACAATACGGGGAACAGGAGACCGTGGTCAGCATCAAGCGGCAGAATACCGTGACTACAGCGACTTACCCATTCAACCCACTGGATGCTGTTGGCTGGCACGGGGATCTGTCGGTGCAGCGCCTGAACTGGCGCGACATTCGCCCGCTCATGAGTGCCCGTTATCACGTCGCACCTTCTGCGCATACCACCTGGCTGGCCGACCGACTGGTTGTCTGTACCTTCTGTCCACGGCCGATCGAGAGCGACCCCGGGGCTCTGAAGCTGCCGTACTATCATTCCAACAATGATTACGACGAGTTCATCTTTTATCATCAGGGTCAGTTTTTCAGTCGCGACCACATGAAGCCCGGGATGTGTACTTATCATCCTGCCGGGTTTCCACACGGCCCACATCCGGAAGCCTATCGGACGGCCATGGCTTATTCGCGAAAAGAGACCGACGAGGTTGCAGTCATGGTTGACACACGGGATCCGCTACAGATTCATGACCTTGATGAAGGGATCGAATGGGGCGGCTATGTGGACAGCTGGAAAGGGTAATGCGACTTCCGTGTAGCATGCAGCTTGGTGTCAGTTCATTACCACAGGTAGGCGCCGGAAACCGCGAAAACGTATCCGTGGATCCCGCTCCGGCATTCCGCTTAAGTCGATAGACGGGAAGCGTCTGGCCAGCGCGGCAAATGCGATTCGGCCTTCAAGCCGAGCCACGTTCATTCCGGAGCAGGCATGACGACCCTGGCCAAAAGCCACATGATTGTTGGGTGATCGGCCGATGTCGAGGTGCTCAGCTTGGTCGAACTGATCAGGGTCCCGGTTGGCTGCGCCCACGCCGAGCGTCAGAAACGTGCCTGCAGGAATAGTTGTCTCACCGATAGTCATGGACTCAGTCGTCAGTCGATTATTCAGTTGTAGGGGACTCTCAAAACGAAGCAGTTCCTCGACCGCAGAGTCTGCAAGCGCGGGCTCAGCAGCGAGGCGCTCTAGTTGGTCCCGGTGGCTGATCAGCGCATGAAGGCCGTTACCGATCAGGTTAGTGGTGGTTTCGTGCCCGGCATTCAGGAGAAAAATGCAGTTGTGCAGCAGTTCGGATTCGGTCAGCTTTTCTCCGTCCTTCTCGCCCTGAATCAGACGAGTCAGAACGTCGACTGCAGGGTCTCCTGGAATCTGCCGTCGGCCGTTGACCAGGGTCCTGAGATAGTCTGTGAAATCGATTACTGCCTGGTTTCCGGTTTGCAGAACCTGTGGTTTCGGATCCGGTTCGAGCGCGGACAGAATCGCCAGCGACCAGCCTCGAAGTGGCGCCCGTTCATTACGTGGCACATCCAGAAGGTTCCCGATCACCTCGATGGGAATCCTAGCTGCGAAATCGCTGATCATGTCTACCGAATTCCGGTCCTCGATGTCGTCAAGCAGTTCGTCGATCAGTTGAATCAGACCCTGCTCCATTTTTTTGATGGCTCTTTGATTCAATGCGCCCATGATCAGCCGGCGTACGCGGGTATGCAGCGGTGGATCATTAAAGACCAGGCTCATGGTGTGGTGTTCGAGCAGGGGGCTGTCGCCGAATTTGGGTGTGAATTCGGCTTGCTTGTCTGAACTGGTACGCGGATCACGATAGGCGGCTATCACGTCATCATAGCGTGATAGAAAAAAAGATCGCTCACTTAACCGATGAACGGGGCTGTGGCGTCGCAGCCGCGCGTACCAGGGATAGGGGTCGTCAACAAATCCGGCCGGGGGGTCTATCAGCCGAAATCGAGCCACTGCGTTAGTACTGGGTTCGATTTGGTTCTTTTGATCTGCCGGCATGACGATAGGATCAGGGTGTCATTCCAGCCAGTGTAGCACCCGTCACCAGTGGGAGGTTTTCTGGTGTCGGCAAACGTGGTTGAATGGTTGCAGTCCGGATCAGGAGAAAAGTCATGAACGAAGTTGATATTGCAAACGCACAGAGAGGTGAACAACACCATGTTCTCACCGACATCATGCGCCGTCGCCGAAGCGTTCGTCAGTTCGAGCGCGGCAGGAAGGTCTCACGCAATACCCTGCTGTCGGTGGCTGAGTCGGCGCGCTGGGCACCGACCGGCGCCAATGCCCAGTGCTGGGATCTGATCATTGTGGATGATCCAACTGTGCGCGATGCTGTAATCGAAATTTTTGTTGAGCAGTCGAATCGGTTATTTGTTAAGGCAAAGGGTTTTCCGGCGGTGAGTAAGGCTTATCTGTCGAACACCGTGGCGATTTTCATCGTTGTGGGTGACCCTCGCTGGAAGGTCGCTTTCCCACAGCACGATGAAGATGCCGAAGGGCCGGATGAATACGCCGCAAATAACGAAAATATTTACTATTGTTCACTGGGCGCCGTGATCCAGAATATTCAACTTGCCGTCACGGCCCAGGGATTGACATCAGCGTGGCTGTCCGGCGGTGGTGAGACATCAACCAACCAGGCATTGTCGGAGCTTCTGGGGTATCCGCCATATCTCTCAGCGTGCGGAACGATACCCGTGGGTTATCCAAAGAAAGATGTCCGACTGCGCTACCGGCGGCCACTCGAACAGTTGGTTCACTGGAACGGTTATGCGGCGACGCAGTTTCGACCTCAGGGCATGTTGGACCATTACCTGGACCGGTTACGCCCCTTCCTGATGTACCGCAACACCGAAAGTGTAGAAGACTGGGAAGATGCCCGAGAAAAATGTGGGGACTGGTACGATGCCTTCAGCAGTCCGGAGCCGAACCCATCGGGTCAGTTGGAGTAAAAGCACGATAGACTCGGCACAGCCAATATGAAACTCGACTCCACGACTTAGCGCTAACCACGACATAACAACTGAAACAGAATGCGATCGAAGAAACCAAATTACATCTTTTTTGTCAGTGACCAACATCGTGCTGATGATCTCGGTTGCTATGGTAACTCGGTGGTACAGACTCTGAACATTGATCGACTGGCCCAGTCGGGTACGGGGTTCGAACAGTTCTATGTCGCCAATCCGTTCTGCATGCCCAACCGGGCATCAATGATGACTGGCCGGATGCCGTCGTTGCATCGTGCACGCACCAACGGCAACCCCCTGCCCATCAGTCACTGCAGACAGACATGACCCGTCGCCTGCTTGAACTGATCATACGGTTTCAGGACTGGGCGCCGTTGCCCATCCGCCGAGCATGACCCGGCAGGAGGTCAATGTGGCCGGGCTTTACGTTCGTTCCGGAGGTGCGGGTGAGACAACCTATCTGCTGCTTCACGGACTTGGTGCAACCGGTGAGGTCTGGGAAGGACTGACCGATCTGATTGACCGTAATAAGGCCGGTTGCTGGCTGGCGCCGGATTTCCGGGGGCATGGACGTTCTCCCTGGGAAAGGCCTTATACCTATGGCAGTCTGATGAGTGACCTGATCCCACTCGTCAACGAGTTCAGCCGGTTGGTGGTAATCGGGCACTCGATGGGGGGTGTGGTTGGTTTGATGCTGGGTGGTGCGCTGCCTAATGTTGAGCGGGTACTGGGTGTGGGGATCAAGGTCAGCTGGAACGAGGCTGAACTGGAACAGATGCAGGCATTGTCAACACGGCCTGTTCGCTGGTGGGCAACGAAGGCCGAGGCCGTAGAACGCTACCTCAAGGTATCGGGACTGATCGGTCTGGTAAATCCCGATTCCCCCACTGCACAGTGTGGTGTCGTTGCAGGTGACGACGGCCAGTATCGTCTTGCCACTGATCCGGCAATTTATGCGGTGGGTCGACCGCCCGTCGCTGAACTGGCTCAGGCCACCCGCTGCGAGGTGATGTTGGCGTGCGGGGAATACGACAAGATGGTCAGCGCAGGAGAACTGAGTGCCTTGGATGCCGTAGCTCGGGAGCTGCCGAGCCTTGGGCACAATGCGCAGGTGGAAGGTCCTGAACAGGTTTGGCTGCTCGTCAACGAACCGCACGAACATAATAAGGAATCTTCATGAGTCTCGTGATGATCCGCCACGGTGAAACCCCGTTAAATCGTGATCGTGTCATGCAGCCGGCAGACACACCACTGTCGGATCGGGGCGAGGAGCAGGTGCTCCGCCTGGCGCAACGCCTGAGCACCGAAGGAATTACGCGGATCCTGGCTAGTGATTTTCCCCGGGCCGCCATGACGGCTCAGGCGTTGTCTGATGAAACCGGTGTCGGCATTGAGTTTGAATCGTTGCTTCAGGAGCGTAATTTTGGTCGCCTGCGGGGCCAGCGATTCATTGATCTGGAGGCCCGGGACATTGATCCGTTTGCCGAAAACTATGAACCCGAAGAAGGAGAAACGTGGCAGGAATTCGACCAGCGCGTGTCTCATGCCTGGTCAACAATTCAGTCGGCACTACCTTCAGACGGAACCTTGGCCGTGGTCACTCACGGGCTGGTTTGCGCGGCTTTGTTACGTAATCATCTGGACGCCCAAGCGCATGTCTCTGACAGCGGGAGACTGTATCCGTTTCGCAACGCGAGTTTCACCCGTATCGAATCATCTCCGCCTTGGCGGGTCGAGTTGCTGAACTGTGCAGAACACCTTGAAGCGTTGGGTGACCAGGCCTCGATCTACGGTCAGGTTTAAATAATTCCGATTCTGTGCGTTACGGCCGGTGCAGCGATTACTACGCAGTACAGCCCACAGTCGTTCAAAGGGAATTGTGAGTACCGTCACACAGGGGTTTGCGGCTACTACGTTTACAGCCGCAGAAAAAGACCTTTTTAGATTCTTCCGCTTGGTAGCGGATCGGTGTAAACGCTGTTGATTTGTGGGAACCGTCGCAGAAAGGCTGTTTGCTGCTGAGACCACACTGACACCAGAAATAGGTCTTCCCCGCTTCTACTTCGACCGCGATTGGGCTCCTCTGGGCTATGACAGGCGTGTCGTTCATAGGGCGTTATCCTTGTGGGTTGTTGTCGTGATTACCAGGACCAGTTGATTCCCGCCATTTTAACCTTAAATGCTCTGTCGAATGCCTGGGCGAGTTCGGGTGTGAAGTGGTTTGCCCAGTCCCCGGTCTCGCCCTTGCGCATGAAGGGCATGCCTGGCTTACGCTGTTCTTCGTCCCACAGTTGCATACTGGTTCGGGGATCTTTCTTCATGCTCGAGAATGTTGACAGCTCTGTAATGCGATTGATGTCCTCGATGGTGAGCGGTTGATCTAGAAAGTGGGCAACTCGTTCGACTGTGGCGGCCAGATCACGCTGCATCTCTTCATAGTGCAAGACCAGAATGTTGGATCGCTCACATTGTTGGTACCAACTGCCGAGGTGAGTCCAATACGGACCGTACTCCACCCGGCCTGCCATAAACTCACCAATAAAATGTTCGATCGACTCGTCATACTCGTACATTTTGAAACCGAAGGTGTGAAAATACATCGACACCGCGGTGTCCTTGGCGTTGCGGGTGACGTAGATCAGCCGGTTGGATGCTGTCAGTTTTTGCGGCAAAAGATGGTAAGGATTATGCGATTTGAATACCCTGGGGGAGTTCATTGTGTCGACGACCGACAGATCGGGCAGATCCTCGGAATCATCAAGCCATGGGATGATGGCATGGAGAGGCGGGTCGCTGTCGTGGATCAGTCCGCCGCTGTAGATCAGGCGTACGATCTGCTGCGTCCAGGTGGTGCCGCTCTTGGGAAAACTGGCGATAAACACGTCGTCGGCTCGCGCTGGCCAGTGCTGGTGTACCCATTCAAATCTTTCCGTATCCACCGGTGTCACCAGCATATCCCGCCAGCGGTTGTAGTTGATCGTACTCACGGTTGCAAATGTAAAGCCGCCAGTCGATGGGATTCGATCAGCCCGGGGACCCGCTCGGGGTCGGTACGGCCCCAGCCACATTCGCTGGCAATCCCGAATGACGGTGCCACTTTCTGAGCAGTCGCGATACGCTGTTTATCGCCACTGTGATCCTGGTGGTGGATCAATCCCAGGTACAGTTCTGTTTCTGTCGGGAGTTTAAGTTTGGCCAATGGGGCGTAATAGGCATCATCGACACGGTCACGCGGTACGGGCATGTGGAGAAAATCCAGTTGCCGTTGAAGTTTTGAGGCCAGCCCGTTCGCGACCTCGACCAGAATCGCGGTGTCTTTGGGCATGACCAGATGCTCATCCCTGGGCGTGCCGTAACACAGGTGGTAGCCCAGTTCTACATCGGCAGGTACTTGTGCACCGAGTCGGGTCATTTGATCGAAGATCTGCAGTTTGTAATCATCGGGGCGATAAGGAAAATAATCTTCAAAGATCAGCACTTCCTGACAAATGTCCCATTGGATCGAAAGGTCGTGATGAGGAATGGCATCGACAATCGACCTGAGAGCTGTCAGCAGTGACTTTTCATAGGTGAGTAGGTAATCCTCGATACATGTTGGGCTGACATACATATAGCCTGAAGCCATCGGGGTGGGCAGGCAGACCTGGAAGCGCAGGCCAGTCGGGATCACACCATCATCACGTAATTGTCTGAAAACGTCATAAGACGCAATAGCGGCGGGCGCATAGCCAGTTTCAAACACGACCGACGATGGATCTACATCGGGCTTAAAGCGTACGAGCTCTGTTTCGCGTATGAGATTGCCATCCCACTGGCGAAGTGTCAGCGGTGTCGCATCAGGGTCGAGCTCCATGTCCGGGTGAGACAGCAGCATCTCGCGCTGCCAGTAGATCCAGCGATGACGTTTGCCGGTTTCGCCATCTGGAATCCGGCGAAGCCAGGGTGCAAGTTCTGATGACAGAGCCCTGAAAACCGATTCTGAATCCGACATGGCGACACTGCCCACGAGATGGATACTTGGTTGCATGGATTACTCCCCCAGAAATAAGTGAGTCATTTCTCAAGGGTTAACGCTACCACACCCGTGATCAATCAGAGCGGTCAGTGCGCCACTCAGTGATCGCGACTCAGAAATTTATCAACGCGGTCTATCAGCGGCTGCTTGTCATAAGTGTGGTAGAGGACAGACATCATTCGTACCGGATCGCCAAAAAAGAATCGTTCGTACAGTACCTGGCGACCCGCAAATGCGCTACAGGCGACATCCCATGCCAGGCGAAACAATTTGATGCGATCGCGCGCACTACAATTGGCAGCTGCCAGGTAACGGTCGATATCCTCTGCGACCGGGCTGTCCAACGCCGAATCCGGGGGGATCAGCATCAGGCTGGAGGCGCTCAGAAGCTGCAGTATCTCGATCATTCGTGGATACATCTTCGGGAAGACATTGCGTGCGGCATCGAGCGGTGCGCGGTCAGGTGCCATCACACCCCACTTATCGATCTTGGCATCGGCTTCCGATGCTCGCAGACAGGCTCTCATGATCTCAAGGTTAATCATGCACTCCGCGATCTTTTCCTGTACGTGCTGAAACTCGTTGGATCCCAGTGCCTCGGCAATGGAACAGGCAATACCCAGGACAAATTCCGTTTTGCATATGTTTTTGATGGTGACCTGTTGTGCCATATGGGCAAGGCAGCCGGTCTCTGGGAAGTGACGGGTACATAGTTCAGGATCTGATTTAAGGAACACTCGGTCCCACGGTACAAGAACGTCGTCAAATACTACGATCGTATCCATCTCCTCAAAGCGAGAACCCAGAGGGTGATCGATCTGGGATTTGCCGTATACAAGTGACTCCCGACAGATAAATTTCATACCCGGTGTGCCGCAGGGGATCGTAAATGCAAAGGCGAATGAGTTGGTATCGGATGCGGCCTTGAGTACCGTTGATGGAAATACCATGATCTCATCTGCAAGCGCTCCCAGCGTCGCCAGGATACGCGCACCCCGAACCACCATGCCATCGGCATTTTCGTCGACAATGCGAAGTGCAACGTCAGCACTCGGGTGGCCGCTGGCGGTTAACGCGCGATTCGACTGTGGATTGACCAGTGTATGCGTCATGCATAGATCGTTTTCTCGCGCGTAGTCGTAGTAGTTACGTGCGTTTTCTCCGAAGCGGGGATCGTTCTGACTGTAGAAATCTGCTGCTGCTGCGGCCGCCATAATTTCGACATTGATGTAGTCCGATGAACGGCCGAGCATGCCGCCGCTGAACCGGGACCAGTTGAACATCATTCCAGATCGTCTCTCGAGGTCTTCGTGGGTGCGTGGGGTAATGAAGGACAGACCGACGGGGTCTCCCGTAGTCGGTGAGGGATAGGTCATCTCATCACGCAGATTTTCAGTGTGCTGCATGTCATACAGAGCGGCCATCGACTGCGCACAGCCCTGCAGAGCAGGGTGGGTTGTTACATCAGTAATACGTTCGTCACCGAGCCATATTTCTGCGTTGCCCTGTCGAAGACCTTCCAGATACTCACTGCCGGTACGGGCGCCCATGTGTCGCTCCTCAAGTGGTTTCGGTACAATTTATTTAACATGTTAAATAAATTGTATGTGGGGCGCAACTGTACTGAAATTAAGGCAGGAAACCGAAATAGGGTGCCTGAGACTCAAAATTCAGCAGCAGGAGGTGGCTTTTAGTTGAAGCGGTCCCGGATCTGGTAGTAGCGGATTGTCGGCCCGAGAAACCACGGATTTCCATGATAAAACGGGCGAGTCTCAAATCTGAGTCCATTCATGGGTATCGTTGCGTCAGGGATGCCTAAGGCCTGCTGGCCAAGGCGGTGGCCGAAATAACTTGATAGGCAGATGCCTGATCCGCAATAGCCCATTGCATAGAAGAGTCCGTTGTCCTCACCCAGGTGCGGCAGGTTATCAAAGGTATAACCGACAAAGCCCATCCACGAGTGGGTAATTTTGGTGCCAGTCAGCTGTGGAAATATCCGAAGCATCTCCAGTCTCAAGGGTCCAGCACTGCAAATAGGGTCGGTTTCTTTGTGTGACACCCGTCCCCCGAATAGGATTCTGCGTCCATCTGGCGATAGGCGGTAATAGACGACCAGTTTCCGAGTATCACTGACAACCCGGTCATTAGGAATCAAGCCATGTGCAACATCTGGGTCAAGCAATTCAGTTGCCAGCATGTAAGAGCCGATCGGGATTATCCGTCTCTGGTGCCATGGTGTTGCCGATCCGGTATAACCACTGGTCGCGACAATCACCTTACCTGCCCGTATCGGTCCTTTGGCTGTACTGAGATTAAATCCATCGGCATTGCGGACAATGTTTTCAACGCGGCAGTTGTCGACGACGTGACACCCACTCGCCAGTGCTCGTTCATACAGTCCTTGATGATAGCGTGCCGGGTCCAGCGAAGCGTGTTCACTGATCACCAGTCCCCCATGGTAAAACGGGGAGTCCACTTCGTTTCTGATCTGCGTCTTATCAACGAGGTGTCCGTCTCGTTCAAGTCCTTTGACTTGGGATTTGAATTCTTGTTTCT
>Ga0310123_10003062_pt1 | contig 13085 bp, 14 predicted proteins | sample CB6_AW_1057_MG_FD_203505 | JGI IMG/M metagenome (GOLD analysis project Ga0310123, IMG submission 203505) | Marine microbial communities from Western Arctic Ocean, Canada - CB6_AW_1057 | ecosystem: Environmental > Aquatic > Marine > Oceanic | place: Canada: Western Arctic Ocean | collected... | reverse complement strand
TTGCGACGTTGTTTGGGGTGGGCCTGTCCGAAGGGATCTCTGGAACAGAACTTGCGGGTGGCGCCACGTCTTTCAACGGAACAACGATTCGGATCGCCGGAATTGTGGCGCCCTTATTATCCATCACCGGTAGTCCCGCCGAGCAAGTCAACTTGCAGATCCCGTTCGAGGTTTCATCAGGTCAAACGACGACGATCGAAGTAGAGAATAACGGCACCCGCAAGACGGTGAGCGGCGTCCCCGTGTTTTCAACCCAACCAGGAATTTTCGAAATTCCAGTTGCAGGTGGAGGGACCGTTGGAGCTGTCATTCACGCAATCTCGGGGCAGCTTGTTACGGAACAGAATCCGGCTCAGCGCGGAGATGTCGTCTCCCTGTTTCTCACGGGAGGCGGCGGCCTCTCACAGCCGGCCGGCACGGGCGTGCTGGGGCCGATTCCCGCGCCGCTTATGGTTGAAAGCATTCTCGTCGGGGTGGACGACAAGGGTTCCACGGTGCTGTTCGGCGGCTACGCACCGAGTTTTCTGGGTCTCTATCAAGTGAACTTCGAAATACCACAGGATGCGGGCTGCGGAGTGAGGCCTCTCAGTATCAGGGTGGGCGGCTCCTTCAGCCTGCCCAGCTCGACTGTAGTAGGGTGTCCCTAATCCGCGGGTCGGGGAGATCATCCCTCTGGGCCGGCTGCAGGCGCCCGAGTGGAGTGGGTGTCCCCCTGTTCTGCTCCGGGTGCCCGCGGGAGCAGGAGTACCGATAGAGCAGAAGCACTCTATTTCGCGACTACCGTCACGTCATCCCAATAGAGTGTCCCTTGGCCTCCGGTGTATCTGAGCTGGATGGAGGCGCCACCCTTGGCATCCGCTTTGAAGTCGGCCGAGAAAGGCTGGAAGTTCGATTCTGACACATTTCGGGGGCCGTCGCGGCGTTCATCCTTACCGGCTTTCAGCAGCGCTTGCCCTTTGGCATTGGGAGACAAACGAGCCCACGCCGTGACCTGGTAGAGCTCCCCGGGGCGCAAGCCCGAAAGCTGTTGTGTCACGGCCCCATTGGCATTGCTCAGAGCCAAACTCCGAGTGCCACTGGACGCCATTTCATCGCTCAGCGCAATGTCGGCGTCGCCATCGGTCTCCCAAGGGGCGGGCTCATTACTCTCGAAGCCGCCATTGGCGACACTCTTTTCGGTCACGGTCACGTCGTCGAAGTAGACGGTCCCGTCCCCTCCCCAGTAATGCAGATGCACTCGAACGACTCCGCTTGAAGTCGCCCTGTAGTCCAGGGAGAGTAGCTCAAACTTGGAATCAGAGACCTGAATGGCATCCGTCGCAGCCACCGATTGCTTCTTCCCGTCGTGAAGCTCCAGGCTGACTTTGCCTTCGGTACCCGGTTCGGCCTTGGCCCACGCAGTGATCTGATAGAGGTGTCCCGGACTGACCCCGGAGATATCTTGGTAAACCGCTCCGCCGGATCCGCTTAGCGCCAAACTTTGCTTGCCGTTTCTTGCCGCCTTTGATGTCAGCTCGGCGTCTACATTGGCCCATATGTTCCAAGGTCTCACAAACGGACCTTCGAAACCGGATTGCGTGAATTCCGGATGCACGCGAGTACGGTCAGTTATCTCGAGCTTGCCCCAGCGAACGGATCCGGTCCCATTCACATAGCCCAATTGGATGCGGGCATTCTCTGATTGAGTAGCAGTGAACTCAACAGCGAACTGCTCGGTGGAACCCGTGTCGATTCTCCGCGGGCCATCGGAGACTCCGCCGCGCCGCGTGCCATCGTGAACGCCGAGCAGCGCGCTCCCCTGTCCACCGGACAGGGCCTGCGCCTTCGTCTGAATCCAGTAGATCTGGCTGGCCGTCAATCCTGTCACATCGAGGCTCCAGCGGCCCTCGTCTGTCACGGTCACATCGTCCGCATAGACTTTTCCGGCTGTGTCCTCATAGGAGGCTTGGAACTTTTCGAAGATCAGGTCGACCGAAAAACGCTGTGCGATTGGCGAAACGGCAAACCGCACCTTTTGATCTCGTCTCTGCTGTGCGACGGCGGGACGATACGTGAAAGACACACGAATCTTCTCTCCGGGGCCGGCCTGCTCAGGATCAATCTCGATTTCGACTCCCTTGATATCTTTTGTCCGCTGTTGCAGCGAAAGCTTCTCTTCCGACCGATTCGTCACAGTGATCTCTCGCGTGATCCGCCCTGGAGCGGATGAGGGAAAGCGAAGTTCTAAAGCACTCACCCTGTACATTCTCCGAAGGGAGGCAAGATTCAGCCTTTCCTCCACGTTCGGTAAGAGCGACTGCCGCTTAGGATCGGCGGAGATCTTTTTAGGTCCAAAAGGCGTTTGAACCGTATCGCCGGGCTTGTACTGCGGATAATAGATGCACCACTCCCCTTTGACCATTCTCCATTTGCTGGCTACCGGGATCGGCACCGGCGAAGATCCCGTCATGGGCATAATCATCTGAAGAGCTACCAGAACGGATACTTCTTTTAGGTCCGCCGAGAACGACATGCTTCGGATGTCGAACCCCATATTACGGCTCTTGGTCATCACGTAGAACGCGTCCTTGGAATCCTCGGCCACGAACGCTTCAGCCTGGCGGAATTTGCCCTGCTGGAAGAGGGTGTAGAACTGGCCGATTCGAGTGCGAAGCGCCTCTTCAACTTTCGGAGGTGCCTTTCGGGGCGCTTGACCCATGGCCAAAACGGTCAAAACAGTGATGCTGGAGAGGTACAAACAAGTCCGATTCATGACTTTAGGGATGTGCTGCGACACTCAAATTATAGCAATCGTTTTGGGAACACTCGGTTCGGAATCCAAAATCCCCAGACTCGTACGGCTAGACTAGCTGTCTTTCTTGATGTCGCGGTGCACTACTTTTGTGGTGCATCCGGCGGCGGCGAGATTGCGCCCGATTGAGTCGGCAATGAAAACGGATCGATGCCTGCCGCCCGTGCAGCCGAAGCTGATGGTCAGGTAACTCTTGCCTTCTCGGGTGTAGTGCGGAAGCAGATATATCAGCAGGTCGGAAATGCGGCCGATGAACTCGCCAGTCTGAGGAAACGACCGCACGTAGCGCGACACCTTGGGATGCTTTCCTGTAAGATGCTTGCACCCCGGCACGTAGTTCGGGTTGGGCAGAAACCGCACGTCGAAAACCAGATCACTGTCGATGGGCAGGCCGTGTTTGAAGCCGAAACTGAGAATCGTTGCCAGCAGCGCGGGTTCTTGGGTCGAGCCGCTGAATCGGGACGTGATCAACCGCCGCAGCTCGTGAATGTTGAGCTGCGAGGTGTCGATCGTGAGGTCCGCCAGCTTCTGAATTGTCGCCAGTGTCTTGCGTTCGGCGGCAATGTTTCCGCGGACCGTGGTTGCCGTTCCGAGCGGATGCGGTCTGCGGGTTTCGCTGAATCGCCGTTGCAGAATTTCGTCGCCCGTCTCGAGGAACAACAGCAATGTCTTCGTTTGCCGCCGCAATTCCCGAAAGATGCCGGGGAATCGCTTGAAGGCCGCCCTTTCTCGGATGTCGACTACCAATGCGGCCCGTGAGATCTCTTGCGAGTGCCGGCAAAGTTCCCCAAAGGTGTGAATCAAGTCAACCGGCAGGTTGTCGACCGCGTAGTAGCCCATGTCCTCGAAAACTCGAAGCACCGAGCCCTTGCCGGAGCCGCTCAGTCCCGTAATGATGACCAATTCGGGACCCGCGGCGGTCTGCGCGTTCGGGCCCGTTGCTGCTTCCGTCTTCGTATCAGGGAGCGGCCGAGCCGGGCCTTTGGACTGAGTGGACTTGCCCTTCATTCGCTTTTGGAGCCTCGGCTCTCCGCCTGATGCCACTTCGATCGCACGAAGCGGCATCCCGACAGCGCGGCGCTTGGCGGCATTGCTCGCCACCTGACGGCTGAAGCACGTGACAAGCCAGCCAATCATTCTCTGTGATTGCTCGCCGTGCTCAATGTAGTGTCAAGTACGTGTCTTTGACTCAGCGGGAGTCGTCAAGCGGCGGCCGCCTCGTACTGACGCGCCTCTGCACTTCGCCTCACCACGTGGTGAGAGATGTGGCTTAGCCGGCTTCGATCAGCTCCAGATTCCAGTCACGCCGCCGCATGAGGACATTTACGCGGCCGTCTTCCGCGTTTCGAAACGTCATGTGATCATGGCCCAGCTCTTCGAGCTTCAGCACTGCTCCTTCCACCGAGAGCGGCTTGGAAGCGATATCGTTACTGTGCAGAACACGAGGCACATTATTCTTCGGCTTTCCCCCGGCCTTTTGCTTTGCACTGCCTGCGTCAGAGGCGGCATCTTCCTCGGCGGCGAACCGCTGGCTGCGGTTCCGCTCCGATCGGCGAGTGTCAATTAATTTATGTTTGTTCTTGACGGCCTGCTTTTCTAGTTTGTCGACCGCTGCCAGTAGTGCCGGGTAGGGTTCTTCATTCGTTCCTGTCACGACAAGTGTGTGGTTTAACGCGTGCAGGGTGACCTCTGCCTCACACAGATGTCGCTGCCGGGACAGGGTGACATGCGCTTCCAGGCTCTGTTTAGGGTTCAGGATTTTATGGACTTTCTCAAACTTCCGCTGCACCTTCTCCTTCTGTTCATCTGAGACCTCTGCGTTACGTCCGGTGTAGTGAATCCTCATGGCTCCTTCTTCTACGTCTGTTTGTTAGGCTCGCCGCCGCCGATGAGTGGAGGAGATGTGCATGTCCTCCCGGTACTTCGCGACCGAGCGGCGAGTGACCGAGATGCCTTGCTCCTTCAGCATCTTGCTGAGATGCTCGTCCGTCAGCGGAGCGGCGGGGTTTTCTTCTTCGATCATCCTTTTCACTCTGCGCTTCAATAGCAACAGGGGAACCGAGGCTCCTGACGGTCCCTGTACGGCTTCCGAGAAGAAGAAGCGCAGCTCATAAACGCCATGAGGCGTGTGAGCGTACTTATTGGCTACCGCGCGGCTCACCGTCGAGGGGTGCACGCCAATCTCTTCGGCGACGTCTTTGATCATCATCGGACGCAGGTGGTCCAACCCGTTCGCCAAGAACGCCGTCTGCCTCCGAACGACTGCCTCGCAAACACCCTCGATTGTGTGTCTGCGTTGCTGGATGTTGCGTAGCAGTTGAATTGCCGCGGCGTAGCGATCTTTTACGTAGTCACGAGTTTCCTTCGTCGAACGCCCTTTCCGCAAAAGCTGCCGGTACTGCCGGTTCAGTCGCAGATCCGGCAAGTCATCCTCGTTGAGGACGACCCGAAAGCCTTCCTGCGTTTTCACGAAGAGCACATCCGGTTCGACGGTCCGAGCTTGGGAGACGTTGTATTGCTGCCCCGGCCTTGGGTCCAAGTGTTTGATGAGCTGCAGGGCGATCTCAACGTGCTCTCGCGGGCGCGCAAGCCGTTTGCAAAGTTCGCCGACATCCCCGCGTTCGAGGGCGTCGAAGTGTTTTTCGACGATGGCTCCCGCGACTCCCCGGTCCGCTTCGGATTCCCGTAGCTGGATCGTCAGACATTCTTCCAGATTCCTAGAGCCGACTCCAAGCGGGTCGAATTCTTGCACAACCGTCAAAGCTTTCTGGGATTCTTCCTCTGACGCTCCCGTTAGCCCGCCAATCTCCTCCAGCGTTGCCGTCAGATAGCCGTCTTCATTCAGGTTCCCGATGATGACCTCCACGGTTTCAGCAACTTTCCCGGCGCCCAGGGACAGGCTGAGCTGCCACAGAAGGTGGTCGGTCAGTGTGCTGGGCTGAGCCAAGAACGTGTCGAAGGAGGGCCGGTCCAGGGCTTCGACAGCGAAGGGAGTGTGGATGCCTGGATCGAGATAGTCATTGAAGTAGGCTTCAATATCAATCTCATCGAAGGCATCCGGAGACTCACTGTCGGTGGTGACTGCGTCTTCACTTGGGGCCGCTTCAGTATCAGCCGCGCCCGCGGCCGAGGCCTCGCCGTTGACGGCCTCCAGTTCCTCTGCTTCCTCGGTTGATGTGCTGTCAGCGTCGACTGCTGCTTCGAGCACGGGGTTCTCGAGCAACTCTTGCGAGATTTCCTCTTTTAGCTCTAATTTGTTGAGGGCCAGCAACTTGACAAGCTGCCGAAGGCTTTGCGTCAGAACAGGCTTCTGCGCAAGTTTCAGGCTCAGACGCTGTTGCATCAGCATGGTGGTTTAGAAGGATAACTGCTGTCAGTATAGCAACGCAATCGACCGCATCCTAAGTCCAATCAGCCCGGTTATGTTGGGAAGGTTCTGCAAAAAGAAACAAGAAGGAGTCAAGATGTTTCCTTGGTAGTGACAAAACCAAACAAGGAGGCAGAGCATGACCCCGAATAAGAGTAAAGCACACAAAGGGCCAAGAGCGGTTGAAGGAGCTGCGCGGCCATCGATTTTCGGCCCGTGCCATTTCCGGCACCGTCGAGAAGCTCGATGAGCAGTGGGAAGCCTTCGCGCAACGGCGGCTCGATGCGCCGTATCCGTACTGGGTGCTCGATGCGCGCCATGAGAAGGTGCGCCAAGGGTGTGTGATCCGCTCGCAGGCGGTGTTGGTGGCCGTAGGGATCGGCGCCGGCGGGAGGCGCTCGATCATGGGGGTGGAGTTGGCCCATCGTGAAAGTTCGTGGAGCTGGCGGAAGTTTCCCGAGCGGTTACGGGAGCGTGGCCTGGGGGGCCCTGGGCTGGTGGTGAGCGATGATCATGCGGGCTTGAAAAAGGCGGTTGCCGAGACGCTCGCCCACAGCAGCCTGGCAACGCTGCTAGGTGCACTTTCCGCGGAATGCGGCGGGACGATCTGCCGCGCAAGGCCGGCGGCGACTGCTTGATGGAATTGCGCCGGATCCATGACCGGCACGAGGCCGAGGAGGCGCGGCGCGAGTTGGCGTGTTGGCTGGAGAAATGGTCGCCGACCTGCCTCAAGCTATGTGACTGGGTGGAGGAGAACATCGAGCAGACGTGGACGTTTTGAGCTTGCCGCGGCAGCACCACAAGCACATCAAGCCGGCGAATATGTTGGAGCGGCTGATGGAGGAGACCAAGCGGCGGACGCCAGTCGTGCGCATCTTCACGAATCAGGCGGGTTGTTTACGGCTGGTCAGGGCGCTGGCCGCTGAGATCCATGACGGCTGGATCGAAGCCGGCCGCTACTTGGATATGAACCTGTTGCGGCAGCACAAACGCGAACGCCTGCGGGTGCTCGCCGAGGCGGCCTGAAGTGGACGGCGCTGCGGTCGCCCTACGGGCTCGCTCCCCGCCGCCCACTTCAACAACGAAACAACCCGAGGACGCATCTGGATCTCAATCGTTTTTGCAGAACTTGACACACACAACTCGCTCAACAGCATCTCCGCGGCTTACGTGTTACGTGAAAAGCCCCGAGTTACAAGAACATGAAGCTGTGCGGTCGGACGCCGAGTTTGGAGTCGAGATTCGGCGGAGAAAGCTGAAACTGCCGGCTCGGATTGAAAGATGGTCGCCCGGAAAGCCGGGAATCACGGATCATCCGGCCCCGCGATATCAGCCCCGCTAGGGCGGAGGGCCCCCCTCGCCGTCGGCCCAGGGGATTCTGTGAAGCTGGCGGGCTCCTCCAAAAACACCCTCCGCTAACTACTCTTTACTGACTGCTCTCCACTAACTATTTGAAGCCCGCCTTCGAGGTCCTCGGCATTTGCGCCGGACGTTTCATCCGTGCCGTAAGCTCGACAACTTCGAGAAACCGGGTGTGCTTGGTTGCAGGAGGCGTAAGCGTTTTCAAATACAGACCGCTGTCCTCCAGTTGGCACTTCGCGGCGGAGCGGACACGCCATCAGCCTCACAAGATGCTATTCTGTTTGCCGGACTCAACACTGTGATGGGAAGCGAACGAGGTGAAGATGAGTAGCGAGAGTAAAGGCTCGACGTTGCTGCGAAGCGAGGACTGGCTGGCGGTTTGGCTTGGGTTCCTGACGATCGGCGTGGTCTTGATCGGCGTCCGCCCGCAGTTGTCGAAATTCGGATGGGCCTTGGATGCGGAAGTGATCTCGGCGGCTCGCGCGGTCGAACCGGTGGTTGATCAGATCGAGTCACAAGCCGAGGCAGCCGGCGCCCCGGCCCTCTCCTCGGCTGCCGCGGCGTTGAAAACCGCTATCGAAGCTGGTGATCGCGGCGGCATCACGGAAGCGGCTCAAGCGCTTGCATCCGCCGCCGAGAGCGTCCAGGACATCGGGCTACAAGAAAAAGCTGCCGCGGTACAGGCTGAGATCGGCCGTGATGCGAGTCCATCTCTCCGTAACGTATTTGCTCCAGACAACCTCTCCTGGTCGCTCATGATCGCCGTGGGATTCCTCGTTATCTCGGTAATCGGTGTCGTGTTGATGGGCGGCAACGCCATACAATACGCGATCGGTTTCCCGGTTGTGTTCGCTTTAGCGCTAGTTGCGCTGTTGCTGTCCGGCAACGTCACAATCAAGTTTTTCGGGTTCGAGTTCGTCATCTTCGCGCTGCTGATCGGCCTGTTCATCAGCAATGTGATCGGCCTGCCGTTCTGGCTGCGGGAAGCGGTACGAACGGAGTACTACATCAAGACCGGCTTGGTGATTATGGGGTCGGGCGTCTTGTTTCGCGAGATCATGCAGGCCGGGCTGCTGGGGCTGGCGCAGGCGCTTCTTGTGATTGCAGTTGTCTGGTACGCCTGTTTCTACATCGCGAAAAAGCTTCGCGTGGACGACGAGTTCGCGGTCATGCTTTCCACAGCAGTGTCGATCTGCGGCGTCTCGGCGGCGATCGCTGCTTGCGGTGCGATCCAGGGTGACCGCAAAAAACTCTCCTATGTCACGTCTCTGGTGTTGATCGTTGCCGCGCCCATGATGCTCGTGATGCCGTGGATCATTCGCTGGTTCGATATCTCGGAAGTTGTCGGCGGGGCTTGGATGGGCGGGACGATCGACACGAGCGGGGCCGTAGTGGCCGCCGGCGCCCTGCTCAGCGAAGCCGGTATGAAGGCCGCCGTGATCGTCAAGTTTTCTCAGAACGCCTTGATCGGCGTGGCGGCTTTTGCGCTCTCCGTCTGGTGGACGATGCGCTCCGGCGCCCCCACCAGCGAACGTCCCAGCGCACGAGTGATCTGGGACCGTTTTCCGAAGTTCGTGCTCGGGTTCATGGCTGCTTCCGTCGTCTTCTCATTTCTCATTGATCCGGCAACGGTCGGCGAGGTGAAAGGGCTGTTGAAGGGGCTGCGCACGATGTGGTTCGCTTTGGCTTTCGTTTGCATCGGCCTCGAAACGCAATTCAGCGACCTCATCAAGATGGACGAAGGCCGCCCGGCTCTGGCCTTCCTGGGCGCTCAAGCGTTCAACGTCATCTGGACGCTGCTGATTGCCTACCTGCTGTTCGGCGGAGTTCTCTTCGACGTACCGTTGTTTGAGTAGGGGATAATCCAGGCTCAAACGCCGGTTGCGAGAAAAAGCAACCGGCTATTCTTTCTCGGGCATCCACTGTTCCAGATCCACGCCCAGAGCGTCCGCGACTCGGTTGATGTAGTTGAAGTAGGAGATCACCTGCACGCCGTCATGAATGGCCGTGTCGGAAAATCCCTGTCCGCGCAACAAATCGAGATCGCCGGGTGACATACGGGAAGGCCGTAACGTGAGCTTCTCGGCAAACTCGAGCAGCGCTTGGGTAGGCGCGTCAAGTCCGGCATCACGCCAGTCGTCTTTAACTCTCTCCGCTAAATCATCGCCGACCTCAGCCCGGAGGTCGTGTGTATGTGCTTCCAGTCAATAGTGGCACTTGTTCGCTCTTGACACCACGACCGCCAGCATCTCCCTCTGGGCGCGCGTCAGAGGCGAGGCACCGCGAACACTCGAAAGATAGAGCCCCATCGAAGCCCGCAGCGTCGCCGGCGACAAGCTCATCACCTTGATGATGTTCCATACCTTTCCCGCGCGCTGCCCGGCGGCGTCGTAGCTCCACCGCAAGTCACCTTGAGCCTCATTCTTCGGGTATTGTTTCAATCCAAGCCATGCGAACATTGTCGCACCGGGGTTTCGGCGCCCGAGGAGATGGAAGTCTTTCGACGCCTCACGTCAAGCCCTTGCACACCAGCAGTGAAGACGGCATCGATTCGGCGGTAACCATACTCACCCCCTACTCGCCCGGGGATCTCCCCCAGGACTCACCGCCTGCCGGCCCGCGCCATGGGAACACGGGAACAAGCGCCGCATCTGCTATCTTCCTAGTATCCGCCGGAATTACCGCCTATGAACTTGCCCGCCTCCCGTCTCGCTATCTTCCTGGCCTTCACGCCCCTGGCACTCATGGCCGAAAGCGTGGAGTTCCGCTTCTCTCCCCCGGAGGGTGACACGCAGGTGATCATCAAACGTCACACGCGGGCGCAACATTCGGGAAAAAACGGGGACGAAAAGGTGCAGACCGACGTGAGCGAAACGAAGGTTCGTACGAGGGCGGCCAAGTCCGGGGATGGCTATGTCATCGTTTCCGAAACGCTGGAGTCGTCCTTGCACCGCAATGAACACAACATCGCAAGTCCCATGCTCGCGGCGATGAAGGGCCTGAAGCTGACTTACACAATCGGAGCCGAGGGCAAGCTGGAAAGTATCGAAGGCTATCGCGGTGTGCTCGAGAATCTAAAGACCAAGTTTCCGCCGGCCTTGATGCAGGCAATTGGCCCGCTCTTTAATGAACAGTCGCTGCGTGATCAGGATCAGGCTGAATGGCATGACCGTATCGGCCAATTCGTGGGCAAGACGGTGGAGGTCGGCAAGGCCTGGACAGCCAAACAGGACTACCCGTTGCCGACCGGCGGCCGGATGACGCTCCACAAGGCCACCTTATTCGAGCGATGGGTCGATTGCGCGGAAAACCGTTGCCTGCAGCTCCGATTCATTTACCACACCGACCCGGGCGAGCTGGCCAAGCTGGTGAATCAGGTTTCCGCGGGAGCCATGGAACTTCCGCTCGAAGCCGAGCAAGCACCGCCAATACCTCCCGCCGACATCACTGGCGCCGGCAAGCGTGTCATCGATCCGGCAACGATGAAAATCTATTCTGAAAAAATCGTACGGACTCTCCAGATGGAATCGAAGAAACCCGGCCAGGGCGTTGTCCCCATCAAAGTCGTCGAAACCAGCGAGTACATTGTCGAGAAAGAGGGGCAGTGACTCTCGGGCTGAGCCTCACCTCCTGATATACCTTCCCGTTCCGCGTACGGAATAGACCCCACTTCCCGCCTGGGTAGTGTGGGCGCCCAAGAAACGCCCAATCGCAACAATCACACCTCGAAGGGCAGCCGTTGAACGCCGACCGGTATTTTATTCGCACACCTCCGCGCCGTGGTGGTCTGGCAAAAGGTTTCACTGCCGATAAGTCAGTTGTGGGCGGCGCAAGAATCACGCCGTTAAGAGAACCCGTTGGGTTGAAGTCCCGAGTAGAGATTTCTTCCAAGAATCGATTTTCGAAGACCCCATGGGCCTACGATGCAAGGAGGCAATCATGAAGTCCCTCACGTGTTTCTTCGTCCTGGCCTGTGCGCTGGCTCCGGAACTTTACGCACTCAACTTGAAAGTGGCTGAGGTCGACGCCAAGAAGGGCGAGGTAAAACTTCTGCTGCCGATGCATTCCACCTACATCGAAGCGAAGGTATTTCCAGAAGGCGCCCAGATCCGGCTGGAACGCAATCAGTTCTATGAAGGAGGAATGGTGCCAGGACCAACGGAAGACAAAAAGCACAATCTGATCCGCGTCAAGATTCCGCATCAAAAACCTGTCCGGTTTCTGATCAAGAAGATCAGCTTCATCGTACCCTGACCGGCAGTCGCGGGAGATCCGTTCCTGTGGCGCCCACCGCGCTGAAAACATTCCCGAAAGCCCCGGAATCGCGGAAGCCGAAATGATTTGACCCGTCACTGGTCCCCCTGGGCTCGCACTCGGGCGAAGAGTTCCTCGCCGGCCGGGCTATCCTCGTAGATCACCTGGCTCTTGAACAGGTTCGTGCGGGGCAGACCCTGGTGTGTCCGTGCGAGCCGCGCCCTCATTTGATCCGCTTCTAAACTGCCCACTTCTAAACTGATCGTGGGCGGCGGGTGTCGCCATAGGGCCGGATGCCTGGCAGTGTCCTCGTGCCGGAACAAAAATCTCTCAAGTTTCCATGATGAGAGCCGAAAAGAAGATGGAGGGAACCTACATATGAGCATCTCTTCTTCCGCCCTCGCAGGCATCACACAGGCTCTCAAGCAGTTTGACCAAGCCGCGGAAGGCGTTCGCCGGGCCACTCAACCCGGGCCGGCCTCGGCTGACCGGCTTGATCTGAGCACGGAAGCCGTCAAGCTTTTAGCCGCGCGGACGGCTGTGCGGGCTTCGCTTGAACTCGCGAAGGCGGCTGACGAAATCAACGAACACGCGATTGACCTTTTGGCTTAGCGCTTCTCAGCTACTTCCACCCGGCCCATTGCATTCCCGGCGTCGTTGCCATTCTCCAACCGAGCCCGGCGAAGGCGGTTGATTCCACGCAGCAGTTCGACGACCCGTGGTATCTGGCGAATGTCTTCCAAACCGTGGCGTGATTTGTGGCGCCAGTTCACTCGCTCGCTGATAGTTCCCGGCGTATTCTGGGCAAGAGTTTCCGCCCAAAGGTCTTCGAGGTTGATCATGAGAAACTCAGCCTCGCTCGACGCCAGCTCCGACAGGCAGGCGGCGACAACACGCCGGACATCCTCATCCTCGCCCGAAGCCGCATCACCTTCATCCTTCTCGCCCCCGGGCTGAGCGCTCCGAAATTTCTCAGAGCTAGTCTGCTTCTCCTGAAAGTGAAAGTGTTCCAGTAAGGCCCGCTTTAGGTAGCGGCGGCGAAGCCGGTCTTGCTGGGCATCCTTTTCGTTCAGCAGCCCCAGCTCGAACTGATCGCCGATATCGAACTCCTTCCAAAAACCGGCGAAAGGCCTCATGTCGTGGGTATTCAATCCCGCGACCGAATTTCGTGGGACGGCGCCGAGCGGGGCCTTCGCGTCGGGCCGGCACTGGAACTGCGCCACATACATTCGCTTTAGTCCATGCTCTCTCATGCGGCCGCGAACGTATTTCGGCACCGTGCCCAAGTCTTCTCCAACAATCACCGCTTCG
>Ga0310123_10003061_pt1 | contig 13085 bp, 15 predicted proteins | sample CB6_AW_1057_MG_FD_203505 | JGI IMG/M metagenome (GOLD analysis project Ga0310123, IMG submission 203505) | Marine microbial communities from Western Arctic Ocean, Canada - CB6_AW_1057 | ecosystem: Environmental > Aquatic > Marine > Oceanic | place: Canada: Western Arctic Ocean | collected... | reverse complement strand
CCTGAGAACACCTGGCAGACTATGGCGCCGGACGAGTACGGCTTCTACTCCAACGTGAACCCCGACGTGGACCATCCCCGCTGGAGTCAGGCGCGCGAGCGCCGCATCGGGGAGTTCCGGCGCCGTCTAACGCTCATGTTCAACGGCTACGAGGAGCAGGTCGCCCACATGTACCGCGGGATGGACCTGAGGCGGTGGTACTGAAGCGCCGTGTCCTACTCCTCAAGACCGGGATCTGGCTGTTGGGGCTCACCCCGCTGGGGTGGGCCGTCTACCGCTTCTTCCTCGGGGACGGCTTCGGCGCGAACCCCATCGCCGAGCTCCAGCTCTGGGGGGGGCTCACCTCGCTGACCGCGCTGCTCGCGGCGTTGTCGGTGACGCCCCTGCGCCGGCTCACCGGCTGGAACGATCTCCAGAAGGTGCGGCGGCTGGTCGGGCTGTTCGCCTTCTTCTACGTCACCCTCCATTTCCTGATCTGGATCGGCCTCGATCAGGTGTTCGGCTGGCAGTATATCCTGGAGGACCTCCGGGAGCGGCCGTACATCATGATCGGCTTCGCCGGGTTCGTGCTGCTCCTGCCACTCGCGCTCACCTCGACCAAGGGGTGGATCCGCCGCCTGGGCCGCCGCTGGGTTACGCTGCACCGGCTGATCTACGTGGCGGCGCTGTGCGGGATCGTGCACTACTACTGGGTCACCAAGGCCGACGACCGGTGGCCCACGTTCGCGCTGGGCGTGTGGGGGGTCGCGATGACCCTGCGCGTGGCGTGGTGGCTCAAGGGACGGAGCCGCGCCGGCCGCACGCTTCGTACGGCCGCCCCCTCCCCGGGCGCGGGCGTGGCGGCCTGATCCGCGGGCGCGCGCCCGGGCGGGCCTCGCCGCTCCGGGCTAGTCGAGGTCGCCGCCTCAGCCCCCCCGCCGAAGCGCGGATTCAACACCTCCGAGAAGATCGACCCGAAGCGGTAGCTGATTCCGAAGTAAGGTCTGGTAGCGCGAGTCGGTAGCGAGCTGCTGGAGCTCGAGCAGGATCTCCTCTTCGGTCAGGTCCTCCGCCGGAATGTGCAGCTGGTCGCGGATCCACTGGTAGTTCAGGCCCAGGTTGACGAAGAAGCCCTGGAAGAGCCGCACCTCGAAGCGGCCGTCCAGCTCGATCCGCCAGCGGTCGAGGTCGTGCAGGTAGTGCGATCCGCTGATGCCGACATCCAGCTCCCCCCACGGCTGGATGAGATCCACCGCTGCGGTGAGCGACTGGCTGAGCCGCTGCTCCTCGATGAACCCTAGAGGGTGGTGTCGGCCCACTCGAAGCGGTGGGCGCCCACCAGGTACTGCACGGTCACGGAGCGGCGGGCGAAGTCCTGATAGGGGAAGAGGCTCCACTCGACCGCTCCGGCGGCGTATCCGAAGAGGTCCTGGTTGACGCGTGTGTTCTTGTCCACGTCGGCGCGCGCGCCGAGCGCTCAGTGATCGCCCACGCTCCGGATCGCGAAGTTCTGGATCGCCTAGTTCGCGCGCACGCTTGTGACGGTCCGGTCGCGCAGATCGAACTCCTCCTCGATCCGGCTGAGCTCGAGCTCAGCCTCGAGCCGGCCGGCGGCCGTGGTGCGATTGGCGCTGAGCGAGCCCTCGAGCTCGATCGCGCTCTTTCTTTCGTGGGCACGCTACCATCACCATCTGGGGCTCAACGTCTGGGGGGCACGGCGCCGGGTCACGCCTCCGGCCGGGTCACGCGGGCTGATCGGCTGGGAGCTGCGTTTTCCGGGAGCGTCCGGCGGGCCAATCGAAGGCGGTGGCGAGCGCAGTGGCGAGGACGGCGGGGAGCTGCTGCTCACGGATCCGGACGGTGTGCGGATCCGTGTCGTCGGAAGCTGAACGACTAGAAGCGACCGCGGCGCGGCGGTGCGCCGGGTGTGTAGGTGATCCCCAGCATGATGAAGCGCGGCCTCAGCTCCTCCACCCAGATCCAGCGGAACTCGAGGTTCGTCCCGAGCCGTCCCGTCGACCCTTGGAGCCCGGCCAGTATGGTATAGCCGACCTTGGTCTGGCGCGGCTCGTCCTCGTCGAACACCGAGCTGAGCGCGACCGGCCCGCCCCCGACGGTGATCCCGAAGACGTCCACCGTCAGGTCCACCATCCCCTGCCGCTCGGTGAGCCCGTCGTGGAAGACCAGATCCCCGCCCGGGACCGCCGCCAACCGAACCCCGGGGATCGGGATCGGCAGCCGGAGGAGCACGCCGATCGAGGGTGCCTGGTTGCGGTAGTCGAGCCCGAGCCGCGCGCCCACGCTGGTCCGCCACCCAGGGCCCGCGGGCCCGAGGAGCGGACCGCCCTGAACCTGCGCGGCGAGACCGGGAGCAAGACTGGGAGCGAGACCGGTGGCGAGCGCCGCCCACGCAGCCGCGGCCGCGTGGGCGCGTGCCCGCCGCCGCCGCTCCCTCACACCGCCACCCAGAGCCCGGTCACGTACATGATCACGAGCCCGGCGACGAGACCCGCGGCGTTGAGCGGCCGGGCGAGCCCGCCCTCGCGGCGCGCGAGCAGGCGGGCCAGGGTGAGCACGACCTGGATCGCCGCGCCCGCGCCGATCGCGAGGAAGAGCACGGTCGCGACCGGTGAGTAGGAGAGCCCGCCGATCCACGCCCCCAGGATGGTGGGGGTGCCGGCGAGCGCTCCCAGCCGCACCAGCATGGCGATCCGCACCGGCTGCCGCGCGAGCGGGGCGACGATTCCGATCCCCTCGGTCGTATTGTGCAGCAGGAAGCCGATCACGAGTGCGGAGCCCAGCGCCAGCTCGCCGGCCGCGTAGGCGGATCCGATCGCGAGTCCCTCCCCCAGATTGTGGAGGCCGATTCCGAGCGCGATCAGAACGGCGGCGCGCAAAGCCTCACCGCCCATCCCGCCGCTCGGGCGGCGGAGCCGGCCCACCGCCTCGATCACGAGGGGCGTGCCGACCACGCCCAGCGTGACCAGCCCGATTCCCTGGAATGCCGACGCCACTCTCCCGCTCATCGCGACCGCCTCCGCGAGCGCGTCCACCCCGAGGAACACCAGCAGCCCCATGGTGAGGCTCAGGAAGAAATCCGTCCAGCCCCGCGATACGCCACGCAGGAACGGGAGCCAGAGCAGTCCGAGGAAGACCGGCACGACGCCCACGTAGATCCCGAGCAGCGCGAACGTGCTCAGGTAGCGCCGGTCGGCGCGCGGGGACTCGGTGGCGACGGGGACCTCGTGCGTGAAGGTGACCCCGCTTGAGGAGATCAGTGTCACCGTCACCGGCTCGCCACGGACCCAGGGATAGGGCACCTCGATCGTGGTGTCGTCCAACCGCTGGAGGGTGGCGTTCCCCGCCAGCGTGAACGCCCAATAGGCGTCATCGACCATCACCTGGGAGATCGTGACGGGCTCGGGACCGCCGTTCACTACGTGGATGCGCATCCGCCCGGGCTCGGGGAAGGAGATGCGCTCGAGGGTCAACTCCTCGACCGGGGGGAAGGCTGTGCGGAAGACCCCGAGCGGGCCCGCGCTCAGGAAGAGCAGGAGCAGGACGACGAGTAGCAGCAGGGGCAGCACGCCCTTGAGCCAGAGCGGAGTACGCGTCGCGGCCTCCGCTGGCCCGTCCCGCGTGCGCTCCTCGGCGAGCGCGGCCACGGTCGCCTCAGACAACGACGCCTCCCGTCACCTCGAACAGCCCCATCCACCCGAGCTCCGCGAACTCGCTCTGGTGGGCGTGGAACATGAACAGTCCCGGGTGCTCGAAGGAGAACTCCATCATCCCACGCTCGCCCTGGCAGAGCATCACGTTGTCCGTGTAGTCGTAGTGATCGGGACGCGTGCCGGTCCGCCAGTACTTGAAGAAGTTGCCGTGCAGGTGGAACGAGTTGATCAGGTCGAACTCGGTCATGTTCACCAGGTACAGCCGCACCGCCTCGCCCACCTCGAGCCGGATGGGATGGCGCTGGTAGTGGAAGGCGACTGAGTTGACCGCGTAGACCTCGTTCTTCCCGTCGAAGTTCGTGTCGAACCCGTTCATCACCATCACCAGCTCGCGCGCGGGTGCGAGCGGCGGGTCCTTGGGGTCGATGATGAACGCGCCGTAGAGCCCCTTGTGGAGGTGGCGTTTGAGGGGCGCCGCGTGGCAGTGGTAGAGCTGCACGCCCGCCGGCTTGGCATCGAACTCGTAGGTGAAGCTCTCGTCCGGCTTCACGATTTCGAACACGCCGTCCATGTTGGCCGGATGGATGCCGTGGAAGTGGATCGTGTGCGGGTGGCTGCCCGCGTTCGTGAAGTCGATGCGCAGCCGGTCCCCCTCGGTGCAGCGCAGCGTGGGGCCCGGCACGGTGCCGTTGTATGTCCACGCCTCGAAGTGCACGCCGGGCACGACCTCGATCGGGCGATCGAGCGCCGTGATCTGGTAGTGCCGGAGCGTTCGGCCGTCGGGGAGAATCGAGACGGTGCCCCAGTCGAAGTGCTCGAGGAAGGTCGTGGGATCGAAGAGCGACGTGTCCACGTCGCCCATGGTGCCCATCGCATGGATATGCTCGCGCCCCCCGCGCACCACGTGGGGGCCCTGCGCCCCTGCGACCGCAGGGCGGACGATGGCGGTCGCGCCGCCGACTGTGGCGATTCCCACGGCGCCGGCGGCTCCCGCCTTGAGCAAGTCGCGGCGGCTCAGCGTGACCTCGGCGCCTTTCGACACGGCTCCCCCCGGAAGATTTCTGCGGCCCAATTATTAGGCTTGCCTAAATTCATCCAGGGGATCGTCCCTGTCAAGGGACGGGAAGCTTCGTCGAGAGTCCGTTATAGTCTGCCTGTTTGAACCGCCGACGGCTGACTCGAGGCCCACCTGCGGACAGGAGTCTCCCGGCTAGTCTCCCGGCTCAGACCACCGGAAACAGGAGGAGCGCGGCGGCTCCACCCAACAGCACCAGCATCTGCCCTGCCGCCAACCGCCCTGCCTCCCGGGCGGCGCGCGTCCTCGCCAGAGCTCTCCGTCTGTCCTCGGGAATCATCCTGTTCTCATCTCCTCCATCCATGCCTTCAGGCACGCCTTCAGCCGTCCGACCCGTCTCGACCGGGCCGTGCACTCCTCTTGGTAGGCGAGATCCGCGCCAGTGGGCGAGGCGTTTTTACACGAGTCCTGCAGGACCGGCTGAGGCGCTCTCCTGACGCCCGGCCTCCGGTGGGCCAGCGCCGTCCGGGGCGCGCGACACGGGCCCCGAAGTCGGCGTCGAGCGCCCGGCTGGCGGCGGTGGAGATCCGGCTCCGGGCGTCCCGGCTACAGCGGTCGAGGATTCGGAACCGAAGGTCCCTTCCCCTGGTAGCACGGTCCCGTCGCGTCGCGCGGAGCCTTACCCTTCCTGCGACAGAATCCAACCCGACAAGAGCGCCACATCACAGGAAGGCAAGCTCCTTTGGACGAGTCCACCGTCGCCCCACCGGCAGCCGAGGCACGTTCGGACACCGCGGGGACGACTCCCCACCCGCGCTCCTCCGACCGCCGCCGCCGTCCGGTGGGGGTCTTCGACTCGGGCCTGGGCGGGCTCACTGTGGTCAAGGAGCTCGTCGACCGACTGCCGCACGAGTCGATCCTCTATTTCGGCGACACCGCGCGCGTTCCTTACGGGACCAAATCCCCGGAAACGATCTGCCGCTTCTCGCGCGAGGCCGTACATTTCCTGCTCGGTCGTGACGTCAAGATGATCGTGGTGGCGTGCAACACGGCCAGCGCACACGCCCTCGAGGTGCTCGGGAGCGAGACCCCCGTGCCCGTCCTCGGGGTGATCGAGGCGGGCGCGCGTGCGGCCCACCACGCGAGCGAGACCGGACGGATCGGGGTGATCGGGACCGCCGGCACGATCGCGTCGGGCGCCTACGACCGTGCCGTGCGCGCTCTCCGGCCTGCCGTCGAGGTGTATACGCAGGCGTGCCCGATGTTCGTGCCGCTGGTCGAGGAAGGGATGGTGGACCACGAGGCCGCACGGCTGATCGCGCACGAATACCTCGCGCCCCTGTGCGAGCTGGACATCGACACGCTGGTGCTCGGGTGCACGCACTATCCCGCGCTGCGCGGGCTGATCGGGGAGGTGATGGGCCCCGCCGTGCGTCTGATTGACTCCGCCGAGGAGACCGTACTCGACGTGCCTCGCGTCCTGCGGGAGCGTGATCTGCTCGCCCCCTCCGATCAGCAGCCGATCCGGGAGTTCACCGTGAGCGACCTTCCACTCCGCTTCCGCCGCGTCGGACGCCTCTTCGTCGGCGACATGATCGACGTGGTCGAGCGGGTCGAGGTCGAGGGCATCCTTCCGGCCGTCCCCTGAGCCTGAGCGGACACGACCATGGCGCAGAACAGCGCGTTCGACGTGAGCACCGGGGTCGACCTCCAGGAGGTCGACAACGCGGTGAACCAGGTGACCAAGGAGATCCAGCAGCGCTACGACTTCAAGGGCACGAAGTGCACGCTCGAGTTGGACCGGAAGGAGGGTGCGATCAAGCTGGACGCAGATGACGAGTACAAGGCGAAGGCCATGCTCCAGGTGCTGCGCGAGAAGCTCTCCAAACGCGGCGTGCCGCTCAAGAACCTGGACGAGGGCACGGTCGAGCTGGGCAGCATGGGCCGGGCGCGGCAGCGGATCGGTCTCAAGCAGGGGATCGACCAGGAGACCGCGAAGAAGATCTCGAAGGAGGTCCGGGACCAGGGCTTCAAAAAGGTCCAGGTGCAGATCCAGGGGGATGAGCTCCGCGTGTCGAGCCCCTCCAAGGACACGCTACAGGATGTGATCACGTTCCTGAAGTCGAAGGACTTCGGCGTGCAGTTGAACTTCGGCAACTACCGGTAGCTCGTCGCTTCCGGCCGTGCCGTGCTCCGCCCACCGCTTGGGCTGGCCATGGACGTCCAGATTTTCGGCACCAAGAGCAGCGCCGATACCCGCAAGGCCCTCCGGTTCTTCAGCGAGCGCCGCATCCCGACCCACTTCGTCGACCTCAACGAGCGCGCGGCCTCACGGGGGGAGCTGAAGCGCTTCGCGCAGAAGTTCGGCGTGGAGGCGCTGATCGACCGTGAGTCCAAGCGCTTCCAGGCGCTCGGCCTTCGCCAGGCGAGCTACGGCGAGGCACGCTGGCTCCAGGTTCTCGAGCAGGACCCGCTCATCCTGAAGACGCCGCTGGTGCGGCGCGGCAAGGATCTCACGGTGGGGCTGGACGAAGCGAACTGGCGGCGCTGGGCCGCTGGCTAGCGAGGGGGATCCGGGGCACGATCGGCACAGATTCTGCCCTCGGCGGCGGCATGGCCAGCAAGCCCCCGAAGCAGCCCGGCGGCCGCTCGCGCAGGAATAGGTCCCCGCCCTCGCTGACCGCTCAGGAGCGCGCGCCCACGATCGAGCCGCTGCCCCAGTGGTGCCGTGCTGCTCATCGGCGCGACCGGGGCATGCGGGCGCGAGGCCGGCGACACGGACGTCGAGGAGATTCCGACGCCGGAGGGATCCCGCACGCGGTGCTTGTCGCCGTCCGGCTGGCGGGATAGTGTTCCTACGCCTGTCCCTGGTCCGGTCCGGTCGGCTTCCCACGCCGACGGCTGCCGGGTCGACCCGCGGGGGTCCCGTGAACGAAACCTTCGGTCTCACCGAGCTCCAGCTCGCAATTCTGCACGTGCTCTGGGAGCGCGGCGAAGCGACGAGCCGTGAAGTCCGCGAGGCGCTGCGCCCCTTCCGTTCGCTCGCCCTCACCACGGTGGCGACTCTGCTGTCCCGGCTCGAGCGCAAGGGGGTGCTCGACCACCGCCGCCAGGGGAGGGCCCACGTCTTCCGCCCGAAGGTCACCCGCAGCGAGGTGCGTCGTAACATGGTGCGTGATCTGGCGGACAACCTGTTCGAGGGGAAGCCCTCCCAGATCGTGAGCCATCTGCTGCTCTCGTCGCAGGTCGATCCGGACGAGATCCGGCGCATGCAGCAGGTGCTGGACGAGGCGCAGCGCGGGGCCGAGCGCGACACCCTCGAGGGTGGCGCCCTGGCGTAGACCCGTAGAGGGGCCTTCCTATATTCCCTTCCCGCATCCACTCCTCGGGAAGGACCGGCGCCATCATCGACGTTCGCACCAGCTCGACCGCGCGGCACGAAGCCGTCCCCGTGCTGGAGAGGCGGCCGCCCGGCCGCCTCTCCAGCATGTCCATGGAGTTGGCCGGCGCCTCGCCCCTGGGCCTGCTGCGCAGCGCCCCGGGCGCCCGCGGGTTCTGGGCCCGCGGCAAGCGCTGGGTCGCGCACGCGGGGGTGGTGGCCTCGGTCGAGGCCGAGCCGGGTCCGGACCGCTTCGCGGAGGTGCGCCGCGCGACCGCGATCGCCACCCCTGAGCCCGGCCCTAGCTGGCCGGCTGGTGCCGACCCGCGGCTGACCGGACGCCCGCGCTTCTTCGGGGGCTTCTCCTTCCAGGACGAGCCTGGTCCCTCGCACCTGTGGGTAGGCTTCCCCCCGGCGCTCTTCCATCTCCCAGCGATCGAGCTCGAGGGCGACGCCGAGGGGATCGCACGGCTCCACGTGCGCGCGCTGGCGCGTGACGGCGAGCCGGAGGCCGCGCTGCGCGAGCGGCTCGAGGAGCGCATGCGCGAGCTGGCCGCGCGGCTCCGCGCCCCCGAGGACGAAGCGCCCGAGGCCGGCTCGACCGGGGCCCGCGGGTCGGAGCTCCGCTCGAACCAGAGTGACCGCGGGGCGTGGGACGTGGCCGTCGAGCGCACCCTCGATGCGATCCGGCGGGGATGGGTGCGCAAGGTCGTGCTCGCGCGCACCGTCGACGTTCCGCATCCCGAGCTCGATCCGCTCGAGGTGCTCGCGCAGCTGTGGTGGGCGAACCGGGACGCGCACAGCCACGTCTTCTACTTCGAGCCGCGACCCGGACGGGTAATGCTGGGCGCCACCCCCGAGACCATCGCAACCGTGCGGCGCGGCGTCTTCCATGCCACCGCCGTGGCCGGCTCGATCCGCCGCGGCGCGAACGATGGGGAACGTACGGAGCTGGCCGCCCGGCTGCTCGCCAGCGAGAAGGACCTGGCCGAGCATCGGATCTCCGTGGAGGATATGGTCGAGCGGCTGGAGCGCTTCGCCACCAGCGTGTGGGCGGAGGAGGAGCCGCACGTGCTCGCGCTTCCCGCCATCCAGCACCTGGAGACCGAGATCCGGGCGCGGCTGGAGGAGGGCACAACGGTGGTGGACGCGCTCGCCGCGCTCCACCCCACCCCCGCAGTCTGTGGGGAGCCGCGCGACGCCGCGCTCGAGCTGCTCAGGCGCGAGGAGCCGTTCGAGCGGGGGTGGTACGCGGGCCCGGTCGGCTGGTTCGACCTGGATGGGACCGGCGTGTTCGCGCCTGCACTCCGCACCGCGGTGCTGTCCGAGAGCGGCTGGCGCCTGTATGCGGGCGCCGGGATTGTGGCAGGCTCCAGCGCGGACGCCGAGTGGATCGAGAGCGGAATCAAACTCGAGCCGGTGCTGCGTGCGCTCCGGGCCGCCGCGGGCGACCCCGGAGGGCGTTGAGCCGCGGTCGATGCCTTCGGTAAGCGAGCCGGACCGGAACGCCGTCTGGGCGGGCGCGTTCGCGGAGGAGCTGGCCCATGCCGGCGTGCGGGACGTGTGCGTGGCCCCTGGCTCGCGCTCCACTCCCCTGGTGCTCGCGTGCGCGCGGCTCGGCGCGTTCCGCATGCGCGTGCATCTGGACGAGCGCTCGGCCGGCTTCTTCGCGCTGGGCGTGGGCAAGGCCACCGGCACACCCGCCGCAGTGATCACGACCTCCGGCACCGCGGCAGCCAACCTGTTCCCGGCGGTCGTCGAGGCGAGCCAGTCCGAGAGCCCGCTCCTCGTGCTCACCGCCGACCGTCCGCACCGGCTGCGCGACTCTGACGCCAACCAGGCGATCGACCAGCTCCGGCTCTTCGGGCTCTTCGTGCGCGAGTTCTTCGAGGTCGCCCCCGCCGAGGTGGGCGGCCCCGCGCTCCGGCACCTGCGCACGCTCGCGGCGCGGGCGGTGGCGAGCGCGGTGGGTCTGCCGGCCGGGCCGGTCCACCTCAACTTCCCCTTCGACGTGCCGCTCGAGCCGCAGGACGACACACCGGACGGCGCACCGGATGGCGCGCTCGTCGAAGCGCGCCCGCGCGGGCGCGCGGGCGAGCGCCCGTACATCCGGGTGCGTCCCCGGCGCCCCCGGTTGGACAAAGGCGAGATCGACGCTCTAGCCGAGCGTTTGGCCGCGAGCCGGCGACCGCTCCTGGTCGTCGGCCCGACCCCCGAGCCTGACCGACTTCGGACGGCCGTCGTCTCCTTCGCCTCCGCCGTCGGACTACCGGTGCTCGCCGACCCACTGTCGGGGGTACGCTATGGACCGGATGGGGGAGCGTGCATTTACGGCGCATACGACCTCTTCCTGCGCGAGCCCCGCGCGTGCTCCGCGCTCGCACCCGATCTGGTGCTGCGCGTCGGACGGAGCCCCACCTCCGCGGCGCTGCTCGATTACCTGGCCAACGCGGCCCACGAGGCGCACCTCCTGATCGACCCGTCGTTCCGGTGGAAGGATCACCTCGCGGTCGCCAGCGACGTCGTCCGGGCGGATGCGGCCGACACGCTGACGCGTCTGGCGGAGTGCGGCTGCCCCGCGCGGCTGGACTCCGACTGGTGCGCGCTCTGGACCCGCCTCGAGCGGGCCGCCTCGGTCGCGCTCACGGATCTGCTCCAGTCCCGGGAGGAGGGCGAGCGGTTCGAGGGAATGGTTGCGCAGCAGACCCTGCGCGCGATGAACGTCCCGGGCACGCTCTTCGTCTCGAGCAGCATGCCGATCCGCGATCTGGACGCCTTCGGTGGCCGGCACGCGGTGCCCCTGCGGGTCCTGGGCAACCGCGGTGCGAGCGGGATCGACGGGATCGTTTCGACCGCGCTCGGCGTCGCGGTCGGCGCGGGCGAGCCGGTGGTCGCGCTCGTGGGCGACATCGCGCTGCTGCACGACGCGAACGGTCTGCTCGCCGCCCGCGAGCCCGACGCGCAGGTCGTGTTCGTGGTTGTCAACAACGATGGCGGGGGGATCTTTCACTTCCTGCCCGTGCGTGCGCACGAGCCGCACTTCACCCGCCTGTTCGCCACGCCCCACGGGATCGAGCCGGAGCGCGTGGCCGCGCTCTACGGGCTATCCTACGAGCGTGCGGAGCCCGAGACGCTGGCCGAGCGGGTGCGCGAGGCCGTCGCAGCGGGTGGGACGCGGCTCATCGAGGTGCGCACGGATCGCGAGACGAACCGGCGGCGCCGCGACGCGGCAATCGAGAGGGCGCGCGCGGCGGCCCTCGCCGCGCTGGACGCGGATTGAACCCGAGCACGAGAGCGAGCGAACATGAGCGAGCGTCCGGACTGGCGCAGTGTGAAGGAATACGCGGACATCACGTACCGCAAATCCGGCGGCGTGGCGCGCATCGCGTTCAACCGCCCTGAGGTGCGCAACTCGTTCCGTCCGGAGACGCTGCTCGAGCTCCAGGATGCGTTCCGTGACGCCGGCGAGGACCCGTCGATCGGGGTGGTCCTCTTCACCGGCGAGGGGCCCGCGTCCGACGGGAAGTACGCCTTCTGCGCGGGCGGGGACCAGCGGGTGCGCGGCGACGCGGGCTACGTGGGCGGGGACGGGCTCCCGCGGCTCAACGTGCTCGAGCTGCAGCGCTACATGCGGAGCATGCCCAAGCCCGTGATCGCGCTGGTGGCAGGCTACGCGGTCGGGGGCGGGCACGTCCTGCACGTGCTCTGTGACCTCACGATCGCCGCTGACAATGCGGTATTCGGGCAGACCGGCCCCAAGGTTGGCAGCTTCGATGGCGGGTTCGGTACCTCCTATCTCGCCTCCATCGTCGGACAGAAGAGGGCGCGCGAGATCTGGTACCTGTGCCGCCAGTACTCGGCCGAGGAGGCGCTCGCGATGGGACTGGTCAACGAGGTGGTCCCGGTCGCCGAGCTGGAGAACGAGGGGTGGCGCTGGGCGCAGGAGATTCTGGACAAGAGCCCGCTCGCGATCCGGCTGCTCAAGAGCGCCTTCAACGCCGCGGTGGACGGGCAGGCGGGGCTCCAGGAGCTCGCCGGGAACGCGACGCTGCTCTTCTACATGACGGAGCAGGCGCAGGAGGCCAAGCGGGCGTTCCTGGAGAAGCGCGATCCCGACTTCCGGAAGTACCCGTGGCTCCCCTGGTGAGGCCGACATGAGCGCTCTCACCCCCGAGGAGGCGGCACAGCGGCTGGCCGCCAACGCGCCGGTCTTCGACAACCTGGTCGCGGAAGTCTCCCCCGAGCAGGCCGTCTGGAAGCCCAAGCGCTCCCAGTGGTCGATCATCGAGGTCGTGAACCACCTGGCCGACGAGGAGGTCGATGACTTCCGCCGCCGGCTCGAGCTGACGCTAGTCGATCCTTCGGTCCCGTGGCCGTCGATCGACCCGCAGGGGTGGCCCGCGGCGCGCGGCTACCTGGAGCGGGACCTGGGCGAGTCGATCGAGCGCTTCCTCGGCGAGCGCGCGCGGTCGGTCGCCTGGCTGCTCGGGCTCTCCGACGCCGGCCTCGACCGCGTCCACGAGCACCCCTCGCTCGGGCGGCTGCGCGCGGGCGATCTGCTCGCGTCCTGGCTCGCGCACGATCTCATCCACATCCGCCAGATCACGCGCCTCTACTACCGCTGGCTCGAGCGCTGGGCGGTCCCGTACGGGACGGCGTACGCGGGGCCGTTCTGACGATGGATTCCACGCCGGCGCGTTGATGGCCGAGACCGCCGTCGCGGTCCCGCGGAGCCGCCTCGCACTGTGGGCGCTGGCCGCGCGGCCGAAGACGCTCGCCGCGGCCGCCGCCCCCGTGCTGATCGGAGCGGGGCTGGCCGCCTTTCACGGCCGCTTCCGCGTGCTTCCAGCTCTCGCCGCGCTCCTCGGCGCGCTCCTGATCCAGATCGCCACCAACCTGGCGAACGACTACTATGATTTCGTGCGCGGCACCGATACCTGGGAGCGCGTGGGGCCCGTGCGCGTGACGCAGGCGGGGCTGATCGCGCCCGGGGACGTGAAGCGGGGCATGCTGGTCGTGATCGGTGCCGCGGTCGTGGTGG
>Ga0310123_10003060_pt1 | contig 13091 bp, 10 predicted proteins | sample CB6_AW_1057_MG_FD_203505 | JGI IMG/M metagenome (GOLD analysis project Ga0310123, IMG submission 203505) | Marine microbial communities from Western Arctic Ocean, Canada - CB6_AW_1057 | ecosystem: Environmental > Aquatic > Marine > Oceanic | place: Canada: Western Arctic Ocean | collected... | reverse complement strand
GACATGATCCTGCCGGACGTCCGTTTTACGCGATGCGTTTCATTCGCGGCGATAGCCTGAAGGACGCCATCAAGAAATTCTACGAATCGAAGGACATCCAGAAAAACGTAAGCGAACGTCGCCTCGTGTTTCGGAATTTACTGAAACGATTTATCGATGTTTGTGAAGCCATTCACTACGCACATACTCGGGGAATCCTGCACCGCGACCTCAAACCTGGCAACGTGATGCTCGGACGTTACGGAGAAACCCTCGTCGTCGATTGGGGTTTGGCCTTTGTGAGAGGGCGCGAAGATGACCAGAAGGAAGAATCTGACGAATCGACTCTTATCCCACCTTCGGCCAGCACGACGACTTCCGACGAAGAAGGGGTTCCTGTGGGCACGCCCCAGTACATGGCGCCTGAACAGGCCACGGGTCGCATGAGCATGCTCGGGCCGCAAACGGACGTCTATGCACTCGGTGCTACCCTCTATTTTATCCTCACTGGCCGTCCGCCGTTCATCGACCGTGATATCAGCACTACCCTTTCCAAGGTCGAAAAAGGGGAGTTTCCCAGGCCTCGCGAGGTCGGCAAAAACGTTTCCCACGCACTCGACGCGATTTGCCTCAAAGCCATGGCCACGCGGCGACGTGACCGGTATGCCACGGCCCGACAGATGGCCGACGACGTCGAACGTTGGTTGGCCGACGAACCTGTTTCCGCTTGGAAGGAACCATTCTACGCGCGATTCCGACGCTGGGTTCGAAATCATCAACGGCTCGTAACCGGTGCCGCTGTGGGCATTGTTTCAACTTTCGTCTTTCTGGTCGCGCTGACGTTCGTGGTGGACCAGTGGAGACGCCGCGAAACCGCCGCAAAGGAACGGGAAACCGCCGCGAAAGAAGAAGCGCAGGCGAACTATCTCATTGCTAAAAAGGCAGTTGACAGTTTTTATACCCAGGTGGCCGAAGAGGGGTTGCTCGATCAACCCGGTATGGAAAAACAGCGTGCGGACTTATTGGGTGAAGCAGAGAAAGCGTACGCGCAATTTGTCGAGAAATACGGCCAGCAGGAAGAGGCGGCGCGGACTACTTATCGACTGGGCGTGATCAACGAGCTGCTGGGTAACCTGGCTGCATCAATCGAAAAATACGAACAAGCCCGGAAAATCCAAAAGACACTCTATCAAGACGAGCCGTCCACGGAGCGCCGATTTGATCTGAGTAACACAATCAACGCGTTGGGTCGCGCAAAAAACGCAGCTGGAAACCAATCAGAAGCACTCGAACTGCTAAGTGAAGCCTTGGGACTGCGCAAGCAACTTGTCGAGTCCGATGTGGACCCTCGTTTCCAGAGACGGTTGGCCAATAGCTACATGAACGTCGGATTGATGAAAATAAAGAAGGTTGAGTCCAGCAGCGCAGCGGCGGACGAACGTTCCAAACTGCTCGAAGAAGTTTTCGAACACCTAGAGGCCGCCAACAAGATTCGTGAAACCTACGAAGTTCCGGATAACGGCAAGGTTCTGGAAAACTACAAAATACAGCGAGATTGGGCGATGGGGCTGCTTGCGCTAGTTCGCGTCGAAATAAATCGGCTGAACAGCGATTCCGCGGAAGCAGAGGCAGTTGCTCAGGCCAGGCAAGACGGTGAACGACTGGGAACCATGGCGATCGACAAGCTGGAGTCACTGCTTCCACCGCCAAGCGATCTTGAGGTTCGCAGTCTACTGGCGTCGGCTCGATTCTATGTCGGTAAATTGTATCGTTCCGCGGAAGACGACGCGGCAGCCAAACCGGTTCTTGAAGAAGGGCTTGCCGAAGCTGGTCGGCTTGTGGAATTGAGCCCGGATGTGCCGAAGTACCAGAATCTCAAATCGCTTTTTCACATCGAACTCGGCGACCTCGCGTTCGGTGCCGAAGCCTGGGAGGAGGCTCGCAAGCATTACGACCAATCGGTAGCTCTGCTGGCAACTTTGGATCGAGTGACCAAGCTAAGCTTCGCACGCGATCACGCCTATGGACTTCGCCGGTTGGCTGAGATCGACATTAGCGACGAGCAGATTGAGTCAGCGAACCGGCGACTAAGGGAGGCGATTGAGGAGCTAGGACGTTTAACGACAGAGTATCCCGAAAACAAGGAGTACCAGAGCCAGCTGGAACGGGCGTCGGAATTGAAGGCCGGCCTTTGGTAGCCTCGCCCTCCCGTAACGGCATTGGGCCCAACAACGTTGAATCTAAGGATCATAAATTATAGGAGTCAGGAAGCTTTTAACGGTTCTTCGGATTTTCCTGATTTTCGGAAAACAACGGTGACGATGACCAGATTGACCTTGGAGAATTCGTCGCCGGACGATTCTCAGTACCATCCGGGGGGATATCGGTGCTTGCATTTTCAACGACTCGCACGCAGTGGCTGCTGAGCCTCGTGTTGGCCTTTGCTGTTAACGCCTTATTGGCCATCCAACCCTGCAGTAGCCAGGAAACGGGCGGAACCCTTCCCGATTTGATGGGCGATCTGTTTGATGGCGGATTGCGAACCATCACCTTCACGACGCCGTTTGAAGTTAGCTTCCTTGCTACCGGTGTGGTTCTGCCGGGGGTCATGCCAACCACCGTTGCCCTGGAGCGCGACGGTATCGGCTTCCCAGACGATGTTTTCGCCGAGCAGGCGTTTGACGGCATCGGGGATCCCATCACCAATACATTTACTCTTACGGGCGAACCGCTGCCGCCAAGCGAAGTTCCCACGTCGCCTGGTCCATCGTTCGTCTTCGCTGGCGGTGATGCCGTTTTCACTGGCGACACGAGTCAAACCACGCCGACAACGGATCGGCTCGCGCCGCCTGGCACACCTGGAACTTATTTTGTGGATTATTCTTTTGTCCAGACGACGACGGCGTTAATACCGGCTGGTGGCGGTGGCGTGGCCGTGCGACGAATTAAGCTGTCAGAAAACAATAATCCGCTACCACGCAATCGCGTGTTCTTCAACTACCACTTTTTTAACGATGTACGCGGCAATCTGGGTGACGTCAGTCGTTACACGTTAGGTGTTGAACGGACCTTCGCTGACGGGCAGGCTTCGTTTGAATTTCGTGTGCCTTTCGCGGCTACGTTGGACAATATCCAAACGGTGAATCCTCCCTTTGACCGGAACTTTGAGTTCGGCAATGCAGCTTTGATTTGGAAAATTCTGATGTGGCAACAGCAAGCCTGGTCGTTTACGACAGGAACTGGTGTCACGATTCCCATCGCTGCATCGACGGAGTTGTTCTTAGGGCCCACCAATGTTCTCGAAGTGGAAAATGATTCGGTGCATTTCCTGCCTTATATGGCGGCAGCGTGGAATCCAAATTCCCGTTTCTTCAGTCAAACGTTTGTCCAGTTTGATATAGATCCGTATGGAAATACGGTTTTTGCGGACGTCCCTGACCTGGCGAATCTTCCCACCGGACCGCGGACATTGCCTGCGATAGGCAAGTTTAACGATGCAACGATGTTGTTTGTCGACGTTGGCTTTGGTGGATGGCTGTATCGCAATAACTGTGGGCGATTGGTCAAGGGAATCGCTGAGGTCGTTGAGTTCCACTACTCCACGACCGTCAGCGACACCGATCAAGTCGAGGGCAACGGCTTGTTGCTTGGCGACCTCTCGCGGCGGCTGGACGTGCTCAACGTGACGCTGGCCACCCACTTCTCGCTTCGCGGCGGTCTGGAAGTCTCCAGTGGATTCGGCATACCGGTTCGCAGCGGATTCGACAAGCCGTTCGATTTTGAGTACCTGCTGCAGGTCGACAAAACCTACTGAGCGGTTGTACCAACACTACGTCGCGCTCACTTTCTCCCAGGGGCCTTTTAGCCTGTTTTATTTACCCCAAGTCAATTGGCAATCTATTTTACCTATCTTATCATCTGTCCGTTCGGCTGGGCGAGTCTTTCTTAATCCATTGGCCGGCCGAATCGAAGCCGAGGTGATGGATGGTCAAATCCAGGCGATCGTGGACGAACCGGTGACGCTGTTCTCGAGCGAAACGTAGCGCTCAACGGTTCCGATCGAGCGGTTCGCGTCATTTACGCATGGAGCTGTTAGAGGATCGCCGTGTTCTAGCGATTTTCGTCGTCGACACGACCATTGACACGGTGGACGTGAATCTCGGTGACGGCGTTGCCGCAGATATCGACGGCATGACCTCGCTTCGCGCGGCTGTCATGGAGGCCAACGCGTTGACCGGTGACGACACGATCAATCTTCCTGATGGCACGTACGTTCTGACGCTCGCATCTGTAGTACCGTTGGACTTCACCGATCTGGATGTTACCGATACGACTGGAAATCTTACGATTGCTGGTGCTGCTGCGGCTACGACGATCATCGACGGAAATCAGAGCGACCGAGTAATTCACGTGTTGTCGGTGGCGAGCCTGGCCCTCTCGGATGTGACTCTCACCCGCGGCCTAATTTCGTTCGAAGACGGTGCTGGGCTGTTCAACGAGGGCGGCACGGTTTCCGTGACGGACAGCATTATCACCGGCAACGCTGCCACGTTTGGAATTGACAACGACGGCGGTGGCATCGAAAACGACCCCTTCGGAAGTCTGACGCTCGTCAACACCGTAGTTTCCAACAACATGGCCGACGACGAAGGCGGTGGTATCGGCAATGAGGGTCAACTCACCATCTCCGGCGGCAGCATTACCGACAACACGGCGGGGATGGACGGTGGCGGAATCGGTAATGAGGGCACGATGACCATCACCGATACTGAAATCTCCGGCAACACGCCGGTCAGGATGCTGACGGCGTCGGAAATTTTAATATGGGCGTCATCACGGGCGCCGAAATTTTCGGCAACAACGCCCAGCGCGACGCCGGAGGAATCGGCAACCGCGGCACACTGACTCTCTCCAGTAGCACCATCTCCGGCAACGATGCACAGCAGCGCGCCGGTGGTCTCGGCAACGACGTCGATGGCATCGTCACCATTACCGACACGACGATTTCCGGTAATGCGGTTGGCGACGTTGGCGGCGGCATCGGAAATCTCGGCCAGCTGGACCTCATCACCAGCGACGTTACCGGAAATTCCTCCACCGCATCGTTCTCCGGAGGTGGCGGAATCTATAATGCGCTGGGCACCCTGGATGTTAACAATAGCAACATCGTCGGAAATGACTCTCAGGAAGGGGGTGGGGGCATCACGAATGACAGCGGGATGATCACAATTAACGACAATCTCATCTCAGACAATGAAACTTTCCAAACGATTGGAGACGCTGATGGGAGTGGGGTTTCAAATAGTTTTGGCACAGTTAACGTCAGTAACACGACTTTTTCCGGCAACTCCGCTGAAGGCTTAGGCGGCGCGATATCAAATATCGATGGCACATTCACGCTGGAAGACTCATTGTTAACGCAAAACGTAGCGACCAGCGGCGGGGGTGGAATCTATAACGACGGTACCTTTGAGGTGACCAACTCGACGCTCAGTGGCAATGAAACAGACGGCAGCGGCGGGGGGCTCTTCAATATTGAGCAGACTGCGTCACAGATCGCAATTCTTAACGCCACCATAGCCAACAACAGATCAGACCGCGGCGGCGGTGGCGGCGGCGGCCTGGGGGGTGGCATTTTTGTCGATGGCGGCAATGTAGTGCTCACGAATACTATTGTCGCAGTCAATATTCGTGGCTCTCTAACGCAGACGGACGATATTAACGGCACAGTGGACGACGCCAGTACATTCAATTTAATTGGGGATGGGACTGGGTTAATTGGAATTGCAAATGGGGGGCAGGGTAACCAAATCGGTGACGCCCAGGATCCGATCGATCCGCAACTCGGCCCCTCCAAGACAACGGTGGCAACACCCTAACTCACGCTCTCTTATCTGGTAGTCCTGCGATTGACGCCGGCGACAACACCGGAGTACCGGCTACCGACCAGTGAGGCCAGCCGCGGATCGTCAACGGCATCGTCGATATTGGCGGTTTTGAATCCGAGGCGCAGGAGATTAACTTAAACTTGATCGACAACGATCTGGAGGCCGGCACATCAGGTCAATTTGCCTTCGACGTTCTTGCCGGAGGTGCCAGCGGGTCCAATTTGGGTGCTGGGCGTGGCGGCATCTCGGCCAAGGGTAAGACGATGCTCATCGCCAACGAGCAAGTCATCTTCGAATACATTAACTATGTGGACGTGGGTAGTAATGGCGACGCCACCGGCTTGATAAACACGACGATTACTATGCCGCCAACGCTTGTCGCACCCGATCTGGTTGCCAGCGAAGGAGAGTTTGATGGCGAAAATGGTACCGTCCGCTGGCGAGTCGAATCTCGACTTGACGATGGTGTACCGACCGTCGTCAACATAGTGAGATTCGAAAGCAGTGCGCCGTTAGGTAATCTTCGGTTTATCAATTACCTCGACGAAGATGTTGACAGCGTTAGCGATGACTTGTTGTATCTGGTCGGCACGCCGGGCCAGCCGGAGTTTCGGGCGTTCACACTGGACAACGCGCAGCGCGTTGGCTTCAGCCAGGGCGGCGTCTATCAATCCGGGCTTGGCCTGGAAAATGCAACTTATGACGGTTGGGCCGCGGACAGGTTTCCGCAGCTAAGAAGCGCCATCGAGGGTGGCGGCGCTTCATTTTCTGTTGAGGGTAACATCGACACGACGGACCTTCCTGGATTCCCCGATCCTGAACTTGGAACGGTCTTTGGAATAACCGAAGCCGGAACCGGTGGAAGCGATGTTACAACCGCTTTCGCCTGGACGGTTGACGCGGACAGTTCCGTAGCAACAATCACTTCGTTTGTGGACCTGATACCGGAAGTCCCGTCGGAAATCTGCGGCCAGAAATTCAACGACCTGAACGGCAATGGCATGAAAGATCAAGGTGAGCCGGGGCTGTCTGGATGGACGATTGAATTGGATCTAAATGATGATGGGTCGGTTGATGATTCGACCATCACCGATTCGGAAGGCAATTATGCTTTCCCGAGCGTTCCCCCTGGAACGCACGGAATCACGGAGATCCTGCAGCAAGGGTGGATACAGACCTTCCCGTCCACGCCCGGTGACTACGTGGTCATTGCCGCAGAAGGAAACGACGTCTCTGGACTCGACTTTGGTAATTTTCAGCTGGCTTCCATCAGCGGTACGAAATTCGAGGACATCGATGGTGACGGAAGCAGCGTAAGTGATCCTCCGTTTTTAGGCGGGGTCCAGATTAACCTGTTTTTGGATGTCGACGACGATGGGCTATTTGAGCCCGGCGGAGATGACAATGGTCCCGTCGCCACAATCGCCACGAATGGAACCTACGCGTTTAGCGAACTTGGGCCGGGACGTTATTTCGTCCAGGAAGACACGGTATCGCTGGCGCCACTCGATTTGATCCAGATCGACGGAGGTGATGATTTCGGATCGGGAATTAACTTCTATACGGTTTTGGTGACCAGCGGTGCGGAGCGCTCTGCAAACGACTTTTGGAACTCTCTGCCTGATCCGGTGGAAGGCGCATCATTGAGCGGCACTGTCTTTAACGACGAAAATCGTGATGGCCGTGGTGACGGCCTTGTCGGTGGAGAGGGTTCAAGCGGAGGCGGCGACGGACCTGTTGTCGTTAACACTACCAACAACAACGCCAATGCGCTGCGAGATGCACTATTGGGTACCGGCGTCGCTGGAGTAGGAGATGCCACGTTTGTGGGTAGCGACCTTTCCGCTGGATTCTTCTCGGGGGGTAGTAGCTCGATCGGAATCAGCTCTGGCGTTGTGTTGGCTACCGGTGATGTCACGAACGCGAATGGACCAAATCAGGAGGATGGGTTCACTTCCAACTCATCGAGCGTGGGGGATGCGGATCTGGATCTGGAATTTTCCACCACGACGCTGGATACGACATCGCTTACGTTTGATTTCGATACCGATGGGGGGGACCTGTTCTTTAATTTCGTGTTCGCCACCGAAGAATACAATGAGTTTGCAAACTCGACATTCAACGACGTGTTTGGATTCTTTGTGGATGAGGTTAACATTGCCATGATCCCAGGTACCACGACACCAATTTCAGTCAACACGATCAATGGCGGACATCCGTTCGGCACGGATGCTGTCAATTCCCAGTTTTTCATCAACAATGACCTTGATGACAACGGCGGCTTTCTATCGGAATTCGGCTACGACGGTTTTACCAATATTTTCACGGCTCAGTCGCGTGGACTAGGCTCAGGCACCCATACGATCAAGCTGGCCATCTCCGACGTTGGTGATATGCGGCTGGATGCAGCTGTTTTTCTGGAAGCTGGAAGTTTTCAAGATGTCGCTCCGGAACCCGATCCGGGTATCGGTGGAAAAACGGTGTTCTTGGATGAAGATGGAGATAGGATTCTCGACCCTGACGAGATGCAAACGACGACTGGTCCTGATGGCACGTACATGTTCGACGATGTACCGGCAGGGAGCTACACGGTGGTCACGCAACTCAGCCCGATGGACGTCCAGACCTTGCCGATGGGCGACTTCGGGATGTTCTCTGATTCTGTGACGCCATTGATTCGGTCCCTTACCGGGGCCGATGTCGACAACGACGGTGATCGAGACTTGATCGTGGCCGGAGAGCTTGATGGGGCCGTATTCATCCTCGCCAATGACGGCCAGGGTAACTTCGAGGTATTATCCTCATTCGACGTTGGTATCCGTCCGCAGACGGTGAGAGAGGGCCATTTCAACGACGATGAAAACATTGACATCGCTGTGACGTTGGCCGGTCGCGGTGACGCTTTAAACCCTGGCGGAGTTGTGGTGCTGACCGGTGACGGTAATGGCCAGTTCAGCGTGGGTCCGCTCGTGCAGGCTGGCGAAGGCCCGCTTGACGCGGTGACTGGCGATTTCAATGGGGACGGCGATCTCGATTTGGCAGTGACGAGTTTCCGCTCGGAACAGGTGATTGTGTTGGAAAACGATGGCAGCGGAATTCTATTGGCCGTGCAGCAGATTTCCTCTCCTGGCCAACCCATTTCATTGTCGGCGGGTGACGTGGATCAAGACGACGATACCGACCTCGTCGTGGCCAACTATCGTGCCGACAGGGTGGTCCTCCTAACGAATGAGAATGGAACGTTCGAGTCCGGCTCCGTCGTCGCGGAGGGAATGGGACCGGGATATGTCCAATTGAACGAGAATGAAAACGATGGCGCATTGTTCCTCGGCATCGTGTTTTATGGGCGTACGGATGCCGAGGACAACTTTGTCGCGAATGACTCGGCACAGATTTTCACCGGGGATGGGAGCGGAGGATTCACATTTTTGCAGGAGATCGAGTTGCCCAGCGGCGCGGGTGGGGAGTATGTGACGTTTGCCGATATCGACTCAGATCGCGATACAGACCTGTTGATTGTTGAATCGGAATTGGAGATTGTCGGACTTTATCACAACCAAAACCGCACTTTTGTGCACGATGAGGACATCTTGCTTCGGACCGATGATGATTTCGCCGCTGGCGTGGGACCTGAATGGATAACGGTCGGACAATTCGACTCGGACGGAAATATGGATATTATTGCCGGCACGCTTCAAGGCGAAATCCGAACGCTCCTACGCGGTCCAGGAGCCATTGAGGTGACGGTGGATGACGGCGATATTATCAGCGGGTTGGACTTTGGTCTTGTCCCTGACCTCTCGAACGCTCCGCTGGCGGCGTCCTCGACGGCCGGCTTCAACGGTCCTTCGCCGTACGATACTAATAATGACGGCGTCGTTTCGGCTTTCGACGCGTTGTTAGTCATTAATTGTCTGTCACTGTCGGACCACCAGAAGTTATCACAATTGGCCAGCGTTTATGCGGACGTCAACGATGACGGCATGATCACGCCGTTTGACGCCTTGTTGGTCATCAATCAGCTGGAAACTCCCGCCGCCGCCGCTTTGTCGGCTGGGCCAGTCAAGGCGTCGTCTAGCGCGGGTGCGTTGGTTGTCAATCCTGCGAATGACGCCAGGCTCCAACAACCCCAAGAGTCTCGCGAACCAGGGCAAGCAGATTCTCAGCCAATATCGGCTGCGCCAAACGAACGGTCGGTGCGCCCGTTTGTCGGTGAACAAACATCGGCTGCGACGATCGATACCTATTTTGCTCAGCGCGCCGATCGCAATCGGGCGGATGAAATGCCGGCCAGCATCACTTCTGGTCCAACACCCAAACCGGATGTTTTTCGTGGGGGCCCGTTGTCATGGCGCTGACCACGCGGGAAAGTAAAATCAGCGTGGGACCGTCGTCTTGATTCTTGATCAGGAGTTGGCCCAGCTGCTCAACCGCCTTGCGATAGTCGTGGGTGGCAAAGCTGTCCATCGCCTCTTCATGCGTCGTTGATAGTACTTTCCATTCTTCAGACGCGTCACGGACTAATTCGTAAAGATCAACCGGATAGGGAATGTTAATGACTTCGACTCGGCATAAACGCCGAGTTCCCTCACGGTCGTTGAGCCTATACAGCGTGTTTTCAGTGACAATCACATCGCATTTAACTTTCTTCGTCGCGCCCTGCACGCGGCAGGCAAGAATGACCGTGTTACCTAAAGGCCCGTACTTGAATTTGTGTTGAGAGCCCGTGTTGCCGACTTGGGCGTTCCCCGTATTGATTCCGATGCCACGCGTGTCGGGCAACCGGTCCTGGCTCCCATTTCTCATCGATAACGGCAAGTCGTTGGATCATGTCTAACGCGGCGCTGCAGGCGCGCTCGGCGTGGTCGTTACTCTGCTCCGGAGCACCCCACATCGCCATCAGTTCGTCGCCAATATAGTCGACCAGTACACCACGGTGCTCAACGACGCAGGCGGACAGGATATCGAGCACGTCATTGATCCACGCCACCGTTTGCCGAGGACCAATCCGGTGGCTAACCGTGCTGAAGCCTCGGATGTCACAGAAGAGCACCGTGACTTCCGCTTCCCGTCCGTCCAGCAAGCTGGGGCTGGCTTCCAACTCCCGTGCCAGTTCGGGAATGAAAAACTGTTCGAATTGGATACGTGCCTTGACGGCAACCTGCTCTTGCTCGAGGCGAGCCAGCGCATGGGCTACTTGGGAGGCAATCAATTCCACCACCATGGTTTCCAGGTTGGAAATTTTACCCCGACCAACATCGCTCGTTTATAGCCGTTCCCGGCCGAAGGCCGTGAACGGCTACGGCGTGGATGGCGTTCTATTGCGACACCATGATGTCGGTCGCCCTTGAATTGGCGGGAGAGGACGAGGCCTATGCCGAATTGGCCTCAAAGTTCCTTGATCATTTCGTACGTATTACCGACGCAATGAACACGTTGGGCAATGTGGGGCTTGGGGGTGAAGAAGACCAGTTTTACTACGACCACCTCCACGTCAATGGACCGCTCGTGCCACTCAAGGTCCGCTCGCTAGTTGGGCTGCTCCCGATTATCGCCGTGGAGATTCTGGACGAAAAGCTTGTCCAACGACTCCCATCGTTTCACAAGCGACTTCAATGGTTTCTGTAATATCGGCACGACCTCGTCAAGCACATTTCATTCGCCGAATGCGCCGATCAGAGCCACCGCATGCTGTTGGCGATTCCTTCTCGAGAAAAGCTTGCGGTCGTACTGTCCGTGCTACTGGGCGAGAATGAAGTTCTGTCCCAGTTTGGGATGCGGTCGCTTTCCAAACGGCACGCTGACGAGCCCTGGGAACTTTCAATTCGTGGAGAACAATACCGGATTTCCTATGTGCCTGGAGAGTCAGACAGTCGGATGTTCGGAGGCAATTTGAATTGGCGTGGCCCGATCTGGTTTCTAATCAACTACCTGCTGATCGAAGCCATCGAACGTTACTATGCGTTCTACGGCGGTGAGTTCAAGGTGGAGTGCCCAACTGGATCACAGCAATGGGTCAATCTCGGGGAGGTCAGCCGAGAACTTAATCGCCGGCTGACCAAACTGTTTCTATCACCCGAATCTGGCGGGCCCCGTCCCTGTCTTGCCCGACTGCCTTGCCAGGATGCCGCAGCATGGCAAGAACACTTGTTGTTTCACGAATACTTTCACGGCGACACGGGAGAGGGCCTGGGCGCCAGCCACCAGACCGGTTGGACTGCGTTGATCGCCAACTGCATTGACAAACTGAACTTTCGGTAATGCGGGCACCAGGAAACTTCAAGACTGAAACTTCAGGACGTGGACTAACCCTTTTTCGCCAGTCACAAATTGTGTGCGGACGTAGGCATAGGCTTTTTCGTCATTGCTTGGCGGGCTAAATTCCGAGGAAGTCGAGAAATCGAAAACCTCCTCAATTGCCTCGAAGGGAAAGGGACCATTCTCTGCAACGGACGCGTCGCCCAGCTCGATACGGCAGGTCTTCAGCGTAAACCACTTTAGCCCCGAGGGCACGGTTATCCGTTTTGCGTTGAGCGGCGCCCCATGCAGACAAGCGTTTCGTGGTGGTCAGTTTCAGTCATACGGGGCGCGATTCGTTAGCATGAACGGTGTCGGCGTACCGATACACCGCTTCGAATTGCCTCCCTTGTTTGTGAACAGATACCGCCTCCTGCCAGACAACCCCGGCACGCCGAGACAGGGGGGTGGGAAGAGGTCAATTACAAAGCCATAAATGCAAATGGCACGGTCCATTCGTGGGGCGGGGTGATAGGTAGGGCGAAAGTCCTAAATAATCGAGCTCAGGGTAAGCGCAGCGCGGCCCTGGGTTCAAAATTCCGCCAAAAGCGCCTGATCGACCAGCTCAGCCGCAAGCTCAGTCACCTGGCCACCGTCGTCCGAAGCATCCATCGCACTTGTCGAGCCCAACAGCCCACGGTCCGGCAGCTGGAATGCCGGCATGTCGCTTGGCGCCAAGTCTGATTGCACGCCAGGAAATTGTGCTGGCCTGACTGAGGCAACCGACGCGGTAGGCTGCTGGCGACTCTCCTGATGGACAGTCATCGCGATTTCGGGATTGATTTGCGACACCAAAACGGATGACAAAGCTGCCGCTGGTGAAGAACTGGTAAATGTCGCGGATGATGACGAAGAGGGTTGGGAAGTAGGTAGCTCGTTGATCACCAACAGGGCGTCGAAGCCGGACACAAAACCGCTTTGATCGAC
>Ga0310123_10003059_pt1 | contig 13093 bp, 9 predicted proteins | sample CB6_AW_1057_MG_FD_203505 | JGI IMG/M metagenome (GOLD analysis project Ga0310123, IMG submission 203505) | Marine microbial communities from Western Arctic Ocean, Canada - CB6_AW_1057 | ecosystem: Environmental > Aquatic > Marine > Oceanic | place: Canada: Western Arctic Ocean | collected... | reverse complement strand
CACTCCGCGTCGGATTGAGGTCATGATACGTGTCCGCCCAGGCCCGCAGAAAATCCTGCTGATCTTCCGTCTTACCGCTGCATTCCGGTTCGTCCACCATGACGTGCCCCAAGACGGCATCGCCGACGTACTCGTCATTCCATAGATACCCGTCCCACCGGCCCGTCAGTTCTTCGATTTCCGCCACCAGGTCGGCCGGTTTCCACAGACCGGGCCCGGGATACTCATAAGAGTGTTGATCCCCCAGGACGCCGAAATGTTTAAATCCCTTCATCCCCCAGTGCTTGATCGAAGCCCAATGCTTTGCCTCGGTCGTCCCGCTGGGAACGATAAAGTTCACGCCGTGGCGGGCCATGTCCATGAATGCGTAGTCCCAGCCGAAGCCGCACGTGTGTTTACCAGGTTTTGACCCCGCCACCTCCAAATTCGTCGGCACCGCGTAATAGACTCCGATCGTGAATTCGTCTCCCACGGGTACTCTCACCGGAGGCGACCCCACGGAAGAGGCATGGACAGTGATCAGTGAACAGTGAGCAGTAAACAGTGAGCAGCAAACAGTGAAAAGTAAGCAGTGAGTGGTGAGTAGTGAGCGGTGAGAAATCATGATGTGACTCGATCAGGGACTCCCTGCGGACCGGTTCTTTTTATGCTCGCGACTTTTTCGTTGCTCAGGCCTGCCATGAACTACAGACTAACCACTAATGTATAGCATATCCCTTCTTCTCGACAACGGTTTTCATTCTCGCACTCTGGCGAAACAGGAACTGACAAGACGTTTACCTTGTGGGTTTAAGATCTTACCGTGGTAGGTCCAAGGAAAAGAGTGCCGTGAAAACGAGTGATCAAAAGACGGAAGAAACCGCGAACGCGTTTAATCGGGATGGATTCGTCATTGTCCGTGGGTTGTTCAGCGAAGCGGAACTGGCCGAATTAGACGTGCACGTGGCCCGGTTTGTGGCCGATGTGGCCCCGACGCTTCCGCCGGGTGAGGCTTACTTTGAGGACAATGCGCCCGGCGTACTGAAGAGCGCATTCCGGCTGAATGAGCATGATCCGTTTTTCGATGAACTCCGGGAGACCGCTCGCGCCAAAGAGATTGTCTCGGCAATCTTTGACGATCCGGACATCGTTTCCAGGGATGTAAGTTTTTTCGCCAAGGCAGCCGGCAGCGGGTCGGAGACCGTGGCACACCAGGACAACGCGTTTCGGAACATCGTGCCGCCGGAAGGGGTGAATGCAACCATCGCCCTCGACGCATCGACACGGGAGAACGGCGTACTCTGCTGCCTGCGCGGGTCGCACAAGATCGGCCTGTTGCCGCACGTGCAATCGGGTGTCCCCGGCTTCAGCCGACGACTTGCCCAGCCCCTCGACCGCGATGCCTATCCGGAAGTGGCCCTTTGCATGCAACGCGGTGATATGGCACTTCATCACATAGACACGGTGCACTACAGTGGCGCCAACCCATCTCCCAACAGTCGCCGGCAACTCGCGATGCCCTATCATTCCTCTCGCGCCCGCCGGGACGAAGAGGCCGCCGCGGCCTACCGGCAAGACCTTGCCGATCTGCACGCGGCGAAACTGAGGCGTGTGTAAGCGATGAAGCAAGTCAACGTGGCTGTTCTGGGCGCGGGAAAAGCCGGTTTTCTTTTTGGCAAAGCGGTGAATGCCTCGGCAAACGGCCGATTGGTTGCGCTGTGCAACGCGGATGACTGGCTGTACCAGGACGTGTTGACCTGGGTCGAAGCCGACGGCCGGCGCACCATCGCCGTGTACGAGACCGCCGGACGCGCGGTTGCAGAGGGGCGCCGGGTGGACGTGGCCTAATGAAGCCCCCGGCCAGCCGAACATGGGTGCAGGAAAGCAACGTGGTGTTCGATGAAGAGGTGCTCTTCCAGCCTCGCTTCATCGATCCACTGGCCGGCGTCATGCCCTTGCGCCTGACTACGATGCCGTTCGGTAACGCGCATATTTATCCCGAGGCACAAGTCAGCACGCCGGACGATCAACGATTTATCTTTGCGCGGCATCTTCCACCGTGCGGGATCCGCACTTTCTGGATCGCCGACCTGACGACCCGGGCCATACGCCAGGTCACCGACGAACCCGATGCCACGCAGATCTACGTTGCCCGCATTCCGAACGGCTTCCTGAATGACTTGGATTCGTGATTGCGAGTTTAGCTACTTGTTTGAGAGTCCAGATTTCGGGTTTCAGGAGGAAGAACATACTGGCAGACAACAACTCCCACCCTGAAACCCGAAACCTGGCACCTGAAACCAAAAGGGACTCTCACAGTTTGAAAAATCTGGCTAAGCCAGAGGCCCTACTGAAAACTGAACACCGAACACCATAGAGATATCAAACTTGGTTCCCCCCATCGGCGCCATTTCCCCTTTGCCTGCCTGGGGATCGCAGTGGCGTTCATTGCGTTAAGTCCGTCCCGTGCCGGATGGATTGAGGACAAGCCCGGCAAGACGGTCATTCACGTCAAGGTGCCTTCGGTTCCCAATCCAACCGATACCTCTACCTACAACCGCGCCGGGGTCGCCGGTCTGCGCCTGTTCCTGGAGCGCTTTCCGAAGATCTTCGCGGAGAAGTATGCAGAGAAGTACAAGGCAGCCCCGGAGAAGTACGGTCGTCACAACTGGGATCGGGTGGAGATCCAGTTGCACTCGGCCACGGGGATTCGGATTGAGGGAGTGGAAAACGACCTGTTGATGATCGCCGGCAAGCAGGCGCCGGATGTGCTCTATGTCAATTTCCGCAAGTCGTCCACCTACATCAACAGCGGATTTCTTTATCCACTGGATTTGCCCGAAGATGGGTACCTCGCGGGCCCGGGCGCAATGTCGCAGGAGGAGATCGATTATCGGATTCATCCCAAGATTTGGCCGGTGGTTCAACGGGTCGGTCCCGACGGGGAAACGCACATCTGGAGCATGCCATACGGGGGCGTCCTGGGCACAGTCATCCTCTATCGCCGGGACTTGTTCGATCGGAACCGCATTCCCTACCCGGACAACGACTGGACCTGGGAGGAGCTCTACGAAGCCTGCCGGAAAATTACAAAGCCTCAGGAGGGAATCACCGGCATCCTGCTCGGGCGCGGTAAGCACGAGTCCTATCACTGGGCGACCTTTCTCTGGTCCATGGGCGGCGACGACATGGTCTATGACCCGCAAACCGACGACTGGCGCTGTACGTTCGATTCGCGCGCCGCGGCGATAGCCCTCGATTTCTATCAGCGCCTCACGCTGGAACGCTGGACGGATGATAACGGACGCCCGCAGCGCGGCTACAGTACTCGCGACACGATCGGGCGCGTGGCCGAATCCCAGTGGAGCGACGGTAAGGTCGGGATGACGACCGCCTACATCGATGAGAAGCTCTTCAGCCGGATCAATCCCGATGTCACCGGCATGGTGCCGGTGTCGCTGGGCTTTCCCGATGAAAATGGGAAGCGGATCCGCGGTGGCGTACTGAACAGCGGTATGTTTGGGCTTTTTTCCCGGATCGAACATCCCGCGGTCCGGGATGCCGCGTGGGAGTACATCCGCTTTTTCGACAATGATGAGGCCACGGCGCTGAAGACGCGCATCATGGTCGAGGGCGGACTGGGCCGCTTCATGAATCCCCGCTTCCTGAAGCGTTTCGGCTATGAGGACCTGGTGCGACTTTCCCCGAAGGGGTGGTTCGAGACCTTCGAGATCGCCATCGAGTCGGGCCGCCCGGAGCCCTACGGGCGCGGCAGCACCCTAGCCTACCTCATGATGACCTATCCGATCCAGGAAGCCGAGCAACTCTACATCGACGGAAAACTACCCGAGGACCGGGAGGAACGGCTCGATGTCCTGCAGGGCATTCTGCACAAGTGGACGGTCGAGGCCAACGAGAAGATGCTCGGCATCGTCCCGCCCGGGGAGATGCGAAAACGCCGGATCACGGCGTGGATCGCAATTCTCATTGTCGCGGTCGTCTTCGCGCTGGTGTTTCGAAAGGTCTTCCAGACCTTTCGCCCCCCGGACGAAAAGGGACTGGAAGAAAAGACCCCGCTCTCCTGGGGGTTTCGGAAGTACTGGGCGGCCTACATCATCCTGCTGCCGGCCGTTCTCACGATCCTGTTGTGGCAATACCTTCCCATTGCACGCGGCACGGTACTCGCCTTTCAAGACTACCAGATTCTCGGCGGCTCCTCGTGGGTCTGGGTCGACAATTTCGCAAATGTCCTGTGGGACATCAACGCGGGCGGGTGGTGGCATTCCGTCTGGAACTCGGTGCGCTACACCCTGCTGGTGGTGGGGCTGACCTTCCTGCCGCCCATCGTCCTCGCCATTCTGCTCCAGGAAATCCCGGTCGGCACATTGTTCTTCCGCACCGTCTATTACCTGCCGGCGGTCATCACCGGCCTGGTCACCATGCTCCTGTGGAAGATGTTTTACACGCCGACCGAGTACGGGATTCTGAACCAGGTGGTCATGGCGATCCCGGCCCTCGTCTATGTCGCGCTCGGTCTCTTCCTACTGGGAGTGGCCTGGACCTTCTGCCGGCGCCTTTGGTTTCACGATGCTGGATTTCCCGCCATCCTCTTCGCGCTGGGAGGACTGGTGCTCTGCTACACCATGGTGCGACTGGCGGGCGGAATCCTGTATCCCGGCGATGAAACGATCGGGCAAACCATCCGCCACTTCATCCCCCGGCTCTTTCAAGCGCAACAGGAGCCGTTCCGGTGGCTGGCCGACCGGAACACCGCGATGCTGGCCTGCGTCATTCCCATGGTGTGGGCCGGCATGGGGCCCGGATGCCTGATTTACCTGGCGGCCCTAAAGGGAATTTCAGATGACTTCTACGAAGCCGCCGACATCGACGGCGCGACCTTCGTCGACAAGATCCTCTTCATCATCTTTCCCATCCTGAAACCGCTGGTGATCATCACCTTTGTCGGGGTGTTCATCGGTTCCTGGCAACAGGCGGAGATGATCCTGGCCATGACCGGCGGCGGCGCCGGCACGGAAGTGGCCAACCTCAAGATTTTCTACGAAGCCTTTACCTTTCTCCGCATGGGTCCCGCCACCGCCATGGCCTGGATCCTGGGGGCCATGTTGATTGGCTTTACCGTCTACCAATTGCGGATCCTGGCGCGGTTGGAGTTTAAGACGACTGGAGAGAAGTAGTAGTCAGTATTCCCCCATGCCCATCCTCAACAAAGTCGGCCGAAGAGACCTCAGCGTACGGTTGCTGATCGGCTCGATCTATCTCTTACTCATCGCGGGGGCGTTGAGTATGATTTACCCGTTCGGTTTGATGCTCGGCGGAAGCACGAAAAGCACCGTGGATCAGAAAGAGTTGCGCATGATTCCCGGATTTCTGCGCAACGACCTCAAACTCTATCGCAAATTTGTTGAGGGTCTCTTCAACGAGAAACTCGACATGGCGAAAGCAGCCTACGACGAGGACATCGTATCGTTCGAAACGATTGATCCGCCACCGGTGATCAACGATCGATTGCTCGACGAATACACGGAATTCCTGACCACGATCAACGACGAGGTCCATACCTACACGCCCGGGTTTCTTCGCACGGAAACCACGCGGGAGGTCCTCCCTGAAGTTCAGCGCAAACTAATCCGGGTATTGAAGGAGGAGTCTGACGGCGACCTGGATGCCGCCAACCGGCAGCTTGGCACCACGTTTGCCGCCTGGCAGGCGGTCCACGTAGTGCCCCAGGTGACCCTGGAACGCGTCCAGCGGATATCAAACGAACCGATCTTTGGGCGTTTACAGTCGATCCAACGAAGCCTGCCCCAGCACGACTGCTACTACTTCAGCGTGGAGGGCTTTTATCGGAACCTGTTTCTGAGGCCCCAGTATGCAAGGGAGATTCAGGTCTACAACGAAGCGCACGGAACCCAACACACGGCGTACGCAGATATCGGCCTCTCAAAGCGGGCGCCCCCGGAAGGGTCGCCGGATCGAACGGATTGGGAAAAGTTCGTCCGCGTGGCCCTCAACATTGTGTGGATCGGTGCCGATACATCGGCCCTGCCGGCGTACCGGGCGTTCCTCGCAGGGAAGTACGGCGCCGTGGCGGCACTCAATCGCGTCTACGGCGCCTCCTATAGCCGGTTTGACGACGTTCCACTGTTCGATGATCCGCTGCAGCAGGGCATTGCAGAATCCGATTGGAGATCCTTCGTCCGCGGCTGGAAGGATCCCGATTCCGGGCAGGTGTTCGAGTTGCCCCTGGAATCCATTTCTATTGACAGCCTCGAGTTCCGCTATCGCGACTTCCTGCTGGCAAAGTATCCGACCATGGATGAGCTCAACGGGGCACTGGGCACGGATTACGGAGCGATCAACGACGTCCGGCTGCCGCAGAAAGAACTTCACTACCGGGAATTTTTCAAGCACCGCGGTGCCTTCAAATGGGAATTCCTGACGCGAAACTACCGCTCGGTGATCTCCTACCTGTTGTTAAACGGCCGGGCCCTTTGGAACACGCTTGTGTACTGTGTCCTGGCCATCCTGTCCGCCCTCATCGTCAATCCCATGGCCGCCTATGCCCTGAGTCGCTACCGGTTGCCCTCCACTTACAAGGTTCTCCTCTTCCTGATGGTCACCATGGCGTTTCCACCCATGGTGACCCAGATCCCGGTATTCCTGATGTTGCGCAGCCTGAATCTGCTGAACACCTTCTGGGCATTGGTCTTGCCTGCTATGGCCAATGGCTACCTGATCTTCATTCTCAAGGGATTCTTCGATTCACAGCCGAGGGAGTTGTACGAGTGTGCCGCATTGGACGGCGCGAACGAATGGGTCCTCTTCTGGAGGATCGCGATGAACCTTTCCAAACCGGTCCTGGCCTACATTGCCCTGTTGGCCTTTACCCACGCCTATTCCAATTTCATGTTTGCGATGCTGATTTGCCAGGACCCCGACATGTGGACCCTGATGCCGACCCTTTACCAGTTACAGACGCGGAGCCACATGGGCATCACCTTCGCCTCGCTCGTCATCGCGGCCGTCCCCACGTTTCTCGTCTTCTTGTTCGCGCAGAACATCATCATGCGGGGGATCGTGGTCCCAGTGGAGAAATAGCCAAGTCTTCCTCGCCAGTGATGCAAGCAGCTACATGACTGGAGAGAATCTGATCATCGGTGGCGGCTGGACAGCCTGGTAAGGTTCTTATTTCCACCAATCAGTCACTTCCTTCAGCAGCTGCTGGTCGAAGGGAAGCTGGTCTTCCTTACCGGCATAGTCCCGGAGGCGGGAGCCAAACCAGTACGGGAAGTTACGAGTGCAGTCGGCGAGCGTTTCCGAGTCCGGCCCCTGTGTCCGGTAGCCGCCGGCGACGCCAGTCGTAAACTCGCGTGTCAAGCCGATTGGAAACCTTGTGATCGAATACTTCATCGATTAAGATTAAGATAATGAAATCCACACGAGCACCGCTACGATTCGAGCATGGATGTCAATGTCCCGCCGGAAGAGGCCCGTGAGTCGTAAGAGACACGAGCGGAGGAAACACACGATGAAGATATTTCACGCCGCCGTCCTGTTGTTCGCTTTGGCCTTCTGGGAAACCTCACCGGCCCGCGCCGGTCAATTTCTTTATCTGGCATCCAGCCGGGATAAAACAATCGTCGCTTACGAAGTCAACAACGAGTGCGGGGAACTGACAAAACGATTCAGCGTCGATCTTCCGGGCAATCCGGGTGCACTCGCGTTTTCACCGGACACGTCGTTCGTGTACGCCGCGTTGAAAGGTCTGGAGGATGGTAAAGCAGGAGTCGCTACCCTGGAGCGAGCCGATGACGGGTCCCTGACGCCTGTCGACACCGCTACGATTACCAGCGGGTCGCCCTATATTCGCACCGACAAGACAGGGCGTTACCTCCTGGCCGCTCATTACAACGCCGGCAACGTTGCGGTGTATCGGATTCGCGATGGCGTCTGCACCGATGAGCTACTCGATCTTCGGAAAACCGAACGGACCGCGCACTGTATCGAGATCGATCCCTCCGGCCGTTTCGTCTTTGTGCCTCATACGGCGCCGAACAAGGTGTATCAGTTCCGCCTGGACGTTGAATCCGGCAAGCTCATCCCCAACGACGCGCCGTTTGCCGAAGGCCCGGACAAAGACCACAGGTACCACGAGCCTCGTCACTACGCGCACCACCCAAGCTTGAAGATGGCCTACACGTCCAATGAAAAAGGCGGAGGGATCACCGCGTGGACGTTCGATCCCGTCAAGGGAACCCTTCGACGAAGGCAGACGCTGTCGACCTTGCCACCGGACTACGAGGGCGAGAGCGCCGCGGCGGATATTCATCTCACGCCGGATGGTCGGTTCGCGTACGTCTCCAATCGCGATGTCACCGCACGCAAAGAAGGCGAGCCGACGAAGGACACCCTCGCCGGCGTAGCCCTCGATCCCAAGACCGGCGAGATGAAGCTGATTGGATACTTTCCAACGGCGGACTTCCCGCGTTCTTTCTGTATCGACCTGGCCGGTCGGTTCGTCTATTCGGCAGGCCAGAGCTCTGCCACGCTTTTCGCCTATCGCATCGATGAGCAAACCGGCAAACTGGAGCATTTCGCCACCTATGAAACCGGCGAAAGCCCGATCTGGGTAATGTGCAGCTACTGAAAGGTGTTCTTCAATGCCAATCGGGCCACCTTCGCGGTTAACTGGTTCTCGTCGTTCACCCTCCGGCTGGTCGCTTCGACGGCCCGTTCCCGGTACGGTCCCAATACGTCCGCCATCCGCACCAACCCTTCGATGGCCGCCTTTCGGATCAGGCCTTGCTCGTCATCCACCAGCGCGATCAGCGTTTCCGCTACCGCCGGTGCCACCTGCTCGTGCGCCGCAGCGGTCAGGCCCAGGGCATGGATGCTGGTTATTCGAACCTGCAGATCCGCGTCCTTCGTCCCCTTCATCAGGGCAGGCACCGCGTCCGGCGATCTGATTTCCGCCAAATGTTCGGCGGCCACCGTCTTATAGAACGGCGCCCTCTTCTCGAACACACCGATCAGGGCGAGTACGGAGTCGTCTCCATGGCTTCGCAGTTCTCGCAGCGCGGCTTCAGACACATCCGAATGTCCGTCGTGATGCACCATGTGTGCCAGAAGGTCGACTACACGCGGGTGATCCAACCGGGAGACCTGCTCCACGATGTCCAACCGCAACATGGTGTCATCGAACTCCCCGGTTTCCTGCGACATATACAAAGCCTCGAGTTCTTCAAAACTCTCCGGCAACACGGGACGAATCGGTGATCCTGTCACCACGCCGCCACCCGCGATACAATGAAGATGCTTAGCCGTGCGGATGTACAATCTGTTCCCGGCAAGAGCCGGTGACGCCAGACAGGGTTCCGGGTCCAATGGGTTGGTGGCAATCGGAGGGAGTGCCGGATTCTTCGCATTCAATTCGGATAGGTCGAACACGGTTGTCGTTCCCCGTTCGTCACACCAGTACAATCGGCCGGCTGCCAGGATGGGGGAGCCGGTGAATCGCGACCGGACTCGTGTCCGAACCCGGACCTGTCCGTCGCCGTCCACCACCATGATTCTCCCATCATCGCCCGGGATAATGAAGAGGCCGTTGTAAACCAATGGCGACGGGACGTACGGACCTCCCGCGGGCAGATGGTACACCACGTGCGATTCGGCGATGTCTCCCCGGCCACCGAGCTCGATCACCTTGGACGGGCCATTGCGCCCGCTTGTAAGATATACCCGGCTGTCCTGGTAAACCGGACTTGGGGTCGTTGCGTGTTTCATGCCGCCGGTCCACCACAAGGGATCGCCATTAGATACGTTGTAACAGACGATGGTCTGTGCGTTGGCGACGATCTGGGCTTGGCCATCATCGACAAAGAACAGGGGCGTGGCGTAGTGCAGCCCGCCATCCCGCTTGGTACGCCATCGCTCTTCCCCGGTTTGGCGATCGAAGGCGGCGATAAAACTGGAACCCTGATGATCGCATACCAACACCACCAGGTCGCCGGCCAGCACAGGTGAACTGGCCATGTTATAGATATTCTGGAATGGTCCCACATCCACCTGCCAAACCAGGTTCCCGTCGAAGTCCACGGCCACCAGGCCGGGCGAATCAAAAAAGGCGTAGACCCGCTCCCCGTCGGTAACCGGCGTAGGGGCGGCATGGCCGGACCGCGGATAGGTGGGTGTAGACTCCGCGGGCATTCGTTTGTGCCAGAGCACATCGCCCGACCCGGCATCAATACTGACGATCAGGCGTACCGCCCCCCGTTCCACGGCGGCCGTGAGAAAGACCCGGTTGTCCCAGACGATGGGCGAGGAAATCCCTTCACCGGCAATGTGCGTCTTCCATGCAATCCCGGCCTCCGTATTCCAATGCAGTGGCGCGTGCTTCGATGGAGTGGTTCCGGACCCATCGCCCCGCCAACCCGGCCACCGGTCGGCGGTGGTGTTCACTTTTTGAGATGCCGATGCCGCAACAGCGGCATCACTGCAACACGGAAAGCATCGCGCCACGAGAACCATACATACCAAAAACAGGAACGCCCGACACCGTTGTTCTCCGCGCATTACAGATCCCTTACCGTATGGTGAAAAAACTCAGTCGACGTTCAAATGACCGTGCCCAAGATTATTTTGGCGGCACCCAGCTCGGACTCTGCGGCTGGCGCGCCTGCTTTATCGCCTCGTAATACTCCGGCGGCGTCCCATCGGGCCAGAAGTTCACACCTTTTCTTTCGGTGTACAGCCACACGTACTTTTCCGACAGGCGCAGCGCGTAATGCAGCGCATGCCGGAGATCCTCGGGTGAGTGAAAGCGTTCCGGCCAAAGGGCGAAGCCGGGGGCGACTTTGTCGCTGTACTGAACCATGCGTTCATAGGCAGGCAGGAAATCCCGCAGTTTCCGAGAGCCGTAGGACCTCTCATTGCCGTCATAGACATTGCCGCCGGCCACCGAGGCCATCCCCTCCAGAAACGGACCCAACAACTCCTGGTTAGCCCCGCCCTCGGCGCCCCCCCAGGTCGTCAGCACGTCAATGTCCGGATATTCCGCCACCATCGCCTCGGCCATCTGACGGCCGCGAAGATGCGCCTGCCGGGAGTAGTCTTCCACGCTCTTATCTGTCCGCAACGGCCGGCTGCCATAGTCGAAGATGGCCGACTCGGGCTCAATATGGATGTGATACTGCTCCCCATCAAACATGATGCCGGCCAATCCGCCTTCACGGCATAGTCGTGCCGCCAGCCGTGCCTTGTCTGTCACCACCTGCCAATCCTCCTCGAACCAGTCCACCCTGCCCGGCATCACGTTGATTCGGAGCAGGGAATGGTCCAGCGACCCCCACTTGATCGCCTGCAGGTCGGCAAGGTTGTCGGAAAAGTCCTCCCAACTGAACGGCTGCGTACTCATGAAATGGTCGGCGAAATAGACCGGATCCGGCCCCAAACGCGGGGTCGCAGTCAATACGACGCCATCGGCGCCTGAGTCGTAGAGCTCGGCGATGCGCCTGCGTACCGTTGAAGGTGACGGCATTCCGCCCCAGTCGCCGGATGCCCACAGCAGCACCTTCTTGTCCGATCCAACCGGCTCCACCGGGAAATCACGCACCGCGAAGGTAAGCTTCATGCTTTCCGCGGCAGGGAGCTGGAAGTCGTACTCGAACCAGCCCTTCACGTTCGGATCCCGACTCAGATAGTCCTCATCGGCGGTGGCCAGCGCCGCCCGCGTCCGTACCATTGTGGTCAGGCGGGGAGCGTGCAGAAAATATGTACCCAGAGGGATCGCGGTCTCGGGTTCGGCGGCGACCACCTGCAACGCCTCCAGCCGCTCCAAGTTGAGGCCCTGCGCCCGGGCGCACTGCAGCTCCCAGAGCAGGAAGTACCAGGTACCCGGGCTCAGACTCCGGGCATTGGCCAGATCAGACACCTCCACCTGCGCCCGCCCGCCGTCCACGTCCACCAGGACCAGCCGCAACGCCGGGCCCCGCTGAGCTGTCATTAACCACATCGCCAGCACGTCGTTATCACCGACAGCCAACGGCTCGGCGAAGATACGCTCGGCCAGCAGCTGATCGGCACCGGCCAGGTCATCATCGGGGAACACAAGCGACAGTCCGCCGGGGACCGGCGAGCCGAGCGACAGTGCCAGACCGCCCTCCCAGACCCCGGGCAAGGTCTCGTCCTCCGGCAGCCTGATCTCCGCCAGCGGTGCGCCCGAGAGATCCTCAAAGCGGAAGGCGTCTATCCATAGCCCCTTCAGGTTGCCGGGATCGGAAGGTCCCGGATCGCCGGTGACCACCAGCTCGTAGGTGCCCATCAGCAGGCCGGTCTCGACAAGCGGCAGCCAGAACCACTCCCCGTCCGGCCCGAAACACCCGCCGGGACGCCCGTCGAACCATGTGCTTCCGGGCGTGCCCGGCTCGGTGGGGAAGGTGTACCGCAGTTCCGTGCCCCGCCGATCGGCGACGGTAACCGCCGGGACGGGCGTGATCTCACCGATTCCGGTCCAGCGGGCCATCCTTGCCCACAGCCGGTAGGGACCACGGGGAAGATTGGTGAAATCAAACAGAAAGTGGCCCGGAGCATTGGGCAAGCCGGGTGTGGGCGAGCAGTGAATGACAGCCTTGAAGGCGACTCGATCGGGGTCGCCGCCGATAATGCCAAGCTGCCCCTGCTCGCGGCTTGTTCCCTCGCCGCGCACCTCTTCACCCTCCACCAGTACGTCCACCCCCCAGGCGGCGGGCACCGCCACCACCAGACATACTGCCCCAATCCATGTACAGCTGCACACGATCTGTGTTTTATTCATTAGCATATACCTCCCAATTGTATCAGAATCTTGTTCAAGATTCCATCCGTGATACAAATTGATCCCAAGGAGTAATCGTTCGGTGCCATTCCGCCGCACCGGTATCTGATCCCGTCAGACCAGGTACTTCCGGGGACACTTCGCCACCATGGTGTATTTCGGGTCCACCATGTTGCCCAGTCGCATTTGCCCGACCTGGCCGAGAAGGTGGTAGGCCTTCATGCGGTCGAATCCGTAATCGCTGACCATCCAATCGATCAACTCGACCCAGGCGATGCGGGC
>Ga0310123_10003058_pt1 | contig 13096 bp, 8 predicted proteins | sample CB6_AW_1057_MG_FD_203505 | JGI IMG/M metagenome (GOLD analysis project Ga0310123, IMG submission 203505) | Marine microbial communities from Western Arctic Ocean, Canada - CB6_AW_1057 | ecosystem: Environmental > Aquatic > Marine > Oceanic | place: Canada: Western Arctic Ocean | collected... | reverse complement strand
GTGTCGGCGCGAGCCTGGAACATGTACTCCGCGGGACGGAGGTGGTCGGGTTCGGCGTCACCAACAGCGGGGTTCACGCGGAGTCCGCCCGTAAGCGACTTGGTGAACGGGCCACGATCTCCGAGCTCGACTTCTGCTCGGACCCTCTTCCGGCTCGAGTGGACCTCGCCTTCGGGATCGAGTCCTTCGTCCAGGCACCGGATGCGGAAGCGTTCGTCGCGAACATCGCGAAAGCGGTTGCGGCGAACGGATACCTAGTGCTGTGCGACGACTTTCTCGCGGGTGCCGGAGAAGATCGCTGGGTGCGTGAGTTCCGCCGGGGGTGGCGGGCGAGTTCGCTCCTGAGCCCGGAGGCCGTGGACGCTTTCGCAGTGGACTACGGGTTCGAGCTTGTGGAGGACAGGGATCTGACGCCGTTTCTCGAACTCGACCGCCCCCGTGATCGGGCGCTCGGCCTGCTCATCGCCCTCACGCGCCCCTTCGCCTCGGTGAGCGCGAGACTCGAAAGCCACCTGGGGGGCAACGCCTTGCGCCAGTGCTTGAAACGTGGGCTCGTCGCATATCGCTACCGTGTCTTCAAGGCGAGCGGCTCCGCAACCAAAAAATCGAGCTAGTCACGGTTCCCCACCACCTTCACCTTGCCGCCCCACACCCACCCAAGCACGTTGAACCCATGGCATGGCTGCCCCCACCACCCTACGCCCCCCACACCATGATCGCACTAAGCTCGACACCTGATTTAATAGGAACGGCCGGCCGCTATCTCATCGGCGTAGCCGCTGCGGCGGCCGTCGTGACGGGCACCCCATGGTCCGCGGATGGTCAGATCCAGCTCGAGGTCATGACGTTCAACATCCGAACGTCAAATATCCCCGACGGGGACAACGCCTGGCCGGATCGCAAGGAACTGGTCGCGGGGACCATCCGACGATTCGCGCCGCAAGTGATCGGCATGCAGGAGGCCATAGACGAGCAGCTCGTGTATCTGGCATCCGCGCTACCGGAGTACCGCTGGCTGGGAATGGATCGCCGGCTCAACGGGGGAGAGGGGCTGAGTGAGTACACACCTATCTTCTATCGTCATGCCGAGTTGACGCCAATCGAGTCGGGCAACTTTTGGCTAACGGAGACACCGGACGTGCCACCGGTGCCGAGCCGCGAGAGCCGGCGGCGCCGGCGAGGTGGCGGTCGTATCGTCACCTGGGCAAGGTTTCATCACATCGGGACCGGAAGGGCGGTATATGTCTTCAATACCCATCTCTCGCCAAGGCGAGGGCAGGGGCAGATCGACGCGGTCAGCTTGATCCTGGAGCGTGTAAGCTCGTTGCCGGCGGGTAGCGCCGTCATCGTCCTGGGTGACTTCAACAACCGGGCGGAGGAGAGCGACCTCTGGGAGCTTGCCGTGGGCCATGGGCTTGCCGACGCCTGGGTCTTGGCCAACGAGCGGCGGGGTCCGGCGTTGACTCGGGGCAACTTCGGTCCCCCGGAAAACGGGAACGGCGGGCGGATCGACTGGATCTTGGTTGGGGGTCCGATTGGCGTCCGCTCTATCGAGACGGTGCTGCACAACGACAGAGGCCGCTACCCATCTGATCATTACCCGGTCACGGCGCGTCTCGAGGTCGACTAGGTGCTGGTCCTCGCCGACCTAAGAGTACCGGACTCGCCGACTAGCCTTACTCGATTAGTAGTACCCGACCGGCGCGTCGATGAGGACTCGTCGGTCACGCAGGTCCTCATATTCTGTCCCGAGGGTCTCGCGCAGGACCGGACCCGTAAGATCTGCCTGCACGGTGATGCGGTCCGGTAGGTATCGGCGGCACTCGCCGAACTCAGCCTCGTATTCGGGGGTGGGGAAGGTCAGCGTCAAGATCGACGATTCGCCGCTCCGCTCCACCCGATACAGCGGATTGACCAACAGCTCGCCGGTTACGTCGCGCTCATCCGTCAGCTTGTAACGACAAAACAGATCGTCGGAAGCGCTGGCAACCAACGTCAGCGCCGGCTCGGTGCCGAGTTGCTCGGACGACACGTCGCGTGTCAGGTCGACTACACGGTGCTCGATCACATCCTCGAAGATCTGCTCATCGCTGAACAGGCGCGGTTGGTGTGACGCAAAGAGCGCGTAATACGTGGCCGGCGTGAGCGTGTCGCCCGCTGAGAAGTTGTCGCCGAGTGCGCTGTGGAGGTGCGGCATCACCACCACGCCGTCGGCGCCTGCAAGCCGCATCATCTCTTCAGCCAACAGTCGCTTGTGCCAGATATACGGAAACGCGTCGGCGACAACCACGGTCGAGAACGTCGCGCGGGCGAACGGAAGCGGGTGGTTGGCGTCGCAGCAGACCGGCCCAGAGTCGGGCGCTGTGAACCTCCTGGCGAGCCACAGCTTCCAGAAGTACACGTCGGCGAGAACCGTTCCCGGGGCCAAAGCCGCCCTGGGGGGTCGGAGACCGGCGAGGACCCGCGTCAGATGACCGGAGCCGCCGCAGAGATCGAGGCTGCGGCCTTTCACGGGCCAGTGCTGCTGGCCGATCGCCCGCAGCAGCGCATCCGCGGTCACGAACGTCGGATCCGTGAAGCGATAGAGAAAGTAAAAGCCCTCGGCGTCGTGACACAGAAGCTCGAGGGCGTCGCGATACGTCGCGGTGTCATTTGTGATGAGCACACGAAAGTGTTCTTGGCGTGCCGTATCGTCAGAAAGGCCCAGAAGGCCGAAGAGCGCCTGGTCGCTTCGGCCCGCCTCGAGGGCGTGCAGAGCATCTCGCGTGGTCTCGTCGGCCATCATCACGGGGATGCCGGCGATGACAGGAAAGGCGCAGCACTCGCACGCGAGCACTCCCGCGTCGATGCGGGTGCCCTCGCGAGCCAGCGCGTCGTTCTCGACGATCGAGACAGCGGTACCGCAAAAGGGGCAGCGCAGGATGTCCAGGAGGCTTGCATGCATGCAAGTATCAGTTGCTCAGAGCAGCACCGCCGCCTTCTCCGGTGAGACGTGGCGGTCTCATGTGCCGTCTCCTACCGTGATCGTGGTGCCAAAACGTTCGATGAAGACGTCACCGCGCGAGCCGACCTCAGCACGCCGGTAGTGCTCGGTCCCGAGGAGCCGAGTCGCGTCTCGTGCACTGAGGTGCTCCAGCGCACTCCCGTCAAACTGCGTGCGGTGGCATCGCAACGCGGCCAGCTTCCGGCCCGTAAACTCCCCGGCCTCCAAGACGAGTGTCGGCGCGGGGGCCATCGACCCGAACGCATCCGCATCGGCCACACCGAGGATTTGCGTCGGGGGTTCGTCACCGCACTCGGGGTCGTTCGAGGCGGCATCCACGATGGCTCGCATTCTGCCTGCGGGAATGCTGACATAGCAGAGAGCCGGACCGGCGGTGCCAAGCCCGGCGACCGCAGCAGTGGTTCGTTCATGCACCGCGATGTGGTCGGGATGCCAGTAGAGGCCGTCTAGGTCGAACGTGACGACGACGTGTGGCTGGAACCGGCGGATGGCGTCGAGGATGTCCGCCTCGAGCTGCGCGTCGTCGATCCAAGGGAGCAGGCCATCCTCGTAGTCAAGTACTACGAGGTCGCGAATGCCAAGAACCTGCCCGGCATCCCTCAGCTCGCGCACCCGAGTGTCGCGAATCCGCTCGCAGTCACGTCCCGGACCGTGCTCGCCATGTGTGAGGCAGAGGAGCGAGACCCGGACGCCGCATGCCGCGCACCGAGCGAGCAGGCCACCGCACGCCAGCGACTCGTCGTCGGGGTGTGCGAAGACCGCCAGAAGGGAAGACCCGCTCTGGTCATCGAGGGGCGTCAGCATGTCAGGCGGTGCACTCGGCACCGTGACGCCCTGTGACCAGTCGCGAGTAGGCCTCGACGTGCGCCCCGACCATGCGGTCGGGGCCGAAGCGCTCCACCGCGCGACTCCGTACCCGGCTGCGGTCGAGCGCCAGCACGCATGGGAGCCCGTCTATTAGGGCGTCGAGTGAGTCGAAGACTCCGCCGGTGACGCCGTCCTCGACCACCTCGCCGACGGCTCCGCATCGAAGCGCGGCAACGGGCGTTCCGCATGCCATGGCCTCCGCGAGGACGAGACCAAAGGACTCACTCGATTGCACGGGATAGAGCAGGGCCCGCGCCCCACCGAGGAGTGTCACCTTCGCGGTGAGGTCCACCTCGCCGGCGTAGACGACTTGCCGACCGTCGACCAGGGGCTCGATGACGTTTCGATAGTAATCATTCGCCGCGGCGGCGAGCACTAGACGCAGGCCGGCCCGTCGGGCTACGTCGATCGCCTGCGGTACGCCCTTGCCCTCCGTGAAGCGACCAAGAAATACGAGGTAGTCCTCGGGTTCTGGATGAAAAAAGAACGTGGCGGTGTCGACCGCATGATGAATCGTCCCCACGACGTTGAGTCCCGAGAGAAGCTGCTCTTGCGCGGCGGAGACGGCCACTAAGGGCGCTTGCGCATAGCGAGACCAGAGCGCGATCTCGGGCGGTGTGGGCGCGTGGTGCAGTGTGAGCAATACCGGTGTCGGCGAGAGCCGGGTGAACACCATCGATATCGGAGCGTACTCGGCCTGATAGTGAATGATGTCGAATTCGGCGGCCCGCTCGACGGCGGCGGCGAGGTTGAACATTTCGCAGAGTTCCCACGGCCACAGCGAGGAGTCCTCGTGATAACCGACTGAAAAGGTTGCATGGAGCCTGGCCGCCGTCGTCGATGATCCGGTCGCGAAGAGGGTGACATCGTGGCCTCTGGCCACGAGGCCGTCGGTGAGGAGTGCTGTGACGGCTTCGACCGATCCGGACCGTGTCGGAGGTATCGATTGAGCGACCGGGCCAACCATCGCGATACGCATCGGTTCAACTCGGGGCGGTGTCATGCGCAGGCCTTTTCCAGGAACGGCGGCAGAACTCGAGACGCGTCGAAACACTCCCGCGCGACCTCAGTGGCGCCGTTCGCATGGCGGGCGTAGTCGCTTTCCAGCCGTTCGAGGCCGTCCAGCGCCTCGTCGAGGGTCGAGAAACCGATCAGACCGGTGCCCGAGGGGACGTGGGCGCTCCACCCGGTGTCCTGCACGAGCGCCGGTCGCCCAGCGGCCAAATAGCACTCCGTCCGGTCGCTGAACCAACCCGAACGTCGAGCCACATAAGCGTGCTTGGCGACACTGAACTCCGCCTTCGAGTAGCGGATGAAGTCGCGGTAGTCCCAAAGCGATCTGGAGACGCTCATCGCGTCGATTGGAGACCAGCCGTGCTTCCCGAGCAGATCGATCGGACCGTTCACCGCGATCTCGAATCGCGAGGGCGTGCGGGACGGTAGCTCGATGAACCGGAGGAACTCCTGTTCCTTGTCGCCATCGACGTCGGTGAAGCTCTCGGTCTTCCAGGTCATCACGGTGGTGAAACGGTCACCGGCCGGCGGCTCGTTGGTTTGCCAGAGCTCGGTCACGATGGGCTGCCGGGTCGGGTGCCAGTTGAGGCCGCTCGTCGGGACGTCGCTGGCCGGCGTGCCGATGTTCGCCCCGAAGGTGAACAGACAATCGAACTGCTGAAAGAACTTGACATACCATTGCTCGCCTTTCGCGATCGCGAGCTGCGTGAACACCGGGTCCGAATCGACGAACACTCGGCGCGGGATGGCGGCGTACTCGTCACGCCAAAACCAAGAGCCGCCGGAGAGGTTCACGAAGAGGTCGGCCTCGGCGCAGTAGGCGCGAACGGCGTCCTTCGAAAGACCGTGATACGACCCATCGTAGTTGACGAAGCTCCAGCGGTCGGCAAGGCCGAACGGCTCGAACGCCTCATGAATGTAGCGCGTGCCGTAGGCGGGGTCAGTCGTGATTTCGTCCCGCTCTGGGTCGTAGATACACTCCCCGGTGTCCTCGATATAGAGGACCTCGTGCCCCAGCGCCCGGAGGCCGAGGAGGTACATGAGTGAACACCAGGTGACGCCACCGAACGGATACCGAGCGACGATACCGGCGAACAGGATCTTCATGAGGTGGCCCGCAGAAGCTCGTCCACCATAACCGCGTCATCGAGCGACTGGCCGACGGATAGGCGCGCACACATTCGCCGGTAGAGATCGCACGTCCTGATTAACTCGTGGTGGGGTCCCTGGGCGACCAGCCGCCCATCGTTCAGCACGAGGATACGCGTAGCGTCGCGGATCGTGGAGAGGCGGTGGGCGATGACGAGCATGGTGTGGCTGGCGCGGAGCCGCCGCAGAGTGTCGAAGATCGCCCCTTCAGAGATCGCGTCGACCGCCGAGGTCGGCTCGTCGAGAATTAGGATCGGAGCCGCTTTCAGCAGCGCGCGGGCGATACCGATCCGTTGGCGCTCGCCGCCCGAGAGTGTCGCGCCGGCCTCATGGACGGGGGTCTGGTATCCCTGCGGAAGGCGGGTCACGAAATCGTCAAGGTTGGCGTCTCGCGCCGCAGCCTTGACGTCGGCGTCTGAAGCGTCGAGCCGCCCATAGCGGATATTGTCGGCGATCGTGCCGGTGAATAGCACCGGCTGCTGTGGAACCAACGCGATCTGCTCGCGAAGCGTTTGGAGAGAGTACCGGGCAGCATCGACGTCGTCGATGAGTACGCGGCCACTGCCGGGCACGAAGAATCTTGGGACCAGGCTAGCGATCGTCGTCTTGCCGGCGCCGGTGAGACCAACCAACGCCACCAGCTCTCCAGTCCGGGCCTCGAAACTGATCGTGTCGAGGACGTTCCGTTGGTCGTCGTAAGCGAAGCTCACCTCATCGAATCGGATGTGTCCGGCGATGCCGGACGCGTCGATCCCATCAGGGGCGTCGAGAATCTCAGGGGTGAGGGCGAAGATCTCGCGGACACGACGAGCGCTCGCGACGGCCTGCTGCAGTGATCCGGTCGAGTGTGCGATCGCCGAGATCGGGTCGTAGACTGCGGCCAGATACGCGATGACGACAAGCAAGCTTCCAAGTGTCAGCGTGCCGTTCAGGACGTGGAGTCCGCCCACGATGAGGACCAGAGCCGTGCCGGCAAGCGTGATCGCCGTCACGGCGACCGAGAAGAGCGATTCCTGCCACGTCAGCGTGAGCCGGGCACGCATGGTGTCATCGCCCGTTTTCGAGAAGCGCGCCAACTCGTGACGCTCGCGAGTAAAGCTTTTGACTGCGGCCACCGAGGACAGAACCTCGTAGACGCGCTCGATCAACGTCGCCTCCAGCGCCTTCACCCTCTCGGCGCGCTCGAGCATGGTACGTGAGTAGAAGCGGAGACACACATAGAGGAATGGCGCCACCACGAGCGAGAGCAGGGCAAGCGTCGGGTCCACGTAGACGAGGATGACGAACATGACTCCCAGATTGAGCGTCGCGAGAGTCAGCGGAAACACACCTCCGATGATCAGGTCGTCCACGCAGTGCGCGTCGGCATCGAGCCGATAGACCGAATCAGCCGTAGGGGTCAGGACGTGGTGCCGCAATGGGAGCGCCTGGAGGTGCGCCAGGAGTTTGGCCCGAAGGGTGTAGACGACGCGCTGGGCGACCCGCACCTGCATTTGGGTGTGGGTCAAGCGGACCACCTCGTTGGCGACCTGGATGAGGAGACCCGCCAGGACGACGACCACGAGGATGGCCACTGCGCTCCCAGCGACTGCCGTGGGGGTGATGACCGCAAGCGCTTCCGGGATGGGAAGACCGCCCAGCACGTAGTCCACGATCACTTTGAGGGGCCAGGGGGCCAGCGCCGCCAGGCCGATCTCCAGGATCGACAGCGCAAGGATCACGGCGGCCTGTCGGCGATACGGTCGGAGGAATCCGAGCGTCCAGGAAACGACGGTCACGGGAGCACCATCAGCCGCTGAAGTCGGACACCGGCGTCTCGGCGGAGCGCCGGGGCGTGGGTGCGACCCTGGGTTGTACGGAGGACTGTATGGTGGACTCGGCCGTAGCATCGAGCGCGGGTTTTGGCGCGGCCTTGACCGCAGGTTCAACCGTGAGTTCGGCCGTGGCCTTCGCCTTTGGTCCTAGCATGGGAGAGACCGGAAATCTCAGCAACCCGGCAGCGGTGCAGACCCGTGTGACGGCCTGGTCGAGTACCGCCGTGGCGCGTATCGCTTGCCAAGCTGCGCGGGCGCCGATCGCAGCGATAGCCGCCGTCGCGACCAGGAGGGTCACCGACAGATCGTAGATGAACATCGACGCGCTCATGCCGCCCCCCATCAGTACCGCCAATGTCACACCCTGAAGCGTGCCGACGAAGCTGGGACGCAGGCGCGCGCGAATCCGGAAGAGACAGGCTCCGTGCTCGTGCTCCTCCACCAGTGTCCGCACGTGCAGCCAGCCCCAACGGCCGATCGCTAAGCTGAGATCCCGGTCGGGACGCCATCCATCGTCGACGTCGACGATGGGAGCCGGCCGCGAGGCGCGCAGGACCCCGACGAGTTCCGTCAACAGCGTCGTGTGCGGTGCCCACGACTCGCTCCAGAACGAGCGCTCCATACCGGCGCGGGTCAAGAGCCGTGCGGAGGCGACCACGTTGCGCAACGTCGGCACTGGCGACTTCCACGGATGCCGCGTCATGTGCTTCGGTGCAACCGCCTGCGGCCGTGACAGACCGCGGAGCCTGCCTCTGAATCGGGCCAACGGCTGGAGCAGGTGGAGCCACGCAATTAGGCCCCGATACAGAAGGCGACTCTGTCGCATGGACAAGCGCCCGATGGAGGGCAGACCGTCGAGGTTGGAACGCCAACCGCATTGGGCGCATCGCGCGACTGTGGTGGCCCCCCCGAGAATCCCGGCAATCAGAGGCAGCCATGCGGCGTCCATGCCCGCCAGTGGGCCAAAGACGCCGATGAGCAGCAAGACGAGCGAGGCCGCCATCCACGCCGGCGAGTGGGGCAGGTAGTGCCACCGGTGGGCTTGAGTGCTATAAACCGACGGAAACGCCGCGGTACCCCAAACGCCCGTGTTGACGCGGCGCTCGGCCGCCGTGCGTAGGAAGGGGAGCGGGCTGTAGATGCGCCCACGCCACACCATTTGCCCGTCGAGAAATTTCTCGGGATGATGCGCGTCGAGCCACGCCTCCCCCTCGCCATACCCGACCTGCTGACGCCAGTACGATCGCACGCTCACCCGGTGATGGTGCCAGACCAGCGCCGACGGTGCGAATCCGATATCCAGATTCTTGGCCTGTAGCCGCCAGCAGATGTCCACGTCGTCACCGGCACGCACATAGACCGGATTGAAGCCGTCGGCGGCTAGGAGCGTGTCCTTTCTGAACGCCATGTTGCAGCCCGGCACGTGCTCGGCGATTCGGTCGTCGAGCATGACGTGGGTCGGCCCACCCGGGGCACGTGCGACACACTGCGACACCCACGGGTCGTCCGCCGGCACGACGTTCGGACCCCCGACGCCCGCCACGTCGGAGGTGAGTAACGGCTGCACCAGGTAGGTCAGCCAATCAGGGTCGACTCTGACATCCGCGTCGGTGTACGCGATGATTTCGCCGGTCGCGATGGCGAGTCCGGCGTTCCGCGCCGCGCTCAGGCCGCCGTTCGGCACCTCGACGACGCGGACACCGGAATACCCTCTCGCGATGTCCCCGGTCGCATCGCGCGACCCATCGTCGACGACGATGACCTCCACGTCGGGGTAGGTCAGCGTTTCGAGCGACGTCAGACAATCGGCAATAGTGTCTGCCGCGTTATACGCGCACACGACCACCGACGCCTTCGGCCACGTGGCGCGTTCGCTGGGCGGGAACGGGACACTGGCGAAGACCTGTTGCACCGCGGCGAGCGCCGGTTTTGGGTGTCGGGCCTCATCCACCAGGCCAAAGGCCCACTCGTCGACCGCCTGACCTCCACGCCACCACTCGTCGGTCCAGGAGTAGGCCACTGCACCGCAGGCGCCTTCGGCAAAAGCCGTCCGGAGGTGCGTCGCCGTAATGCACGCCTGGCCATCGAGCCCCTCCCGTAAGCTATCGCCGCCGGCTTCCGCGAGGAGCAGAGGTCTGGTACCGGCGAGATGCTGCAAACGCGCGAGGTAACCCCGGAGCTCAGGCTCTCGATGGAGATAGACGTTGTAGGCGAAGACGTCGAACGCATCGAGCTCGAGGTGCTCAGTGGGCGGGAAGTTTACATACGTCAAAAGGCTGTCGGGTACCACCGCTTTGACGTCTTCGTAGAGCTCGCGCAGGAAGCGCTCGATCCTTCGGTGGCCGTGCCAGCGGACGACCCCGGCCGGGATCTCGTTGCCCAGCGCGAAGAGGAGCACCGCGGGGTGCGGCGCGATCCGGCGCGCGGTCGTGACTGCCTCGTGTTTAATGCGTCGAGTGAGCCTTTTGTCGTCGAGAAACGGGATGTCTTGCGGCCACGCCAGTCCAACCATCACGCTGAGACCGTGCCGAAGGGCCGCGTCGAGCAGGGCAGGCGTCGGGGGGGTGTAGGTGCGCACCGTGTTGATGCCGTGGGCCGCCATCAGCGAAAAGTCTTGCTCGATGCGCTCTTCCGCCGGAAACTGCCCTCCCTCGCTGTCCGGAGCGAAGGTTCCGTAGGCCACTCCCTTAATCAGAACTCGACGACCGTCGACCTCTAAGAACTTGCCATCTACGCGAGGGTGGCCGTCCACTTCCACCGGACCAGCCTCCCGCCTAATCCGCCGAGACGCGCTGCGAGATCAAGTCCATCATCCAGTGACCCGAGCGGTCTGCCTTGGCCTGGACGTAACGTCGGTTATGGCGGTTGATCCCACCATAGAGGGGTGTGCGCTCTACGACCTCGATGCCGCCCTCCTCCATCGCCCTCACCTTGTGGGGGTTGTTGGTGAGGATCTCAACCCGCGTGACTTGGAGGTGGCGCAGGATCGTCACCCCCGCGTCGTAGCACCGCTCGTCGGCGCCGAAGCCGAGCACACCGTCCGCGTCGACGGTATCCAGCCCCTCCTCCTGGAGGGTGTAGGCGCGGAGCTTGTTGCCCAGGCCGATCCCACGGCCCTCTTGGGCCAGGTACACCAACACGCCTCCACCCCGATTCTTGAAGTGGTCGAGGCTCCCGCGGAGCTGCTCCCCACAGTCACAGCGCAAACTGCCGAAGAGGTCTCCTGTGAGGCAAGCCGAGTGGATACGCACCGGCACCGGATCAGGCCAGGCCTCGCGGGGGCCGATCAGGACCGCCACGTGCTCAAGAAGGCCCCCGCCTTCGCGGAAGAACACGAAGCGGGAGTGCTCAGCGTCCGCCAGAGGAACGGACGCCTCAGCCACACTTGTGATCTCGATCCCGGACCGGGCCACTTCGCGCTCGATCTCCTCGTTCGACACGCCGAGAATCGTCCCGTCCTTGATCCACTGAGCGAGCACGGGGGAGCTGGGGTTCACTTCTACGCTCACGAGGGCCGGGAGGAGACGTCCGGATCGGGTGAGCGCCAACCCCGCCGATTCCGTGGGGGTGGCCGGACGCGTGTACAAGCGGAACGGAGAGCCCGACTGCGTGGCTCTCCGCGCGATGGCGAGTGCCAAAATCGTCTCGGGCGTCTCGCCCGCGCCCAGCCTGATGCTGAGGTGTGCCTCAGCCCCGTTCGTAGAAATCTCCATCGCTCGACCGCGATGGTAGGTCACGACCAACCGAAGCGGCACGCCCAAGGAGCGGAGCTGCTCCAGCCGGTCCAAGCCGAGACCCTCGACCGCGGCGACCAGGGTGCACACACCCCCGGCCGCATCGGTCACGCAAAGAGCTCTCCCCTGCTTGAGCTCGAAGAGTCCTCGTTCCGCTTTGTGCACCATTCGGTCAAGTGGTATCGTTGGGCCAGCGTGTGCCCCGAAACCATGCGTCATGGGCTAGCGAGCCGCTCTGCGGTTCGTCCCGGACGCCGGTTGCGGGGCCGGCGGGCGAATGATACGCCTGCGGGACCCCGGCCGATGAGGTACTCATGAAATGATTAGGCTCGTGTCCGCATGGGTGCTTGTCAATGGGCTGGTCATGACACCAGTGTGGCTCTCGGGCGCCCTAACGGACAACCTGGGGCCCGCTTGGCTTTCCATTGAAGCAGCCCTGATGGTGGGCGGAATGGCCCTCCTACCGCAGCGTGCTTGGAGTCGAGGGTTGGCCTGGGTCTTGGCTTTGGGAGTGGTGCTGTACGTCATCACCTCGCTCGCTGACCTCGGTTTCCAAGTGAGCCTGGGCCGCCCTCTCAACCTCTCCTTGGACCTCTACCTCCTGAGGGCGGTCTACAACCTCGGCGTGGGAAATTTCGGGTTTCTCGGGACCCTCTTCGGGTTCGGGACGATCGCCCTTCTTGCCGCTTTTTCTGCGTTTGCCACGGCCTGGCTCCTAACGCCCGTCACTTTGGATCCCGAGAAACGCACCCACCGGCTCGTTCCGCGGCTCGGAGGGGCGGTGATCGTGACCATGCTCTTGCTCGGCTTCATCGGTCACAGCGTGCAGGCTATCGAACACCGGCTGGCCACACCCGCAGTGTGGCTCGCCGTCGAGCAGGCGGAGCTGTTTCGGGCGACTCGCAGGGAGCGAGTGGCGTTCGCAGCCGAACTGGAGAAACAGTCCGACGGATTCGCTGACTTGCCCGGGCTGCTCTCGAGCCTGGGGGGGCGTAACGTCGTCGTGGCGTACATCGAGTCCTACGGGATGGCGGCGCTCGAGGACCCCGAGTTCGCGGCGACCATCCGGCCGCGCCTGGATACGACCGCGGCGCGAATCGAGAGAGCGGGCCTCCATTTCGCCACCAGCGAGTTCGCCTCGCCCACCCTGGGAGGGCAGTCGTGGTACGCGCACGGGAGCATGCTCAGCGGGCTCTGGCTCGAAAATCAGCTTCGCTACGACCTCCTGATAGCGAGCGAGCGAGAGACGCTGGTGGACGACTTTCGTCGGGCCGGCTACCGCACCACAGCTGTGATGCCCGCCATCACCACGAGCTGGCCCGAGGGGCTCCGACTCGGCTACGACGACGTGTACTCGAGGTCTTCCATCCCATACGCTGGCCCGCCCTTCTACTGGGTCACCATGCCGGACCAGTTCACCTGGTCGTTCCTCGGGGAGCTGGTCCAGGAGGCGGCGACCCCGCTCTTCGTCGAGGTCGCGATGGTGAGCAGCCACGCGCCTTGGACTCCCGTCC
>Ga0310123_10003055_pt1 | contig 13099 bp, 10 predicted proteins | sample CB6_AW_1057_MG_FD_203505 | JGI IMG/M metagenome (GOLD analysis project Ga0310123, IMG submission 203505) | Marine microbial communities from Western Arctic Ocean, Canada - CB6_AW_1057 | ecosystem: Environmental > Aquatic > Marine > Oceanic | place: Canada: Western Arctic Ocean | collected... | reverse complement strand
CCGATCTTCCGGCATCGCATTAGAGAATTCTGGTCGTGATCCGTTATGTATTAAGCAGTTTTGCGTTCTTCGACGAGCTTTTTTCTAGTGGAGACACGCACGCCGCGACTAGCCGGTTTTCGGGGCAACTTGACTTGAACGGCGCGGATCAGTTGTGCCACCGAATCGCGCGGCTGCGGAACGTTGTGCAGCAGTGATTTTCCCTTCACGACCACTTGCGTCGTGCACAACGTTTTGAGTTCATCCAGACCTTCTTCCACGGTGATGTCAAGCGACCGCCAGCAACGCGACAACTCCTGCACCGGCAAGCATCAGCACAAACCAGGTGACCACGAGTCCGCGTCGACAGACGCACGTAAACCGGTCGTGCTTCCAAATGAACCGTTTTACTTGTCCGGAATGCCCACTCGACTTGAGACAGATCCTTGTAGCGATCATGAACGATTTCTTTCGACACCGTCTCCTGCGTCAGGCCCGTCTTGAGGCAATAGCAGCCATCCAGTTTCGCAGACTCATCCCAGGCCTCCCGTTGTCTCGACAGCAATATCGTTCGGCCATCAGGTTTATTGTCATCAACTTGTACATCCACCGCAGGCAGACGCAGCTTCATCCACTTTGTGCTGAGCGACGGCAACACTCGCGCGAGGATGCTCCGCCAGGCAGGCGTTTTGCTCCTTCACGAGTTGCTCCAACGCGGCGTATTTTGATTGACGAGTTTCCCTATCTCGTCCGCCCGCTTCGGGTTGCGCCGCAGCACATAACGCGGGCCATCCTCGCTCGTCACTTCCGCTACCTGTTCGTCAAACAATTCCAGTTGAACCACACCCTGCTTCAACAACGTCTCGATTTGTGGCCTGGTAATCGCCGTGATGTAATGGAATTCATGATCCTTCTGGGCCTGGAGTTGTTGATCTGTGGCCCCTTAATCATTCCTCGGTCGCCCGCGAACGTAACTGCCCCGTCGCCAAACCGCTGAGCCACCTTGCCAATTTGCGGGCCAAAGGTTTTCGTATCCGTGATGTTGCCATCAAACGCAAAAATGGAAACCGGCCGGCCGGGTCGCACAGCATTCCAGACACGACTTGCATTTTTACACTCCGTGCCAAATTCCGAACGGGTCAGGAAACGGTGCAGGGTGACTCCTAACCCTACTTTGACTTCAAATACATCACTAACACAGCGATGTCGGAGGGCGTGATGCCACTCACTCGACTGGCTTGGCCTACGTCCGCCGGCTTCAATTTCCCCAGTTTCTCCCGGGCCTCCATTCTGAGTTGTGGCAGGCCCGCGAAGTCGAATGCGTCCGGTATACGAATACCGTCAATTTTCTCCAATCGAGCAATTTCAGCCTCCTGACGGCGAATGTACCCCGCGTACTGACTTTCAATTTCGATCTGCCGAATGCAACGCGGAGAGAATTGTTCTTCTTTCACCTGTGGGGCGAATTCTTCCACATTCTTCCATGATATTTCTGGGCGCCGCAGCCATTCTTCGAGCGTGGCCCCCTGGTAACGTGAATGTGCAATCAGTCGAAATGCTCGTTCCAGCTCCGCTTCGTACTGCATATGTCGCCGGGTTCGCTCTTCACAGACGATTCCCAGTTGAGTGCCGAGGGGCGTCAGGCGTCTGTCGGCGTTGTCCTGTCGCAGCAGCAGTCGGTACTCCGCCCTAGATGTAAACATGCGGTACGGTTCGTCGACTCCTTTGGTGACCAGATCATCAATTAGGACACCAAGATAGGCCTGATTGCGCGACAAAACGAATTCCGGTCGACCGGCCACCTTGAGCGCTGCATTGATGCCGGCCATAAGACCCTGTCCGGCCGCTTCTTCGTATCCAGTGGTACCGTTGATCTGTCCGGCGAAATATAACCCTGCCACACGACGCGTTTCCATCGTGGCATGGAGCTGTGTGGGAGGTGCGAAGTCATACTCAACCGCATAACCGAACCGCATAATGTCAGCATTCTCGAGGCCAGGGATACCGTGGATCATTCTCTGCTGCACATCCCGCGGCAGACTCGTGGAGATTCCGTTGCAATAGTATTCGAGCGTGTTCCGACCTTCTGGTTCCAGAAAAATCTGGTGAGAGTCTTTGTCAGCGAACCGTACGACCTTGTCTTCGATTGACGGACAGTATCTCGGGCCTGCGCCATCAATCTGGCCGGTGTACATCGGGGCACGATGCAGATTCTCTCGAATCATCTCGTGGACTTCAGGAGTCGTAACCGTAAGATGGCAGTCCATCTGCGGCTGTCGAATCTGATCAGTGAGATAGGAAAACGGCTGCGGAGTTTCATCACCCGGCTGCCGTTCACACCTCGCGAAATCAATGGTTCGGCCGTTTATTCGCGCAGGTGTACCGGTCTTGAATCGTTTGAGATCAAAGCCAAGTTCGCGGAGATTCCCTGAAATGCCGTGAGCTGCTTTTTCACCAGCGCGCCCACCCTCGGTCGTCGCTTTGCCGGTGTGCATGACGGCTTTGAGAAACGTACCGGTGGTCAGGACGACCGCCGTTGCAGAATAGGTCGATCCGCCGGCCACGCGAATCCCGGTCACTCTGGATTGCTCCGTCTCAATGCCTTCGACGAGTTCCTGGCGGAGCGAAAGCTGTTGCTGTTGTTCGACTCGCCATTTCATTTCGAACTGATAGGCCTTTTTGTCCGCCTGGGCTCGCGGACTATGCATGGCCGGCCCCTTGCTGCTGTTGAGCATTCGGAATTGAATGCCCGTTGCATCAATCACTTGCCCCATTTCACCGCCCAGTGCATCAATTTCGCGGACGATTTGTCCTTTGGCGATACCCCCAATGGCCGGATTGCAGCTCATCTGACCAACCGTGTCGCAGCTCATGGTGAGAAGCGCGGTCCTTGCACCTAGCCGCGCGCTGGCAAGTGCCGCTTCCGTCCCGGCGTGGCCGGCACCGACAACGATGACATCGAATTGATAGAAGTTGGTCCGTGACATGATTCAATTGCCGGGGGCCGAAACGCAGTGAATTTGTTTAGCCAGAGCCCTGAGCGAAGGTTGCACGCCTCCGCATTTTCCTAAGACGGTTAAACGCCGACGATGTCACCGATCACAACAAACGTGGTTGGACAGGATCAATCTCCTCATCGTGTGGCCCGTCAGGCGGTGTCCTGCCGAGACGCTCGTATGCTTTGGGGGTCAGCATCCGTCCTCGCGGCGTTCGCTGTAGAAGACCCTGGCGAAGCAGATACGGTTCAATTTCGTCTTCCAGAGTATCGGCCGGCAGATTCATTGTATGTGCAATGGCCTGAACCCCCGCCGGTCCTCCGGAAAAGACAGTCATAATAGTATCCAGGTATCGACGGTCCAGTTCTTCCAGGCCGAAGCTGTCAACTCCTTTCATTTTCAGGGCTGACTGAGCAACCTTCAGAGTAATTATGCCATCGACACGCGCGTCCGCATAATCACGCGACCACCTCAGCCAGTTGTTGGCTTTCCGCGGTGTGCCACGGGACCGCAACGCGATCTCAACGGCCGCATCATCCGCGATCTCCGTGTTGAGCCTGGCTGCACTCCCACGAACAATCGTAGCCAGCTCGTCCTGGGAATAAAATGTGAGGTGTTCCCGACTGACGAACCGGTCTCTCAATGGTGCCGTTAACATACCGCTGCGTGTGGTGGCACCTATGACGGTAAATGGCTGCAGCTTCATGTTGATCGTACGTGCGTTCAGTCCGTCACCCAGTGTGATATCAATTCGAAAGTCTTCCATAGCCGGATAAAGGAACTCTTCGACTGCCGGTGGCATTCGGTGGATTTCGTCGATGAATAAGACTGATCCTTCACTGGCATTGGTCAGATACGGGAGGAGATCTTTGGGAGCGCTGAGTGATGGTCCGGAGGTAATCTGGAAGTCGGTTCCCAATTCCCTAGGTATGACCATCGCCAGCGTGGTTTTGCCCAGACCGGGCGGGCCATCCATCAGGAGATGCCCGAGTGGGTCTCCACGCTTTTTCGCTGCCTGCAGGAGGATACGAACTCGTTCCACCACAGCCGTCTGACCTATGACATCTTCCAGCCGTGACGGTCGCAGTTCGTCATCCGGTTCCGACGGATTCGATCCACCCGGAACGGTCGATGGTGGTAAGCCATGATCGCCATCGTCGAAATCGTCACCAGATTCTAATGAGTCATCACCGCGTATTGTGGTTTCACGAGCCATAGGAAGAGTCGAGAGTTGTGTGTTGAGCGTCGAAAGTGAGCATACGGTTACAAGGAACCTCCTTTCTCCATCATTTCCTGCATCACATCGTCCGATATGCTGAAGTTGGCTATGACACTCTGGACGTCGTCGTTGTCTTCAAGCGCTTCCAGCAGTTGAAGAACCTTACGCCCCCCTTTTGTGTCCAGATCGACTGTATTGTTGGGCACCCGCGTGATTTCTGCGGATTCCGGAGTGATGTCTGCCGCTGCCAATGCTTCTTTGATAGCCGCGAAACAGTCTGGGGCTGCGGTGATTTCAAAGTAATCATGACTCTGAGCCACGTCTTCGGCACCGGCCTCCAGAACCACTTCGAACAGTGATTCCTCATTAGTGGCATCGATGCTGACGGCAAAAACTGCGTGCCGATCAAACATCCAGGCCACACATCCGGTCGCTCCAAGATTCCCGCCATGCACTTCAAAGGTTTTGCGAATCTCACTCGCGGTGCGGTTACGATTTTCCGTGAGGATTTCGCAAAGCACGGCGACGCCGTCCGGGCCATAGCCTTCGTACAGAAGTTCCTCGTATTTTTCACCCGAACTTTCGCCGCAGCCCTTCTTCACAGCCCGTTCGATGTTGTCCGTCGGCATGCTGTTTTTTCGAGCTTTGTCGATGGCATATCGCAGTGCCAGATTGGCATTCGGATCTCCCCCCCCGTGCTGAGCGGCCACGATGATGGCTCGGGACAGCTTGGCGAACCGTTTGCCGCGTTTATTGTCTACGCGTGCTTTTTTACGGGCGATATTCGCCCAATGAGAATGACCTGCCATGAGAATCGCGGATTGCTAAGTGCTCGAAAGATTCGACATGCGATTGTGAACTGGAACCACAGCTGCGTCCACCGAACACCCGGCAGCTGAAGCAAAAACTGGCCAGCCGGCACATGACCCCAAGCAGTGTCTTGGTGACTTCATTCGCAGCACTGCCGACCAGCTGTCTGTAAGATCATCCAACCAACTCTCCGACCTCTCTGTTACCGAAGAGTCACGGGGGCATTCTCCGATGCTTTTGGTTCATCCGGCTGCAGCCGGGAATTCAGCCGGGAATTCAGCCGTTCAATCACAGTTTCATCAGGGAGATCAGACGCCTGCTCCGTCAACAAAGCTTTATTCCATAATTTCCGAGCCTCTTCGTTGCGTCCCATCGCTGCATACACATCACCCAGATGTTCCTGAAGTGTCGCGTCCTGGAATTCAGGATCGCTGTTGGCTTTGCGTAACACGTCGAGCGCTTCTTCGTGACGCTCAAGGCGGTACAATACCCAGCCGAGGCTGTCCAGATAGGCTCGATTGTCCGGTTCGGCAGCTACGGCGAGTTGGATCATCTTCAATGCCTGTTCAAGATTCTTGTTCTGATCCGCATACAGGTACCCCAAATCGTTGTTAACACCCGGGTCACCGGGTCGCTCATCAAACAGCTCTTCGAGAATCTTTTCCGCGGCAGGATTATCGCCCTGTTCGACGTAAACCGCCGACATCGACAATCGTGCTCGTCGCTTGATGTCTTCATCCTGTGTGGAGCTGGTAATGACCTTTTGGTACTCGTCAATGCACTCATCCCATTTCTGCGCTCGGGAGTGAATCGCAGCCAACAGCATCCTGGCATTATTTTGAACATCGAGACTATTTCCGCCTTTTTCGATTGCTGACTCCAGTGCCTCCTGTGCGTCGGTGGAATTGTTGTCCTGAAAGTAGATCCATCCCAGACGGTACAGGAGTTCCGCATTCTGAGGGCGGATCGCAAGGGCGGATTCAATGGCTTCCAGCGCCCGGTCAATGCGATCGTTGTACGCCTCTGCAATCGCCAGGTTGCGCAGCGTCAAAACACGAACCGGCGTCTCCAGCGACCGAAGCGACAGCAGGCGACGAAACGACGCTGCTGATTCTGCGAATCGGTCATTCAGCAGGTGATGCATTCCGAGCTGTTGAAGAGCCCGCTGACCAATCGCCTGATTTGGGTTTCGCTCCAGAGTCGCCTGGAGCAGTTTTCCCTCTTCGTCTGATGCCTGGATCACTTGAGCGATTTGCGCACAAATCCAGGTGACTTCGGGAAACAGGTCTAAGTTGTTCTCCAACGCAGTCAAACACGCCTCAACCACCGACCTCGCAAACTCCTGATTGTCGAAAATGTCCGGTGGCAGCGGTATAATTTCAGTCAGCTCAACACGGGCACGCAGGGCTTTTTGCAGAGTCTTGATTAATGAATCGGCATCAGTTCGCACAATGTCGACCTGAATCAGACCCAGGTAACCAGCCGGGTCTCCTGACTCGACGATGACACGTTCGAATGTCTCGACAGCATCGTCGATGTGTCCCTGTTGCAATTGAGTCTCTGCGAGATACAGCACTACAACCGTTGTATCGGGTGTATCAGAAAGAAGCTCATTCAGCCTGGTGATAATCTGACTGCGGCGGGATGTGGCAGAATAGATCTGTGTCAGGAGTTCCAACGCTACCTTTTCACGTCGCCCGGTTGCAAAGTAGGTCTCCAGACTGTCTTCCGATTCTTCGATGTCGTCGGCGCGGAAACGAGCCCTGGCCAGCAACAGATGATGACGCCCCGGTGTCTGTTTTCTGATGCGGACAAGAGCTTCGAACGCACGAATGGCTTCCTCCGTGCGTCCCACTGATAACATCGCTTCTCCCACGGCTTCATAGCCTGTCATCCGGTCATCCACCAAGGCCTTGTGTTGCCGGAAATCAAGCCCGAAGTCCTCCGGCCGTTCGAGCGCCTGCAGCAATACCTGGTAGCTCTCGGCAGCTTGGGCGTTCTGCTTCAGCTGCAGCAGGATTCGTCCGCGAACACTGTGAATCAGGATGAACTCGGGGTCCATGGGAGCCAGGCGTTCTGATGCCGCCGCCTGGTTCAGCAATTCAATGGCCTCCCGGATTGCCTGGAAATTGCGCTGCCGAAGCAGAATCGTTGCCAACTGGAAGCGCGTGCGGAAGTCCTGCTGGTCTCTGCTGATCACCTCACGAGCCAACTTGAGCCCGTCTTGAACCCTGCCCAGCTGCAGTAACAGGATCGCCCGGGCTCGAATGGGATCAGGGGCGCTTGGATCTGCTTCCGACGCGTTTTCGAATGCTTCAAGGGCAGCCTGCGTGTCGTTGTTTCGCTGAGCCTCAATGCCCTTCATGTACCAGGCAAGTGCCTCAGTCTGCTTTGGGTCAATCTTTTCCGTGGGCTCAGCCGGTCTGGCGATATCATCGCCTGGCTGGCTGGGAGGCGCGCTCTGCGGCCGGGGGGGCTGATCCTGCCCCCTACCGATATCTGACGCTGCCAGCCAAAATAGCCCGGCAACTAACAGCACCGCTTTGAGTTGAATACACATTTTCAATTCCTGAACAGAGTCTTCGTCTGGCCAATTTGATCGTCACCCTGTCGGAAAAGTCGTGAGAAGCCGGAGATCTCATGCCGGACGATCTGCGAGGAAATGGGATCTTGGACGTTCAGAAAGTGCGTGCCATGCAACGACACACCAGGAATGTCGATTTTCGGGGGCCGCAGAACCCACATGAAACACCGATATCACCGCCGCCATTCCTCGAAAACGCTCTCGGTCGAATTGTCGCGGATTATGGGGACCATGGAAAGTGCATTCGGTGCAATCGCGTCAGGCAGCTGGGAATCAATCTTTCCACCGGTATTGGACGACTCCGTCTCCGGGGGTTTGGCCAGACAGTGCTTCCGCAGGCCAACCTCTTACCTTTTTTTCCCGGTGACCTGTTTTTTGGCCGCCTTCTTCCTGACAGCCTTTTTTTGGGCAGCAACTTTTTTTACGACCGGTTTCTTTGCACTCGCAGCCGAATGCTTTCCAGTAGTTTTCCTTTTTGCAGCTACACTGACGGAGGTTTTCCTCTTCGCTGGCGTCGACCTGGCAGTTGTGGTTTTTATGTGTATTTTCCTGGCCGACGAAGCTTTGGACGCCGCCTTCTTCACTGCTCCTACCTTGGTCCTCACCGTCTTTTTGCCCGTGGTAGTCTTGCGCCTCGTTCTTTTCGTTGGCACAGTCGACTTGGCCACAGCTGCCTTCACTGATGACTTCTTAGCAGCAGTCTTTTTAGCAGCAGTCTTTTTCTTCTTTGGTTTCTTTAAGGCGTTAAAGCGATGTTCAACCTGTGTCAAATCGAACGGTTCATCTTCATCCGGTGGTTCACTAAGTCGATCAATGAATCGTGGGTCCGTCGCCAAGCTTCGCAAAGCACACATGAAACCGAAACTATCGGCCTTTTTGAGGCCGGGCCTCAGGAAATCTCCCGCCTCCTCCTCCGTCGAACCCGGTGGAACGATCCCCAGATGAATGGCGGCACGAGTGGACAGGGTATCCAAGCACACAAGATAACCAGCCAATGACTGCTGGACAGTAAAATTGCGGATGAAGGGCGACATATGGTCGATCTTCTTCAGACGCTTTTGAGCCGATTCGTTTGTGAGCCGTTTGAGTTTTTCATAGTCGTAGGTATACGTCGTTTCGAAAACAAATCTGAGAATTGAACGAATGCGAAGTCCTGCCCAGTCGCCGTTCCAATTGCTGTTGAGTGTCTCTTCAATTTCAGCAACAGAACTGACCCGAATTTCATTCAGGTCATAGTACAGTTTCTGCAGGCGATCAAAACCACGCTCGGCCACATCCCAGGAATTGTCTTCCAGGCAGGCCGCGAACAGCATGGTTTCCAATACCGGCATGCTGAATCCGGGTAGAGTCCCGCCGTAGTCTTTATGCAGCAAAGACAAAAGCTTTTTACAGGTTTGCTGCTTCTGACCGGCTTTCGTGGCAAAGCGCGCTGGCATTAGTAATTCCTGTCAGACCGGCATCATTCCCGGCGATGCTGATTGATTCAGACATCGTCGCCCGCCCCCGGTACGTCGTTCTCAACAACAGACTCTTCGACAGAGACCTGTTTGTCTTCGCTGTGATTTCTCAAGTTGGATGATCGTTCCTCAGCAGTCCCTGGTAGGACCTGTTCCAGAACCCGGGCCGCTTCAAACGATTTCTGAATTCCCCGATCGATTTCGAATCGAAGTTCCGGAGTATACCGAGTCTTGATACGACCTGCGACTTTGGACTGCAGGTAACCTCGTGCAGAATTCAAACCATGCAGTGTCAGCGATGCCTCCTGTTCTGACCCCCTCACTGAGATTGCGATTTTGGCGTACCGCAGGTCCGCGGAGACTTCCGCACCCAGAACCGTCACGTTGCGGATACGGGGATCGCGCAATTCCTGTAGAATCGCAGTGCTGACAACCTCGCGGATGACAGAGGCGACTCGAGCAGTTCGACGCGTGGACATAATGGAATCGATGTCTGTCGGATACGAAAAAGGGCGGTACAGCAAAGACACAGGCCGTTCCGGGCAGGGTGCACCCCTTGCTTCGGTATGAAAAACGATTGGCGGACTGACGCAGAGCTGGACCGGGTACTGCTCGACGTCAATCCGTGGCACTCACGAGTTACTTGCTGGGAGTAAACTTTCTTTGGACCTCGTCAACCCGGAATGCCTCCAGCAGGTCCCCGTCCTTGATATCATTGAAACCCTCCAGACGGATCCCACACTCCATACCGTCACGCACCTCTTTGGTGTCATCTTTTTCCCGCTTCAGTGACCCGATTCGATAATTATTGAGCACCTTCTGGTCGCGAATTACATGGATCCGGTTGTCTCGGGAAATCGTGCCGCTCAGGACTCGACATCCGGCGATGGTTCCGAATCTGCTGATCTGGAATGTTCGCAGCACGATCGCTCGGCCCATCGTGACTTCCACACGTTCCGGTCGAAGCATTCCTTCGAGTGCCAAGCGAATCTGTTCAGTGACCTCATAGATGACGTCATATCGCCGTATTTCGACACCTTCCTGTTCTGCCAGCGCTTCCGCACGGTCCTCTGCAATCACGTAAAACGCGATGATAATGGCGTTTGCCGCGCTGGCAAGATAAACATCGCTCTCATTCACGCCACCGACGGCATCGTGAATGATGTTGACCTTCACTTCGGGATGGTCAAATTTGCTGATCTCACCCCGTAGTGCCTCAATCGATCCCGGAGTATCTGCCTTCAGAATCAACGGCAGTTCCTGGACGCCTTCGCCTTCGCGAGCTTTCTCCAGGATATCCTCCAGAGTCAACGGCGCACCTCGGTGCGCGAGTGATCGGGTACGGCCGTCCTGCCTGCGTGTCTCCGCGACGGACCTTGCTTCTTCAATGTCTTTCATCACGAAGAAATGCACACCCGTTTCGGGGATACTGTCCAGCCCCGCAACTCGCACCGGTGTGGACGGCCCAGCTTCTTGCACTGGTCGATCCTGATCGTCGTACATCGCACGAATCCGACCAAATCTGTTGCCACACAGAATATCGTCACCCAGGCAAAGCGTCCCCTTTTGAACAATCAACCATGCCAGCACCCCACGACCCTCGTCACGGAAGGATTCCAGACAGACGCCAATCGCAGCACGGTCCGAATTGGTTCTGTAATCGTGCAGTTCGGACATCAGGAGGAGTGTTTCCAGCAGCTTGTCCACTCCCAATCCGGTTTCTCCCGACGTCCGTACGACTTCGTATTCACCACCCCATTCTGCAGGCAACAATTCATGTTGAGCCAGCTGCTGGAAAACTTTCTGGTCGTCCACGCCTGGCAGGTCCATCTTATTCAAAGCCACGACAATCGGGACACCAGCATTTTTCGCGTGACTAATACACTCTTCTGTCTGAGGCATCACGCCATCATCCGCGGCAACAACGAGTACGATGATATCAGTGAGGTTGGCACCACGTGCCCTCATTTCACCAAACGCCGCATGGCCTGGGGTGTCCACAAACGTAATCAGTTGCCCTTCGTGACTGACCTGATAAGCCGCAATGTGCTGAGTAATCCCTCCCGCTTCACCCGCAGCCACATTAGATTCCCGCAGTCGATCGATGAGCGTTGTTTTTCCGTGATCGACATGCCCCAGAACGGTGATGATAGCAGGACGAGGCTGCAGAGTTCCTTCATCGTCCTCGTTGTCCATGGACGCCATCAGCTCCGCTTCGATATCACGACCACGCTTGATTTGGAGGTCAACACCCAGTTCCATGGCGAGTTCGAGTGCTTCGTCTTCAGTCAGTTCATCGTTGATCGTGGCCATTCGTCCTTCTTTGAACAGGACTGCAACAATCGAACGAGCGGGACGACCGATAGCTTCCGAAAGCGTTCGTACACTGATCGGAAGTGCGATTTGAGCCGATGTCTTGAGTTCTACCGACGCTGATCGCCGCCGGCGTTTCATACGTTTGACCTGACGGGCCGCTTTGCGCTGGTCGTTGAAGTCCTTGAGGAGCGCGCCCTTTCGGACACCTCGAACGTGTCTAATCGCGGGGCTGCCGTCGTGTTCTGCCCGAGCTGACTTCAGTTGCTGCAACTGATCCGCCAGAGGACTTTGTCGGTCGACGATGTCCGACAGTACCATGTCCGGCTTTTGAACTTTTTCTTCAGGCTGCTTCTCACGTTTCGGGACCGGTGGTGGGATGTAGGATGGCGGTGCCGCGACCATCGGTCGTGCCGCAATCGGACGACTTTTCCCGTTGCCTGCATCCGGAGCGGCCGGTGGTTCTTCCGATTCTTCTTCTGCCGATCGAGCCGCTTCCCGATCCTTCACAGATCCGATGGGCGTCATATCCCGCATACGGTGCATCGTTGGCCGCCGCACCGTTCGAGATGGACCCCCGACTGCACCTTTGTCATCGTCATCACCCCTCGAATCGACATCCGCTGCTGGTGAGGACTCAACAATGTCCGGATCATCAGTCGACGTGGTCAATGTCTCAGGATCACCACCTGACTTTGCTTCTGGCTCTGCTTCTGGCTCTGCTTCTGGCTCTGCTTCTGGCTCTGCTTCTGGCTCTGGAGATTTCGCTGCGTCCGCCTGCACCTCGGACCTGGCTGAAGCCACGGATGGAGACTCAAGCTGCTCAACGGTTCCGAAAGAGTCAGTCACAGGAGCCGTTTCTGTGCCTGATACCTCATTATCGTGTTCGAGTGTCTCACCGTGCTGCGGGCGAGAAGTCATCGTCCGAATTTCATGGACCTTTCCTGCCAAGGCAGCTTCGTCGCGCACCGGAGCCAATTCTACGACTGGCTTCGGAGGCTTTTCCTTCGAACCGGGGTTCCTGATAAACGCGATGATCTGATCTTTCTCCTCCGGAGAAATTGTCGCCAGCGCATTGCGCAGTTTGATCCCGGCCTCATCGCAAAGCTCGATCAGGACTTTGCTGTCCAAGCCAAGTTCTCTCGCCAGAGCAAAGAGACGAATCTTCAAAACAATGACCCTTTTACCATTTCACAGCCGCGCCTGTCGGACGAAATAGGCGGTGTTTGATTTCCGCTGGACCGACTAAGGGATCAACGGCTTATTTAACTGATTTTTGTATCCTCGAAAACAAGGAAACTTTGAGCAAAGTCGCCTGGCTTTCCATACCACAACCGAGTCAGCTGCTTCCGTCTGACCTGGAATAACGCTTCAGCGTTTAACTGGTCTCCTCCAAATCGTCTGTTGCTCCAGTTAATTCCTGTGTGGTTTCTGACGAAATTGTTCCCGATTTGCTCGGGTCCAATGCCGGCATTACGGGCTCTTCGGCAACCATTGAATCGGTTGCTCCTGAGTCGCTGTCCGTTTCATGCCCGGGGGAACTGCTCATATCGGCAGTGTCTGCGCCGTGTGAATTCATTGACTCAACTGCGGCGACTTGCGGCTCTTCAGACTCAGCATCTGAATCGTCAGCTTCCAGCGACCGCTCACCATCGGATGCCCCCTCCACTGCGGCAACCTCTTCCACTGCGGCAGCCTCTTCCACTGCGGCAGCCTCTTCCACTGCGGCAGCCTCTTCCAC
>Ga0310123_10003054_pt1 | contig 13100 bp, 10 predicted proteins | sample CB6_AW_1057_MG_FD_203505 | JGI IMG/M metagenome (GOLD analysis project Ga0310123, IMG submission 203505) | Marine microbial communities from Western Arctic Ocean, Canada - CB6_AW_1057 | ecosystem: Environmental > Aquatic > Marine > Oceanic | place: Canada: Western Arctic Ocean | collected... | reverse complement strand
GAACCGAGCTAGTCACGGCTCGGCCTGGCTGCCCAATGCATCTTCTGCGCCAATAGTTGCCAGTAATTGAGATTCGGATTATGCAGAATCCGTGCAACCTTCTGGTGCTTTTTAATCAGGATCTGCTGCCCCCGGGTCAACCGGCAAGAGTTCTGACCGTCGAGGACCAATTCCGTGCCCGCATTGGGATGATTGATGGTCAGCCAGACATCGCAGGATGCGTTGAAGACAATCGGACGAAAGGCCAGAGACTGCGGACAGATCGGAGCAATGCACAGGGCATCGAGTCCCGGTGACACCACGGGGCCTCCTGCCGCAAGGTTGTACGCTGTCGAGCCTGACGGCGTTGAAACAATCACCCCATCCCCGGTGAACGTAGTCGCTGAACGGCGGGTCAAGTGGGGCTCGATCGCCAAATCGATCTCGACCATACGAAATGGCGGGCCAGCGTTCACCACAGCGTCATTCATGGCCACCGCCTGAAAAATTGGATCCGGCATTGTCGCTAAGGACCGCCCTTCCGCACCCCCCCACTCGGCGGTGGTTCCATCAAAGACACACACGTCCAACATCGTGCGTTCAGAGATCCGGCATTGGCCCGTTGAGATGGCCTCCCAGTGGGCGATGACATCTTCGAGGTTGAATTCTGCTAAAAATCCAAGTTTGCCGAAGTTAATCCCGAGCATGGGGATCTGTTGCTCTATGAGATTGCGGGCCTGCTGCAATAGGGTCCCATCACCACCAAGCACGATCACCAGATCAGCTTGGGGCAGGCGATCACCATCACCAGAATTCGGCTCAGCCACGATTTCAACACGCTGGCTGAGCCAAGGCCGGAACATCCGCATGGCTTCGACCACCGGTGGCTTACTCAGATTGGCCAACACAATCACACGAAATCGCTTCGACATGGCCACCAGTGTAACGTGCGGTGGCGAGAAGTCCGGATTTGGCCGATGTACGACTGCGGCGAATCGTGTTGCAAGGGCGATTCCGGCTTGGCCGCAGGCAGGATGTGCGGCCTTGGGGCTGATAACAATCACATAAGGTTGATACCACGTGCGTGCAATCTACTTTGATAGCGAAGCACCGACTCTGCAAGCGGCTTATCCGGACCCGATTCCGATGGCCGCCGAAGCGTTGATCCGACCGACACGGATGGGCATCTGTGCGACCGATATTGAGCTATGCAAAGGCTATATGGGCTTCCAAGGAGTGCTGGGGCACGAATTTGTCGGCATGGTCGAATCAGTCCATGATCGCAACGACAAAGGCTGGACCGGCAAACGGGTAGTCGGCTCTATCAATTGTGTCTGCGGCTGCTGCGACATGTGCAAGGGAGGCCTGCGTGAACACTGTCGCAACCGGTCCGTCCTTGGAATCCAAAACCGAGACGGGGTTTTCGCGGATGCATTTACTCTGCCAATAGTAAATCTACACGAGGTTCCAGATAACGTCGATGATGATCGGGCTACGTTCGTTGAGCCACTGGCGGCCGCGTACCAGATCCTGCGCCAGCTGACAATCGAAGGGCGACCCTACATTACAGTGCTCGGCGACGGGCGACTGGGCCTGCTCTGTGCGCAAGTCATGAGTCAACTGAACGCAACCGTGCGGTGCGTCGGCAAGCACCCCGAGAAGCTAGAATTATGTGAGCGATGGGGCGTCAAACACCGACTGCTTGACGAGGTGGGGCTACGCCAAGATCAAGATATTGTTGTCGACTGCACTGCGACCCGCACGGGGTTGGCCATCGCCATGCAGATGGTTCGTCCACGGGGAACAATCGTCATGAAGACCAGTGTCGCCCCAAACACCGACGGAACCAATATCGACCTGGCACCACTGGTCATCCACGAAATCAAAATGATCGGTAGCCGATGCGGTTCATTCCCAGAGGCCCTCGAGGCTCTCTCAAGCGAGAAGGTAGATGTCCTGAGCCTGATCAGCCGCCGGATGAAACTCTCTGATGGCCCTGATGCCCTCCGGATATCAACCAAATCCTATGTGATCAAGGTCCTGCTGGAGCCCTAGTGGTCGAACGGATAGCCCCCTACGACAATACTTTGCAGATAATTAGCACTCCCACCACTACGGCAATGGCCACCCGGTAATATCCGAACAATTCCAGCCCGTGGCTTCTCAGGTAAGAGACCATCCACTTCACTGACACGACTGCACTGACCCATGCCGCCATCGAACCGACCAGCATTGGCCACCACCCATAGGCCTCAAGCATGATCGGCCCGGCCTCATGAATCTTGTACACCGTAGCTGCCAGTAGTGTCAGCACGCCCAACAGGAACGAAAACTCAACCGCCGCTGCCAGCGACATACCCACCAGAAGCCCGCCCACAATCGTTACCAAGCTGCGACTTGTTCCCGGCCACATTGCCAGGGTCTGTATGAAACCGATCGTCAATGCCATCTGCCAAGTCAATTGTTCAAGCGATCTGCCTCCCCGGCGCCGTGAACGCTGCTTCATTCTCCATGCAACGATAAGGATCGCTAAACCACCAATGAACCAAGCCGCCACAATAGGCTTCAGGCCGAACAGCTTGGCTTCAATCAGATCATCAAATACCACACCAATGATGGCTGCAGGCAGCAGCCCGATGACCAGATTCAGGCCCAGGCGCCGACCGGCCAACCCCCCCGGTGAGCCGATCAGCCCCTTTCCAATTTGCCGCAGTCGATGCCGATAGAGTCCCAGTACAGCCACAATCGCGCCGGCTTGGATGCAAATGGCATAGGCATTGGCCGCTTGGCCCCCAATCCCCATGACCCGCTGAACAAGAATCAGGTGACCGGTCGAACTGACCGGAAGGTACTCCGTCAGCCCCTCAACCAAACCCAGAATCAGTGCCTGCCACCAGGTCATCTTGGATCAATCAAGTGCGCCTGTCACCGTCTGATCAGGCCCAAGAATAAAGAAAGTATCTGGGCCTGATGTATGGGATACCGCCAATGTCGGTCATCCCACATTCAAGATATATGCACAGGCTGGTAAAAACCACAGTTGTAAATATTAACCATATTATCCGCTACACGCTCAACAGGAACGGACAAGCACACCATCCCCACAGCAACTGTTGCCCGAACGCCGCCCCATCCGAGTTCTAAACCATAACTGCTACCTGCCCGCAGCCGTTTGGAGCACAATGTGGCACCTATAGACCAAGGTATCATTCGCTGGCGCAGGTCCTTCGGGCCCGGCCAGGTCAAACGGTTTGCGCAAACGAATCTGCCAGCGGCCATCGATAGACAGGCGGGGCTTACCGGCATCGTCTAGAAAAACCTCCAGGCTTGCCGGCACCTCCAGTGGAATCGAGACCCCCTTCATCTCAAACGTACCGACCAGAGTGACGGAGATCATCTCACCGATCACCAGCACCACCTTCTCCGATCGGATTGCATCGAATACAAAATGCGAGGTTGGATACTTTGCGGACTTAAGCATGCTTACATGGATCTGTTCATCCAGATCCGGCTCTCCCATGGTGATAGAAGCCACCTCAACGACGAACCGCCCCGACGCCTTGGCAATCAAGAGATCTTCTGTGAATGTAATCGTGCCAGTCAGCTTCCGAGCCTGACCCCAATACATCTGTAGTGGTGCAGGAAACTGAAACTGCACCGGAGGTTGCATCACCTGCGGTGCCGGGTCCACGACCCAGTGAGCACTTAATTGGACATCGGGAAGATCGACCGAATCCACCTCCATGGGCACCGACGGTAAGTCCAGCCCCATCCGCTCCCACGGCACCACAGGCGTTTGGCGAGAAACCGGATCGAAGCCATCGCCAAGCTCTGAACCACCTATCAATTTGACCACCTCCTCTTCAAGTACCGCAGCTGCTTGGGCAAAAACTGCTGCACGATCACACCAAGGGCCCGAAAATGGATCCTCGGTTCTGGAAAACACTGGCTCATGGCAATGAAACTGGGAGAAGATCGCCATGCCCAGATACAAGACACCCTCTTCGGAAACAAACGGATAGAACTCAAGATAAAATTTTCGGTCGCCGCGCCCCAGTGTGTCGCGTGCCAACCGTAAAGATCGTTTCATACCTTTAGTGATGGCATCACGCATCTGCCGATCGAAGCCAACCGCATTAAACCCGTCGGGAGTCATACCGGCCAGATCGGTGATCTTCACTGGCATCGCTACCTTAACCCGTTCCAACCTCATGATATCGGTCTGCCGAAACTCCAGCGATCGATCCTCCTGGGGTAAGGCCCGGGCCGTATAAATAAAACTTCGCAACCTCTGCGGCGTTCGGTACCGACCTTGGTAGATCGACCTTCCACGATAATTCTGGTACACGACCAGCGGAGTCAAGGTGACCTCAGCGGGGACACCCTCGGCCACGTTGACCACCTGAAATATCAACCCCATCTCACCCGCCAAGGCCTCAAGTCCGGCCAAGTCATGCGCCTGAAACTCTCGGGCCAAATCCGAAACCTCCGGTTGTACAAAAACGATCAACTGCTGATCAGTAGATGGATCTGCCGCCGCGGCAGCCATGCTGACCGCCAATCCAAGCAATACCACCACCAATCGTTTCACCGCGAATACCCCACAATGGCTACATCGATCTGGACATCGTTGGCGACTTTATCCAGATACTTTCCAACCTGGATCTTGAACAGATCGCGTTGGATCACAAATTGGCCACGCAATATGAGCAAGTCGCCCGATAGTGCCCCACCTCGCTTGGCGGCAGCGTTTTGAAGATACGCCGCCTTAATCACAACTGTCATGGGCCGCTCAATTCCAGCCACTCTCAGATGTCCATTGACTTTGAGCGTGGCCACACCTGCTTCATTGGTGCTGACCAGTGTCACCTGATCAAAAGAAAATTGGACGGCAAAATATCTCCTAACATCAAGCCAGGCCTCACTGCCCATCACATCAGTCATTTTGGCATTGCTCAGGCCAATGCTACCGGCATCGACCAAGATCTTGCCCGAAAAACTCTCGGGATGACTCGGATCGTACGAAATAACACCGGAAACGCCTGAGGCGAGCCCACGGATTGGTTCCAAAGGAGAATCAAGGAAGATCCCGATGGTATTGATACCCTTGGGATCCTTAAAATCGAACTGAATGCTGTTGCCGGACCGGTTCTGGGCCAAGACAGCCATGGCAGTCCCCACTAAAACCACTGTAATGGAGGACCACTTCAGAATCGTGCTCATATCCTAAATCTCCTTTAATAAAGGCAAATGGCGACTGAATGAGTCTTATTCTACGAATCCAATTGATTGGGACGCAATCCCGAAAGGATCCAAATCACAGTTCCCACCGCACATCCCGCCAAGGTAGAATACCATCGCTACAGGGGCGGTAGCTCAATTGGGAGAGCACTAGCTTTGCAAGCTAGGGGTTGCCGGTTCGAGCCCGGTCCGCTCCACTTGGGGATGCAGGCGGTTACAGCTTCCCCTTTTGGGGGCATGCCTGCTTTGCCGTGCCGTTATTTTGTAGTTTGCCGCCCCTTGTTGGAGCAATCGCCTTGACGCACAGCCTTTGCAGTTCCAGTGGATGGGATAGCATACAATACAATGCTGAAATCAATCACCCACACTATCGGCGTTTTTAGCGCTATTGGGCTAGGTCTAATGGCATTGCCTACATTTGCAGAAGACAAGCATGCCAGTAGCTTCTCCGAAGCCTACTTCGATGCCCTGCTGCTGGGGACACAGCGGGCACAAACAATGCTGCCGGACATGACGAACTCGGCTGAGGTGGTTGCCAGGCTTTTGGTTGATGGTGGAGACTTCTACATCGCTAGTGTGCGCCCTGACTTCATGTCGGAAGGTACCAGCCGTTCGGGTGGATTCATGTTCCTGCAAGAGTACCAATCAGCGGAAAATATTTCAGAAAAAGATGTGGTCATTGTCTCTTGGACAGACACATCGGCAGAAAATCTCAACTTGATAACACGATTACATGAAAGCGGTGCTTTCATCATCGGCATCGGACCCGTGCTGCCCGGAAACGAATGCAAAGAATTCCTTGCCAGGACTTCTATCTTTCTGGAAGCCTCACTACCGCTGCCCCCGACTGTGACGATACCCTTCAAGGGCGAGACTTACCCTTTGATCTCATTACAGAACCTGGCAATTCTATGGACCTTCTCCGGAGAAGTTGTCTCGGCTCTAACTCGCCTGGGTCACATGCCCACTATGTACCAGAGTGTTCTTGTAACAGGTGCGCGTCAACGTAATTCCCGATTGAAGGGTCTTCGCTTTCATGAAACGGGCGATGTTCCCGCCGTAGACGCGATAAAACTGGGGGAAACCTATTTGCAAGAACTCGCAAGCTGTTTCCAATCGTTACGCGACCGTGAAAATGGCGCATTTTCCGAAGTCTCGCGGGCAGCTGCCAAAACACTGCGAGCTGGGAACAACGTCCACGCATTTCTCATTAAGCATTTTCCTATCTACCAACATGGTGCGCCCGGCGACCCAATGCTCATGCAGCACATCAAAAGGCGCACAGGTGAAACGCCTTCCACCAGCGAGCTCGAGGAGAACCTGAAACCTGGGGATCTTTTCATGATGTTCGGTTACTACCGTCGCCCGCAAGAAGCCTACACCGTTGCTCACCGCCGTGGGGTGCGCATAGTTGAAATAATCACCGGAACGGATGAGCCAGAGACTGGCGGCCCACTACCTGACCATGTGATACGTCCGTGGTGGCCCTATGGTGACTCGCTCGTCGCCGTCCCCGGATATGACATCAAAATCCTGCCAGGCTCTGGTATCCTCCAAACAGCGATCTACTGGGCAGTCGTAGGGTCAACCGCCCTTGAACTGGATTCAGACGACCTTAATCGCTAGTCAACGCGCGCCGAGCCCGGGTTGGCCCCGAAATGGGTGGGAAGATAACAGACACTGGATGTTTGTGGATCCTTTCTGACAGCCAAACGGAATTGGGGTACGCCAAATTCCTGCACAGATCCGCTAGGAGTGGCGATATTTCACGGGTTGCGGATCGGGCGAATTTCAGTTCACCCGTGAACAGGGGCCAGCCATCCTCCGGAATCCTCTTGACGAAATTCGGTTGGGGCCATACGAGCAGAAGTATAGAAACTCGTGGGCATATCTCCCTTAACAAAGAAACACCCGATCCCTTCCCGATTTAATGACGCCGCATCGGGTACAGGAGCGATTTGTGGGGCAACCACATGGAGCCGGTGGAAGCCTCGACTTGGTGAACCAAGAACGGATCTGCCAAGTCAGACACTTCGAGACTAACGTGCTGACCCACCGGCACAACCTCACCCAACCGATAAGCATGCCCGATCAACGGATGAACTTGATCTGGGAATGCCACCCTATCCAGAAACTCGTTGGCACAACAGGTAGACCCCGCAGAACAAGAGCACCATGCCACTTAGAGGTTCAGGTATAGGCACACCCACTGGCTCGAGCATGTTCCCAAAGTTCTGCTGAGTGCTGATCAGGTCAAGACCGGTGACCAGACAATCGTCATTGGCGTCGCCTAGTCCCAAGCCGCTACAGGCCCCGTTGGTATAGTCACTTCCAAAGTTCTGTTGCACTGCGATCAAATCCAGACCAGTCACCTGGAAGTCATTGTTGGCATCACCGAATAAAACTGATGTCAATACCTTAAGCATGCCACTTGTCAATAGACCGCTGCTGTCCCAGATCAATCCCCCGGCCAGTTCCGGAAGGGCTAGCATTGCAAACGCCCCAGACGCATTCCCAAACGACAGCAGGTTGAATTGGTCACCCGCCTGCGGTACATAGCCGCCAGACAATAGTGCCCGAAATGTCCCGCCCACTGTCAGCGTACCCCCCACTGACAAGGTGTCATAACTATCAGCACCAGAAAGTTCCAGTTGTATCAGGCCATTGTCGTTCTGCGAGAAGTCTCCGGAGATCACCAGCCCGCTGCCACCCATACGCGGCCCCACGCTGAAGATCCCTGAATTGATCACGTCACCCAGGATCAGCCCCTCGGCCACCAGCAGTCCCGCCATGCCAACCCCGTAAAATCCTCCGCCAAAGTGTGTGCCGCTGAAAAATAGCTGACCTTGCTGCACGATCACATTGCCACCACCTTTGACATTGTGCAGCCGCACATTGCCGTGTCCGGTCTTACTCAAGGTGTGACCGTTGAGGTCCAACGGCAATGTCTCAGAAAAGGCGATTGAACTCCCCGCGGCCACGTCTACATCCAAGTCGCTGACTGTAATCACATTGGCATTGAACTCATGGGTTCCACGAGCAGAAATGATCGCTGCGTTGCCACTGGCAGCGGCAACAGTCAAAGAGCTGGCCACGGTTCGATCTAGAATGGTGTACTGGTAAGGGCTGTCGAATTCAATCGATCCAATCACCCGGTCGCCCTCCATTAAAACAGTACGTGGCCCAGTGATCACGTCGCCGAAAGTCGCCAATGCCCCCACGCCACTAGCGGCCAAGCCAGACACCCAGTTAATCCCGCTGGACCAGTCACCGGAATCATCCACGGCCCAACTACCACTGCATTCGGCAATAACACAGGAAGACCCCGGTCCAGAATCTAACACGACCGACTTAATGGCATCCAAATACAAACCGCTTGGATCGCCCACGGTCGGCGCAATATATCCACCCTCACCAAATTCATTCCAAGCATAGATCATCACGAGCCGCTCGGGTGTAGCCAGTGTTGGATTGTCATCGATCCAATCAATTGCTTGCTGAAGATGCGCTGCAACGGCCTCTGGCGTTCGCGTGGGATTAAAATACCAAGTCGGTGGCGTATCCCACGGCCGAGCATCCCACCCGGCCATAACTACCGGAATATAGGATTGTGGGCCACCACTCTCATCATTCCAGATCCCGTTGGTCCAATCGACATTCCCCTGGAGATAATCGGTCAGCGATTGATAGGGGTATTCCACCTCACCTGCACCCCACCCCGGCACTGCGTTGTATCGAGTCACATAGTTGTACACTGATGTCGCCCCCACCACGTTCGCTGCAAATTCCACCTCATTCAGCCCCATCGAGGGTGCTATCTGTTGGAAATAATTGTAATTGGCCGACGTCATGCCCGCAGCGTTGAAATTGGTGACCAGGGGGTTCCCACCAACACGAAGATACTGTGAATCGGCCAAGTAAGGCAGCAGCATACCTGCTACCTGTCTCCAATCAGCGTCACTGTCAATAGTGGTGGGACCTGCATCAACGATATTAATGTTGAACTTCATGCGATCTCGATTCTCTGCCAGCATGAAATTCTTCAGCCCAGAGTTGATACCGTCATTTTCTGTCCTCGAAGGGTTCCCATACCAATACCAATCAAAACTAAAAAACGTTATTCCATGGTCGGCAGCTAAGTCGATCTGCTGTTCCATAATCTCCACCGTATCGCCACGCCACAAGCCTCCACCCCAAATCGGCTCTCGCTCTGGGAAATTAGTTCGAAGTTCTACGTTGGCAAATGCAGCGATGGTCCCCGGCGCGTCGTGGTACCAACCTTCAAAATAGTAAGCGCCAACGGTTGCGGTCAGAGCGGCTCCTGCCGGTGTCCCGGACAACAGCACCAAAACAACCAGAACACCCAAGAGGGGAAACTGGACCGAATTCAGATTCCAAGCTTGCATCTCCTAGCCTCCACCCTCAATCGGACCTCCATTATCCAAGGCCCCCGCACCCCCTCATCATTACCAAGGTCATTCCAACCTTGACAGTGGCCCATTGCACCAACCTTATCTCTACCACTTCAGGAAGAACAGCCCCAACCTATTTTTATACAACGTGGCTTTTGTGATCGGATTGGCATGTTGTATGACAACTGTTACAATCATTACGTTATCCATACATCACATCCGCATTGCAATCAATATTATTTCTGCTCCTGGGCAAAGGCGGAACTCCTGGTTACCTGCCATTGGCTATTGAGGCAGGTACCCATTCTAGGCACACAGTCTGGAAATAGTAAAGCTGGCCAGTAGCGAACTGTGCCAACCAAGCACCAGAAAAAAGTGAATCAATGGGAAAATTCCAAAGCACGTCACTCGGGTCCATCGCTATGTGCATGGCCGCAACAATGGTCGCAGCCGACGATGTAACCCAATTCTTTAACTCCCATCCAAACGTATCCGGCATTGAGCAGGGGGACCGTATTCTATTTGCGAACCGGAGAATCGGCCTCGCGTTTAAGCACTCGCAAAATGGATTTACATTGGACCGTCTGTATGGCATTGCCGAGAATCAGAACTTCCTCATAGGGGATGGAGGCACGAATGGAGGCAACCTCTTCGAGATTGTCGTGACCCTAGATCCCAAACTTGTGCACAAGGATGAACGCTGGAATAGCAAACCAGGATTTTATGGGATTTTCGATGAAATGGCGGGTGACGCATTCACAATTGGATCACAATCCGCCACAAATACCAGCTGGCGGCAGGAAGACCTCGACTCACTCGCTGTGTTGCACCTGGAGTGGAACGGCATCGACATGCGTGAAGATAAGGGCGCAATGGATGTCAAAGTCACGGTGACGTTGCGCAATGGCGACCCGATGTCTTACTGGCATATCAATATTCACAACCGAAGCCAACGATATGGGATCGAGCGAGTTCGTTTTCCGATACTTTCCTTGGCACCGATTGGTAAAGCAGAGAATAATCAGCTGTTGCTGCCTCAAAATCGTGGCCGACTCGTGACTGATCCTTTCAATCAATCCTCCAAAATTATCGGTGAGATCTACTATGCATGCCACTTCAATATGCAGTTCCAAGCCCTTTATGACGATCACAGCGGCAACGGAATTTATCTGGGGACCCAGGATCCAGCGCCTAACTTGATGCAGATTGAAATTGACAACAATCCAAAGGAAATTCTCTGGCGGCCGGCTCACCTGCCACCAAACATGACATTTGCCCACGAAGACTACGACTTGCCCTACAACTGCGTAGTGGGACCTTTCCGGGGAGATTGGTTTGACGCATGCCAAATCTACCGCCAATGGGCTTTGAAGCAGTCGTGGGCCCAGAAAGGCCCCCTCGCCACTCGCCAGGATATTCCGAGATGGTACGCTGAATCGCCATTAATGTTCTACACCCATCTGAACGACTCATTCGCAGGCACACACTCTGAAGAGGAGAATATGAACATCGCCGCAGACCACTTCATTGAGTTTCTGGAGTGGGCTGATATGCCCTTGCCTGCCAATTGGTACGCATGGAAGGAGCACCACCCTGCCCGCTCCACTTACAACGTGCCGTTTAACCACTATCGGATGCGTAGCCAAGGCAGATGGGCGCATACGCAGTCGCTCAATTCACATGATGGCAACTATCCAAAGATCCCTGCACTACCCAATTTTTCTTCCCAGTGCGCGCGCATACGCCAAGCCGGTGGCAGAGTCTGTCCATATATCGCGCTTGAGATTTATGACCAGGGTTCCACCGAGAACGCACCATACGCGGCTGCGGCCAAGTCCCACATGGTCCGCGATCTATACGGCGCCATTCGGACCTGGTCTGGCGAAACTGCGTGGCAGGCCTGCTCCTGGACACAATGGTGGAGGGACAGATTAAAAGAAGAATGTGTTCTGATGTTGCAACGCGAGAATGTCAATGGCTTCTACCTGGATGTTATGCAAGGCAGCAGTCCGCCTTGTTACTGGACACCGCACGGTCACTCGGCCGCCGGTGGGAGCTCGACGACAAAGGGGATGCATGGTCTATCAAGGTACATCCGAGATGCCGTAAAAGCCCTGAACAATGACTTTATTATCACCGGAGAGAACGCGTCAGAAGGCATGATTGACGTCATCGATGGTTCACTTCAACTGACCTTCTCACCTGACGTTGCTCCACTGTTCGCGACGGTCTACCAGGGCTATATCCCACGATTCGGGCATGAGATCTCTGTGGGTCAAGGCAATGCATTCTTTGTCGAAATCGCATCCTTGTTTCTCGAAGGTGCCCAGATCGGGATGCTTCGCCTTCGGCCGAGAAGCAGTGCCTTGTCGTTCCAGAATCCGGAACATGAATCCATGATTGATTTCCTGGGCAAGTTGATTGGCTATTACAAAAATGTTGATACCAGGAAATTCCTGGCCTATGGACAACTGATGCGCCCGCTGAAATTCCATGAACCGCAAGTCACGCCATTGCTGTCCTACCGGCGCCGCCACGGCACCACCAGAGAAGAAGTTGGTCCCAGTTCACACGTCCCGGCCCTGACCAGTGGAGTGTTCCGCACTGGTAATGGCGAACTTGGTATCTTCGTGGTCAATACGAGCACCGAAGAGCTGGATTTTCAATCCGACCTGAATTTGACCGGTTATGGTCTGGAAGCTGATGCAGGCGTTCAAGTAGAATCCTTCAAGCCGGACGGCACGTCGCAAATCGTACACGGCCAAGCGATAGGAAGCGTGCCACTATCCGGTACACTTCCTGGTCACGATGTGGTCATGTACCGGGTCAAATAAAACGCGACCATCGGTCGAAGATCACGCCAGTGTCCCGGAGACTTGTCGTGCCCAGATACACTGCCTAAACTTTCTTTATGAACACCAACCAAACCAGTGAAGCTGCCCTCGCTCCCCCACCAGAACCCAAGTCCACACGGTGCAAGAAGTCGCCGGCACCACTGCCGCCCTGGAAGGTCCTGCTGCACAATGACAATGAGAACAAGATGGGCTATATCGTTGAGACCATCGTCTTGCTTACACCCCTAAATGAGCAGAATGCCACCGTTAAAATGCACAAAGCCCATGACGATGGATGCGCCCTGTTGCTGAGCACCCACCGTGAACGCGCGGAATTATATCGAGATCAGTTTAGAAGCCGGTTAATCACTGTTACCATCGAACCCTCCGAGCAGGGATAGCCCGCAACTTGGCAACATCGGTTGGCGTAGCCCGGTCTCTTGACCAAGCCTGCATTTCATTCTTGCCTGCGCCGGGTCCCCGGAGCACCAAGCCACCCCACAAACCGCACAAAGGCTCCAGTCCAGATCAGCAGCAGCAACCCGAACACGGTCATACCAACACTGTGGAATACCTCTACCCAGAATCTATCATTGGCCCGAACCATACCTACGAAGACAATCCGTACCAGATC
>Ga0310123_10003053_pt1 | contig 13106 bp, 9 predicted proteins | sample CB6_AW_1057_MG_FD_203505 | JGI IMG/M metagenome (GOLD analysis project Ga0310123, IMG submission 203505) | Marine microbial communities from Western Arctic Ocean, Canada - CB6_AW_1057 | ecosystem: Environmental > Aquatic > Marine > Oceanic | place: Canada: Western Arctic Ocean | collected... | reverse complement strand
AGTGGCAAAAATCACCAAGCAGATTCAGGAAGGCGCTATGGCCTTCCTATTTGCGGAATACCGCATGCTTGCTGTTTTCGTCGTCGTTGTTGCAGTATTGCTTGCAGCCGGTGGAAGTATTGGGCTTGGAACTGAGACCGCTGTCGCGTTCGTCATCGGTGCTACTTGCTCAGTAATGGCTGGCTTCAGTGGTATGAAGTCCGCAACCAGCGCCAACGGACGCACCGCGCAGGCGGCTGCGACCGGTGGCCAGTCAGCGGCTCTGGAGACCTCCTTCAATGGCGGCGCAGTCATGGGACTGGCAGTCGGTGGGCTCGGGCTTGCTGGAATCTCGCTGATGTTCCTCCTATACGGTCAGGACATCAACACGGTTGGCACAATTGCTGGCTTCGGTATGGGTGCTTCCTCAATTGCTCTATTTGCCCGCGTGGGTGGTGGAATCTACACTAAGGCAGCCGATGTCGGTGCTGACCTAGTCGGCAAGGTTGAGGCCGGTATTCCTGAGGACGACCCGCGTAACCCCGGTGTAATCGCCGACAATGTTGGTGATAACGTCGGTGATGTTGCAGGAATGGGTGCGGATATCTTCGAGTCATTCGTTGGCTCAATCATCGCAGCGATGGTCATTGCCGCTGCTGCGAATGATCCAGAAGCCGAAATTTTCCTCGGCTCATCATACGTTATGATGCCGATTCTATTCGGTGCAATCGGCTACCTCGCCAGCATTGTCGGCGTGTTCTCAATGAGCATTTTCAAGGGTGGAGATGCTGCGGCTGCGCTACGTAACACCACATTCGTCGGCGCAATTCTATTCCTCATCGGCGTTTACTTCGCGATGACAAACCTCACCATTGACGGCGCTCTGCTGATAGATGGTGAGTACGGTCTAGGTCCACTATATGCGGTTGGCATCGGCAGTTTGATTGGCATCCTGATTGGCCTTGCAACCGAGTATTACACCGGCATTGACCCGGTGTTCGGAATCAAGGTCAAGGCAATTCCTTACATTGGAGAGGCGAGCAAGACCGGCAGTGCAACCAACGCTATCGCTGGCTTGGCTGTGGGAATGCAGTCCGTGTTCATCCCGGTTATCCTGATGTGCATCGGCATTTATGTTGCATACGAATTCAGTGGCTTGTATGGTATCGCGATGGCTGCGATGGGAATGCTGGCGACAGTCGGCGTTACCATGACCGTGGACGCTTATGGACCGGTAGTTGACAACGCGGGTGGAATTGCAGAAATGAGTGGACTCGGCAAGGATGTCCGCAAAATCACCGATGGTTTGGATTCAATCGGAAACACCACCGCTGCAATCGGCAAGGGTTTCGCAATCGGCTCCGCCGCTCTCACTGCACTTGCGCTGTTCGCCGCATTCAACTCCAGCACGCTCGCGGCGATGCCCGTCGGTTCGGAACTCAACCTCTCCCTGACCAACCCCATGGTCGTCATCGGTCTGCTCATCGGTGGCTCGCTGCCCTTCGTGGTCGCGGCCATGACGATGAAGTCTGTCGGCCGTGCGGCTGAGGAGATGATCGACGAGATACGCCGCCAGTTCCGCGAGATCGACGGCCTGCTCGAAGGGCGAGAAGGAGTTGAGGCTGACAGCGCGAAGTGCGTGGACATCTCGACCAAGGCCGCCTTGCGCGAGATGGTCGCACCAGGCATGGTCGCAATCTCAAGCCCGGTCATCGTCGGTATGATTCTCGGCAGTGAATCTCTGGCCGGTATGCTTGCTGGTGCAACAGTTACCGGAGTCTTGATGGCGTTATTCATGGCCAACGCCGGCGGTGCGTGGGATAATGCGAAGAAGGCGATTGAGCAAGGTGCTATTTCCGGAGCAGAGAAGGGCGACGACGCCCACACAGCTGCGGTTGTTGGTGACACCATTGGTGACCCATTCAAGGATACCAGCGGGCCCTCGTTGAACATTCTAATCAAGTTGATGAGCATTGTCAGCCTTGTAATCGCGACTCTGATCGTGCAACACGGTGGCTTGCTCTGAGCAAGTGTTCAAGAGAAACCCACGGGTATGGGTGTAACATGCGTGCGCACGCGTTGGTACTCCTGATGCTCTGCGCGAGCATATCTGGCTGCCTTGGTAGCTCAGGTGGTAACGGTGACCCAATGGGTGAGCCCGACCTATCTCTGGCGGCGACTTGGTCGGTGGGTGAATGGTGGCTCTACACCTTTTCCACTCCGGAATGGGAGGACGATTCAGCGCGCCTTGTCGTCGCTGAAGTTGATGCCGAAGACGACACCGCCTACATGCTCGGCATCTCCTCACACCGCGAGGCGCGACGCCACGCGGTGCTCAACCACAATCCATTTCTTGGCAGAATAACCCACGACAACCTCTCAGCCTACGAGAATGGAGTGCCTTCCCCAGTATTCTCATTTCCACTCACTCAAGGTAAACAATGGGCATTCACCCTATTCGGTGAGGACTGGAATACCAGTGTGACTTCAATTAGTTCAGGTGTTGCAACCATGTATGCTGAGAATAGCGCAGGGCAAAGCCTCCTCTACTCCTACGATGGTTGGTCTGGCTTCCTCAGTTCCATGACTTGGAAGGATGTCGACGGCACAGATTTGCTAAAGATGAGACTTGTTGGCTCAGGAATCGACCACACTGGTGAAGTTTGGTTCATCCGAGGTGGGGACATATTCTCGCATGAGTGGGACCATGATGCAGGTGTGCCAGATGTTGAGATTCAAGATTCATTCTTCGTCAGCGACCATCCCAGTGGTGAGGATTGGGACGAGATGATTTACTGGTTGGACGCTGAAATGGGCGGCGGCTCATCCTCAGCCTCACTTACACTGCGTGACCACGCTTCAGTGACTGCACTGGTAAGGCAGTGGGGGCCGGGTGCAAGTGAGCAGGGCCAAATGGGGACAATTCCCTATCCGAGTGGAGAGTATACTTTGACATTGACACAGACCGGCAATTCCTATGTGCGTCTAATCGTCGCAGGTGGCATCACATTTTCTTGGACACTGTGAGGGATGGCATGACTGAGAGAATAGGCGTGATGCTTGCTGATGCCGGCACTGATTTTGTATTATTCATCGGAACTTGGTGTCCCTATTGCGACCGGGCTAAGCGCATGCTCGACGCGAACAGTCTCACGTGGACGGACTACAACATCGATGACGAGGACTGGCTTCGCGGAGAAGTCGTAGCGATGACTGGGCATCGCACCGTCCCGGTAATCTTCGACATGCGGGGCGATGGGCATGTTTTCATCGGTGGCTCTGATGATCTTCAACGCTATCTCTGAGTTATTCAACCGTCTTCTTCGCCGAGCATCTCGGCTTCGACAATTGCGTCGATGTCTACATCCTCTTCATCGGGCGCAGCGGTGTCGGGCGCTCGTTTTCCGATGTTTGCAATTCGTTCTGCGATGGCAGCCCCCATCTCCAAGTCTCCATCGCTGACCCGACGCCACCACAGGAAGGAGGCGACCCCGATTCCCGCTAACAGTATCACCATGATACCGAGCGGTCCGAATACGATGCTGCCCATCGTCGAAAGAAGTCCTCCATCCCCGCCGCTGCCAGCGGTCTCATTGTCGGCGTTCAAGGTCGCATTGCGGTCCCACCAAGCCAACATCGCGACCACGTCGAGGCCAGTTTGCAATCCCGACTCGACGTTAGTTCGACCACCGGCCATCTGATTGACAGTCGTGACCGTGTCGGTTTGTGCGTGTTTTGGAGTCTGCTCGCAGGTATCTCCCTCCTCGACGATGTACTGATGCTGCCCTCGAATCCAAGTCGCAGTATGGTTGTTCATGATGAAATTGAAGTGGTCGGAATTGCCCTTGGTATCATCAATCACTCGCACCCATTCTTCGGGGTGAGAGAGATTTGAGTTGATGTCTTTCAGTCGTGATTGGAACCACTCCGCATCTGCCTGCATTTGTTCGGTGACCTCCAATCCTCTGTCCTCGTAATACGACCAATCGGCGACCGGCGAGGTGAACATGTAGAGAGTCCAGAAATCCTCATCGCAGCCAGTTAGTCGGCTGGCAAGAGGGGTTGGTACCGGCCAGTTCAATGCAAACATGTCGAGATTGACATAGGTCACGTTGACGTTTTCAGGAATATGCTCAGTGACGAAGTGCAGACTGCCTTTGCCGCCACCTTCTGATGAGCCCGATCCCTGCCACTCCTCATAATCCCACCAACCCAACTTCCAGGTATGTGTCGGTGTGATGTTCCACTCTGCAAACGTTCGTGCCAATTCGAGAAGCGCGCCAGAGCCAGTACCGTCATCGTAGGCACCGGAAGATGTGCAGCCGGGGTAGGCGATTCCGCCCACTGGGGGTGTTGAGTAGCAGATGGCGTCGTGATGAGCGCCGACCACCATCCAGTTGTTTTCCAGAGTACCATTGATGGTCACGACGATGTTCTGGCATTGGGAGCATTCGTCAGTGGTGAAGTTCTGCCTTTCGACCTCGTATCCCATTTCCTCAAGTTCCTCTGCAATCCAATCTCGGGCATTCATGTTGGATTGGGTGTCGATGCGGCGATAACCGAACTGAGTCATGCTCACCATGTTGTCGTATGCATTTGATCCTTCAGGCCATGCCGGAGGTTCGTGCATCACTTTGACTACAGTGGCTCCGTCATCGCTTCGGGCAAGGTTGCCCGGCAATCCTGCAAGTAATAGTAGGGCGACGAGCATGATAGCGCAGCGCGAGTGCCGGGTGGACATCGGAACACTTGACGCATCAGGTGGTCTTGAGGCTTCGCCTCAAGCGCATATGTGAGGGAAATCGGCGACCGAATACTGCCGATAGACTGACAGTGCGAAATCCATTGCGGCTGACATGGCGGACTGGGTGGTCCCCGAATCTCGCACTCAACCGGTGCTGCGTGGCGAGCAGTTGGCGGCTGAAATGACCTCGACTTTGGTACCCGCTGGCGAGGTCGCAGCGTGGTGGTTAACCCAAGCATCCTGGATGTTGAAATTCCCATCAGATGGTACAAGTGAAGTGCGACCTGAGGTTGGTGATACAGGCCCGCTGGTTCTTGTTGACCCGTGGTGGCGTGACCTATTCGCCGGCGACCGCTGGGGCAAATTGCTCGGCGAGTTCCCGCTTGAGCCCGAGCAACATCCACAGCCGATGGTAATCTGCTGCACACATTGGCATGACGACCACATCTGCCCAGTCAGTATTCCGCGGCTGGCCGCCGCCTTCCCCGACGTTCCAATCATCATCCCAAATCGTTCCCGTCAGATGGTGATTGACTGGGGGGTGCCAGAACATCAACTCATCAGTATGTACGGAGATGATGAGATTGTTCTAATCGCACCGGATGGCTCTGCCCTATTCATCCACGCAATACCTGCAGCTCACGAGGAATTGGACGTCAACGATGATGGCTCACTTTACCTCGGTTTCCTGATCTCCAACGGTGAAACCACCGTGCTTCACATGGGTGATTCACAGCCGTACGAGGGTTGGCATGAACGAATCAAGGAGATTTCCGAGGAATTGTCAGGCGGTCTTGACTTGGTGTTTGCGTGCATCAATGGCAATGACAATCTCAGGCACGATGAGGCGGTAGATTTGGCCTTGGAATGTGTCCCGAGACTGATTGTTCCGATGCATTATGGCATGGACCCGGGCAATACGGTTGACCCTGCGATTTTCGCCGCAGAAATGCAGGCTCGAGCCGAGGCGATTCAGCACCTGATTCCTCAGGTTGGAGAGCGAATTATCACCGGTTGAATTGACAGCAACAATAGCAGTTCGCAGTTATCCTATTTGTGCAACCTCCAACCGTTCAATCAACCAAGCAGGAAAAAACCGGCAAAATCGGATATTTTCCTCCGGCGTTCGTCGTCAATCCTATGGCCGAGTACCCTCTTCGTCCTTACATGCCGAGGGGTCCGAGCGCAATCTTCGCGTCAATTCCGGCCCGTGTGGGGCTTCTTGGCAACCCATCTGACAACTACCATGGCCGGTGTATCTCTGCTCTAGTGCGTAACTGGAGAGCAATCGCCCGCCTATACCCGCATGATAACCGCTGGGACCTATCTGTCAGCGTTGACCTCGATGACGAAGATGGAACGCTTGAATTCAATTCAATGCAGGCTCTTGCTGATGTTACAGAGTCCGACGGAGCCGAGGGCGAACTGCTCGGAGGCTCTGGGATGCGGCGCATTGCGCTTGGCTGCTTGGTTCGCTTCCAACACGAATGTGTAGAGAGTGGCTTCTGTCCCGCCGCAGGCGGCTATCGTCTCGAAGTCTCTACAGACATCCCCCGTCAGGTTGGTCTAGCGGGTTCATCAGCCATCGAAACCGCCATCACGCGTGCATTACTCACCCACCATGGGTTGGGTACTTCGCTGCCACCGCACGCGATAGCCGACCTGGTATTGGGGGTTGAAACAGAGGTACTCTCGATGGGAGGTGGGCTGCAAGACAGGCTACCACAGGCCTACAACCAGATGCTGTACATGGATTTCCGCAAGGATTTGATGGAGGGTCGTGGCTGGGGTGAATATACTCAGATGGACCCCTCTAGTCTTCCCCCGATGTGGCTGGCCTACGGGGACGTTGGAATGCCGTCCGGTGAAATTCTTTCACAGGTATCATCCCGATGGGAAGGACGTGAAGACGAGATGACAGCAATCATCGAACAATTGGCTGATATTGCATTGCTTGGCAAAAACGCGATTGAGACTGGCGATAGCGCAGGTTTCTCCTCTCTGATGGACCGCAACTTCGACTTGAGAACAGAACTGTATGGTGAGGAATTACTCGGCAAGTCGTTTGAGATGGTTAATCTCGCTCGTTCAATGGGTTCATCCGCAAAACAACCTGGTTCGGGTGGTGCTATCATCGGAGTGATTCCTGACGACGCCTTCATTGAGCGGGCTGGACCAGCATTTGAGGAGCACGGGTGGTCTCTCGTCGCTCTGGAAGTGTGAGGATGGCATCGCATCCGGATGGTCGAATGCGCATTGCCTATGTGCATGACTCACCATTGCACAAGCCGTTTGAGACCAAGTGGAATGACCTCGGCCTGCTTTCCTCCCTCGGTTTCACCGATGTGGTGGTTTCTGACCAGATGTCTGGTTGCCTCGGGCTCACACTGCCTGGCGCACCTGATGATGCCCTAGCGTCTTTGCGTACTCGCGTTGCGCAGGCAGCAGAAAATGGACTTGAGTCATGGTTGATGGATGACCTGTTCACGTTGCCCATCGAGTTGTTGGATTCTGCACCGGCCTGCCCTGCTCGCGATGAATTGTGGCAGGCCAGCGAGCAGGCAATCCGCTCAGTTCTCAGCGAGATACCCGGTGTGGCTGGTCTCGTGGTGCGTATCGGAGAGGTATTCGATACCGACCGCGCATGGGAGAAGCGGGCCAATCTGTTGCACTGCGAATGCATTGGGTGTGCAGGTATTGATGAAGTGGAACGGCGCCAAATGGTGGTGCAGATGCTTGAGAGAGTTGTCTGTGGTGAATTGGGTCTGCGCTGCATATTCCGAGTCTGGGACCTCGGCGAGGATGGAATGCACGCCGATGCCGAGATGCAGCAAAAAGTCCTCTCAGTATGGCAAGGCGATGAGAGATTCATCGTGTCGGTAAAACACACTCTCACTGATTATTGGCGACATCAACCGTGGAATCCGAGCATAGCATTGGAGGGTCCCGCCCGACTCATTGAATTCCAATGCGAGCGAGAATACGAGTTCATCGGCATGGTTCCGAACTGGCAGGGTGACGAGTGGGCACTCGGCCCGGTGGAATGCGGAGAGCGCGGCCAGACTGGACTTGCTAATGTGCGGCCGCAGAATTGGGCCGGCATCTTCGTGTTACCGACTGGAGGCGGCTGGGCGGCTCGCTCCGCTTCCGATGAGTTGTGGGCCGAGATGAATGTCGCCGCCGCCCTCGCTCTTTGCACCAATCCTGAAAGAGATCCTTCGGACATCCTCGGTGAGTGGCTAGAATCGTTGGAGTTCCCTTCCCGCTCCCGCAGTCGATTACACTCACTGTTACGCAGAAGCCCCGAGTTGATTCTCGCACTCAGGTACTCCGATGTGTGGAGGAAGGTTGCAGACCAGCGTTGGATGCCTGCTGAGAATTGGTTTCGTGACGACACTTTCGTTCCGGGTGCATGTGCCCGCATCGCCAACGAAGTGACAACTCTCGGGCTTGCTGGCGAACTGCAGCAAGAGCGTTGGGGATGCTGCGAGATGATGGCAGAACACCAGACTGAGGCTTGGTCGATTTTGGTCGATGATGCACAGGGAGCCAGCCATCCAAAGGCGGAGTTCATTGTGAGTTCCTACTCTTTTGCCGCTCGCTTTGCAGAATGGACTGCCACTCTGTGGGATGCTCTATTGGAAGCGGCTGAGGATGCTGAAGACGAAGGCGGACAACTGTCGCGAGAACAGGCCGCTGACATCATTGCTTCCAGATTGACAAGCAACCCGATTCCACCACTTTGCCTGCTTGAGTGAGCGGCGTTGCAATCAAGGCGCGACCCCGCTTCGCCGTCTCATGGTCGAATCCGCCTTGTTCGCAAGGTTGTGGATGGAGATTGATTTCGATGACCATCCGCATCACGCCGGTCATGGGCCATCGCCTGTAGGTGAATTACAGTCGATTGCAAGCACGGGTCTGTTGAAATTGCAGGATGATCGCATCCGCTTCTACCTCTACTCCGACGCTGAATTGTTGCTTGCAGAGTGGGTTGATGATAATCCCACATTCAGCCTCGTTGCCGACGAGAATGGTAGGCCGGCCTCAATCCATTTGCTGACAGCAGGACCAGAGATCACTCGACCGGGTCCCGGTCGGTTGGGGCTGCACCGATGGAGCCTCGACCGTTCAACGTTTGATGCTGAAAGTTGGCAATGGCTCCTCGCTAATATTGGCGCTCCCAGTGGCTCTCTCTCATCGGAACCTTCCTCGCCTCTGAGTTCTCTTTGCCATCATACCGAGCGCAGTGCTCACAGTACTGGGCGACCGGAGATGGGAGTGGGTGCATGGCGACATCTACTCGATGGACTGCGAGCACATCTCTCACCGCTTTTGCCGGAGTGGACTTGGCATCTTGAGGTAGACAATAAGGCAGACCGATGCGGCTGGTATATTCGCGCGCCTGAGGAATGGATGAGCCTATTCACCGTGTTTGTGGGATTGGGTTGGCATCCTGATAACCCACAAGAAGCGCACGGATTCCTATTGTTTGAGCGTGCGCCTCCCAGTGAGTTGGACCGCGATGATGAGGAGCAAGCAAATCGCTTGGATGGGTTGCGCACCGTCGCGTTGTGCAATTCTTCCCGAGGCGCTTTGACCGCACTCGCTGGCGACCCGTTTTGGGCTGCGACTGCAATTGCCCATCCGCTGCCGGCACTTCCCGGTTCAGTCGAGTTGTGGCCGCCGAGCATGGGTCGCTGGCCACTGTTAGTTGCTCGAGCTGAACCAGACCGCCCAGTCGAGGCTATTGCTCAATGGGCGGCTACCATCATCGAAGCGTTACGACCGTCAATGTCCACACTACCGGCACGAATAGACGGTCTTTCTTGGCATTAGTCAAGATTCCTCGACAGTAAGGCCTTCATCGTCGTAATCCCATTCGACGATGGTCCAACCTGCTTCAATCACCGCGGCCTCGACCACTTCCCTGCGTTGATGCCCACACAATAGGGCAGCACAGCCGCCGCCGCCAGCACCAATCGCTTTCCAAGCGGCGATGTCTTTATTGGCGAGCAGTGGGTCGACCACAGGCTTGAATGGAGCGTGTACATGAGGTGCCATCAGATCGAGAGCATCACAGGTCATTCGGAATGACTCAACCATCAAATCGCGTCGGTCAGATTGCAACCCATCCATCACCAACTTGGTGGTAGAGCGCAACTTCTGCAATCCTGCCACCACATCAGCATCTCCATCTTGATAGCGCTGCCAGAATTCATCATGTAGGTCTCCAGAAACGTGTTCGATTCCGCTATTGACAACCAGCAATTGCCGTTTCAGCCAACTTTTTGCGCTCGGCAACGGCTCCAATGGCATCCTTTCGACAGTATCTCCAATGAAAATCAGCCGCTGAAATCCACCGTATGCTGCAGCCCACTGGTCTTGTCTACCTCCGGTATTGTCTAGCAATTTCTCAAATTGAAATGCCTTTTCGGCTACCTCATCAGTGGTTAGCCCTGCACCTTTTATCGCTGCGAGCAGGGCCACATTCAGTGCTCCAGTCGTGCCAAAACCCGAACCGAGCGGAACATCTGCGCTATACGATACTGACAGTTTCCCATCATCATCTACCAATAGGCTTGCTCGCGCATAGAGATTGATGGAAAAATTCACCACATCTCCGCCTTGGTCATGGGTGTAGACTGGAACATCGGTCCAGCCACCGGAAAGGTCGATACGAACCGGGGCGCGAGTTTCCACCTTGCGCTTCGCCATGATTTCCAACCCAGTTTTCCCCGGTTCTACTTCCACTTATGGCTGCGCGTCTGCCCCGGTCGCTATTAGATGCTTGACGGCATCGTCAACCAGTGCTCGACCTCTGTTCAGAATCATTCTCCTCCACTTCATCGAAGATGGACTGAAAGATTCCAACATTTTCACCCTCTCGCGCGAATGCAGTAAAGAGAGCGGAGGCTTGTTTCCCCATTGGGTGAGCCGATTCTCAGCCCGAGCAATCTTCAGGAGAGGAATTGGCTTGATGGTGCCAAACTCTTGGGTGATGGTCGTCCATTTGATATCCGGCCAATCCGCTTCAAATCGTCCTTGAATTCCTCCACGAATTCTGTAAGCGACACTAGTTTTCGGGTCATTGCCCATCACTGTCGGCCCATAGGCCAGAGACAGCCGGTTCAACCTCGCACGAGTCTCATCACCGAATATCAGCAGTGAATCCACTCCGAAGGGTCCGAGGCCGGTGTGGAAATCGATGGAAATCGCTCGTTCGACCTCAGTAAGATTCTCTTCGAGCCAGTCGAGCACGTGTTGTGAGGATTCAGCCAATTTTCCGCCGCCGTATTGCATCGCTTTCGGCCGCTCGTACTGCCCCTCTTGCACCGCTTGCTTGGCAGTGGAAAAGCCGAGTGTGGCGACCGCCCATAGTGCCTTGAGCAAAAATGGGTCAAAGCCACCGGGTGCTGTGTGAGGATTGAGCAGTGAATTGAGTCTCTGGTAGTGCTTCGGTTCTCCGGCATATTCCTCACCCTTCGGCAGGAAGTTCCTGTTGAGGTCAGCGTTGTCTTCGTTCACTCTGCGCAGCCAAGCCATTCCCCAAGGATTGACGATGTGGATGAAGGCGATTGCGACTCCACTAGGCAGCACCAAGTCACCAGAATGCAGTTGGTCAAGCAGCATGGTTTGAGTGGCAGAACCGGGTATTCCTTCGACCCCGTGCACTCCAGAGGAGTGCAGTATCAGTTTTCGAGCATTTTTCGGGCCTACCCAGCAGAAGTCGACCGTCAACTGTTCCTCGCTAGGTCCGTGCGCGGTAATCGCTCGGCTGTCTATTTCGACCCCGAGTCGCTTGGCAGCATCCCGAAAGCACTCGCGAGCGACGACGTAATCGGCTGAGAACCATCTCAGAACATCGTCATTTGTCGCATCCATGCGTTACCGGCCTCAATTGAACCGCCACGAACGAATCGCCCCGGCGGGAATTTTCGCTGGCCAGCCGGACTTGGAGATACGCGGCTTGGTGCTCTCTCGCTCTAGCAGGTCGCAACCCCTGATGTTGAACAGCGGTAGGTCGGTCTCAATGCGACCCTCCCATGCTTCACTGGTTGGGTTGTAAAGCCGAACCACTGTTCCATTGCCATCGGCTGCCGGCTTCAGGCAGGAAATGACTGGCATCGGTCCATCTCCGACCAAGCGAATTGGCTGGATACGCCGACCTCTTGCGCCGCGCGTACATGGTTCGTCGAATTCACCATCCAACTGTGGCTTACCGTGTGCAGGTATCAACGATGCCTGACAGGAGAATGTCTCAGAGACCTGATGCACATCGGCCTCAGCCCAAGAATCCTCGAAGGCCATGACAGCCCAGCGGGTGTAGTGTGAGCCTTTGCATTGTGCTCCGGGTGCAGTGAAGGTCGGCCCTGCCCGATTTCTGCGGCTGGCAAATCCGTCACGACTCAGGTGGCCGGTTGCTCGTAGTAGAGTGATTGCAAATGTTGTGCCTTCTCCATCGATTCCACCGGGGATTCCCTCATACTCATTGCTGCCCGGACAGAATACAGCGACACCGCCGTCCTTCTCCTGTGCAATCAGCAGGTCAGAAAAGTGCTGGGTCAGCACGTGAGGCTGCTCCCAGTCGGCATGATGTGGCCAGACACACGGCCGCTCAATCACATCGTAGGCGCCGCCGGCGTGGATTCGATTGACATCGCAACCAGTAGGCACGTGTAGTCGAAGGCGATGGTCTTCGCAAGGGTTGTTGACCCAAGTTTCGACTTCGATCATTCGGTGTCCGCTGCGCATGGTGATGTAGTGGTCGACGGTCAGCCACTCCAAATCAGTTGAACGGGATTGGGTAGCATCATCGAATCGTGCGGGTAATGCCCACGCCAAGTGCAGCCGGACGGTAGCAGTCCATTCATCTTGATGCTCGACGGTCAGGTACACCTGCCGGTTCGCTTCATCAACATCTGAGAATCGCTTATCTCTGGCCTCGATTCTAGCCATCATCTTGTCACCACTCCCTTCGCCCACCGGCACAGGATAGCCTGCGGGCGACCAATCGTAGGAATCCCCGGCGTCTTCGGAATCCTCCAACCGTCCGATGCCGGGAATATGTCGCCCGGTCGCATGGTCCATCACGTCGAATCGGCCGTCGGCTCGGAACAGAATCCGCACCAAGCCGTTATCCATCCAGTCTGTACGACCATATTCACCGCCAAGTGTCACTGGCTCTCCAGGTAAGGTGCGTGAGCCTCGGCCCGGCAGGGCATGGGCGACGGTAAATCCAGAGGGAAGACGATGGACCTGAATGCGTCCAACTATTCGCGGCAACTCGACGTTTGCAACTCGGTCAGGGTGGATGTGAAGGTCGTGTGACTTTGGCAGAACCTCAAGGTCAGCAGTATGGAGAATACAATCACCGGCTGGGGCG
>Ga0310123_10003052_pt1 | contig 13111 bp, 13 predicted proteins | sample CB6_AW_1057_MG_FD_203505 | JGI IMG/M metagenome (GOLD analysis project Ga0310123, IMG submission 203505) | Marine microbial communities from Western Arctic Ocean, Canada - CB6_AW_1057 | ecosystem: Environmental > Aquatic > Marine > Oceanic | place: Canada: Western Arctic Ocean | collected... | reverse complement strand
CAACTATAACAACAATCGAAATAATTATGGGAACGACGGGGTAAACAATAATAATGCCAAAGCAGTAGGAAATAGCGTACCATAGGCCCATTTCACACCAACGGCCCGTCCAACGTGTATATTCTCTGAAGACACTTGTTATTGGATGAACTGATTTGGAACATGAGGCCCTGGACAGTTCATCGGCGCAAGGGAATGACAAAATAGAGTAGGTGAATGATAAGGCAACTACAACAACTACTGCGCCTCCAATCAGAAAACGCTCGCTCCTTCAGGCTGAAATAAAAAACGCTTGGAAGTTAATGAGCTGGTGCTGTTATTTGTTCACTTTTCAATAGGTTTTCTTTGCTGAGTTTAAAATACTATGTTATTACCTACATTCCATTCAAGTTGTTCCACCGCGTGATCAAAGACAACTTCGGTGGTGTATGTGTGCGTCTCAAACAGGTTCACGAGGCGATTCGCGATTCGTTGCAATGGAACGAAATCCAAAAACTTGCCGGAAGGTATAGCCACCAAGGTCGCCAAGGAAATCTGCCACGGGCTTGCGGAGGGAACGACCAAACCGACTACTACAAAAAACAATCTTGGTCGATGTGGTCCCCGATGTTTAATTGACACTGTTCCCGAATTCGTCATGCCGGCGTTTGGCTTCCGATTTCATGACGCTGAATTGGTGCTTGTTGACCGCGACCTGTGTGGCAAATTCGACAATCAGTTTCTTCTCGGCTGCATCAACCACGCCATTGCAATATGCTGCCAGCAGCATGTCTTCCAGGTTTCGCATTCGATCGGATAGCCTGCCGACCGGTCGGACTTGGAATGTCGCCTGCTCTGCCGACTTCAGCGCATTGCGCCGCTCAAAATAACCTGCACCGATTTCGCGGGCGATCAGCTCGAACGCTTTTTCCTCAACACGTCCCACTTCGGCATCGGCCAGCAGCAAATGATAGATGTTCGCCAGGTATTGGACCTGCTCGTCTTTCATCATCATGTTATCTTGGGGCTGGATGAATTTGCTCGTCTAAATGACCGTACGCGAAAATGGAACACAAGCCCGACTTGCGAGTTTGGATGTTGTCCTACTGTTTTGCGGCATCATTAACGGAAGCCTGAACGATGCCGTCCACGTCAAAAACCACAACACTGGTCGACAAAAAGAATGGTGCAGGGACCGTGGCGTACACTGCCTCTCCAAACGCCGCCATGAAGCCCTCGTCCGGTAACGGCACGGACTTTTGGTACGTGCCTGTCACGGGCTCGACAGCCTGGTCATTCCAGCGAGCGTCTCGGAAGTCGCGTGTTTTCGAGCGGGCCGTCCAGATTCGAAACTTCTCGGTCGGCTCGTCCGAAGAAGCTTCTAAGTGGACTGAGCCGTTGTGCTGTTCGAAGTTCCACTGCAACAGCGGCAAAGATTTACCCTGGCTGGCTCGCCGGTGAAACTCACCGAGCGTTGACGTCAATCGTACGAAATCCTTGATTCCATGACCCTGGTTGGGAACGTATAGAATATGCTTGTCTCCCACCAACTGGTCCCAATACAGGTTCAGCGCGTCCACGGGCCAGTATCGATCGTTGGTACCAATCACGATCAGCTTGGCCTGGGTCAATTCCTCCCGGTAACTAAACGGATCCACGATCGTCTGCAACTCGCGACCGCGCGGCGTGTCGAGTTTTTCCGGCAGACCGCGACGTGTATAATCGTCGATTTCATGCGACAGGTCACCCCAAGCAGCCTTCTGGTGTCGCATCTGGGGACCCATATTCAACACGTCAATCACCATCGGCGCGATGGCTGTCGCCCGCGGTTCCACGGCACCCGTCAGCCATGTCGTCCAGCCCCGTTTGGACGCTCCTGTGACGGTGAAGGTTTCAATGGGAAAGTCCCAATGTTGTTGACAAGCGGCATGCACAACATCCATGCCTCGCACGACCGCTTTGACCATCGGCAACAACAGCGGCCACTGTGGATCCCCCGTCTCGAGGAATTCGTCAAACGTATAGGCAATGATCGCATCCTCGTACTTGTCATCAAACAGCGGTTGGAAAGGCACTTGCAACAGGATGGCGACCGGCGTTTTCATTTGTTCGGCGACCGCCGACAGCATCATCGCTTTGCGGGGAATCCGCTGCCGAAAGTCGTCATGGTCCATTTCCTCCCGCCAGCTGCCTCCTGTGACAAAGAGCATGGCATGATTCGTATCGCAGTCAACCTGCGATGGTTTGATAATGAACAGCTGATGTTTCCATGCGATGTCACGCCACGTCTGTGAGACCATTTTGATTTCAAGATACTCAGCGCTGCCCAAGCGAGCACGATGCATGACTTTCCAGTCATGCAAGTCATCCGGTTGATTTACGTATTGGGTCAACGCCAAGTCGGCCGGTGTGTCCGCTTCATCCCCCATTCCGGGGCTGTTTGGAAGGAACACAAGGCCAAGCACGACGAGGGTTATTCGTGAGTCCATGGGAGGCATCCTTTTGGCTGGCGAATGGAAATGCTACGCGCCAAGGTATCCGCAATTTAGTAACAGGTCAGGATACCCTACCGTCGTTACGACGTCCAAGTGGTGGCAAGCAGAACGGTCGACGTCAACGAACCTTACCGTGCTTAATCGAACACTGATCCTCAACGCCACAGCAGCGAGTAGGCCGCCGGTATGGCAATGGCCAGAGGAGTGAACGGGATAGCACCAAGGGCAGAAAGCCGGCAATCATCGTGATGACGACATGCCGGGTGCATTCCAGTGTGCCGTCGATCACCAGATTCTGTAAGGATTCCTCAGCACGGCGGTGCGTTTCATGGCCGTCAACCAGAATGACCTCGTCGTTGACCACCACGCCGATCAGCATCACAAACGGCAATTCCACTACAAAAACGCCAATTTCGCGCAGCCTGGGACTGAGAATAGTCGGCACAAACTCCTTAACGGCATTGCCCGGTCGCCCGGTAATCGAGAACTAGCTGCGGCAAGTTGCAACCACGTGATTTTTGCTACAATGATTTCGGCTGTCATAAGAAGGGACGTAAACGATGAAATTAAATCGCGCGATGTTTGCTTTGGTGTTAGCTGGTGGCTTGGCCACGACGTGGATTCTCGGATCTGAATCCGCGATAGAAAACTCGCTGCAGAAATGGCAACGACACCAGGGATGGGGTTGGGTATGGGGGAAGGACGACGAGGTTGGTTCACTCAACGAAATGACCGATGCCTCGCGGTTGGCCGCCGTGCGGATGGTGAATTACGGCAAGGTCTACGACTTGGGCGTCCTCTATGACCGCGAATCGTTCAAGTGGCCGGGCCACAGTCCAGGCGAGATCATGTCCTTCCGCACGCCCGAAGGTACCAAGCGCCAGGCGGACTTGGCGTTTGTCCCATCCGATGGACGGAGTACTGCCTGGCACAGTTGCGCACTGTTCATGAATGACAACGTCGCCACACAAATCGACAGTTTGTGCCATGCAACCGAAGGAGACGATAACCATTGGTACAACGGATTTCGGGAAAGTGAGTGGGGTGGTAATTGGGGGCCGCGACGCTGCGATGCGTCCACCATTCCTCCCGTTGTAGCGCGTGGCGTGTTGATCGATGTGGCCGGCTACAAAGGACTCGACGCGCTGCCCAGTCATTATCCCATTTCGATCGACGATTTGACCGGGACTCTGGCCAAACAAAAGATCCGGTTGCGTCCGGGCGATGTCGTGTTGGTCCGTACCGGGACGCTGCGCTATTGGGGAGACAACGGCGCCGATCACGACAAGATCGGGGTGCATGATTCGGCGGGACTAACTTTGGAATCCGCACGCTGGCTGGTGGAAGAGCAAGGCGCTATGATGCTTGGTACCGATACCAGTGGATTGGAATACAAACCTCATCCGGCCGAAGCGGATGCCTACGCGGACAAATACAAATCATTCATGCCCTGCCATAATTATTTGCTGATCGAACAGGGCGTTCACATCGCCGAATTCCATTATCTCGAAGACCTAGCGGCGGAAAAGGCCTACGATTTTTGTTACGTCTGCACGACCGCCAAGATCAAAGGGACGACAGCCGGATTCACTTTGCGCCCGATTGCGCTACGGTAAGTACGTCTTTTCGTGTTAGCTGAGAATCTTGGGCTCCTGACGCACGAGGAGGCTTTGACATTTTGTCGTTTGTATCCGCTTTTGCATTACGTGAATTCCCCTCCGTAGACTGCCGGGTTGCGGTTTACGGGAAACCGTTCTGTCAATTGCGTTTGTGTCTTAGAGTTCTCGGCGGTCCCTGTATCTCTGCATTTCGAATCAGTCTGAATGGTGTTACACCGTCTGACATTCAACGCGGAGACACAGGGACCGCAGAGAGCTGAGTCAACCATTGCTAGCCAGGTCGAGTGTTCCGTCTCGTTCAATGTGGTCTTTGATGATTTTGACTTCGTGGTCCGTGATCTTGTGGTCGTCAAGTAGCTGGAACTTTAGTTCGGCTAGATCAGGCATAAGAGACATATCTTTCACTGAGTACGTAGCTGGCGTCGGTTCCCCAACTGTTTTGCAAATGGAACACAACGCGAACAAACATACACCATCAAACTCCGGCACAAGCAATGAAGTATAAAGTTCAGCTGATTGAATTGGACGTGCGTTTCCCCGGCATCGGATGTGTATTGACGTTTTCCGACAGAGTCGTTCAAACACGGTGTCGGTTAGATCGATGGCGAGGGTTGTCTCGAGACAAAGCTGGAAGTTGAGCGTTCAGATGGGGCACGCTCAGCCGGTTTTCCACCGCCGCGCAACCCTCTTCGTCCTCGTATGGTACACAAGCGGACTTCAGTCAACTAACATATTGGGACAAACATGACTTCCTGGAGTGGCCAAATGTGGAAGCATGAAATGAAGGTTATTGAAGATGAAGCGATCGCGTCCCAACATACTCATGATCATGGCGGACCAACTTCCCGCCCGCTGCCTCAGTGCTTACGGACATCCGGTGATCAAAACGCCTAACTTGGATGCGCTGGCTGCACGTGGGGTTTTGTTCCAGTCGGCGTACGCGAATTGTCCGATTTGTGCCCCGTCGCGGGCCAGCATGTGTGCGGGTCGTTACGTGAGCGCCATTGGGGCATTCGATAATGGAGCGGACTTTCCGTCGAGCGTACCGACATTTATGCACCAACTTCGGCATGCTGATTATGAGGTGATTCTGTCGGGCAAAATGCATTTCCTGGGTCCCGACCAATTGCACGGCTTCGAGCGGCGTGTCACGCCGGAAATCTATCCGGCCAACTTCAGCTGGACGGCGGATTGGACCCGCGGAGCGCACCACAATCCAGGTACAGCGGTGGACCAATTACGTGACGCGGGCCTTTGTGACTGGAATCTGCAACTCGATTACGATGAAGAGACTGGATTTCGCGCGCTCGAAGCACTGCGGGATTGCGCGCGTCGCCAGGACGAAGGTCGGCCATTTTTTCTCTGCGCCAGCTTCACTCATCCGCACGATCCTTTTATTACCACGCGTCGGTGGTGGGACCTGTATCGCCACGACGAAATTCAAATGCCCACGGCTCCAGCCTTACCGATCGAAGAAATGCACGCCTACAACCAGTGGCTGCAAATTCACCACATGATCGACGTCTTCCCCCCTGCTGATCAGCACGTACGAAACTCCCTGCATGCCTTCTATGGGATGGTCAGCTATTTCGATCACAAAGTCGGCCAACTGGTCGACGAACTTGAACAGCTGGGATTGGCCCGCAACACGGTCGTTGTGGTGACTAGTGACCACGGTGAGATGCTGGGTGAGCACGGAATGTGGTTCAAGCGAACGTTTTTTGAGCCATCCGTTGGTGTCCCTTTGGTGATTGCCGGAACGGAACACATACGTTGTGGGCAGCGCGTCGCTGAAGCAGTCAGCCTCGTCGACCTGTTTCCGACGTTTGTCGAGTTGTCCGGGCGCGACGACTGGCGTGAAGTCGAATCTCAAGTGGACGGACAGAGCCTGTGCGCGCTTCTGAGAGGTGAAGAGCGAAAACGCGCGCAGGGTGCAGTTTCTGAATATTACAGCGAAGGGGTCTGCCAACCCATGCGTCTGGCGGTGATTGATCGCTTGAAGTACGTCTATGTGCATAAGGAGGAACCGTTGCTGTTCGATTTGGACCAAGACCCCAATGAGATGAACAACTGCCTGGCCGATCCATCCTATGTGGATCGGTTCGAGCCGTTGAAGCACTTGGTACATGATGACTGGGACCCCAAGGAAATGCGCCGCCGAGTCTTGGACAGCCAACGGCGTCGGCAGCTGATCCACGAGGCGATGGCACATGGACGGGACGAATCGTGGGACGTTGAGCCCCATATCGACGCCAGCCAGCAGTATGTCCGCCACAAGAATGCACAGGCCACGAATGTCGACATGCGCTATCCACGCACCGATTGACCTCTGGAGTAATCAATTTCATGGATTTGCAATCCGTCAAGACCGTTGGCATATTGGGTCTGGGAACGATGGGGCATGGGATTGCCCAAGTGTTCGCTATGGCCGGGTTCCAAGTCCGCTGCTACGACGCAGAGGCCGACGTACGCGACATTGTTTTGGATCGCATTCGCGACAACTTGTCACGGATGGTAGCTGCCGGCATCATCGCCAACGAGGTGATCGAAGAAACGCTCGGCAGGATCACTGTTTGCGCGGATGAGTCGGCCGCCGTGCAATCGACCGAATTTGTCACCGAGGCGGTCGCAGAGGAGTTGCAGGTGAAACAGGACCTGTTGGCACGAATAGAATCAGACGTGTCACCCGATACCATCTTGGCCAGCAATAGTTCCAGCTTTACGATCACTCAATCGTCCGTCAAGATGATTCGGCCGGAACGAGCCGTGATTACACATTGGTTCAACCCGCCTCACATTTTGCCGGTCGTGGAAGTGGTTCCGGGAGAGAAGACTTCTGAGGAAACGACCACTACGACTTCTCATCTGCTGCGGCGAATCGGCAAGAAAGTCATTCGGATCAACAAAGAAATTCCCGGCTTCCTTGTCAATCGAGTGCAAACGGCCATGTACCGGGAAATTTGGGATCTGCTCGATCGGGGTGTGGCTTCGGCCGAAGACATTGATGAAGCCATTTGCGGTAGCATGGGACTGCGTTTGGCGGCCGTTGGTCCGTTAAAGATCAACGATTTTGCTGGCATCGACATCGTCATGCAAACTTATAAGGTCCTGGTGTCAGACATGCGCGGCAACGACGAGGTACCGGCTACGATCGAACGGCTCGCAGCAGCAGGACACTACGGCACAAAAACGGGCCGTGGAATTTACGAATACACTGCTGAGGCGATTCGCGAGGATTATGCCAAGCGAGACCAACGTTATTTGGCATTGGTCAAGTTGCTTTGCGGGGAGCCCAGCAAGATGGCTGATGGCATGTCGGAGTGAAAAGCCGACGACTTGTCAATTCGACTACTTGGGCCCCATGGCCGAGACAGTTCTGCTGGGCAATGACGGGCCAGGGCTGTTTTCTCTGTCGCATGACCCACGCGGGTCATGTCTCTAAATTCAAAGACGTTACCGGTTTACCTTCCCGTGGGTGGCCATGGATCGAGGCAGGCACCGGTCGGACGGGGACCCCGTGGTCGCCAGGCAAACGAATCGTACGAACGGTAAGCCACATCCAGCCACGGCGTTTCCACACGCCGCGAGCCTTCGTGACGGGAAGTCAAGGCGGCTTCCAACACTCCGCTGGTCAGCAAGGTCCGCTCGACGGGATACGACGGCACGCCGCTTAGGAACATCTCCTCAACGTTCAGCGACAGGTAGGAGAAATGCGCATATGGCCCAAGTTCGTGTTCATAGCCATGCCCTTGCGAAAAGAACTCGGTCGCAAGAATGTTTCCACCGATGCGGGCGGCGTAGGCGAGATCACGGACATAATCGGTGAGCAGCAGAGCAGCGCCTCGAAATCCGTCTCGATATTCAACGAGCATGATGGCGGGCTGGTTGCAATGTTGTTCCATAGGTCCGGTCGGTTTGTTGACGACCGCGGCACAGGCCGCTTCGGCCAAATCTCGCGGCCAGCGCTGTTCTTTGGCAGCTTGCCACACTGCGTCTCCCTCTAGACAGGTCACGGCGGCCACGCCCGATTCACCACCGACGCGACGTTCGACCATGCATTGCAGAACCTCCAGGGTATGAAATCCGTAGATGTCCAGCCCGGAAAACCCAATCGCGACCGCTTCCTCAATTTTGGATTCCAGTTCGTGCTCTAGCCACGGATTTCGCCAGGAAACAGGCTGGGAGGAACCAGCCATTAACGGTGCTCCCAGTTCAACCGCGCGATCGACCATCCATTTGGCATCGTGCCAGTTGTACGAAAGATGTTTGTCATTAAACACCGGCACCGCGCGTCTACTGGCCGCCATCACACCGCAGATTTGCTCCATGAAGTACTTGCGGGGAAACAGCTGTTGCTCTTGCTCATTCCAGGCATAGTCTCCATGTTCCCCGATTAACAACACGCCATCGACCGCCAGTTGTTCGCCACCCAGCGTCAACGCCTTGACGATACTCGGATAAATGGGCACATCGTGCTCTGCCGCGGTCCGTCGTCCGATATCACGGCCATCGAAAACCTGATCGATGTACATCGACGCCAGTTCAACGCGTGGGGCGCAAAAACCTTCATCGGTGGGGAATCCTTTGAGGAATTTGTTGACGATCACGTCCGCGTGGGATCCGTAGAAATACTCAGTGATGATGGCTGAGATCTTTTTTCGATTCATGGTAAGTGGCCGGTGTGAAGCGATATTGATATGTGGGATCGGGGTTCGGTTTTCGGGGCCGCCGAGAACTGCACGAGTGAAGCAGAACGCAAAAATATACGTTCCACGCAACGAATGTCATGTGTTGGTCTTCGAGCCACGAAAATCACGCGGGAGCGTGACCGAGATATATAGCGCATACAAGATGACCATCCCCGCGGCCGGAACGCTTAGCCAGGCGAACGCTGTCCCAAAATTGTCAATCGCGCCAACATCTTTGAGCTTGCCGATAACCGGTCCAGTCAGTCCAGGCAGGGCGGCAAATACGTTCAACAAACCGGTGGCGGTCGATCGGGCAGCCGGATCAACGATTTCAAACGTTGTCGTCCACAGGTTTGCCATATACACGCCCAGTCCCCAGCCGAAGGCAATCATGGCGACCGATAGATGCGTCATGGAGTGGCTGGTGCCGATGATCAACGTGGCAGGTACAACGGCGAGGGCTCCAACGGCCGAAACTGCGGCGCGCCCACCCTGCCAGCGCTGTGCCCAGCGGTCCGCCCAGAAACCACCGAGCAACGTGCCAACGAACTGTGCCGGCTGAATCCAAATCGTGGAGAAAACCCCCGCGTCCCCTTCGCCCATGCCAAAACTGTCATGGAAGTATCTTGCCAACCAATATTCGCGCGCGTTGGCAATAATGCTGAACAGGATAAAAACCAGGGCCAACACGAGAAATGACGGGGTGGTGACGACACACCTCACGGTGGTCAACCAACCACTGCCGGAGACGCCCAGCCCTTCTCCTGACGCTCGCTCGGTACGTTCCGGTTCCCGCAACAGGAACATTAGCAGCACGGCAGCCAGCGCTCCGACCAGGCTAAACCCGGCCAGCGCCATCCTCCAACCGGCAAGCGTCAACGTATTCACGCCAAGGGACATGGTCCAAGTGGGGATTTCCGCAATGCTCCCCCCCCAGTAACCGGCCACGAAGACAGCCGACATATAAGATGTGAGGTAGATCGAAACGGCCCTTGAACGATTCCTGGGCGAAAAGCAGTCAGCCATGATGCCCGCAATCGCCGGGACGCTGGCCGCTTGAGCAAACCCCAAGCAAACGCGCAAAACTAATAATTGCGAGAATGTCGCTGCCCAGGCCATCGCGGCCAGGCAAACGAAACTGGCCATTAAACTGGCTATCAGTATGGTTCGACGCCGAAAGTGATCACTCAAATAGGCAACATAAAGCTGGCTCAAGGCGTATGGAATCACAAATGCCGGTTGCAGCCACCCCAACTGCTCATCGTTCAGCCCAAGCTCTAACTTTAACGGCGGCTGAATAAATCCCAGCACAGCCCGGTGAAGATAGAGCACAAAGTAGTCCAGGGCGACCAGGGAGAGAATGAACCAACGATCGGGCGATCCGAAGGGATATTTGGATGAGGTTGATGAGGTTGACGACGTGCTCATGGTTCGCTTGAGAATAACCGCCACAGACCCCGACGACTACGGGGGATCAGCACAATAAAAGGGCTCAACAATTGATTGAGGACTCTTCTTGAAGGTAATAACTTTGTCATCGTCAAGTTTCATCCTTTCATCGGTCCGCACGTAGGTGCTGCTAATCTCGCGAATCTGCAACGTTTCAATAACGTGCTCGATGATTGGGTGAACCTCAAAACGAATTTGGCAAGCGACGAGTCCTTTTTTATCCCACATCGAATCTGCGTCTTGACCTCCTTGATGTCCTGTACTACGACTAATTAACACATAGTACAGGAACCCCAAGAATGGCATTCCCGAAAAACAATCTCCAAAAGGTATAGGAGGAGTTGCGGAGCCTCCGGAAGGAGCGCTCGGACTTCCTGCGCATCTTCGACTATGATCAGCAGCTCATCGCTGAAAGCTACGGCGAGGTTTTCATTTGTTGCGGGCAGCCAACCTGCCGGTGCCACGAAGGAGGTGGGCACTATACAACACGGCTCCAGCAGTGGGTCGATGGAAAGCTGAAGACAAAGATCGTTCGAGTTGCCGACCGAGAGAGCGTGAAAAAGGCATCAGACTATGACGAATCCCACAAGTTTGCGTTGCGTGACATGAAAAATCTGCATGCCAAGGAGCGCAAGATCCTTAAGCGAATTGTTACGCTAAAGACGACTACCTACCAGTAAAGTCACAAACAAGAACGCCGTGATATTCGTGTGCAGAAAATCGGACAAACCGTCTTAAGAAATGTGGAATACGAAGTCACCGCGGGTGATAAGACCTTGATCTTTCCCGCTGAACTCAGTGATACCCAGGAGGAAGTGCGCAATCGGTTAGAGCTACCCGTTGCTGCTTATCGGAAGATCGGATTACGATAGCCGCGGTGGAAAAATCCAAAACTACCCCCCCGCCCGACTACAGTGAGGGTGCTGCATACCGGAGCTACTTCAGCACTGACGAACTAATTTTTTCGGTACCGGCGCGCGATGTACGGCTCAAGAACAAGGACGAGGTGCTGGCGATCCGGTTGATTGACTTCCCGGACCAGCAGCTCGCCACCTCGGCCGATCACCTCAACGAGCACCGGGTGTACGCAATCCGGGTCGGATTGATGGATCTCGTTGTGCTCACCGATACGAGTGTCGCCAACCGTGTCTACAAGACCGGCGACTGGCAGTTCGCCGCCTGAGACGGCGAGGAAAAGGTCAGGGACGACGGCGGAACAATCTGGCGGGTTACGGAGTCAGCGCTCATTTACGAGCACGGCGCCCGGCAGCTGCGCTGGCTGCCGGTGCACCGTGCGTTCTGGTTCGGCTGGTATTCGGCATATCCTCGGACGCGGTTGGTGAGGTGAAATCTTTTATGCTTTTCGCTGGTTCCGTCGTTATGTTATACTGCGCGGACACCGTACGGATGCAGGATGAGCGTTTACGGAGAATTGTTGTGAACAATCTGTGGATGCCGCTGCTGGTTGCGTTGCCAATCTGGACGGTCCTGCTGTCTGGCTCGCGCCCCGCTTTGGCCGAGACTCGCGTCAGTCCGGAGCAGGTCATCTTTGTCATCCCTCAATCGCATCAGAAAATGTTGGTCACGCAATCGATTCCTGGTCGTGGCGATCGCGCGGACAATTTGACACGTGACGTAGAATACAGCTTCGTGACACCCGGTATTGCAGAGATCGACGAGCGCGGACGATTGCGGTCGCTGGCAGATGAAGAGACAGAGTTGCTGGTGCGCCACGGCCATGAACAGCTGTCGGTCCTTGTGGCTGTGATCGGAATCCAGATACCACCTTTTGTGTCATTTCGGCACGGCGCGAGTCCCGTGCTTTCCGAAGCAGGTTGCAACACTGGGACTTGTCATGTCCAAGGGGAGGGACAGAACGGATTCAAACTAAGCGTATTCGGATTTGATCCTGAGGCCGAATGTCATGCCATTGCGCGTGATGGTTGGTCGCGCCGCGTGACTCCCGTTTCACCGGACCGTCGTTTGCTGATGATGAAGAGCACTGCCCGTGTATCCCACGGCGGTGGATTGCGAAAGGCACACGTTTGGATGAATCCGGGCCGCCCGACACCCAGCTGGTCAAGCTGCAGATGGAACCGCCGGAAGCCATGTTGAGCTGGAGTGATTTCCAGCAGTTACAATTCACGGCAATCGATAGCACAGGGAATCGGCCGCCGTCACAGATTTTTCGCTCGAGACCCCAAATTTCGACAGTGATCAACGTCAAGTAGATGATCTGGTCCACGCTGGCGGCACCCAGTGACCATCGGCTTGTACTGCGGGCAACTGCCATGCAAAACGGCGATTTGGCCGTCGTCAAAGAAGTGACCATTTTGGTTCAACTTGAGGAACCGTAGCCGACCGAATAGCGTTTTTACCTGTCGCTCGCGAGGAAATCGAGCTTGTCCCCATCGCCCAGGCGCTGGAGTATAATAGGTGAACCATGGACCGCACGGAGACGAAGCGATGGTGAATGACAACACCTCGATTTAGTCGTCGATATGCGGAATCACGAATTGGTAGGCAATCCGGAACATGGTAGCGAACACGTGTACGAATTGTACTGACGTCTGCAAACATCATCTCGATTAGTTTCTCGACAAGGCGGTGATCAAAGTGCAAACCGTAATTCTCATGGCATGGGCCGTCAGGCGCGCGCCGGTACACCAAGTCATCGGCAGTAGTTACTTTAAGCTGACGGCCATGTTACGTTTTTCTGTTCTATTTGCTCTCTACGTGCTGGCCGGTTGTGGTGGGTCACCACAACCGGCAGCCACACGGACTTCCGATCCCAAAGCGACTGAGACCTTTGATTCGGCCGTCGCGGGGCCGCAAGTGGCGCCGCTAGATAATGGATCGCTGGCGGGTGATTTTCCAGCTC
>Ga0310123_10003051_pt1 | contig 13112 bp, 5 predicted proteins | sample CB6_AW_1057_MG_FD_203505 | JGI IMG/M metagenome (GOLD analysis project Ga0310123, IMG submission 203505) | Marine microbial communities from Western Arctic Ocean, Canada - CB6_AW_1057 | ecosystem: Environmental > Aquatic > Marine > Oceanic | place: Canada: Western Arctic Ocean | collected... | reverse complement strand
CCTCCTCTTCTACGGCTGGAAAGACAAGTCTGGCAGCGCCACCGGCTACCTCTGGGACAAGCGGTAGCGGTTCGGTTCTTCATGTGCGGCATAGTCGGAACCCTCGAGTTCAACCCCAGCACCTCCGCGGAAGCTCTCGGGAATCGCATCTAGAAACAGCTCCAGCGCTTGGAAGGCGTGAATCATCGCTATCTCTGGACGCGGCTAGGTTGTACCACATGTGCGCCTGGACGTAGTCCAGCGGGACGCGCTCGCCATAGCGGCACATTAGCCCAAGGGAACGTTGCGCCCAGGCAATTCCTTTTAAGTGGGGTCGTCAAGCGGCGCGCGCCTCGTACTGACGGGCCTCTCACGCACTTCGCCTCGCCATGTGGTGAGAAAAGCGGACTAAGTTTTTTTTGACCATCAACCGCAGGGCTGACGGAGGACCGTCCACAACGACAAGAGGATGGCGAGAAAGTTATACGTTAACTGCTTCGATGAATGTTGGTTGACAAAAAGCGCTTCTGGGTGTATAAAAGAAGTTGGAAGGCAACTTCCAACAAGGCCCGCAAGGGCCGGAAACTTGAAGCAAAGGAGGTTGAAAATAGAGCCACCTGTCTTCTTGAGGCGGTCACTATTCCGAGAGTAAGAGCTTGCTTCCCATCGGGCCGAATGGTTTGAGCCGATGTGCTCTTCAGGGAGGCGAGCCACTGAGGCAATAATTGGACATAGGATTCGACGACCCGGTCACGGAGCGCAACGCTCCACAGCGTCAGGCACAAACTTTCGGATACGGTGGCCGCCCCACCTTCCTTTGGGGCTGATTGTCGATGGCCCTTTTAACTCAATAACTGGCTGAAAAGAGTTCTAGCCTTGGCCTAGCCTGCATTTCTCTCCACCTGACGGGGGAAGCACGCAATAGGCCCGCCATTACTTCGTTGCGCTTGCTCGCCGTGCTCAACGTACTGTCCGAGTACGCGTCTTTGATTGAATTGAGGGTCGTCAAGGAGCGCGCGCCTCGTACTGACGCGCCTCTCACGCACTTCGTTTCGCCACGTGGTGAGAAATGCAGGCTAGCGTGTACTTCCGTCGACGCCTCTGTCCGGCCGTCTGAAACTTTCAGCAATTGGCAACGGTTTGACTATGCAGGAACTCTCCGCCGGCCAGGCCACTGGCGGTTCGGCCGCGTCTCACTTGATGGTCGGATACTCGATGCCGAGCTGCTCCAGGTACGTTGAGTACTTCGAGGGATCGTAGCGCAGCTTCTCGAGTTGCTCCTTATAACGCTCCATTTTGTCGCGGTTGAAGTGGACCGGCGGCGACGACTCCTTGGGGATAAGCGACTGCCAGGTTACATCCTTCGTTTGTTCACGAAAGTACACTCTAGCTTCTTCCACGAGTGACGGGTCGGCAAAGAGCTCGATCGCCGTCATGGCTTGGGCTTTCGCTGCCGCCAGCGCTCCTTTGTGGGCGATAGGCGTGGCCATGGCGATGGCGGAAGACCAATGGTGGCCGACCAGGTTGGGGATGTTCGCCGGGTAGCGCAGGTTGACGGTAGGCAGGCTCCAGCTCACCTCCGCGATGTCGTCGGAACCCGATGCCGTCGATGTACTTTCCAGTTTGGATACTTCTGTCCGCAATCCGATCTGTTCGGAGCCCAGCGTTGCCTGAGCGGCCTTTGCCAGGCGCACGTCAGCTTCACTCCACTCGGGCATACCAACAGCGCTGATATTGGCGTGCAGCAGTTCGGCTAAGGGTTTGTTGTAGTGAGCCTCCCAGGCGGCGCCGATCACCCGCTCGGTCATGGTGGTGTCGGTCATCATGGCGGCCCCGCGGGCAATTTGGGTTCCTAGCTCGTGGAGTTCCTTGACGAGCTGATGATCTCGCTCCCGAAAGAAATACCAGACCGTCGCCTCGGGAGGAACAACGTTGGGCTGATCACCGCCGTGTGAAATGACGTAGTGCGAGCGCTGCTGGATAGGTAAATGTTCGCGCCGGTAGTTCCAGCCGACGTTCATCAGCTCGACGGCATCGAGAGCGCTGCGTCCTTTCCAAGGGGAGCCGGCACCATGCGCACTCACTCCGTGAAAGCTGTATTGCGTGGAGACGAGCGCAAGTCCTCGAACCCCCCAGGTCGTGCTGAAGTTATTCGAGACATGGCTGCTGAGCATGATGTCGAGGTCTTTGAACAGGCCGTCCCGCGTCATGTAGGTGCGGCTGCCGAGCAGTTCCTCGGCGATCCCCGGGTAGACCCGGATCGTTCCCTTCATCTGGTATTTTTCGAGCAGGGTCTTGACGACCAGGGCCGCGGTCACGTTGACCGCCTGGCCGGCGTTGTGGCCTTCGCCGTGGCCGGGTCCGCCTTCGATCAGCGGGGCATGATAGGCCACTCCTGGTTTTTGAGATGTTTCCGGCAGGCCGTCCACATCAGCCATCAGACCGATGACCGGTTTGCCCGAACCCCACTCGGCGATAAAGGCCGAGGGCATGCCGGCCGCTCCCTGCTGGATTTGAAAGCCGTTCTCCCGCAGGATGCCGGTGATGTATTTGGCGGATTCAAACTCCTGATAGCCCAGCTCGGAGAAGCTGAACAGCGAGTCGGTGATTTCCTGCACCAGCTTGGCGCGGGCGCCCACCCGTTCCTCGGTCTCTTGCTTGAGAACCTCGGTTGTCGGCCGCTGAGCGATAGCGCTCGCGGCAAGCAGCAGCAAAACTAGAAATCTGTTATATCGCATAGCGGGAATTGTTCTCCTCACCCTGGAATCACAGCGTAACACGTTCCGTGCGAGGGAGAGTCCAATCTAAACAACCCGCTCCCGCTCCATCAGCAGTGCCAGTTAAGCCTAGCCTGCATTTCTCACCACCTGACGGCCGAGGCACGCGATAGGCTCTCCATGCTTCGTTGCACTTGCTCGCCGTGTCCAATGTGCTGTCAAGTATGCGTCCTTGATTGAGCGGGGTCGTCAAGTAGCGTGCGCCTCGTACTGACCCGCCTCTCACGCACTTCGCCTTGCCACGTGATGAGAAATGCCGGCTAGTTGAAGAACCCGGCGGTCTTCGCATAGCTGATAATCCGATGCATGAAATCATAACCCGTGTCGGGCATCTCGATGCCGCTGCCCCGCAGCGCCCGCTCGGTATTGCTCGTCTCGAAGCTGAGATTATGGATCACATAGCCCAGGTGGGGCTTGACTATTTCGATGGCCCTGCGGATGTGCGGCGTCAGCGGCTCGGCTTCGAGCCGCTCGGGCGAAATCAGGCGCAACGGCGGCGCGCCCGGCTCCAGCGCTTCCTTGAGCCGGAGTATGAGTTCGAGGTTGGGCGGATTAGATGAGGTTAGATGGTAGGTGCGGCCAGCGGAGTCATGCCTGCGGAAAATCGCCCAGGCCGCACGCGCGACGAAGTCGATGGGGACAATCTGCATGACATCGGTGGGCCTGCCGGGAACAGCGGGAAGCAAGCCTGATGCGACCAGCCGAAAGAACGGGTAGACCACGTTGAAAGCGCCTGTCCTGCCGGTCTGGCTATCGCCGACGACGATACTGGGGCGGAAAATCATTGCGGGCAGACCGCCGGCAATGGCTTCACGCACCAGCGATTCAGCTACGAATTTGCTTTCCTCGTAGGCGTTGGCCCAGGCAGGATGGGGACACACCTCATCCTCGGGAGCCCGCCAGTCCTGCCGGCTGCCGGCGACAAAGGCGGTACTGAAGTAGCCGAATCGCGAGAGGCGGCCGCGGCGGTGGAGATCCCAGGCGAGTTTGAGCGCACGCCGGGTACCCTCGACATTGACGCGGAAGAGATCTTCCCGGCTGGCGGTCAGATCCGTGAGCGCCGCCAAGTGCAGAAACGAATCCACTTCGCGGCGCAGACCGTCGAGCTGCTCGGCTAGCAGGCCAAAATCCCCAACACCCAAGTTCCCGCCGATCACGCCAACCCGCCCTCCGATCTCGCCGGAGACTCCCTCATCGCGCAGAATCAGGCGCAGGCGCTCTTGCGGGTCCGTGCCGCGGGATCGCCGGACGACCGCGAGAATCCGGGCCTCGCTTTCCTGCAGAACCTCGCGTATCAGGACGCGGCCGAGCGCTCCGGTACCTCCAGTAAGAAGCAGGGTACCGCCACGAACCGCCGAGGACGGGCGATCCGCCACGGACTTGTCCGGGTGCTCCCCGGTGGTGACGCCGGCGTTGTGGTTTTTCATGTCCATGTTCTTTCCGCGCCCACGTCTTTTCCGGGACGCATCCCCTTCACGATCCAGACTGCCCGTCTGGCTTATGACGGCGTGGCTGCTGCCGCGGGGCTGGGGCTTTCGCTCGCTGGTTCCATCAACGCCTCATCTTCGTCATCGGTTGTAATCAGCCCAAGAATCCGCGCCGCGATCTGGATCGTGCTCAGTCCGGCGGCGAACTCCATGCTGGGCAGCGAGACGCCAAACCGCTCCTCGATAGACAACTGGAGTTCCATCGCCATCAGTGAGTCGAGGCCTATATCGGCAAGTGACCGGTTGACATCGAATTGACCGGCGGGCATTCGCAGAATTTTGGCCACCTGCTCGGCCAATAGTTGCGTCGCCGCGACAAGCCGTTCTTCGGGAGGCAACTCCAGCAACGCTTCTTTAGCCAGGCCGGCCTGGCCGCTGCCCTCACCTTCGTCTCCCGCCGCCGCTCTCACATTGTCGTAGTATGGCTGAGTCCGGGCCGGCAATATCTTCAGCACTGTGTACCAGATGTAATCGGCCGTGGAGACTTGCACGGCCCGGGCCGAAATCAGCTCGTCCAAGGCATCAAGAGCTTCACCCGAGCTGATCGATCTCAACTGGCTCCGCATGGACTTTTCCAATTCCTCGGTGCGGGCGATGATGCCGACGTCGTTGATGATTCCCCAGCCTACGGCAAGTCCCGGCAGATTCTGGCTGCGGCGATAATGCGCCAATGCTTCCAGATAGAGATTGCCCGCGCAGTAGTTACCCTGTCCGGGATTACCGACCAATGCCGAACTCGACGAATACATCACAAAGAAGTCGAGCGGGCACCCCAGGGTGAGGTGATGCAAATTCCAGGCGCCCAGCATCTTAGGGGCAACAACGCGCTGCCACTGCTCGGTGCTCATATTCGTGACAAAAACATCCTCCAGGACCATCGCGGAATGGATGACGCCTCGCAGGGGAGGAAGTTCGCTCTCGATTTTCTCCAGCACCTGGCGAAGCCCGCTTTCGTGACTCACATCGGCTTTCGCCACAACAACATTCGCTCCCGCAGCCTCCATCTCGGCCACACCGCTGCGCGCCTCCGGGGTCGAAGCTCCACTACGGCCGACAAGCACCACGTTTCGGGCGCCCTTCTTGACAAGCCATTTGGCGGTTGCCAGGCCGAAACCACTGAGCCCGCCCGTGATCAGATAGGTCGCCTTCTCGACGACTTTCATTCCCGATTCCTGGAGTGGTTGGATCGGTGTGGTCTCCGCGTCCATCGTGATGACAATCTTGCCAACATGTTTGGACTGCTGCATGTGCCGAAAAGCCTGGGACAACCTCGAAACGGGAAAGGAACGGTGTACCAAAGGGTTTAGGACGCCCTGATCAATGAGCTGTATGACTTGCCGAAACATCTCCGACGCCACGCGCGGACGACCAGACATGATCTGGTCCGCATCGATAGCGAAGTAGGAGATGTTGTTACGAAAAGGCCGCAGCCCGACCTTGCTGTTGGCGTACAGGTCCCGCTTGCCAATCTCGAGAAATCGCCCAAAAGGTTTTAGGAGCGTCAGGCTCTTGTACATCAGTTCGCCGGCGAGAGAGTTCAACACGATGTCGACACCCTGGCCCCCGGTGAGCTCGGTGACGCCATCCGCGAAGCTCAGGCTGCGCGAATCAAGCACGTGGTCGGCGCCGAGCAACTCGAGGAACTCCCGTTTCTCGGTGCTGCCGGCGGTCGCGAAGACCTCCGCGCCGCGCCACTTGGCGATCTGCAGCGCGGCCAGCCCGACGCCGCCGGCCGCGCCGTGGATGAGAACCGTCTCTCCCTCCTTCAATCGAGCCAGCTCGTCGAGCGCATAAAAGGAGGTGAGAAAGACCGAAGGGATGGTCGCCGCTTCGGTGAAGCTGAGACGCGCCGGCATGTTCGTCACCATCGCCTTCTCGGCAATGACGTGGGAGCCGAAGCACGAACGCGCGAAACCAAGAACAGCTTGCCCGGCCTGGAAGCCGGCACCCGGGCCCGCCTCCACCACCACGCCGCTGAACTCCAGTCCCAGAAGCGTCCCCCCGAAACCGCCTTCCACAGCCTCCTCGGGAAGGGCGCCGAGCGCCCACATCACATCCCGGAAGTTCAATCCAGCAGCCTCTACCTTGACCAGGATTTGATCCTGTCCGGGCCGCGGACTCGGTGCCTGCTGAAGGAAGAAATTGTCGAGCGATCCCTGCGCCGAGAGCTCGCAACGGAACGGTACGTCTTGTTCCGGGGAACTCTGTTCGGGCTGGGGCGCCGCCGTCACCTCGGGCAGAGCGACCCGCCGAATCCGATGCACATAGCGCGCGTCCTTGGAAAGCAGCACCGCGGTCTCATCACCGGCTCGGCGCAGCTCGGCGAGCAACATTGGGTCGATGTCCGCAGCCTCCTCCCGCGGGTTGAGGTCGACCAGATGGCAGGCAATATCCGGATACTCATTCGCCAGAACGCGGCCCAATCCCCACAGCGGGGCCTGCGGCGGATCCAGCTCTCCCTGACCGTCCGGGTGCGGGACCGCGCCACGAGTCACCAGCCAAATTCGAGCGGGACGGGCCATCCCGGTTTTCCGCATCGCTTGCAGGAAGGAGACCACGCTGAGGCAGCGGATCTCTTGCAAAGCCGTCAGAGCCACATCTGTTTTCACTGGACCTGGTTGCAAGCCCCGCAAATGCACGATGTCCTGCCAGGGCCCTTCTTGATTCAATGCCAGGCACAGCTCCTCGAACCCTTCAGAGCGTCCCGAGGGTATGGAAAAGGTATCGTCATCCAGGCGGGCGAAACTCGGGCCCGACTCCACCACGACGACGCGATGGCCATCTCGCCGCAATTCGTCCGCGATCACCTGGCCGCGGCCGTCGTCGTCGCCGCCGAAGACCAGCCACGATCGCCGGCCCTCTGCCGCCAGGCTATCTTCGCCAACAGCCGCGTTCGCTTCGGCCGGCTTGCGAGCCAGGTACAACGACTGCTCGGTTGGCAGATCCGGTTCGCTGTCGTTGAGCACCTCCACCTGGTCGAAGCCGGACTCGGCCAGCAGCTCTGGCCATTCGTCCTCGTTCAACAAGGGCGAGAGCGAACGCAGTTCCGAGTCCTGGAAGTTCCACCAGTCCTTGAGAAGCGCGAAAGCAATATCGAGATCCGGCTGCTGCCGGACTTCCATCAGAAACAACAGGCCGTTAGAGCTGAGCAGGCTATTGATATGTCCCAACGTGACGCGCAAATCCTTGGTGGTGTGGAGTACATTTGAGGCGATCACAACGTCATAGCCGTGGAGATCGAACCCCTGCTCCTCCGGCGGACGCGCGATGTCAAGGCGGGCGTAACGCATGAACCGGTATTTGTCATACTTCCCCTCGGCTTGGGACAAGAAGACCTCAGAGACGTCGGTGAACACGTACTCCGTGTTGTCCTCGGGAAGATACGGAAGAATGCAGGTGGTCAAACCGCCGGTGCCGGCGCCGACATCGAGGATGCGAAGCTTCCTATTCGACGGCCATCTCTGAACAACCTCCTTGAATGCCTCGACGGCTACTGAATTATGGAATGCGGACACCGGGCTGGACTCGTAGAAATGTTCCAAGGTAGGAATCGTAAAAATTGTGAGCGGGTCGACTTTCCCCGTAAGAATCTCGGGGAGCTGGTCCCCGCACCGGCCCAGCATCATCAGTTCAGCCAGGCGCTCCGGGTGATCCCCCACGAGTTCCCGCCAAATCTGATTGGGAGCAAGCTGCGACTTGAGATCAGCAATCCCTTGACCGTTCGCCGAGCTGGTCTTGAGCCCTTGTTCCTCGAGAAAGCGCGTGTAGCGCCGCACCAGGCGCTCGTAGAGCGGCAAAACCTCTTGCGGGGGTTGTCCGGCGCCGAGTCCTAACCGCCGCACCGCAGCGGCAATGTAAGCGACGGTGAGCTGCCTCCTTCTCCGCCGATAGTCCCGATTCTTTTCGCCGCGGCCGTGCGCGATTTTCAGCGCGGGAATCCTGGTTGTCACCCGGCTGCCGAGCTCCCGCGGATTTGGCAGAAGAGACTTCGCGCTGGCAGCCGGCGACACGCCGCCCGGGTCGAGATATGCCTTCACCTCATACAATGTCCCCGCAGGCTGGCGCTCCCGGCCTAGTTGCTGGGAGCGGAAGCCTTCAATTCCCGCCAGCAACCGGCCATCGCCGTCAAACAAGTCAAGGTCATAGACCATCGACTTCCCGCTCTTCATCCGCAGGCGGGCATGGCAGTAGCGAACGCCGGCCGGATCGCCGTGGAATCGCAGCCGGCCGATCCGCACCGGCAAGTAGGCGGCCAGCTTGCCGCCGACGCTCTCAGCGGCAACCGGCCCCAGCATTACATGGAAACAGGCATCGAGAAGCGCTGGGTGGATGTGGTATCGGCTCGCTTCCTGCTGGAGCAAATCCGGCGCCGCGATGATACCGAAGGCTTCCTTGTCACCGGTCCACAGGCTTTCGATGCCCCGGAACCTCGGTCCGAATTCGAGGCCTGCCTCCCGCGCCATCTCGTAGACGTCCTCTTTGGGGACAGCCCGCGTGATTCGCTCCCGCAGGGCGCTCATGGATTGTGATTTGGGCTCTTCACTCGCCGGGACCGCTCCGAGTCTGCCCGTCACGTTGGTTGACCAAGCGCTTTCGTCACTTCCCGGCCGGCTGGTAATCCGAAACGTTCCATCTTCCCGCGTCAGAGAAAACTGCAGCAGGGGCGGGTGATCTTCGGGAACTACGAGCGCCCTGAGAATCGCCAGATCCTCTATCTCGACAACGCCGCCTTCCACGGTTCGTTTCGCCGCGGCGAGCGCCATTTCCACATAAGCCGCGGCGGGAAAGACGACTGCGCCGCGCACCTGGTGATCGTTCAGAAAACTTGCGTGAGGCGTGTCGAGCTGATGAGTCCAGCGTGCGTCGGCCGCATCGGAGCGGTAGCCCAGCAGCGGGTGGTCCATCGACTTGCTCCGCTGCTCGAACCAGTGGCGCTCGCGATCCCAGGGATAGGACGGCAGCGGGACGAATCTGCCTGGCGCCGGAAAGAAAGTCTTGAGATCCACATTGCCGCCCAGCGCGTAACAGCGGCCGACCGCCGTCCACAGCGCAGCTTGCTCAGGCTCCTCGCGCCGCAGCGTGCTCACGGCCACGGAATTACTGTTCTTGGCCTTAGCGCATTCGACAACGTATGTGGTCAGGACGGGGTGCGGTCCGACTTCCAGAAATATCTTGTAGCCCTCATCCATCAAGCGGCTGATGGCGTCATGGAAACGAACCGGCCGGCGAACGTTGTTCCACCAGTAGGCGGCGTCGAGCTCGTCGGCTTGCACGTGGTCCCCGTTCACGGTGGATACGAAGGGGATCACAGGCTCGCGGGATTGCAAACCTCGCAGAGCGCTCAGCAGCGGCCCGCGGACGGCATCCATCGCGGGACTGTGGAAGGGGTAATCTAGTTGCAGCATGCGAAAGAAAATGTTCTTGGCCTGCAACTCCTCTCCAAGTGCTTCGAGCGAGGCCGGGTCGCCTGATATCGTTACCGAGTTCGGACTGTTGATCCCGGCCAAGCTGATGTCGGCGTATTGGCGGATGGCGGATTCGACGTCCGCCGCCGGCAGTCCCACGGCTGCCATCTTGCCGTGCCCGGCGGTCGGCCCTTGCGCGCGGCTGCGCTCATAGATGACGCGAACCGCTTCCTCCAATGACAAGGCGCCGGAAGCATAGGCGGCCGCCACCTCGCCGACACTATGGCCGATCGCGGCGCCAGGATGAACGCCTCGCTCTCTCAGGCAGTCGAGCAGGCCGGCTTGAAGGGCAAGAAGTGCTGGTTGCGCGTATTCGGTTTGCTCCATACGGGAGTCCCGCTGGGACGCCGTAAGCTCGTCGACGATTGACCAGCCGGCCAGCGGTTTGAAAATCTCGTCGATCCGCCCTAAAGAAGCGCGGAACGTGTTGTCGTGCTCGAGCAGCTCCCGGCCCATCCCCCACCATTGCGGTCCGTTGCCCGAGAAGACGAACACGACCGGGGCGTTTTGATCAAGCGCGTCGGCTCTGACCAATTGCTCCCCGATGTCATCGGCGACGAAGGCCTCGAGATTACGGGCCATTTCGTCATGCGTTTCACCGAAGACAAATGCTCGATGATCCATCGCCGTCCGGCGAAGCGCTGACGAGTAACAGAGGTCATACAGCGGCGGCGCGTCCGGGGCACGAAGCAGGTTTGCATACTTCTCGGCCAGACGGGTCAGGCTCTTTTCGCTGGAGGCTGAAATGACAAGGGGCAGGGTCTGACGGCTGCCGGGAGGGGTCTCCCCTGCCTCTTCCCGCTGGCTGGGATCGAATTCCTGCAGCACCGCGTGGGCGTTCGCTCCACCGAAACCGAACGAGTTTGCTCCCATCACCCGCGGCTTCGAACTGGCAGGCAGCGGTGTCAACTGGTCGACGACACGCAAATTGAAGTAGTCAAAAGAAATGTCGGGATTAGGTTTATTGAAGTGGAGATTGCCAGGGATTTCGCGATGCTTCAAGGCCAGCGCGACCTTGATGAGTCCGGCAACACCCGAGGCTGCCTCCAGGTGGCCGATGTTCGATTTGATCGAACCGATGAGGCAGGGCTGTTCGGGGTGTCGGTGTTGAGCGAGAAATTTTCCGATCGCGGTGCATTCCACGGGATCTCCGGCGGGCGTGCCGGTGCCATGGGCTTCGATGTAAGTGATGTCGCCAGGATCGACCCCGGCCTGCTCGTAGACTTCGCGCAGCAGAGTTTCCTGCGCCTCCGCGCTTGGCAGGAAAATGCCTTGCGTGCGGCCGTCGGAATTCGCGGCGGTGGCCAGGATGGTGGCGTAAATCGGATTACCGTCGGCAAGCGCGCGAGACAGGGGTTTGAGGACCAGGACGCCTCCACCCTCGGACCGGACATAGCCATCAGCGGCGGCGTCAAACGAGAAGCAGCGGTTGTTGGGCGAGAGCATACCCGCTTTGCAGAAACCGACCGTGGGCTCGGCCTGCAGCAGGATGCCGACGCCGCCAGCCAGGCACACGGAAGATTCGCCGCTCCACAGACTCCTGCAGGCTTGGTGGAGGGCCACCATCGACGAGGAGCAAGCCGTGTCGACCGCCATGCTCGGGCCGCGCCAGTCGAAGAAATAGGAAAGCCGGTTGGCGGCTATGCTGCCCGCACTCCCAACGCCTGAGTAGGCGTTGAGCGTCTTGGAACGATCGTACTGCAAATGGCCGTAATCACTGCCGGACAATCCAATGAACACGCCGGTGTCAGTACCCTTGAGTTCATCCACGGGCTGCCCTGCGTCTTCGAGAGCCTCCCACGCCATTTCCAGCAGGATGCGTTGTTGCGGATCAATGCGGCTCGCTTCCCGTGGCGCGACTCCAAAGAACTGGGCATCAAAAAGGTCGATGCCCTCGATATATCCACCTTCCTGTACGTAAAACTTTCCAGGGCGCTTGGAATCGGCGTGATAGAAGGCATCCACGTCCCAGCGATCCTTAGGCATGGGTTGGATGGCGTCAACACCCTGACAGAGCAGACTCCACAGTTGGTCAGGCGTATTTGCGCCGCCCGGTAAGCGGCAACCAATTCCTATGATTGCGATCCGTTCCTGTGAGCCCTTCGCCATATTGATTCCCCGCGCCCGAAGTCTCCGAATTGGATTTCGGGTCGATTATGGTACACGTTCGCCGTTTCAGGTAGCAAGCAAGCTTTTCTAGCCACCACCTGGTCTGTTTCTGTAGCTGTTCGGTGCGTTCTCAAGTTAGCACGCATTTCTCGCCGCCTCACGGCCGAAGCACGCGATCCGCGCCATTACTTGGCGCGGAAGCTGACATCGATGTGCTGTTGATTCGTGAAACCGGCTTTGATAGGGCTGTGGATGTATGGATCGAAGGGCTTCCGGAGGGGGGCCAATCACCATCACCGAAGGGCCGCTTTCGCGCGGATCAGTTCTTGGGGGTGTCCGCCGACGGTGATAATATCATCATTCCGTACTCAATTTTCGCCCGAAAGTTCCCGAGGACTTGAAGCTCGGCGAGTATCCGATTCGAGTTCTCGGGGCAGAGCGAGGGCGAGGAACAGATCGTCGAGGCCTTCACGACACTCTGGATCGGCGCTCCCCCGAAACGCAACGACATCCGGCGGCCGCTGCCGCGGGTCTCGATGAGCGTGATCGAAGAATTTGAGAGCCGTCTTGTGGCGGAAGAATCCAGTGTTCGGCTCGCCCGCGGAAGCTCGGCAGCGCCAACGCTCGAGGCGAGCGTCATTCCTGAAGAGGCCGCTCTGCCTCTGGCAAATGCGCCGGAGGGGTTCCGCTACAAATTTTCCGTCGTGACGCGGATCGCATTCCCGTCCAACTCAAAGCCGGCGCTCCCCATCGTTGACAGCAAAGTGAGCGTGGAAGTGCTGGCCGACAACCACACCCATCACGTTGACATTGACGGATGCGCCGCCAAGCGTTTCCCGTTAGCGGCCTCTATTGTTTTCGAATCCGTACGGGGTGGAGAAGAAGGGAAACAGGAGCAGAGCCCCAAGTGTTAGCCTGCATTTCTTACAGTGGCGAGACGAAGTTGGTGAGAGGCACGTCAGTACGAGTTGCGCGCCGCTTGACGAGTGCAGGCGCACTTGGCATTACGTTGAGCGCGGCGAGCAAGCACAACGAAGTAATGGCGGGCCTATTGCGTGCTTCGACCGTCAGGTGGTGAGAAATGCGGGCTAGCCTGAGGTCAAGCCCGCCAAGCCCAACGATCTTTTCAAGTCCAGGTTGGGGGTTGGCCGAAACACATCTTTCCTGGTCAACCCCCGCAAGGCACACTTTGGGCGCGGCTGTTTTCCAAATGCCACTTGCCGGAGCTGAGGCGGGCTACTGGGTGGTGGACCCCGCTTTGCTGCGCCGCCTCAACATGATGAGTGCGATTAGCA
>Ga0310123_10003050_pt1 | contig 13112 bp, 11 predicted proteins | sample CB6_AW_1057_MG_FD_203505 | JGI IMG/M metagenome (GOLD analysis project Ga0310123, IMG submission 203505) | Marine microbial communities from Western Arctic Ocean, Canada - CB6_AW_1057 | ecosystem: Environmental > Aquatic > Marine > Oceanic | place: Canada: Western Arctic Ocean | collected... | reverse complement strand
CGCAGCGTGAAGGCGATCTGCTGCTCGCTGTAGCGCTTCCGCTTCATGACTCGATCCTCCGTTTCTAGAATGCAAGTTACCCGAAAAACTCACATTCCGCGTGGATCAGGAAACGGGGAGAACGTCAGTGCATCTCAAGGGGCTGACCGGGCTGCAGGTTCTCTTCCTAATGAACACCAAGGTCACCGACGCGGGCGTCGCCGACCTGCAGAAGGCGTTACCCGACTGCCAGATCTTCAAGTAGCCGTCATCTCGCCGCCCCACCGCCCGACGCCGGGGGACGTGGTTCGGATCTGGCGGTTACCGCCCCTGAGCGGCCTGGATGATGGCCAGGATCGCCGTGCAGGTGTTTCAAACACAATGGGAAAGCATTATCCCCTTTGATGACCTGCGAAGATCAGGCGTCTTCGTTTTCCTTCCTATAGACAACGAGGAACCGGCCTTCGTTGAGTCCTAGTCGTAACGAAACCATCGAGTGAACACACCAACCGTTCTCATGCTCTTCGTCGATTGCTTGCGTGAGCACGACGCCATCAATTTGCGATTGATAAATCTCTGTTTTCTGCTGCATTCTTTCCTCGCGCGTACGAACGTGTGCACGGGCGGGGCAGCAGGTCGCTCCGCGAGCGTCAGTTATCCCACCGCACCGCCACGCACCCATTGTACCGCGGTCAGATTCTCAGAGAAGAACCTGCAAACGGCGTCTGCACGGGTACGGGATAACCAAGGCCCCCGTAGAAACACGGGCGGGGGGTCGGTTCGGTTCCTGGGCACACGGCCCCACGGGTTGAACGCCGGGGCGGCGACGTGCTTCGAGGAGGACGTGGCGACGACCGTCTGCTGGGTGAGACCGGGCGCGACACGCTCGATGGGGGTCCCGGTGACGATACGCTCAACGGCGGTCGAGGCGACGATGAACTCCGTGGTGGGTTCGGACACGACCGGCTGCTGGGAGGATCTGGGCGCGACTCGCTCGATGGAGGCCACGGAGATGACCAGCTCAGAGGGCAGGGCGGAGGCGACCTGTTGCTTGGTCAAGGCGGCGGGGACCTGCTCGACGGTGCCGCTGGTGACGATACGCTCTTGGGTGGACCCGGCGACGACTCGCTCCGCGGCGGATCCGGACAGGACATCGTGTTGGGGCAGCAGGGAGACGACGTCGTCAGGGGCCAGGGTGGCCCTCGCGATACCCTGGCCGGAGGCTCCGGCAACGACTCGCTCTTTGGATCTCAGAGCGAGATCGATGAAGCCTTCACGTTTGTCCCCGACTGGTTCGCAGACGGGTAGACGGAGGTCCAAGAGTCCGCCGGCGCAGAGGTCGACCCGACGACCCCGCCCGTTCAGCTTGCCCTGGTCTCGTCCGGAGTGTATTCTATTATCGATAAATTGCCTAACAGGCAATAATTGGTAATATGAGTACTCAATGTCCACCGTGCTCGGTAAGCTTGAAACACAGCTATTCGCCTACATTCAGCTGCGAGGGCAGCCGACGATCGAGTCCGAAGAGGTGGTCAGGGGCTTGGGCATCACTTCGATCCAGACGCGAGAGTTGCTGAGTCGTCTGGCTCGTCGAAGCATGATTGTCCGAGTGAGGCGTGGCTTGTACCTCGTGCCGCCTCGGCTCCCCCCCGGAGGGCGTTGGAGTCCGAGCGAGTTCCTGGCAATCGCCACACTCATGATGGACCGCGACGCTCGCTACCAGGTCTGTGGCCCGTCGGCGTTTCATCGCTACGGTTGGGACGAGCAGGTTCCCAACCTGATTCACGTCTACAACAACCGGTTGTCCGGTGAACGGCAAATCGGCAGCACGACTCTCTCTCTGATCAAAGTCAGCGACGACCGGTTGGGGGGAAGCGAGTCGTTCACCACGCCCGATGGTGCCAGGGCGATCTTCTCATCTCGAGTGCGATGCCTCGTTGACGCCGTTCGCGACTGGTCGCGTTTGGGGGGCCTGCCAAGGGCCTTTGAGTGGATTCGCGGAGAGTTGGCACAGAACAGAATCGAGGCCAAGGCCCTCGTTCGTGACGCGCTGCGGTACGGCAATATCGGGACGCTCCGCCGCCTCGGAAAACTCCTTGAGCTGCAAGGCGTTGACCGCATGTTACTCGAGAGCATCCAACGCAAGCTCCCCGAAACAACAGCCTTGATCCCCTGGTGCCCGACTCGACCGAAGCGCGGCAAGATCGATCGCCGCTGGGGGGTAGTCTTCAATGAGTGACCTCCCCGTTCTCACGCATCATCACGACACCGAGTGGTTCAGAAGCGCGATCGAGTTCACCAGTGCCGAAACGCGATTCAGCGCGAGGTTGATCGAGAAGGACTACTACTGTTCGCTGGCGCTCATCGACTTGCGCTGCGTGGGCGATTCGACGTTGGCGTTCAAGGGAGGCACTTGCCTTAGCAAGGTCCATGCCGACTACTTTCGCCTGAGTGAAGATCTCGATTTCGGCATCTCGATGCCGACGACATCCTCTCGCAAGGACCGCAGCCGACGTATCGCTCCCTTCAAGGCGCACTTGGGCGAGATTGCCTCAAGGCACCCCAACCTGCATGTTGCCCAAGAGCTGAGCGGATTCAACAACTCGACCCAGTACGCTGGCCGCATCGCGTATTCCTCGGTGACCACGGGCCAGGACGAATTCATTAAGATTGAAATCAGCGTTCGCGAGCCGATCGTCGAGGCTACCGAGTTGCTCGACACACGCACGATCCTGCTCGATCCCTTTCGCGGCTCATCTGCCGTTGGGGTCTTCCCCTGCGATGTGTTGTCACTCCGGGAAGCCTACGCAGAAAAACTCCGCGCGGCACTGACACGCCCGGGTCCGGTCATCCGCGACTTCTTCGATCTGGATCACGCCATCTGCTCGGGCAGGATTGACGTCACCGACAGATCGCTAGCTGATCTCCTGCGTATCAAACTCGCGGTCCCCGGAAACGAACCGATCGACTTGTCTTCTCAAAAAGTTGAGCGTCTCCGCGAGCAAATCGGCACACAACTGCGGCCGGTTTTGCGCGAGTCGGACTTTCTGCGTTTTGATTTGGATCGGGCAGTCGAACAAGTCACTGAGGCAGCACGAAGGGCGACAGGTTGAAAGCGAGTCCCCCGGCGGTCTCCTCTCAACTCTCCACCTTCTTGTCTGCCCCGCTGCCCTGACCACGATGTCTCGCAGCCGCCGGGGCGAATTCAGGCCGATGGCATTGCTGATGTTCGACGGGTAGCATGGCGCGTCGGTCGGCAACTCTGCTCGTTGTGCGGTGCATCGTTCACTGTGCATGACCACGCGCAGGAAGCTGATGCCCGAACAGAGGGAACTCGACCCGCACCGTCAAGATCGTTGAGTGGACCGCAGAAGACGAGTGCTTCGCCGGCAGTTGACCGGGCCTGCTGCTCTGGCAGGCTGCCTGTTGGATAGCCGAACCGCATGGCGAAGGCTCCACCACGATTCTTGGCTCTGCTCCGTGGCATCAATGTTGGCGGAAAGAACGTCATTGCGAAGGACGACTTGCGACAGCTCTTTGAAGACCTTGGCTGTCGCAACGTCCGCACGTACATTCAAAGTGGCAACATCCTATTCCGATCCGACACGACCAGTGTCAAGCAGATCACGACGGTAATTGAAGAGGGTCTCTCAGACCGGTTCTCCTATAGGGCACAGGCCGTGGTCTTGTCGCATAGGAAGTACAAATCTGCCCTCCGATCGGCACCGGGCGATTGGGGCAAGAACGACGAGCAAAAGCACAACGCCCTGTTCACGCTCAGCGGCATCACGCCGCGGAGAGCCCTGGCGCAACTCCCTACCCCCAAGACAGACATTGAGACCGTGACCAGCGGGCCGGGCGTGATCTTCTGGTCGGCATCGAAGAAGCAACTGACCCAGACAACAATGATCAAGCTGCCCGCGTCTCCGGTTTATCAGCGGATGACCGTCAGGAATCACAACACGGTCTTCAAGCTGCTGGAGCTGTTTGAAGACGTGTAGAGCGTCGACACGAGACGGGAACCACGGTCTCGGAGATCGTGCGGAAGATGGGGATCACCGAGCAGAGTTTCTACCGCTGGAAGCAGAAGTGTGGCGGGATGAGCGGGATGGGCGTGATCTTCTGGTCAGCATCCCCCCCCGTCGCGACCATCAGACGCGGGTCACTTCCTGCGACATCTGTTGGAACATCATTCCCGGTACGACTCGATGGTTGCCGGTGAGCTGCCAGCGCTCGACCGACGGGCCGACGTTGAAGAGGATCAGCGCACACAGTGTCGCCGTCAACGGCACCAGGACCTCCACCGGCCATCCCGCCTCAAGCAACCACGGCGGCAGGAAATAGGCGACCAGCACGGCACCCAGCGGAGCGACGATCACCAGGTCGTAGCCCGGAATGACCCAGCGGAATCGCACCAGCCGTCCGAACAGATTCAGAGGCGGCAGGTAGCCCCAGCAGTAGCCGAACGCTCGCAACACCGAAGCCCCGATGACGGCTGAGACAAGCATATGGAACATGACAGTCATCTTCGGGTCGCAGTGAGGCGCGATGGGCCACGAGCCCAGCGAAGTCATGAGGTCTCGCTGGAACATCGCATCATGCGTGATTCCGATGATGGCCCACACCGAGCAGCCGATCAGCAGGCTGAGCAATATGCCGTGGCGATAGCTGATCCTCAGCGGCGACTTCTTCAGGCTCACCCGGTCGAATGGCCAACCGAGCAGCTTCTGCCGCGATTGCTCCTGCAGATCGTCGAACGACTTGAACACCAGTCCCCGCTCGGCGAACCAATCGAGATTCCATTCCTGAAAGCGACCCAGCGCCTTTCTCAGACCGACCCAGGCCAGAAGATAGACGGCCACCGCGATCGGCAGCGACAGCCAGACGAAACTCATCGTGCGAATGACCAATGCCAGGCCAAACGCGATCGCGTAGCCAAAGTGCTGTGAACCGCCCATCGTGAACGTCGGTGTCAGCGGGATGAGGTAGGCGAGCACAAAGGTGAAGATGAGGGCCCCGACGGCGAATTGATGTGCTTCGACCCAATTGGTGTGGATCGTGACCAGCAGGGCGAGCACGCCGACAACGACGAGATCCTGCCAGACCAGATGCACCGGTCCCAGGGGCAGCGGTTGCGGGTGCAGCCAGGGCGTCGCCAGCAGCCATTCGCGGTAGGCCAGACGCCAGAACGGATTAAACACGATGGCGCGAAAGACACCGTATGCCAACGCGGCGTTTGTGATCAGCACGATGCACAACCCGTGGAATTGGTCGGGATTCGATCTGAGTCCGAACAACCCGGATCCGTAATGCACGGCGTTGATCAGGCCGTACACGATGGCCAACAGAACGATCACCCACATCGGCGGCAGGACGACTCGCAGCCAGGTCCACACCGCAGCCAGCCAACCGGTCACTGTCGGTCCTCCGCAAAGTACTGCTCGATGTTCTCCAGTGTCTGCGAGAAGACGAGTTGCTCGAGCATGTCTCCGAGCGAACCGGTGGTTTCGGTCTGCTGTCGCATTTGTTCGAGCGTTCCATCGAAGGCGACGGTGCCCTCGCGGAGCACGATCAGGCGGTCGGCCAGTTCCTCGACAAGTTCCGGCACTGGTGTCGACATCACGATCGTTCCGCCATCGTCGGTCAGCCGTTTGAGAACCCGTTTCAGGGCGAGGATGCCCGAGGGATCGAGCCCACCGGAGAACGGCTCATCGAGCAGCAGGATCGGCACCTCGGTGACCAGTGCCGAGCAGAGGGCGACTTTCTTCTGCTGGCCGGCCGAGTGGGTGCGGATCGGCGAATCGGCCAGCCGGTCGAGTTCGAACAGCTGCAGCAACTTCTCGACGTGTTCGATCAGCCGGTTCTCGTCGATCTCGTACAGTCGGCCGACCGAGAGCAGGAATTCGCGGCCGGTCCGGTTTCGCGGCAGCCAGGGGTGGTCGGGAAGGAAGAGGACCTTGCGGCGGATGTCGCGTTCGGCGTCGATTGAGGACCGTCGTCGCTGTCCGTTGATTTCGACGTATCCCTTCTGAGGCTTCAGCACGCCGGCCAACGCTGAGAGCAATGTCGTCTTGCCCATCCCGTTGGGCCCGAGGATCCCGACCAGTTCACCGGGCCCGATCGAGAGATCGACGTTTCGCAACACGGGCTTGACGCCATAGTGCTGAGTGATGCTGGAAACGCGAATCACCTGAAATCTCCACGCGAGCCTCACAGCCCGTCTGCTTCACGACACCGGGAACGACCGTCCCGCAGCCGACATCGATCCCTTACAGGCTGACCGGTGCGTGTTGTCCGATCTGCCTGCCCCGGGAGATCGTCATGAGTTGATACCTGAGACCAGGACCCAGCCGATATGATGCTACTCTCTGTCTTCGTCTCGGCAAGCAAGCGAACACGTTTGCTTCTCAGTTATCCAGACAGCGAGATGATGCTGCCAGAGAGTCGTTGCCCGGCGCAATCGGTGGAGAACGCGAAATGTGGAACAACGGGTCCGGCCGAGCGGGATTGAGAGCGATAGGGGTAGTCGGTTCGGGTCGATCGATCCGCTTTGCCTGTGCCGCGATCATCCTGCTGGCGCTCTGCACAACCGCCACGGCTGCGAATCTCAAGAAGGATGCCGTCGCGGTCTGGGATTTCACGGCCGGGTCGGGTGACGTCGTACACGACCTGAGTGGCAACGGGCATCATGGCAGGATCGTGGGCGCCACCTGGGTTCAAGGAGCGACCGTCAGCGGCCTGGAATTCGATCGGGAGCAGCGCAACTACGTGTTGGTTCCGGATTCTGAGGGACTGCACGTTCAGCCGCCGTACACGCTGGGGGTCTGGTTCCGGACAACCAGCTCGAAGAACAACGCCACGTACCTGCTGAAAAACGGCGGGACCTTCACCGGTTGCGGGATCTACTACTACGGCGACTCGAGAGCCATGTACATGGACGCCCGGGGCGTCGACCAGAAGCTCTACCACATCGGCAGCAGCTCGAAGATCCTGCCCGACGGTCGCTGGCATCATGCCGTGGCCACCTGCGGCAACGGCAAGCAGCGGTTGTATGTGGACGGAGTGGTGTTTGCCGAGCGGGATATCCCCGCGGACCTGTCTCTGAGCTACAGCGGGACGACGGGGATTCACCTGGGCCGTTGGCTGGGCAACGGGCATTTCGACGGCACGATGGGCAAGGCCTACATCCTGAAGAGGGCGTTGACCGAGACCGAAGTGCGAGCGGTCTATGCTGCCGAGCGCAGGACGTTCAACAGCGACGTGACGATCCTCCCCGTCTCCGGCGGACCCCGGATCGACGGACGACTCGACGACGACTGCTGGCAGGGTCGGCCCGCAATGGATCACTTCACGAGGCTCGACTACGACTCCAGCAGGCCTTCCACGCCAACGACGGCGCACCTGAGCTACGACGGCCAGCATGTTTATTTTTCCGCACGATGCGAACACCCCGACCTCTCGACGCTCGTCGCGGGTCAACGACCACGAGATGACCACGGTGTGATGGATGACGATCGTCTCGAGCTGACAATCTCGACCGGCAGCGGATCGTACTACCACCTGGTGCTGACGGCCGCCAACGTGTTGCTCGATCGCCGCTGCGATTACGAGATCGAAGGCAAGGGATACGCCCCCGGTGGCTTTTCGAAGTTCGATGCCGACCTCTCGTGGAACTGCCACGGAATCCAGACAGCGGTTCACAGGGAAAAGGGGGCCTGGACGGCCGAGATCGCGATCCCGTTGTCGGAGTTGGGTGGAGTGACGAAGGGGACCACTTGGCGGATAAACGTCGCGAGGGTCAACCGGCATGCCAGGGAGGTCAGTTCCTTTTCGCCGTTGTATGAAAGTCTCGATCAACCCGAGGCCCTTTCGAGGCTGAGCTTCGGTGACAGCACGGCGGTCCTGACGCGTGCGGCCAAGAGATCGGTGTCGATCGATGTGACGCCGCGGGCACGAACCAACTACGACATTGACTCCGATGGCAAACCGATCGTCTTTGCCAGCAGCTACCTGAGCCGGGGCAGCTACACCACGCTGCCCTTTGATGGTGACAGTCGCCAGAGGGTCAAGTTGGTCGCCACTCTCGGCGAATTCGAGCCGGCGACGTTTTCGGTGCGGGCCACCGGTCGGGAACTGGGCGACGTCCGTGCCGAGGTAATCGGCGACCTCAGGAACCAGCGCGGTGACGTGATCCCCTCCAGCCATATCGAGATCAGGGTTGTCGAGTTGTGGAGGCGACAGATCGACTCGAGAGAGCACATGTTCATGGAGCGCTTTCTGGAGAAGCAGGCGGGGTTGGACATCCCCCGCCACACGACTCGCCGGTTCTGGCTGACCGTTCAGATTCCCAAGCAGGCTCGCGGGGGGACCTATCGTTCGAAGATCCGCATCACGAGTGATGGAGCGACGCTTGGGCAGTTGGCGGTCGAGGTCGAAGTGCTGCCGATTCGACTCGAGCAGGCTGCCGGCATGGGCTACTTCATGTACCTGCCGACCTGGGGCATTCCTCCGGTGCTGCGGACCGAGGCGTACCTGAAGCGGATCTTTGTCGACATGCGACGGCACGGGATGACGACGGCCACCCTGTATCCCTACGGCCTGCCTTTCGGCAACGTGATGAATGTGTTGCGGGACAGCGAGCTGATGACGGCCGGGGTGCCGGCGATCTGGTTGGGAGCCGATGCGGTCGGGCCCGAGACGTGGAAGAAGGTACTCGACCAGGGCCGACGGCAGAAGTGGCCCGAATTGGCTCTTTACCTGCAGGACGAGCCGGGTGATCAGCAGAGGATCGACAACGCCAAGCGGCTGTTTGCCAAGCTGGATCAGTTCCGCAAGGACTACCCCGAGCACCGCAAGGTGCGAACGACGACGGCGATCGGTTCCAGCGGCATCAAGGCTCTGGGCGGGCAATACGACATCTGGATTGCCGGCGCGGGGTTTGATGAGGAGCTGGTCAAGACATCTCAGAAGATGAACAAGCTGCTGTGGTCCTACGACTGCAACCTGGCTCCGGTCGATGCCGAGAGCTGCCGGTTCTACTTCGGGATGTGGTGCTTCAAGACCGGGATCAAGGGCAGTGCCTTGTGGGCGTACTCCGATCCGGGCAGCACGGCTTCTGACGCCTGGGACGCGGTGCTCAAGGACGTGGTCAATACCGAGCTGCATTATTCGTTCGTGCGTCCGACTCCCGAAGATCTTGTGCCGACGATCGGGTGGGAGGCGGTCCGCGAGGGTATTGACGATCACCGCTACCTGACCACTCTCTCGAAGCTGATCGAACGGGCCCGGGCCAAGGGCCTCTCGAGCGATTCGAAGCGGGCACGGGGAGTGTTAAAGCATTGGCTCGCCCGGATCGACACGAACGGTCACCAGGCCCGAGCCGAGCGTGGGCAGGCGACCAAGCGGCGAATGGGAAACCACTACGACCGGTCGATCGGGTCCGGCGCCGCCGTGGACTATGAAAGCTTCCGTCGACAACTCGCCGGCGAAATCCTGAGGTTGCAGCATGCGCTGGCTGGGGTCTCAAGGAGGCGGTGACTGGTGAGCGGAGACCGAAACGGGACGTGGCACTTGCCCGGCGGTACGCTAGACTGGAAGCGTCTCGGGAGTCCTCATCCGACCCGCGGCCCATTCCGCTCATGCCGTCAGTTTCTCCGGAGCCCTAACTGATGCGATCGATCACTGCTGCTGTTGCTGCTGGACTGCTGGTGTTGTCATTCACCTCGTGCAGTGAGACTCCATCCGAGCCGCAGGCGCAACCCGAATCACAGCCGGAATCGGCGGTGGTTGTGATTGAGAGTGTTCCGGTTTCGAGCGAAGCGGATTCGCACGAGCATTCCGGAGACGGACATGCCGCTTGGGGCCATGGCAAGCGGGGCCACGGGCAGGGGCAGGGGCAGGGGCAGGGGCCGGGGGGACGCGGTCACGGCCATGGGGGGCACGGCCACTCGGAACAGGGCGGCGACACCTCGGGCAGCATCGCGGTTGGCGACAAGGTGCCGGAATTCGAAGTGACGATCAACGGCAAGACGATGAAGCTGAGCGAACTGAGGAAGAACACGAAGTTGACCAGCGACGGCACCCTGGTGCTGACGTTCTGGTGTTCGTTCTGTCACAGCTGCCGGCACATCGAGCATTCACTGGACAAGCTGGCCAAGCAGTACCGGGGCCAGGTGGGTGTAATCGCGCTGGATGCCAGTGATGGAGAGACGGCCGAGGTGGTGGCGGAGTTTGCCAGGGAAAACGACTTGAGCGTACCGATCGCCTTGAATCCCAAGGGGACGGCGGTGGACATCTTCGGTGTGCATGCCACGACGACGACGATCGTGATCGACAGCAAGGGTGTGCTGCGCTACTGTGGCCAATTCAGTGACCGCGAGCATTCCTATGCCGCCGATGCGCTGAAGGCCGTGCTGGCCGGCGAAGAAGTGCGAGTCAAGAAGACTCGGCACAAGGGTTGACGCATCACCCGCGCCTAGCCTCCGTGTGAGGCTGAAGAACAGGGCTTCCCAGCCGCCATCGCTTTCGTATCGTGCCGCGGCGCTGGCTTTTCACGGTCGCAGCCGGTCCCTCTCCCGGTGACCGGATCGTGGTCCCGGGACCATCCCACATGTTGGTACAACAGTTGCTTCAGCGTACGATTGAGGTAGCTCGCTTTCTCCATCTGATGGGCCGTGCAAGGGGTGATTCAACGATGAGACTTTCAGACTGGCTGCGCTCGGTGCGTGAACTGCGACGTCAACGGCCTCGGCGGAGACGCCCGGTGGCGAGCGTGTCTCCGATAGAGGGACTCGAGGATCGGACACTGTTGAGTGTCGTATCGATCTTTGACCCGGTTGCCGCGGAGCTGTCGATCGAGAGTGACGCTGCAGATGCGATTGTCGTGAGTGTTGATGGTGCGGGCGAGGTTGCGGTGAACGGGTCCTCAACCGGTGTGGCCGCCGCCGACGTGGCGATGCTCGACGTCGATGGTGGACCTGGCGACAACCGGATTGACATTTCGGCCGTATCGGCCGTCGACTTCCCGGCTCTGACTGGCGTAACCGTCAGCGGGGGCGATGGAGCTGATCACCTGACGGGTAGTGAGTTCGATGACCGCATGGACGGTGGCGACGGCCCCGACACGCTCGAGGGTGGAGATGGAGACGATGACCTGCGAGGCCGGGACGGCGACGACGTGCTCGAGGGAGGTGCCGGTGACGACAAGGTCAACGGCGGAGCCGGCGACGATCACCTCGACGGTGGACTCGACAACGACCGCTTGCTGGGTGGCCGCGGCGACGACGTGCTGACAGGCAATGAAGGTGACGATGTGGTCCGTGGCCACGGTGGTCGCGACCGAATCGAGGAGACAGCCGATGCCGACTTTGATCTCGACGATTTCCAGCTCGACGGCAAGGGCCACGACGTGTTCCGCGACCGGATCGAGCATGCTCACCTGACCGGTGGTGATTCTTCGAACCGGATCGACGCTTCCGGTTTCACCGGGTCCTCTACGCTGAGCGGTGGCGGTGGTGATGACTTCATTCTTGGCGGCAGCGGTGCTAACCGGCTCGAAGGAGATGACGGCGACGATGTCCTCAATGGCGGTCGCGGGAAAGATGACCTGTCGGGTGGTAACGGCGACGATCGGCTGCTCGGCGGCGCCCACAACGACGTTCTCTCCGGCGGACCCGGCAACGACATGGTCAATGGCCAGGGCGGCGTGGACCGGATGGAGGAGTCCGGCGACGTCGACTTCACGCTCGATGACCGATCGCTCTCGGGCGTCGGCGACGACCGTCACCGCGGGATCGAGATTGTCCATCTCGTCGGAGGTGACTTGCCCAACAGGATCGACGCTTCGGCCTTCGGTGGCCAGACGATCCTCGAAGGTGCCGGGGGCAACGACCTTCTGCTGGGAGGACTGCTCCGTGACATCCTCGATGGAGGCGATGGCGACGATGAACTTCACGGGGGACACGGGCCGGACCTGTTGCGCGGTGGCATGGGCCAGGATGCGTTGCACGGTGAGGCCGACGACGATCGGCTCAACGGCGGCGGCGGCGACGACGAACTCCACGGCGATGAGGGTGACGACCGACTGCTCGGAGGCGGTGGTGGCGACATCATCAATGGCGGGATCGGTAATGACATCCTACGTGGCCACGGAGGCGACGATGAACTCTCCGGCGGCGATGGAGACGATGACCTGCACGGTGGCCACGGACGGGATCGGGGTCACGGCGGATCCGGTCGAGACCGCATTCGAGGTGGTGACGGCGACGATCTGCTCGAAGGAGACGATGGCCAGGACGACATCGACGGTGGTGCCGGAGATGACGTTGTCCATGGCGGCCATGGTGACGACATGCTCCACGGTGGCTCCGGCGACGATGTCCTCGATGGAAACGACGGCGAAGATCTGCTCGACGGAGACGAGGGTGAGGATCACGTCCATGGCGGTCTCGAAGTCGATACCGAAGTGACCTTTGTGACCAGCTTGACGTCACCAAGCGGATCCGACGCCACAGGTAAAGTGAAGTTCGAACACTCGCTTGATGGCGATGTCGAGATCGAGTTGGAGGTCGAGGTCGAAGACGTGGCCGCGGGAAGCTACGACGTCCAGATTGACGGAGTCAGCCTCGGGCCGATTGTGGTCGGTGAAGGGGGCATGGCCGAGGTCGAATTCTCGACCCATCCTGATGAACTCGGCGAAGTCGACCTTCCCGAGGGATTTGCCGGAATTGGAGGCGGGACGGTCGTCACGGTGAATGATGGAACCACGACGATTCTCGAAGGAACGTTTGGCGAACGCGTTGAATTCGAGTTCAAGGTTCCGCTGCAGGCGATCGGTGAATCGACGGTTCGCGGCCGTGTGAAGTACGAGCAGGAGGGTGACGCGGAGATCGAGTTCGAACTGCGTTTGCGGGGTGCCGACCCGGGTACCTACAACGTGCTGGTCGATGGAGTGACCGTGGCAGCGATCACCATCGGTGCAGACGGCCGGTTCGACCTGGAGATGTCCCTGTCTCCCGAGGATATCGACGAGTTGCCATTGCCGGAGAACTTCCCCACGATCGGTCCGGGGACCGTGATCGAGATCGAGGGGATCGCGATGGCGACCCTGGGGTAGGCGGATCAGGCCAACCGGG
>Ga0310123_10003049_pt1 | contig 13113 bp, 14 predicted proteins | sample CB6_AW_1057_MG_FD_203505 | JGI IMG/M metagenome (GOLD analysis project Ga0310123, IMG submission 203505) | Marine microbial communities from Western Arctic Ocean, Canada - CB6_AW_1057 | ecosystem: Environmental > Aquatic > Marine > Oceanic | place: Canada: Western Arctic Ocean | collected... | reverse complement strand
AACATCCACTTCACCGCGTCGCAAACCAACTGACGACCTTCATCACCACTGTTGGCAATTCTCTTCATCCAGCGGCGTCCGTGAAGGAGGTGGAAGTTTTCTTCCTTGCCTACTTTCACCAAACCGCGTTTCCAGGGGCCATAGGACGTATTGTCGTGCACGTCTGAAAGCAAGCAAAACCCTGCCTGGTCATAGAAAGCGTTAGCAACGCATAGTTCGACCCAGGAATCGAGTGGCACGTCGAAAGCGTAAGGATAGCGAAACTCGTGCGGCTCACGCTCATACATCAGCCATTCGCGTGAGACACCAAGGTCTTCAAGAATACAGTAAGCGATATGCGCATGACTTAGCTCATCTTGAATGATGGCCATGGCTGAGATCATCGCGTTTACTGACGGGGCCTTACGAGCCGCGTAGTAGTAAGCCGGAGCGCTCAATAGCTCAGTGTCGCCAGATACTGTGACAATGTGGCGCAGCTCGCGTTTGTATTCGTCTGACATTTCCGCAACCGATTCGACTAAACATCCCTCTTGGATACGGTTACGAAGAAGTGCGTCAAGTGTGTTACTCAATCAAACCTCCAACCTCGGAAACTCACTTGCCCGCAGGATCATGACGTTGCAATGCCCGCAGGAATGGCGCAACTTCGGGCGGCACCGAGCCGTCTAATTCAAACAGCAAACCGTCAGCATCGACGGCGTCATCGTAAACAGATTTGTTAGCTTCCTCATCGACCCTGAGTGACACACCTTCCAGGGAGAGCCCGACGAACAAACCCCGCGAGCGTGAGTACGAGTAAATTTCGCTAGCGAGCGTCGCATCGGCCGCCACTTCGGCGGTACGCCCCACCGGACCGGCCGATATCGAGGCGTCCCCACCTAGGACAATAGAGCGACTGGCAAGCATCCTAGCAGTGACATCGTTAACAAGCACTAGCACAAAGTCGGTCGCCTGGGCACCGATCTGCAGACCGAATGATCCACCAACTATAGAAATAAAGCTTGGGCGACTCCAACCATCCCCGGCTCGACAACTCAACAGGCCTCGGCCGTGTTGCCCACCAACAATTAATCCGATCTTCACAACGCCGGGGATCACGGCGATGCAGCGCGAATCCTTGAAAAGGGAATCCGGTATCGTCCCCTCTGGCATACCCATAATTTCATCAAGAACGTAGGCTGCTTCGGCGGCACGATTACCTAGTCTCCCTAGATCCTGAGCGGCAGCGATATGGATCGAGACCGTCAAGAGACAAGTCAAGGTAAACAAGACGAGCATTATGCGACAGGTTGATCTCAAGTTGGATTGCATGATGCAGGAAACCAAAGGGACATCCGGCGCAATGAGGGAGCCAATAATCCGCCCTCGAACCAAATAATTATTACCGAAGGAAGTTCGTGCCGAAACCAATTAACCAAACTATGTAAAACGAGACTGACGAAGATGATTCACAACAAGACGAGCCTTCTCGCAGGCCATGGGAAACATCTCGCCAGGTTGATTTCGGGGTGGAGAGCTACCTCCGCTAATCGTAGGCTATTGGGACTTCCTTACTAACGAACTGTTTGTTCAAGCTCAGACGACCAACAGCGCCGTGAGTTTTTTCAGTCCAAGGAGAAACTAATGAGTAGCCAGGAGCAACCACGCATCGCCATCCGCCCCTTCCACATAATCGCTGTGCTTATCGTTGCAGCCCTTTTGGCAACCTCGGTAACTTCGGCACAACAAAACCCCATGGCCAACCGCCTGACACTCGATTTGTATACGCGTGTTGAAGGCGTTGGAAGCCCGAGCATCTCACCCAACGGAACCACCATCCTATATACGCGAAGCTTCGTCGATATGCAGAACGATGGTCGCCGGAGCGAACTGTGGATGATGAACGCCGATGGCACACGTAAACGAAAGCTCATGGACGGCGGCTCGCCAAGCTGGTCTCCGGATGGCACTCGAATCGCTTACGTCACGCAGGGTGAACCCAGCGGTGCCCAGATCTTCGTCCGCTGGATGGACGACTTGTCCTCAGAACCCAGCCAAATCACCAACCTTACGGAGTCCCCTGGAAGTATCCGTTGGTCACCAGATAGCAGCCAAATCACGTTCACGATGCTCGTTCCGCCAACGCAAGAGGAATGGGAGATTGATATACCAGTCGCCAAACCGGAGAACGCCGAATGGACTGAGGCCCCTAACATCGTTGAGAAAGCAGTTTATCGGCGCGACCGGAGGGGTTTCATCGATGATGGAAACACGCATATCTTCGTCGTTCCATCCGACGGCGGTACCCACCGACAAGTTTCCGAGGGCAACTACAATTTTGGCAGCCCGCGCTGGAACCCTGACGGATCGACTCTCTATTTCTCCGGTTTGCTTGAAGAAGACGCAGAGTACCAGTGGCGCGAGTCAGACGTGTATGCCATGGATGTCGAAACAGGCGTAAGCACCCGGCTGACCGACCACCGGGGCCCCGATTCTGGGCCTGTCCCCTCGCCCGATGGCTCACTGATCGTATTCACCGGCAATGACTATACCGAGCAAACCTACATCGAGCGTGAAATGTACCTAATGAACGCCGATGGCTCGGAACGCCGCAGCTTGACCCCAAACCTCGACCGATCCCCCAATATTATCGACTGGGCGCCGGACAGTTCAGGCGTGTACTTTGCGGTCAGCGAGCATGGCACCCGTAATTTGTACTTCGCACCGCTGAACGGTGAACCTCGCAAACTCACCGACGGAAACCATCAACTAACCGTTACCGATATCACCGAGGGAGGCATCGCGGTCGGCACACTGACTTCCTATCATCAACCAGCTGAGATTGTCACGTTTAATCTCAACGATCCCGCGAATATCACCTTTCTGACAGACCATAACGGGCTGCTGTTCGCAGATCTGGAACTCGGTGAGGTCGAAGAAATCTGGTACAAGTCGGTAAACGATTTCGACATCCAAGGCTGGGTTATCAAACCACCAAACTTTGACTCGTCCCGCAAGTATCCATTGATGCTTTCGATACACGGTGGGCCGCACGGCATGTATGGCGTTGGCTTCAACTTCGGCTGGCAGAACCACGCCGCTAACGACTACGTCGTCCTCTACACCAACCCGCGAGGATCATCTGGTTATGGCACCAACTTCGGTAATGCCATCAACCGTGCCTACCCTGGCAATGACTTTGACGACCTGATGAACGGTGTCGACACAGTAATTGCCAATGGATATATCGACGAATCCAACATGTACGTCTACGGCTGTTCGGGTGGCGGCGTGCTTACCGCCTGGGTGGTTGGCCACACCGATCGCTTTTCGGCAGCGTCATCAAATTGCCCAGTCATTAACTGGCTTTCTTTCGTTGGCACTACCGACGGGATTAGTTGGTATCGAAATTTCGACAACCTGCCGTGGGAAGACGCGGGCGAACATCTGCGGCGCTCTCCGCTCATGTATGTTGGCAACGTCACCACTCCGACGATGCTGATGACAGGTATCAACGATCTGCGCACACCGATGTCACAAACCGAAGAGTTCTACGCGGCGCTCAAAGTGCTACGAGTACCGACGGCGATGATTCGTTTTAACGATGAATGGCACGGAACAACTTCAAACCCATCAAATTTCTTGCGCACCCAGCTGTACCTGCGCCACTGGTTCGAACTTCATATGACCGACGACGCGGCGCCGAAACAACTGCAGCAGACAATGGACAAGGAGAGCGGCCAGCAATAATAAGGAGGTACTAGGGCCCGACCAACCGTCAACGGCGCAGTAGTAGGTTCAGGATGATGGTGAGAACGATCGAGAGGAGAATGCTGGTCGCCAGCGGCATGTAGAAGCGGGCCCCTCCCCACTCGAAGCTCAGGTCGCCCGGCAGGCGCCCCAGATAGGGGACCCGTGGTCCTAACACCAGTGCCAGTCCCAGCAGTAGCAGGATGGCGCCAGAGAAAATTAACAACTTTCCGAGTTCATTCATAAACGATCATCATAGGGGCAAGGATCCGTTGGGACCACGATTCTCTTCAGAAACCTTATCAATGATCCAAGCATGATCTAATGAACTGCCAGTTTGGTGTCAGGGATGCCAATGCGGCTAAGGATTAAAGTGAACAGCAGCGCGCAGAGCGAAAGCGTCCGCAAGTTCGACGATGGTTCGCTCCAGATTCGCACTCGAGCGCCAGCGAGCAAGGGAAAGGCCAACAAACGCGTCCTTGAGCTTCTCGGGGAATACTTAGACACGGCCCCCAGCGACCTTGAGATCGTTGCCGGGCACAGCAGCCCCGTGAAGCACATCGTGGTAAGACGACGCGGCGGGTGATCACAAAGAGCTGATCAAGCATGGCAGTTTACGGGGCCAGAGGAATGGTCGCGATGACCGTTTAGATTAGCCCGAGGCCAAGAAGCAAGACCATCGCAACCGCGATGGGGATCACGAACATCATCAGAGGCTTCCACGCAGCCGAAACCTGGATCCTGCCAGCACCCATATTAGTTTCCAATTGAAAATCGTCGAATCCCCAGGCGAATATGACATACAGCGACAAAACCCAACTGCCCGCCGCCAACATGAATCTTCCCGTCACCATGTCGACAAATGTGAACAGATCCATTCCAGAGACCTGCAAGCCGGACCATGGACCCTGAGAGAGTACAATCGGCGTTGATAACCCAGCCAGCAGCACCGTGAAGACCCATGTTGCCGTGCGCCGTTTCATCGGCAAGAGGTCGGTAAGGCTGCTGGTAAGTACTTCCTGTACCGCACCGGCAGAAGTGATCGCGGCCAAGATCAACAGGAAGAAAAACCCGGCGCCAAAAACCTGGCCCGCCGGCATCTGACCAAATAAGTTGGTCATCGTCACAAACAACAACCCCGGCCCCTGGTCAGGTTCGAGGCCGAAGGCAAACAGCGCCGGGAAGATGACCAAGCCAGCCAGAAAGGCGACAAACGTGTCGGCCAAAACGACGACTGCGGCGCTTCCCGGAACGTCAGTGCTCCGGCGGTTCAGGTAGCTACCGAACCCGAAGGCTGCTGCCATGCCGATACCAATGGAGTAGAACGTCTGGCCCAAGGCATCGAGCATCGTTCTACCGTCGATAGCCGAAAAATCGGGCGTCAGGTACCACCACAGGCCCTCCGATGCCCCGGGCAGGGTCATCGAGCGAAGTGCCAGAATCACGAGCAGAGCAAACAGTAAAGGCATTGCCATCTTAGCGACGCGCTCTAGGCCATCCCGTAGCCCACGGCTGACCATGAGGCCGAGAAACGCAATCACCAGATACGTGTAACCCAAAACGGGTCCCGGTGTGGCGATGAACGACGTGTAGGTAGCCTCCAAGGAACTAACGGAAGCCCCGGCCAGGCTACCCGAGACGATCATCACGAAGTAACCGATGATCCAGCCGATGAGCATCACGTAATAGGACTGGACAAGTACTGCCGCCAGGCAACCCAGCCAGCCAATCGAGTTCCAGGGGCTAAATCTCGAACCGGTCAGGCGCCTCATGCCAGCGACTGGAGTGAGTTGAGCCTTTCTTCCGAGACCCATCTCCGCGGTCATCAAGGGAATACCAATCAACACAGCGAAAATCACGTACACCAAGAGGAAGGCACCACCACCATTCATCCCGGTCAAGTACGGAAAGCGCCAAATGTTACCAAGGCCGATCGCAAAGCCGGCCGTCGCCATCAAGAAACCAAAGCGGCTGGCCCAAGTCTCGCGTCCGCTACTCACCGCACCCGATTTCCACTTGTGCGTATTCCAGCCATTGAACTCACCTCAACACGTCTCGGCCCACTTACGGCCCGTGGCCTACCGGTCGCGCCAAAACTGACCGAGCACAAAAACCCGGAGGTTACACATTCCAAGTTCCCGCACTCTATTCCGCTTCCACCATCGCGCACCGCCGTGGGTCACCACGCCCGCTGCGCTCACCAGTGATGGGATCTATCCAGATGCCCTCAAACGATCCCAAGCCCCAGTTCCACTGGTTTACTGGTTGCAACTGCAGACCGAGAGCGATCGCAGCGTCCCGAACGGTTTCGTTGAGATCAACCTCGACCGCCGGAAACATGCCACTGGCCCCATACGCGTTACCGAAACGTGGCAGATTGATCGACTCCTGGATCGGGATCCCGAAGTCAATCATGTTGCTGGTATTTTGCACGATATTTTGTAACAGGCTGCCGCTCGGGGAGCCAGATGCAAGAACTGGTTTGCCATCTTTGATGACCATGTTGGGGGCCACATAGACACTCGCGCGGTGTCCCGGCTTAGGCATGATGCGGAAGAAGTGTGCACCCGACGCCACGATCGTCACACCGGCACAGAACAGTCCATTACTCCAAGGAAGGGACATGCAGGAGTGAAGAATGGTCGCCACATTGCCCGCACTGTCAACCGTCGTGACGTGGCAGCTTCCGGGGGGCGGCATCTGTGGTTTTTCGATGGGCAGACCCATCTGTAGTAGGTCAAACCGCATCTTCGCGTATTCCTTCGACGTAATTAGGTCAAGGGGCAGCAGGTGGCTTGCCGGATCCGGTTGTTTCCCACCTTCCAGAAACACGAGGTCTGTGGCCCTTGCCATTTGCCACATCGTCTCCGCGGATTCTGTTGGCGGACCGAGCCTTTCGATCTCAACGTTTTCGAGGATCTGTAATATTTCAATTATGTGTGTCCCACCGTTGTCGGGGGGCGGTGATCCGACCAACTCGTAGCCACGGTAGCTACCTCGCGCTGGTTCGTCGTAGCGCACGTCATAGCGCTCAAAGTCCTCAGGGGTAACCACCCCGCCAGCCGCCTGTACGACCTCCGAGTATTCACGTGCAAAATCGCCAAAATAAAAATAATCATTGCCCTCTTCGGCAAGGCGCTCAAGCGTATCTGCAGCCTGCTTCTGGTAGAGCAACTCCCCAGGGTCGGCGAGCCCGCCGTTAGGAAAAAAGATCTCACGGCCGGTATCAGTAACTCCGAGTGTTGAGCTTTGCGTGAACATCTCACCCCAGAGAAACGGGTGAATTTCGAAACCGTCCCGGGCGTAGGAAATTGCCGCGGAACACAAATCCTTGGAAGACTTGCTGCCATGACGCGCCAGCGAAGCTTCGTAACCAGCCCAAAATCCAGGGACCCCGACACCCAGTCCGGTAGCAGTGGCCGTCGGGCCCCAACCTGTAAGCGGGGCCAGCGGGGCGTTCATGCCACCATTGACGTAACTGCTTTTACCAGTTGCTGCATCGTAGTAAAGCATCGAGAGCACACCTGTGATCCCAGTCATATGGGGCTCCACTACGCATTGAGTTACCGAGGCGCAGAGGGCAGCGTCGGCAGCATTGCCGCCAGCGCGCAAAATGTCGGTGCCAGCTCTTGTTGCCAGTGGGTGGGCACAAATGACCATTCCGGCAGATCCGGAAGCAGTTTCTTTTGCACCAAATACTGCTTTGCCGATCAAACGGCGGCGTTCTTCAGGATCGGTAACCGACCCAGGCGTCGCACCCCGGGCCCGGACACTTCCAAGAAAAGAAGATTCCGAGCTTTGGCCAACAGCGCTTGGGGCCATGCGAGCAAGACCGCAGCCCCTGTCGCCCCCATTGACGACCCTGGCCCCTGCAGCGGAAGAACCGAGGACTCCGGCTGCCACCGCTCCGCTGGTCGCCAACTTCAGGAATTGCCTACGGTCAGCCGACATCGTCGTCCCCTTTCGTTCGATTGAAGAATCCTTCATGTTACTCACTCAACAAGCAATAACGGGTCATGGAACAAATCGCCGCCGGCTGGAGAATGATACTCAAGTCATTAATCAAAGAAACTAGTCGTGCAATTCCTTTCACGCCTGCTAATCCTGCCTAATTACCGAAACGGCGGATTCCAAGGAAATCGACCGGCCAAACAGTGTCACCCTCCACAGTCAGATCACCCAAAACCTCGCCTATCACCGGTGCGAACTTGTAACCGTGACCGGAAAAACCGGCACCGATAACGACTTGCGGGTGCACCGGGTGGCGCGCGACCACAAAATGCTGGTCAGGCGTAACGGTGTACATACAAACAACATGCCCGGTCCGCCCACCAACCACCTCGGGAAACGTTTGCCTGACGAAATGGCGAACCGGGGGCTCATCGTCGGGAAGCAGATCGCGGTCGAGCACACCAGGATTGTCGATCGGAGTCCTGGCAAAATGCTCGGCAACCTTTAGGCCTTTGTCGTCAACCGAGGGAAATCCGTAGAAATGACCAGAGTCGGTTTCGACGTAAAACGTCGGAAAACAGTCGGGCAGGAACTGCTCGGCACCGGCGGTTTCGTACCAGAAAAGGACCTTGCGCCAAACCTCTGTCGGAATTCCAAGCCCTGTGAGCTCTGGTGCCGCCCACGCACCAGTGGTAAGCACGAGGCTTCGGGCCGTCGCCTCGCGTGAAGCTGTACCAACGACCACGCCCTCGTTGCATGCCTCCCAAGACACCACCGGTTCCTGGAAGAACAGCTCGGCACCGGCGGCCTCCGCTTGCAGGATGTGTTGCTCGACGCAGTCTTCGACTCTCAAATAGCCGCCGAATGGGTCAAGAAAGCCGACCGCGCGGCGGTCGATCAGAAACTGCGGGAAACGATCCCGAACTTCGGAGTAACCAAGACGCTCGTGCGTCACGCCATGCGCAGCGTAGCTCGCTTCAAGACCCTTGATGGACTCGGAGTCAGGCAGACCGCAAGTCAGAAAACCACACTGATCGAATAGCGGAATTTTCGCCTGTGCCGCGAGTTCGGCCCACAATTCGTAGCTTCGATGCAGTAACGGGATGTAGTCGGGGTGCTCGAAATACGCCTTGCGGATGATTCGAGTGTGCCCGTGCGAGCTCCCCAGGTCATGGGCAACACCATGGCGCTCTATACCGCAGACACTCACGCCGCGCCGGGCAAGAGAATAGGCTGTGGCAGCACCCATGCCGCCAACCCCTATGATTATCACATCGTAGTCGTATGTCATTCAAACGCCTACAACTCAGGCGGGAGTGATCGCTAGTACACGTAGCGGGCTACCGCTGCCGTCGACCAGCTTCAACGGTGCCGCAATGACAACGGCGCCGGTCGCAGGCAGTTGGTCCAGGTTACATAGGCTAGCAAGACCAAACTTGCCAGCACCGTGCATGGTGGCATGATTCGGGAACGGAGGATCGAAGCCTCCGGCCTGCCCAGCGTCGGTACCCACTGTCTCGACACCTACGCCAAGGACATCGCGTTCCATCGCAAGTAGCGTCGAGGTGTCCGTGTGGAAACCGGGGCTGTGTGGGCCGTCGTGGGCGATGTTGAGGAACGAATCGGCGTCAGTACGCGCGCTCCAGCCGGTGTGAAGCAACACCCATGATCCCGACGGGATCCTCCCGTGGCGTTGTTCCCATTCGGTGACGTGCGCCGGAGTCAGCAGAAAGTCGGAATCCTGGGCAACCTGCTCCGCGACGTCAAAAACGCACGCCGGGCCGATGAAACGCTCAACAGGAATCGTGTCGCAGGTATTTTTGTCGAGATCCTTGCCAGTAATCCAGTGGGCCGGGGCATCGAAGTGGGTTCCAGTGTGCTCTCCAAACGAAAGCTTGTTCCAGTACCAGGCCGGTCCTCGGTCGTCGAAGCGCGAGATCACATCAATGCTTGCCCCCGGTGACGAAGCAAAAATCTCCGGCAAGTCGATGACCGGTGTATCCGGGCCCAGAGACTGCGTCAAATCAACCACCTTCAATGAACCACCGTGCAGTTCCTTAACGAGTTGCTTCAGCGTCTCCGACATCGAGTTATCCCTTCAAATAGCGAGCGAATTGGAATCGGTTCTCAAGCAATCCCAAGTCGGTAACGAATTGCCCTGGGCCCTCATCGGCAACCTTGACGACGATCGTCGACATGACGCCCCTGTCAGACGCCTCGTTGAACGCCGCGAGAAACTCGTCAACGGTCGCCGCCTGGGTCGCATGGGGCACGCCGGCCGCCAAGGCCATCGCTGCGATGTCGCTGCCAGTAGAGGTCGCGGTTGGAAATCCGCCCACAGATAACAGGCTCTCGTTGTCAAACACGACGTGGATGAGGTTTGTAGGCCGGTACCTCGCAGAGGTGGTCAGGCCGCCCAGGTTCATCAGCACCGAACCATCGCCATCGAACACGACAACCTTCAGCTCAGGACGAGACAGCGCGATGCCCAAGCCCAGCGACGAGGCCAGCCCCATCGCGTGTTGCAAGTAGAAAAAGTTGGGGCGGTGGCCGATCGACTGCAGCTCGGCGGCCACCGCCCCCATAATCGTCACCACGACGCGGTCGTCGAGCTTCGGGTATAAGGCCTCCAACGCCTCCAGCCGACGCAGTTTATGCATTTTGCTCATTGCCTCACTCGTCCTGCCACATCAGGTCACGGCACAACAGCAGCGCCACCGGCCGCAACGAGGCGTTGGCTAACGTGATTGCCTCGCCGATCTTATGTTCAACAGTCGCCGGATCATCGAGGTGGCCGCAGGGGATCCGCAGGGCGTGCAGAATATCCTCCGTGAGCCCACCGCCCTCGGTCTGCCAAGGATCACGTTCACCGAACGTGCCACGGTAGCTGATCAGCATCAGCAAAGGCACACGGTAGAGCTGCGCCCCCGAAACGATGCCGTTGATGCTGGCCAGAAAGCCGTGGTTTTGCATGAGCATCGCCGATTGCACCCCTGCCAAATGCGCTCCCATCGAGATCCCCACCCCTTCCTCTTCCTTTGCGAGCCGTACGAGCATCGTATCGGGGTCGTCTTCCGCCATGCGGATTAGGTGAACGAGCCACGTCTCCGGCAGCGCCGACATGATGCGCACGTCGTTGCCCTTGAGAGCGTCGAACACGATCTGCGAACTGGTCACGGAAACAGGCATCGGCGTACTTCAGATGATCTCGGAAATTAAAGGTGAAGAGCTTAGCAGGCCATTGAGTACCAGCCTCGAAAGGGCGGAAGAAAAAGCCAAAGCAGAGCCATGAGAAGCATGACACCATTGGCCGCATTTGTGTGTAGGCTGTGAACCCCTATGAATAAAGGGTTACAGTGGCACCTGACGACCTGAGACGTGACTAGGAACCATCAAGACGAAGGAGGTGTCATGGTACGAGTGCGAGAAGGTTTAATGAAGGGCCTCCCGGTCACCACCGGTCTTGTCGCGGGGGTATTCGTGACCGCCCTATTCGTTAGTGAAACAACCGCTATCGGCGAAGCATCACCGCAAGATCCGGCTGTGACGATGCAGATCCAACAGGCGCTCAACAACTTTCAGATTCAGCTGCAGAGTCAACTAACCATGATGCAGACAAAGCTCAACACTCTGGAGCGAGAGGTCCGCGACATGCGCTTTCAACTCGATACCGGCACGACAAACCGAAGTGCTGCAGCGGGACCAACACCTTCGAACCCGATCCCTGGAACGACGACCTGGGGGCGCCTGGTAAGCCAGTCGAGCGAGTCGGAACGCTTCGTCTTAAAAGCGGCCACCGGACAGATTCTCGGGAATATGGGAATGACTTCAGACGGGCCAGCTCTGATTCTGTACAATGCCTCCGGCCAGATCTCAGCAGCACTCGTCGCCACCCCTACTGGGCCCGAACTGCGAATGGCGGACACCAACGGCGTCCTGCAGACGGTCCTCCCACGATAACCGGGGAGCAACTACGCGTTTGATTGCCAACTGAGCCTAATTCAAAGAGTTGAGTAGACTTTGACTGTCATCGATTTGTCGATGAGATTTACTTGGCTTATGACGAAATTTTGATCGCCATTGCTGCAATTATCCACGAAGAAAAGGCTGAGTTCTCCCTGAGATCGTCTCCACGAACCGGCGAAAGTGGCAGACATCAAGTTGCCATCTTCCATAAATTTTCTGGCATCGCCTTCAAGTGTGCCTGAGTTCCGTTCACTGTCACCTGACGTCAAGTGCATTGTGGCTCACGGGCAAATTCCTCTCATCGGGATCTCAAGGCCGAACGAAATCGTCTTATACGATCGGCGTTTACCCCCATGTCGCCCACTCCGGTGCGAGAGGTTGAACGCACGTCAATTACCGACCCGACACTCCCCGGACGCACGCGGACAACAATATCGTCGACAAAGCGAAACACGGATGTTTCGTCTTCCGCTTCGAACGTACGTGTCGTCGAGTTGGACTCAACAACAACCCAACCAAGATCACTAGCTGTATTAAGAGCCTCCTGATAAGCGTCGTCGGGGCCCACCCTGAGTTCAATTGGCTGTAAGTCAGCGTAAGCCTGTTCTTGCAAACGGGGAGTCTCGACTGGCCCATGAGGATAAGAAAGGTCACGGCCCCGATTGGCCGGGTTCATGGCTGCGGCCGAGAAAAGAGGCGGGTCTGTCGTTTCCGTGGTGATGTCGTGAATCGCCGGAACACCGCTGGCACGACGTACCAGGGTCCCCAACAACAAAAGACTTCCGAGTCCGATAACCACGGCCAGCATTCCAGCCCTTCTGGATACATGCTCAGCCGCTCCGGGCACGAAGATGCTGGCTAAACCGAGGAACAGAGAGGTAACGCCCCCTCCAAGGAGAGCCAAACCAAAAACGGCGAACCCCGCAATCGGCGGCACCACCCGGAGCCAAGCCGCCAGCACGGCGAATGCTGCGACAGAAACGGCTGCCAACCCCATGAGAAAAGCGGTGGCAATAACTCGATAGATCATCTTAGGTCTAGCGTGTTAACGGAAATCTGGATGGTCTCCCCGACCTTGTCCCCGGCAATGTGCGGGGCATCATGGCTCGAATGCATTCGTCCATGGCTATTCCCCTAAAACAGGTAAACGTCTAAACCAAAAATCTCAATCACAGCAATCGAAAAACCAGCCAACGCTGCTCCGATAATTAACCCCCAGATCGTACGTTTCGTCATAGCTATTGCCTAAAACGGGTTAATCTCAAAACCGAGAATCCGAGCCACCACCAACGTCACCACAAACCCAACAATGGTCCAAAGCATCAAGCGAACAATCGCAATTTTGTTCATGAGTCTCCTCCCTCCGTGCCGGAGTTTAGTCCCGCTCGATGCAAAACGTCCCGGTGTGGCACCCCAACCCTCCGGGGGGAGGGTAGCGTCCGAATTTAGTACCGTTTTTCGGAAAAA
>Ga0310123_10003046_pt1 | contig 13115 bp, 7 predicted proteins | sample CB6_AW_1057_MG_FD_203505 | JGI IMG/M metagenome (GOLD analysis project Ga0310123, IMG submission 203505) | Marine microbial communities from Western Arctic Ocean, Canada - CB6_AW_1057 | ecosystem: Environmental > Aquatic > Marine > Oceanic | place: Canada: Western Arctic Ocean | collected... | reverse complement strand
TGTCGACGCAGCCGAGGTAGGGCAGGGTGAGGCCGACGATGGCCATCGCCGAATGCACCCAGCGGAGTTCCTCGTCACGCCACGCCCGCCAGGCGAAAATGGCCACGACGGCCAGCAGCACGCCGGCGGTCAACAGGGGGGGCGAGCGGAACTGCCACTGCGCGAGGATCGCCACCACGGCGGTCAACAACGCCAGGGTCGGTTGCATGCCCACGGCGGCACGCGCCAGCAGTGGCTGGGAACGAGTCCGACCCAGCCAGTGCAGCCCGCCCATCAGCAATGACAGCAGCAACCCGACGATCGGCAGCCAGGGATTGCGCGGGAATCCTGTCAATAGCGCGACCGAAGCCCCGGAGAGTGACAGCAGCGTCAGCCCGATCCACTGCTGCAACTCGTGGTTCCGCCCCATCGCCTGGTACAGCCAGACCACCCCCGCCAGCGCAAACACGGCGACCCGGACGTGCTCTTGGGCGGTGCCCATCAGGACACCCATCAGGACCAGCGCGTAGCCCAGGAACGACTCACTGCCAAGCCGCACTCTGCCTTCCTGCAACTCGATCGCCCGACGCTCGACAAACAGGATCAGCCAGCCGACCAGGACCACGAGCAGGGCATAGGTCGAAACGTGCGGCAGTTGGCCCAACTGAAAGTGGACCCACCCGAACACCTGCAGAAAGGCCGCCGCCAGTGTTCCGCCGACAAACCAGGGCACCCGTTTTTCGCGGGCCAGTTCCGGAGTGAGAATCCGGTTGGCAAATCGCACGACAATCCACGCCACCAGGGCGAAGCCCGCGTGAAATCCGATGGCTGTCGGCAGCTTCAGGCCGTCCGGATCGCTTCCGGCCAGCGTCCTGGCCAGCGGTCCGATCATCACCAGGCCGTTGATCGCCAGCAGGGCACCTGCCAGTGGCAGCCCCAGGGGTTCGTGCACCGCCCGGCACCACGACCTCAGCACCCAGCCAAAGAGAACCAGGTACACCAGGCCCATGACCACCACGAGGACATTCCTGGACGCCAGGTCGGTGTCGGCCAGCAACGACACCACCATGAAGTTGAGCGGCAACAGCGCAACGGCCGCACCACGCAGTAACGCCGCGGTGCCACGGAACTGCTTGTCCTGTCGTTCGATCCACGAGCCGGCCGCCGCCACCGCGATCGTGAAACCGGCCAGCAAGGCCGGCAGCAGGGTGTACTTGACGACCGGGGACCGGTCCCAGAAGTACACCGAGATCAACGAGGCACCGGCGACGACCATCACGACGCCGGCCACCAGGTACCAGTTCTCCGTCAGCCACGGCTGGATGTGATCTCGCCAGATGACCGACGAGGCGCTCGGTGGCTTGGGAGGCTCAACCGGAGCAACGGCCACCGGGGCAGGTGAAGGAGCCGGTACGGGAGCAGGTCGGTCGGTCGGTGGAGAAGATGGCCGGGTCTCACGGGGCTTGTCTGCTGCGGCCGACTGAGGTTCGATCGGAGTGACGGTCTCGAGTACCGGGCTGACATCCTCGATTTCGACCCCGAGCAGGGCATTGAATTCCGAGGCTGGCAGAAACTCGGTCCATCGTTCGACGAAATCTTCCTCGCCGATGGCCGCGATGCGATCCTGGCAATAGTGTTCCAGCGAACTGATGATCTTCGGATCGACACCTCCGATCCGTTTGACCCAAATCAACAGCAGTTCCGCGGGTGCTTCACCAACAAGTTGCCGCAGGTCGTGTTGACTCCGGCCGGTGGCCCGATTCAGTGCGTTCTCCCAACCGCTCCACCCGCTGACAAACTGCGAACCCAGGCGGCAGGTCAAAATCAGGCCAACCCGCTCGCACACTTCCGGGTTGGCCTCGACCAGTCGCTGGATGACCTCGAAACACTCAGCCCCCGGCCACACGCAGATGCGGTCCAGGGCCTGCTGGCGTTGGAGCGGGGTGGACGCTGCCTGGAATTGCCGTTCGAGAGATCTCAGCAGGTTGCTGCCGTGGTCCGAGTCTCGATCCGGCTCACGCGGCGAGATGGTCTCGGCTGTGATCTGGACCTGGTCGAGGTGGAGCCCGAGTGCCTGGAGGCTGTTCGCGGTCGTGGGATCGAGCTTCAGATCCAGTCCCGCCTGCACCTGCCGACGAAGATCCTTGATGATCTCGAAAACCAGGCAACGATCCGCATTCTCGAGCACCGCAAATGACTCGACGGCGACCTCGTCGAATCGCCGGTCGAGTTCTGCCGCGGCCGTGGGTGCCAGATGACGACGGCTCGAGAGAAACTGGCGGTCGCGTGCGAGCGAGATTGCCGATTCGAGGACGCGGTTCGAGGGATCGTCAGCAACGGCTGCCAGTGATTCCTTCAGCGGCAGGTCGCCCAGGAGTGTCTCGAATTCGGAGAAATCAACCCGGTCCTGCCCGTGAAAACTCTCCGCGGCAGAGAGCCTCAGTTGCTTGACGTGGCTGATCAGTGCATCGATGGCCGGCATCGGCGCCTGTGCCGAATCGCGATGCTCTGCGAGCGCGGCCAGCAGCGCCGCCGCACCGGGGTCCGGCCCGGCCTGCTCAGCCGACATCGAGCGGATGGCCGAGAGCACCTGAGGTGCCTCGAGGATTCCATCTGCCCCGTAGCGTGCCAGCAGAGCGATCAGGTCAGCTGGACTCGGATCGGCCATATCTGCCTGTTACCACGTGGGACAACAACCCCGGCAACGCCGACGCAAGTCGCCGTCGACTGGGATTGCAATCTAACAGTTCTCCAAACGACGCTGGCGTTCAATAGTTCTCGATATAACACGAAAATGGCAACTTTTCTGATCGAAGTGATGACGTCCTGACCGGGCTCGAGAATCACCCGACTCTCCTCATCGTCAGAACGACCTGGCTCCGTCGGTGAGTTTCCGGATGCCCTGTCCCACTTTCTGCAGGACACCGAGAACTTCGGGGGGAATCGTCCCTTCAGAGGAGACCGGGACATCCAGCGTGACGACACCGCCCTGGGAATCGATGAGGTCAATCCGGCCCTTGAGCGTATTGGCGTCGAACCTCGATTTCACTCCCGCTCCCCAGCCCTTGCTGACCGGCAACAGCAGGTGCCAGATCACACCGTCGGGAGCAGGGAAGTTCTCTGGGGTCAGGAGTTTCCCCCTCCCTTTCTTCGTCTGCTGGTAGAAACCCCGGTTTTCCCCCGCCGTAAAGGTCTGGTGTGGGCACAGTCTTCCGCGGGTGCACAGCGAGAGAATCGGATGGGCGCCGGCGTTGAAGGCCAACTCGGCGTCCGGATTCCCGGAACGCACCGCCGTGAGCCATGTGTCGATGTTGAACTTGTGTTTTTTCAGCCCCTGGTAGGCGTCCTTCATTTCCGCCTTGTAACCGTCAAACCACCATCCGGAAACCAGCCCGCCGTAACGCATGGACCATTCGCCACAGACGGCCCCCCAGTTCTTGAGGAACGTCGGCGGCGGTGCCTGGTTCTCGCTGCGTCTGAAGCCCTTCACCTTGCGGGGGTGCGACATCGTGTTGACACCTGGCCCGGCCGGCTTGCCGTTGATCGTGGGAAGAGCATCACCGGTCGCCTTGATGATGCTGTAGTGCCGCATGGGTGCCCGGGCGGTCATGTAGAGAATCAGCCGGATGTTCCGCCGTTTGAGTTCCCTGGCGATCTCCATGATCAGGTCGCGTCTCGAAGTCCAGACGCCCGGACCGACGCCCAGCAGCCGTTCGTAGGCGGCGTTGGGTGAGCAGTATCTTCCCCAGTGCTGACCGACCGTGAAGATCACGTAGCCCGCGTTGGTACTCTCGACGGCATCGGCAAAACGGACCACTTTGAAGGACTCGACAGCCTTGTTGAACGACGCGGCCGTGTGATTCCTGAACACCTCGTAATGGAACATCAGCCCGAAACCGGTGTGTTCGAGCCAGCGTTTCTTTCCCCGGGCCTCGACACTCGAGACGAAGTTCTCCACCGCCTGCCCGACATCCGCAGTTACCACCGGGTCAGTGTTACCGGGTTGATCTGCGGCAAGAGTCAGAGCCGGAATCACCGAGAGCAATACGCCAGTCACCACGGTCGAGAACTCAACGTGTTTCACTGTCCATCTCATTTTTTCTGCAGCGGCTGCCTCATGATCATCACATACCATTGCACGGATCGCCCCCAGTCTCCGCAACCCCGTTCCGGCATCAACTCGCCGGATCCCGGCCGCGTCCACCTGTGGTGGATGAGATTTAAAGCCGTGATACAATCGGGGCGAGTAGCTTGGTTGGAGAATTGGTTTTGACTGTCGCCTTGGTAACTCTACTGGCCGCGGGAATTGGCTTGGCTGCGGGCACCGCGGCACTGCTTGTCCAATCATCCAAGCGGTCACTGATCTTGATGTTGAACCTCAGTGATTGGGTCTCGGAGTACCTCTACGTGCTAATTCTCGCACTGGTCGTGGATGTCGGTGTCAGCATGGTGCTGTTCCGCGGCACATCGGTGTCTCGCCTGGCCAGGGGTTACTCTGCCGCAACCACAATCTGCCTGGCTCTCGTCGTAGCGCTGGCAACGGCAGCCACAACAGCAGGTGTGATTGAGATATTGGAAGTCCTTCCACCGCGATCGTAAGTGATCGCCCTGGCCATCAGAGGCTCTCGCATGATCTCTCACGATTCCCGAGATTTCTTCTCGCAATCCTCGCGACGCCAGTTTCTTGCAGCCTCAGGGACCGGCCTGTTGGGATTGCCGGGGAGCTTCGCGGCTCGACCGGCATGGTCCGCCGAGCTCGAATCTTCCAACTCCACGGGAACGGCCAGGTCAACGATCATGCTCGTGCTGGCCGGTGGTGCGTCACATATCGACACCTGGGACATGAAGCCGGACGCTCCGGCAGAAATCCGTGGCGAGTTTCAACCGATTGAAACCTCCGCGCCGGGAGTTCGATTGTGCGAGCACCTCCCGCTGACGGCTCGACACGCCCATCACCTGGCGGTCGTCAATTCCGTCGATGGAACCGATCCGACGAATTCGCACCTCGGCTATTACTATCATCTCACAGGACACAAGCTTGACCCCCGCACGATCATCGTCCCGGCCGAGCGGCGACAGCAGCGCGACGACTGGCCGTTTATCGGATCGGTGGTCTCGGCCAAGCTACCGCAGCGTGGCGCATTGCCGAACGCCATTTCGTACCCCTGGTCTCCCGATGGGCCAGCGGATCTTCGCGCCGGACAGTTTGCAGGGCGACTGGGCATCGAACACGATCCGCTGTGCCTGTTGGGGAAGGTGGAAGAACCGCTGAAGTTCCAGGCCCCGGCGCTGGTTCTCAAGCGAGGTATGACCGCCAAGACACTGCTGCATCGCCGCTCTCTGCTGGCCGAGCTCGATCAATCTCGACGCGAGTTCGAGCAGCACCGCGAAACACGGACCTGGCAGCGGCATCAGGACCGAGCGTTCTCGCTGCTGTCATCCGCGGCGACGAGCCGCGCGTTTGATCTGACCCGCGAACCGGAAGAACTCCGCGAACGCTACGGACAGACAATCAACGGCATGGGGCTGCTACTGGCGCGGCGGCTTGTCGAAGCGAAGGTGCCATTCGTGACGCTCTACTGGATGCCCGACCGAGCCCTCGCCAAAAAACTGAAATGTGCGAGTGCCGGTGGATGGGACACGCACGGCAACAATTTCCAGTGCCTCAGGGAGATGTTGCTCCCCGAGTTCGACCGGTGTTTTTCGGCATTGTTGGAAGACCTCAACGAGCGTGGCCTGCTCGATTCAACACTGGTGCTTGTCACCAGCGAAATGGGACGAAAACCGAAGATCGGCGACCCACGATCGGGTGGCATCTCCGGAGCAGGACGAGACCACTGGACCTACTGTCTCACCGATTTGCTCGCCGGAGGAGGCATTCAGGGCGGTCAGACTTACGGCACCAGCGACAAGCACGGAGGCTACCCCGCCGACCGCCGTGTCACCCCCGCCGACATCGCCAAGACCGTTTATCACACAATGGGCATCCACGACCTCTCCGCGACCGACAACCAGGATCGCCCCTACAACCTGCAAGAGGACGGTCGTCCGCTGTTGGAATTGTTATAGAGCAACACGGTACGAATCGGCGATCCAGGACTACACCGAGGCTATTCGGCTGGATCCAAACGCACGGTTCGCCAGGCCCTCTCGGGGACCGGCGGGAGAAATCTCCAGGGACGCTGACGCCGTGAGGACACGTGGCGATCGTCAGCGAGCATCCTCCCTCAATTGGCCTGGCTTGTTGAAGAGCCAAGCTTGCCTTTGGCGTCCGCGGCTTATCATTGCTTCTCCAACGGACGCTTCATGGATCACTGCACCATCGCGATAGATCCGCAGACGAAAAATGACCGGGGTGCGAATGGAGAACCGCCAGATCTCCAGGGCAGCAGCCCTGTCGCCCTCGTTGAGCCATTCGGGGACGCGCAATTGAGTCAGTTCCGGTTCTGGCTGTTCCGAAGAGTTGCCAGATCGTGCCCCACATCCCGTAGCACTCAAGAGAAGCAAACAGACAAGCAGCCGTTTCATGGCAACACCAGTGGTCTGCAAAGCGAGTCCTTGCGGCCGGATGGTACCGGAGTTGGGCCATCGGCGTCTTCCTGGCCATCGGCTTGAAGCCTGACGTTTTGGACGTCATCTCCAACAGGTCATCCCCGACACCCTGTTACGGCGTGTCGGGCTTACGATCCCAGGGCTGGGGTGGCGTGGGCGTGTAGCGGGGCCGGGGATCCCGTTTCGGGAACGCGGAAATGATGGTCGAGAACTTCCGGCGGGCGGCCACGTGGGTGGGCTGGCTGCTCTCGACCAGGTTGGTCGCCTCAGCGGGATCCGCCTGCAGATCGTGCAGTCGCGTGATCCGCCCCTGTTCGACAAAGACCTTGAACCGCTTGTCGCGAAGAACGCGATCTGTGTACACCTGCTTCGGACGGACGCCACGGGAATCCAGTGCCGCCGCTCCTCGACCCATCGCCAGGATCCACTGCCGGGTCCCGTCGCTCTGTTCGCCACGCAGCAGTCCAGCCAGCGAGTGTCCGTCGAGCCTGCTGCCCGGCGGAATTCGGGCTCCGGCCAACTCGGCAAACGTCGGCAGCATGTCGGTAAAATCGGTCAGTGCATCGGTGACCACTCCGGCCGGAACAATGCCCGGGCCGTTGACGATCAGCGGTTGCCGTGGACCGTTTTCGGTCAGCAGCCCCTTGCCGCCACGAACCACGCGGTCGCCCATCCGCGCGCGGAATCGCTTGGCGGTTCCGTTGTCGGTGGTGAAAAAGATGAGTGTTCGACGGCGGAGCTTCAACCGGTCTACCGCGGAAACCAGGCGACCGACAAGCCTGTCGGTGTAACGGACCATCGCCTTGTGTTTCTCCAACGGCGTCTTCGCCTGCGGCTCGGCCGGCGTGTGCACAACCGGCCCGTGCGTCAGCACCATCGGAAAATACAGCAGCATCGGGCTGTCGCGGTGTTCCTCGAGAAACTCGACCAGGAAATCGGTGAACACGTCCGGTCCGAAGCGACCGCGATGCGTTCGGCTTTTCCCACCGCTGGTGTAGATGTAGGGATCCCAGTACCGCTTGCCGCTGGCCGGCTTTCCCGTCTCGTAACCGGTCCACATGCACCAGGCGTCGAACCCGTGCTGCCTGAGTACATCGGGTTGAACGCGAAAGTCGTTGATCTGCCACTTGCCGGCAATGGCCGTCTTGTAACCGGCCGGTTTCAGCACGCGGGCAAACGTCAGGTTGTGTTGTGGATCAAAATGACAACCGGCTCCCCAGCGGGGCACGTCCCAGTGGTTGCACCAGCCATGACGAAACGGGTACTGGCCGGTCAGCAACGTCGCCCGGGTGGGCGTGCACTGTGGCATCGAGTAGGCATTGGTGAACCGCATGCCCCCGGCCGCCAGGGCATCGATATGAGGCGTCTTCAGTTCACGACCGCCGTAACATCCGATCCACTCCGGACCCAGGTCATCAACCATGATGAAGATGATGTTGGGACGTTCGACGGCAGCCGCCAGGGAGGGAATCAGCAGAAGTAGCAGGAACCCGGAACTGGCTCTCATGAAAGTGCCTCGGAACGGAGAAGTACTTGCCGATGATCCACTTGGCCTGGTGGCGATCCGGCTTGCGGCGGCGTCCGGTCAGGTCGATCGCCTTCGGTTTCGGATTCTACGTCGTGTGCGAAGTCCTGTCGCCGGTTCGAGCCTGCCACTTCTCCAGCAGACTCATCATGTGAGCAACCCGGTCGGCCGGGACCGGAAATGCGCAAGTCGCACCGTGGCACGGGTTGCGACACGATGCGAGTCAAAGCGAAGTGGGCAGGGGCGGAATCGAACCGCCGACACCAGGATTTTCAATCGGTGTGTCATCGGCCACCGAATCGTCGCTCACCGGCCATCACCAAACCAGTTGCGCCAACACGTCCGACGGCCGGCAGTCTAGGGCGAGCCGAAGATCCACGTTCCCAACAGCTTGTCATCGATCAGGTTGGGGTCGATCTGGGGGGCCCAACTGTCGTGTTCGGCCCAGGGGCTGCGGACGCGGGTGACCGTGGCGTGTCGGGTGTCTCCGGACTTGGGAGTGCCACCAAGTACCGACCACGGCACCCGCCACTCGGCCGTCCACGTTTTGTCGGAAATCCGGTGGCCTTTCGAGAGTTGGCGTCCGACGGTCTTGTCAGTGGCCCAGCCTCCGGTGCCAGGCTTGCGGGTCATGCGGGCGGATGGGCCTTCCAGTGGGACATCGATGCGGACGAATGACTGGGCGGCTGCCGATTTCGACATCACCAGCGTGTTGCGGTTGCGTTGCCGATCCGTGGCCGATTTGGACAGTTCGGCGAGCCGGGGTTCCTGGCATTCGAAGCCAAGATACAGGAAACGCTCATCCCAGGTGGCCCGGCACGTGGTGTCGACCTTGCGTTGATCACGGATGAAGTACAGCAACGGATGAAAGTCCGTGAGCAGGGTGGCCTGTTTCCAGGCGGGGTCATCGAGTGTTCCGTCGATCGTGGGTGCGGAGACACCGTCGGCCAGTCGTTTGATCGTGGCCTGCTGGGCCGGGAGACGTGGTGTCAGCCGTTGGGTCGCATTCAAACCGGCCAGTTCCTTGTCACGGACCGCGATCCGTTCGCGGACTCGCTTGATCAGCTGGGTGTTCTTTGGGCGGGCCTCAAGTCTCAGTCGCTCGACCCGTTGCCTGACCGTCTTGACGCTTTGTGTTGCCCAACGCGGCACGCGAGGAGCACTGCTGAACCACGCGGGTCGCTCGCCGTAGATCCAGACGTACTCGTCGACGGCATCCAGGGCGTGGAACAGCTTGTGTTCGAAGAGTTTCTGTTTGTCCCCGGGATCCAGGTAGGTCCCAACCCAGCGACGGTTGTTGTGGCTGCCAAAGATGTCATCGAGGTAGATGGGGACCGAGACCTGGACCTGGCGACGGTAGGTGTCGCGGTTCGCGGGATCGATCAACGCCAGTTTGCGTTCCTTCACGTTGACGTAGGCGTTGGTATAGTCGCCACGGGTGAGCAGGCTGAAACCGTACTCGTTGCCGTCGATGAGTTTCACCTCGGGGCCGGCGACATCCAGCATGCCGTTGATGAACGCCGGATAGAGCGAGTAGATCGTCTCGGCCAACTCACTGGGAGGAATTCGGACGGCGTGGTAGAGGTTGAAGATCCGCACGCGAGGCATTTCCGTTTGGATGGCCTGCATGTACTGGCCACCTCGTCGTCGCACCATCGCGACGTACTCGTCGAATGTCTTCGTGTCGCGACGCGGTTGCGGTTTGCGGCTGCCGGCCTGGTCGTAGTTCCAGACCGAGGAGTGGTACGGTTCGGGGTCGAACCCCAGGCCAACGCAGCGGGCGGCGACAGCGACCCGGGTCATCACGCCGATGTTGTGGCAGATCGTCGCCCACTGCCGATCGTCGAACCAGTCCATGCGGCCGGGGTCGCCGTTGTCGAGGAATCTCTCGCCCGCTTTGACCATCAGAAAGTTGTCGGTGAACGTGGTCCAGCGGATGGCTGAGAGTTCCTTACTCACAGGAGCCATCTGGGCGTCGGTGAGACGGGTCGAATGGATGAACGCCTCGTCACGGCCTTTTCCCTTGTGGAACAGGCTGAAGATGATGCCATCAAAGGGTTGCCGTTGCATCACCACGGAGTTTCGCCGCAAGTCGGCCATTTCGCGGAAGTTCAACTCCCAGCCGTAGACGATCACTTTGCGTCGCGGACGGGGGAACCCGATCCGGGGCTGGGTCGCTGGGGGACCAGCAACGACAGTCAGGGGAGATGCGGCCAGCAGCAGCCAGGCAAGAATGCGTGTCATGAGCGAAGGGAGGCGACTCGCGGTACGATGGGGGCGTGACGAGCAGTTACTGAAAGCATGCGACGGCAACTGAAAACTGCTGCAAGAAGGGCAATGCGAAGATGAGTGAGCAGCCAGGTAACCGGGTCAAGACTGTTGACGAGTTGCGAGAGTTCTATACGGACCCGTCGTTGCTGTCTCAGCAGAAGTTCATGGAGACACTCGACGAACACTGCCGGGCGATGATAGCCCGGTCTTCGTTTTATTGCATTGCCACGCTGAACGATGACGGTTCCCTGGATGTATCTCCCCGCGGTGATCCCCCCGGTGGGGTTGTTGTCCTTGATCCTTCAACACTTCTGTTGCCCGACAGGCGGGGCAACAACCGCCTGGACAGCATGACCAACGTGACGGAACGGTCACGTTTGGCCCTGTTGTTCCTGGTGCCGGGAGTCCTGGAGACGTTGCGTGTGACGGGATCGGCGACGGTGATCCAGGATGACCCTCGACTTGATGCGTGCGCGATCAACTGCCAGGTTCCGCCTACCGGTTTGCTGGTCACTGTCGAGAAGGCCTGCCTGCAATGCGGCAAGGCGGTCAAGCGGGGAGGCCTGTGGGAGGAGACGTACCGAATTTCCCGGGACGATCTGCCGTCGTTTGGGACGATGCTCGTCGAACAGACAGACACCGACCAGACAGCCGAGGAGTTGGACGAGTCGATCAATGACGCGTACGAGAATCGCCTGTACTAGGGCGGTGGCTGGGACACTCGATGCACGTGTCCGAGCGGCATTATCTCTCCGTGACGGATAACCTCTTCGAAGTGGCCGCATCGTTCGACCCGCTGCCCGCAGCAGATAGCGCAGCAGTAGGGCACCGCACCGGGCCGCATTCCGTCGCAGACACTCGAGACGCCTCGGAAGCCTTAAATGCGCAACTCGCACCGTGGCACGGGTTGCGACACGATGCGAGTCAAAGCGAAGTGGGCAGGGGCGGAATCGAACCGCCGACACCAGGATTTTCAATCGGTGTGTCATCGGCCCCTGAATCAGCGCTAACCGGCCATCACCAAACCAGTTACGAAAACGCGCCCGACGGCCCGATCACCGAGGCGCAGCAGAAAGCGCAGCACTATGGACGGGATCCGGTGGAAAACGCCCCCGAACTGACCCAGGTGGTCGAGGCCTGGCCAACGCTGCCCCCGGCGATCCGCGAGGCGATCCTGGCGATGCTCAGGGCGGCCGAGTGAGCCAGACGGAGGCCTCATGCACTCGTGGGGCCCCTCCAGTCGCCCAGAAACCGAACCGACCCCTCTCCAGGCGATTCACTCGCCGCAAGTGGCACGGCGATCTCCGCCCGGCGGTGGAACGGCTGGAAGACCGGACGCTACTCGCGGCCCCGCATCCGTTTGATCTCTCAACCCTCGACGGCAGCAACGGCTTCCGCCTGGACGGCATCGATGTGGATGATTACTCCGGCTATTCGGTGAGCACCGCCGGCGACGTCAACGGCGACGGCTACGCCGACATCCTGGTGGGGGCCTATTATGCCGACCCGGGTGGTGCCAGCAGTGCCGGTGAGACATACGTGGTCTTTGGCAGCGGGGGCGGGTTTGCGGCCAGCCTGGATCTCTCCACGCTGGACGGCAATAACGGCTTCCGCCTGGACGGCGTCGATGCGGGTGACTGGTCAGGCATTTCGGTGAGCACCGCCGGCGACGTCAACGGTGACGGATTCGCCGACATCCTGGTGGGGGCCGGCGGTGCCGACCCGGCTGGCGAAACATACGTGGTCTTTGGTGGGGATTTCACCGGGACGGTCACACACGCGGGCACGGTGGCGGCAGACACGCTGACCGGTGACGGTACGGCCAACGTGATGGTGGCCGGCCGGGGCAATGACCTCGTCATCGGCGGTGGTGGGGCCGATGTGATCTACGCGGCCGAGGGGGACGACACGATCACCGTCAGTGACACGGCGTTTGCGCGGATCGACGGGGGTTCCGGTGACGACATGCTCGTGTTGACAGGCAGCGGGCTGACACTCGACCTGACCGACATCGCCGACTCGGCCCTGACGGGGATCGAGACGATCGATATCACCGGCAGCGGCGACAACACGCTGATACTCGATGCCTTGGAAGTACTCAACGGCAGCGATACGTCCAACACGCTGACGGTCATCGGGGATGAGGGCGACACGATCTACGTGGTCCTGCGAGGTCACTGGAACCGTGACGCGGTCGAAACGGTCAACCTGACGACCTTCCATGTTCTCACCAATGGCAACGCCACGCTGCGGGTTGATACACGAACGCAATTGGGGGTCGCGCTGCGAGACGATGGCGATTCGCACACGCTCCGCTGGATCGGTGAAAACGTCCAAGTCAGCGACGTTTCCGGCTCGGACACCTTCTCGATCCCGGCTGCCGACTGGCACCGTATCCGAATCGGCAGCAGCGACGGTGATGACCACCTGATTATTGATCTGGCCAATGCCTACCAGTTGCCGGTCGGCGGAATCGAAGTGATTGATTTCTCCAGCGACGACAGTGATACGCTGGAAATTCAGAACCATCCTTCCAGCGGGATGTACGCCACGGCTCACTGGACGTTGACGGGTCAGCAAACGGCGGTCAGCCATCGAGATGGCTCAACGATCACCATCTCTGGCATCGAGCAGGTTGTCGATTTTTCTTCGGCGTCTGTGCGTGGGATGGCCGTGGACGCAACGCTCACCGACGCGATCACGCTGACGGCCGACACGGCAGCGACAGTCGGCAGGCTGAACGTGTCGATGGGAAGCATCGATTTCGAGATTGCCTTCCCGACCGAGG
>Ga0310123_10003045_pt1 | contig 13116 bp, 10 predicted proteins | sample CB6_AW_1057_MG_FD_203505 | JGI IMG/M metagenome (GOLD analysis project Ga0310123, IMG submission 203505) | Marine microbial communities from Western Arctic Ocean, Canada - CB6_AW_1057 | ecosystem: Environmental > Aquatic > Marine > Oceanic | place: Canada: Western Arctic Ocean | collected... | reverse complement strand
GTGTCGAAGCCGTGCTCGACGGCATTCTCGAATTTCAAATTGCCGAGGTCGAGGAAGCACGCATGCTCTATCGTCGTTGTGAGTCAGCCAACAACGACGGTGCGGGGATCATGTCAGTCGACGGAAACCTGCCCGGGCCGGTGGTCTGATTGCGGCCCCCCCCGGCGCACAAACCGCCAGGTCCGAACCCGGGTCGGCTGGTCAAGCTGGTTCGGGCCAGGCAGCCGCTCGTTCACTAACGGCTGTTGACGTAGAGCTTGACGTTGTGAGTTGCCCGGCCGCCGGCGACGATGTCGGGCCGACCGTCTCCGTTGAAGTCGGCAACCACCAGGTCCTCTGTGGCGACTCCACCGGCATCGACGACGTGCTTGGTCCACTTCGTGCCCGACTTGTCCTTCGCATCGTACACGTTGACCCCGGGGACCTTGGGGGTGTCGCTGTGTCCGAAGACGATCTCGTCGTTGCCGTCCCCGTCGACGTCGGCGGTCCACAGGGCGTGCCCACGGCGGAACCCTTTGTCGATGACGTGACGTTGCCAGAGTGCGTTCTTGCCCGCGGCCGGGCGGGGAGGTGTGTAAACGACCAGCGCCGTGCCGTGCATCGGTTCGACCGTGGCGATATAGAGCATGCCTCCGGCCAGCCGACCTAGCTTGATTTCACCGGCACCGCTCTGGTTTGGGTTGGCTCCCTTGGCTCCGGTGCCCAACTTCTTCCTGACGAAGCCACTCTTGAGGCTCTGCACCACGTGCACACCCTCACGACTGGCGACCAGCGTGTCGATCCTGCCGTCCTTGTCGAAATGGGTGTGCCAGTGGTTGTGGACCCGGTTGAGTTCGTGGTTGATCACCGTCGGCTTCCAGCGTGACTTGGCCGGTTCCTTGGGGATTTCGAAGGCCAGCAGCCGGATGCCACCGCCGACGGTGGCGTTCAGGGGCGAGACGACCAGTTGGGCTCGGCCCTTACCCAGCACGTCGGCAAACCGCATGCGATGAGTCCATCGTTCGACTCCGATCTGGTGCACCTGCCAGGGCGCATCGAGCGACTTGCCGCGACGGATCCAGTGCAGTGTGCCCTGGCCGGTCCAGCCGGCACCCAGGGCGAAGTCGATCTTGCCGTCGCCGTCGATGTCCATCGGGGCGATGCAGACGTTGTCGCGCGGCGTCTGGTCCTTGATCATCACGTGCGGTTTCCAGTCGGGAGCCTGGTACCACATCACCCGGTTCTCGCTGACCGCGACAATGTCGCGTTTCCCGTCACCATCGACGTCGGCGTGCGTCACCGCGTAGCAGACCTTGCCGATGTTCGCGTCGATGACCTTCGGCTTGAACTTGGGGAAGGCGTCCTGGGCACAGGCTGCACACTGCAGTCCGCCCACGAGAATCGCTGTCACGATGCCGGTTCGCATTTCCGTTCCTCACGGAGGTGAATCATCGTTGCCAACCGCAAAGCGTATCAGCCGACCGACGCCGTTTCACTCGTGCCCACCGTTGGGGCCACTTTCGTGTTTGTCTTTTTCGGGTTCTTGGCACTGACCACCTGTAGTCTCAGGACGGCCTTCTGCAGTCGGCCATGCTGAGAAGGCGCGATACGGTCCAGCTTGAAACGCATGAGCACGTGCTCGTAGGACGACCAGGCGTAGCCGTTGGCCTTGAGCGTCGGTTGAGAGAACGAGGCCTTGTTGGTCGTGCTGACCCATCCGTCGACGACATCGTCCGCCCCCTGGGTGGGCCCGGTGTCCTTCTCGGTCTTGTCGGCGGGCATCTTCGCAGCGGGTGAGGCAACCTTCGTGTCTGCTGTCACCTCTTTCTGCAGTTGCCCCTGGCTGCTGCCGGACTCCGCGCGTGGCCTTGCTGGTTGGGTTCCTGTACCACAACCGGACATCCCGACAACCAACAGCAGCCCCAGCAGGACCTTCACCACTTCTCCACCAGTCTCGGACATGGGGCTCAAGTCTCCCGACCGCAGCCCCGGCGTTCCAACTCCGGTGCCGCCATGAGAATCTGACGTGTCCTTGTCCGTCACCAGCCCAAATTGGCAGAATGCCAGGGGCCTTGCCACGTGTTCATGGCCGGGATGATGTGAGGGATTCTTTGGTGAGCCAGTCCACGACGTTACAGCCGCTGTTGCCCCGCAGTAAACAGGGTTGCCACTTTGTGGCGTATGGAGACTGCTGTATCGGTCCACCCGAGCCTGGACGTCGGCACGAAGAACACCTCGCGGCAGTGCACCGGGTCATGCATCGGCTCGATCCTCGTCCCCAGTTCGCCTGCTTCCTCGGCGACCTGATCTGGGGCCTGACACCGGAGCATGGGCCCAATCACGACGGCGAGGCCCTGCGTCAGGAGTGGGCTGAGAAGCTCGCGCGTGAGATGAAGCCGCTGGCCGATCTGGATGTTCCCGTCTTCCGGATCCCCGGCAACCACGACACGATGACGCCGGCCAGCGAGATCGTCTGGAGAGAGGTGTTTCACGAGATGCCTCAGAACGGTCCGCAGGGCCAGGAAGGGCTGACATGGTTTGAACGGCAAGACGACCTGCTGATCATCGGGATCAGTGTCTACGCGATGAACATGGGCAGCCCCTTCACCATGATGGGCGGACGAGTCGACCACGGTTGGGTCGACCGAGTGCTCACCGAACACTCCGATGCAAAGTTCAAGCTCGTCCTGGGACATTCGCCGGTTCATCCGGTCAACGGCCACAACGCTCCGAAATGGGGCATGCTGCGCGAGTTCGGTGAGCCGTTCTGGGAAGTGCTGGTCAGGCACGACGTGACCGCCTACCTGTGCAGCCACGTGATTGCGTTCGACATCCAGGTTCATGACGGGGTACCCCAGATCACCACAGGTGGGGCCGGGACCAGCTCGGGGCCTGGTGGATGCATGCCGGCACCGGCCGAGTACCATCACTGCGTTCAGCTTGCCGTCGATGAGCTGGGACTGCGCGGCCAGGTCCTGGACACCGTGGGCACGGTTCGCGAACAGTTCCAGTGGCCGCTGCCCCGTGATGGAGTGATCGAATGGTCGTTCAAGAGCGAGCCGCTGGCGGCCAGTCCGTCCCGAGTCCTGCTGAGGGGTCATTCCGCCAATGACGCGTTTCCGCGGATCCACGTGTCTCTTGATGGATATCAGCCACGTCTGAATGTGGCGCTGTACGACCCTGCAGATGTCTACCCGAACTCCTGGCATGGTCCCGAAGTGGACATCGGTCGACCGTTCGAATTGACCGTCGCCATTGATCCCGCCATGGGGCCTGGGGGTGTCCTGGCGCGGGTGGGAAACGGGCCGTATTCGTCGCTGGAGACCGATGTGCCTCATGGCTACAAGGCCAACGGCTGGCCCGAGACATGGGAGACATCGACAGAGATGCAGGTTGCCAGTACCTCGGGTCAGGATTCTTTACGGTGAGAACCAGATGCAACGTGTCGTGAATCGGCCTGTTCGGCAACTTGTTGTCGCGGGACTGTCGGCTGGCATAGTGCTGCTGGTCGGCTTTGCCTCCTCTTCACATTGGCGAGCTGTCGGTTCCGGGCAGGAGGGCCCGAGCTCGTCGCCGGCTCTCTTGCGTCATCCGTATCTGCAGAAGGGGACCAGTCGTTCGATGGGCATCGCCTGGATGATCGACGATGAGCAGCCCTGTTCGGTGGAATTCGGCCTGGCGCGGAAACTCGGGCAGGTGGTCGAGTCGCCGGAGTCCCGGCGGATGCACTTTGCCGAGATCGCCAATCTCGAGCCCGACACGCGGTACTACTACCGCATTCGGTCCCGGGGCACCTGGCTGACGCCGAATGACGAGTCGTATCACTTCCGGACGCACGCGGTCCAGAAGAACAGGCCGTTTTCATTTGTGGTCTTGGGAGACAGCGGGCAGCCGGAAACGGGGGACCAGTGTCCGGTGGCCGACCTGCTGTTGGCACTGAGACCGAAACCGGACTTCATCATTCATACCGGTGATCTCTCGCAGCGATGGGCTCTCGATGAAGCCGAGTACGATCTGCTGACGTTCGGGGTCTACCGCGACATGCTCAGAAACACACCATTCTATCCGACGCAGGGGAACCATGACTGGGTGACCGACTGGGAGCACGGTCTGGATCCGCTGTACCCTCGCTATTTCAAGCCCGGCAAGCTGGACAGCCGGTTGACCGAGCGGTTTGACATGCCGTTCTGGCGAGTGTTTCACAGCCCGCGTGACAACGAGGCGCGTCACGTCGGCCCGTTCAGCTTTCGCTACGGGAATGCCGTGTTCGTATGCGAGGCGGGGGCTGGAAAGGGGGCGGGCCGGTCGTTGGCCGAAAAACGGTTTGCCGACGACGATGTGACATGGCGTTTCTTCTACAGCCATTACTTCGGCCTCTCCGGCAATGCGGTGCCCGGTGGGGACTTGAGCTGGGACCCGCCGCTGCCCAATTGTGACATGACCTTCCGTGGCCACATTCACGTCTACAGTCGCTCGGCCCCATACGGTCCACATCAGGCCGTGGACCTGCTTGTAGGATGTTCCGGTTCGAATATCGGCAACTCGTACTTCCAGGCCATGGTGACGCCCAAGAATCCCCACGGGTTGCGGCCGGGCATCACCGAATGGAACGAGAAATGTCCCCACCTGGTCCACGTGTTGATCAACGGTCCGAAGTTGACGCTCAAGTCCTACTATCCCGACGGCCTGGTGTTCGACTCGCTGGTGATCGACAAGTCCGGCGACAAGAAGAAGGTCGTTGGCATGCGGCCCGACCAGCACCCGGTCCATCCGTACTGGCAGCGAGGACTGACGCCCCTCATGAAGAAGCTCTGGGTCGACGAGAATCCCAAGTGGCGTTCGCTTGGCTCAGGAGCGTGGCGGTACGTGGGGCAGGAACCGCTCGAACGCCTGGGCCGGACCATTGGCCGTCGAAGCCGTTACGTCGAGCCTCGTTTTGTCCTGCCGCGGAGACGAAATCACGCACCCCCGGCTGGGTTGCCGCAGGCTCGGATCGCCATCAAACAGCTCATGTCGATTCACTACCGCCTGGGTCGCCACGAATGGGACCAGACCACCTACGGTTACTTTCAGAGCAGGTTTCGCCACCTGTTCGGGAACGGCGTCGAATCGTTGCCCTGGCTCGTTTTGTTGGCCGGCGACCAGGCCCTTTCGGTCAAACAACGCCTGGGTGCGCTGGGAGGGCTGGGCGTACTGGCCCGGCGTTCTCAGGTGGCTCGAGACCATCTCGTGAAGTTCTCGGCCAGCGATGACTTCAACATCCGATTCTCGGCCAACATCATCCGGGCGTGCTGGCTCGGCGAGCGTCAGGCTCTGGATGATCTGTTCGACTGGATGAAACGAGAGTCGACGCGGAAGCCGCCGAATCCACAGTTCAGCGTCAATGCGCCGGGCCATTACGGGAACCCGATCTTCGTGCTCCGGCGGTTCACCTTTCCGGCCCTGTTCAGCCTGGAAAAGGAACACGACTATTCGGAATCACGGCCAACGATCGGCGAGTGGATCGAGTTCTACGAAAAGAACAAGACCCGTCTCCAGTATCACGGCGCTGAACAACGGTACAGGCTCGTGCGTTGAGCGTTGAGCGTTGAACGAGACAGGTGCGTTTCGCCCGGACGGAGATCAATTGCTGACTCCGGACTTGGGCAAGTGCCTTATCGGAGTTCGGCGGCACCGGCGTCGGTGATCCTGGTGCGGCGGAGGTCGAGCTCCATTACCTCGCTGTTGTCATTTCGCTTGATCTTCGCTCACAATTTTTCCACTTTGGCAACCGGTTCCCCACGTGGTTTCCCATTGTGTCGAGCGTTTTCGAGAGCAACCCGCCATGTCGACCATTACCCCAGTCGCCAAGAAGCTGACGAGCAATATCGAGAAGGTCATCATCGGTAAGCGACAGGAGATCATCCTGTCGCTGGTATCGTTTTTCTGCGAGGGTCACATCCTGCTGGAGGACGTGCCGGGTGTGGCCAAGACGGTGCTGGCCCGGTCTCTTTCGCAGAGTGTCGGTTGCAGCTTCAAGCGGGTTCAGTGTACGCCTGACCTGTTGCCGACCGACATCACCGGAGCCTCGGTCTTCAATCCAAAGACGACCGAGTTCGAGTTCCGGCCGGGTCCGCTGTTCTCGAATATCCTGCTGGCCGACGAGATCAACCGGGCCACGCCACGGACGCAGTCCGCCTTGCTGGAAGCCATGGCCGAGCGACGCGTGACCGTCGATGGAATCACCTACGAACTCGATCCGCCGTTCCTGGTGATCGCCACGCAGAACCCGGTGGACCACGAAGGGACATTCCCGTTGCCCGAGGCACAACTGGACCGCTTCCTGATCCGGTTGAGCCTGGGTTACCCCAGTGCCGAGCAGGAAGCTCAGTTGCTGGACAGGTTACGCAGTGGTCACCCGCTGGACTCGCTGGAGCCAGTGGTTTCAGTCGAAGAGGTCCTGAGTTGTCAGCAGGCGATCCGCGCGATCGAGGTCGATGAAAAGGTGCGGGACTACATTGTCCAGCTGGTCCAGGCGACCCGCGAACACGAGGACGTGGCCCTGGGGGGAAGCCCTCGTGCGTCGATCGCCCTGTACCGGACCGCCCAGGCCCTGGCTGGAATTCGTGGACAGGAATTTGTCACGCCCGATGAGGTCAAGCGGATGTTGCGACCCGTCCTGGGCCATCGCCTGATCCTGAAGGCCGAGAGTCGGCTGAGGAAGGTGACGTACGAGGAGGTCCTGGAAGAAGTCCAGGACCGGGTGCCCGTGCCGGTGTTGTCCGAGGGAGGGACGGCGTGAGGTGGATCCTGGTTGCTGTCTTCCTGCTGCTGGCGGGTTACCTGCTGCAGCTGGAACTGCTGGTCTACGCGATGTGTTGTCTGCTGGGCGTGATCCTGGTCAGCCGCGGACTGGCTTTTGGCTGGTTAGGCCAGGTCAGTGCAGAGCGGGTCTGCAATCGCGCACGGGTGCAGGTCGGTGAGAAAGTGGCCGTCGTGCTGACAATTCGGAACCGCGGCTTCTTCCCCGTGCCCTGGTTGTTGCTGGAAGACTCGGTTCCACTCGAGGCCTTACAACAGCGACCTCCACGGATGAAAATCGAAGGTCAACGCCTGCGGATCTTGTGGCTCAGGGGACGCAGCGAGCAGGTCGTGACCTACCAGCCTTCTTTCCTGATGCGCGGGTACTACCAGCTGGGTCCCTTGTTGATGGAGAGTGGTGACCTGTTCGGGCTGCACCGGCGTTTTCGCCTGGGAGCCGATCCGCACTTCATCCTCGTCTATCCCCGCATGATCAGTCTCGATGACTACGACGTGGCCTCCCGGCGGCCGGTCGGCGAGGTGCAGCTGACTCACCGTCTCTTCGAGGATCCGACCCGAATCTCCGGGGTGCGACGTTACCAGAGCGGGGACCCGATCTCGCGGATTCACTGGCGGGCCTCGGCCAGGACCGGCCAGTTGCAGAGCAAGACCTTCGATGCCTCCACCGTGGCTGGGGCCACCCTGATTCTCGATTTTCATCAGGACGGCTTTCCTGATTCGGAGGAACCTCACGCGTCAGAACTGATGATCACCACCGCGGCGTCATTGGCCAACACGTTGTTGCAGTTGGGTGAAAAATGTGGCGTGGTCAGCAACGGACGCGACGCGGCGGACCGGGTCCGAGCCGAGGGGTTCCGCATCGAGTTTCGGACGCGGAGCGGAGCACGGACCCAGTTCGGCATGCAGGATCGTTCTGATCGGCTCGAACCGGTCATGGTGCCGACACAACACGGAGACGACCAGTTGGTGAGGATCCTGGAGGCACTGGCACGGCTGGAACCGACCGATGGTCTCAGTGTCCCCGAACTGTTGGCCGAGGCGACCGGGCGGATTCCTCGAGATGCCACGGTCATCGCGGTGCTGTGTTCGGTTTCGGAGGAAACGGCGATCGCGCTGGGACACCTGCGGCGGCGAGGGTATTCGGTCCTGATCGTGCTGGTCTGCTACGACGATACCCGATTCCGTGAGGCCGCAGCGAGGTTGCTGGCCCAGAACCTCGCTGTCCGCCGAGTGGAAAGCGACGAGATGCTCGGAGAACTCTGTCGTCAGCGAATGGTGAGCCGGGTATGAGTCGTCGACGTAAACGAAAACGACGCACGCTGGCCGATTATGTCGGCACCGCCATTTCGCCTGCGCTGATCATCGGCATGGTGCTCAGCCTGACACTGTTCCTGTTGCAGGTGATCTACACGGGCAAGTTTGAAGGAGGATTTCGCTGGGTCCTCGTCTGGTTCGTGATTGCGTCGGTGTTGATTGCCCGCATCTCGATCGAGCAGGGATCACAGGTCGCGGGCGTCTTCGGGACAGCCCTGGGAATCGCTACAGCGCTGGTGACGATGCTCTTTGCGCCCGAGACAAAGTCGGGGGTCAATTCGGTGATCGTCGTCTGGGGACTGATGATTCTGATCTGGTGGTGTTCCAGCAAGCTGACCTGGGATTGTACTTTGATCGATGACAGCCAGGATGCTTCCGGTGAAGGGCTGCTGCAAGCCGCCGGACTGCACAACATCGATGGAGGTGGTGAGGGAGAACTGGCCAGTCCCGAAGAACAGCATGAAACGACAGCCGGCGATGTGCGGATACCGGTCTGGAAGCGGGTCCTGTTCAACCGGGCCGCTCGTGCCGACAAGCCCCATTCGCCAGGCATGTGGATCGTCTACGTCGCGCTGGTGGGACTGCCCGTCATGGGGGTTGGCCAGCGTTGGCTCGAACGAGAAGAGCAGGCACTGGGCTTTGTCTTGCTGTTTGCGTTTGTCGCTTCGGCGATGGGGCTGCTGCTGACAACGAGTTTCCTGGGCCTGCGTCGATATCTCCGTCAGCGCAACCTGCAGATGCCCGGCAACGTGACCCGGTCGTGGCTGGTCACCGGAACGGTTGTGTTGCTGGGGATCCTGCTGGGCGCCCTGCTGGTTCCACGACCGGGAGCCAGCTATTCCGTTGATGCGATTGTCAAACGGTCACTGGTGGACGATTCGCCGGATGATCTGGTTGCTGCAGTGGCAGACCCCGGCTTGGATATGCACGGCCCGTCCGACAATTCTGGCAGGACCGGAAAACGTCGTGATCGGCGTGCCAGGAACGACGGTTCACAGGAAGGCGGCTCACGGCAGGACGGTTCACGGAAGGGCGGCTCACAGCAGGGCGGTTCACAGGAAGGTGGCTCTCGAGAAGGCGGCTCACAGCAGGGCGGCTCACGAGGCGGTGGTTCGTCCGGTGGTGGATCGGGTGGTGGTGGTGGTGGAGCCGCCGCTCCGCCACCACCGCCAATCCCGGCATCCAGTCCATTGGATTTTCTCTCTTTTGGTGGGGCCGCGTTAGTGCTGGTGATCCAGGTGGTCAGTTATCTTCTCTTCGGCCTGTTCGTGCTGTACATGCTCGTCAAGCACGGCCGGGCAATGTGGCTGGCGCTGCTGGAGCTGTGGGCGGCGTTGACGGGGATCTTCCGGAGAGGTGAGTCGACGGATGCTGAGGATGGTTCCGAGGAAACCCGGGAAGAGGTTCCGGACTTTGCCGCTTACTCGAACCCGTTTTCCGATGGCACGGCGTTACGGGCGTCGCCGACCGAACTGGTATGCCTGACGTTCGAGGCACTGGAGGCGTGGGCTCGGGCGGTGGGGCAGGGGCGTCTGCCGGACCAGACCCCCCGGGAATTTGCCGATGGCCTGTCCCGGGCGCACCAGCAGGAAGCCGAACCGATCCGTCGCCTGGCCAGCGACTATTCCCGAATCGCCTACGGGAACCGAGCTCCTGCCGAAGAGTGGCGCGAGGGCCTGGACCGACTGTGGTCGTGGATGATCATGTCCCACAAGTCGCGGCAGCACGTCCCGGCGACAGATGTTGATCGTGAGTAAGCCCCCGCAGCACGCGGGAGACGGAACTCGATCGCCTGCTCAACGCTGTGACGCTTCTGCTCCATCTCCAGAGACTCCTTTCCGGGGCCTTGTGCCCCGGCGGGATTCTCTCACATCCGCTGGCACCATTTCATGGGAAAAGGTCAACGACTCTGCAGTTGGGCAACGCCTGCTTTTGTTCGGCCACCCCCTCGTCGGTGACCCTGGTGGCCTGGATGTTCAGATAGCGCAGGTTGGTAAGTCCCATGAGGTGTGCCAGACCCGCGTCGGTGATTTCGGTGGCGTCGAGGTAGAGGCGCAGCAGGTTGGCCAGGCCCTTGAGATGCACCAATCCGGCATCGGTGATTTTGGTTTCGCCGAGGTTAAGGTCCGTCAGCTTGGTCATCCCCTTCAAATTCACAAGTCCAGCGTCGGTGATCTGGGTGCCATCGAGGTCGAGGAAATGCAGATTGGTCAGTCGGTTCAGGTGCACCAGGCCTGCGTCGGTGACCTGGCTGTCGGACAGTGCGAGAAATACCAGATTGTCGAGTTCTGACGTTACTCGCAGTGAATTGTCCGTTGCCCATTTCGACAGAGTCAGGCTGGTGATTTCGCCCGCGTCATTTCTGGTGATATTACGAGACACCATCGTGATCTGATGGTTGTTCCAGATCCCCGTTGTCATCAATCCACCGAATAACACCAGCAGCGCAACCGGGGCTGCGAAATGTGCTTGGTGAAGGTTCAGGATCCAGCTCCCAGAAGGTGCAGCAGCAGCGGGTTGATCAGTTTGAGCGGATGCATCGCTTGCGACGGGTGTCGGTTGTTTTCGCGGTGTCAGCCGATATCCGGCCATGCCCATGACCAGCAATGTGGTCAGCGGCTGTGCGCCCAAACCCAGCAAGAGGAACAGGACGGAGAGCATGACTCTTATGGGCTCGTCTAGCGGCCTGCTGAAGTGCAGGAGCAACGCAATGGCTATGCCCACAACCAGGGCAACTGACAGCGGCAGTGTCCATCGACGACGATAGAACATCGAGTCCGCCAGTCGGGTCAAGGTCAGGCTCACGGCCAGTACCAACACAACTAGCGAGCCTGCCCCGACCAGCGCCGCAATTCCAGCAATGGCCAACAGGCTGTCGAGGAGTCCGCTTTGATCTGTTTCCAACGCGGACCATGGAAAGCTGTCTTTCAACAGCATTAACACCCCACCCCAGGTTGCCACGACAATCAGCATGCCACGCGTCAGAGAGTCATTGCGTGGCCCGGGTGTTCGTCCTGGCGTCGTTGGCTGCAAAGCGATGCGCCACCCCAGAGACGGGATGACTCGCAGACAGAGTAACAGCGTTACCAGGACGATCCAGGCAACGAGCGGTGCCACGGAAAATCCCAATATCTCTGAACCATTTCTTGGAAAGTCGGGATTAATTTCTTGGAAAGTCGGGATTAATACGTTTCAGGATGAGAGTGAAGCTAAGCCAGTTGGGCGCGGCCATGGCACCCCATCCCGGAATCCGCAGCGCCCACGGACTCGATCCCCATCCGGCCCACAACGCAGTCAGAAAAAACTGCGAGTACACGGAAATCGCAGCAGCGACTCCTGTGTCCAGGGGGTTTGCTGGATCCCCGATGTGTCCAGCAGTGAAGATCATCACGCACAGCGTGATCAGGTGAAACACGAACAGTCCAGGCAGGACGTACGGTCGCAGCCTCTGCACTGCAAGTTCCCTCAGCGTGTGTCAGGCGAATCCAGATGACACCAATATAGAGGCCACCGCGACGCGGATCCCCGCGAGATCACATGTTGATCTCGTACCCTTTGCGGTTTTCCCTTGAAAGCAATGAGTTCGCTTCCGAATCGCCCACAATCTCGCGTTGGACCGGATCCCACTCGAGCTCACGGTTCAGTCGCAAGGCAATATTCGACAGGTGGCAGATTTCCAGCATTCGGTTGTGAGACCGAACATCGGAAATCGGTTGTTTCCGGGATTTCATGCCGTCGATGAAATTCGCGGTGTGGTTCTCGGCCACCGGCCCACCGTAAACATCTTCGATGGCGTCTTCGGGGAGCGGATTGTCCTTGAGATCGTCGACCGGCTTTCCGACGATCTTGCCGCGATTGACGAAGAAGCGTCCCTTTGTTCCTTCAAACAGAATCCCGTTGTCCCCTTCGTTGGTAATCAGCAGCTCAATATCGCCGGGCATGTCAGCCCGAACATTGAACTTCGTTGCGATGTTGTATTGATCGTCTACCAGCGGATGACCGTCCTTGTACTCGACGGCCAATTCGTAATTGACCGGAGTCACTTTGCTCGGCCCGGTATCGCTTGCACCGATCGCCCAGCAGGCAATATCAACGTGATGCGCGCCCCAGTCGGTTAGTTTGCCACCCGAGTATTCGTGCCAGTTACGGAATGCGTAATGGCAATTGCTGTAGAGCGGCACGCCTCCACCGTAACCTTTCCGAATTTCGGGCAAGGCCCGATAGGGAACTTTGGGGGCCGGGCCGAGCCAGAAGTCCCAGTCGAGACCTTCGGGAACTGGAATGACGGGAATCTTCGGCGAGGGACCGAAGCCACCGATCCCGCAGGTTACTTTTTTGACCTTTCCGATGCGGCCGGCACGGACCAGGGCAATCGCTTTCAGGAAGCGTTGCCCCGATTCCGTCCGCTGCATCGTACCGACCTGGAAAACGCGTCCGGTCTGTTCGACCACTTTTTCAATGAGCTTTCCTTCCTCGATCGTCAACGTGAGCGGCTTTTCGCAATAGACGTCTTTACCGGCGAGCATCGCCTCAACAGCAATCTTGGTATGCCAGTGATCGGGAGTGGCAATCATCACGGCATCGATGTCTTTGCGGTCGAGGACCTTGCGGTAGTCCTTGCAGGAATCCGGTTTCTTGCCTTGGCGCTTCTCGACCTTTTTGACGTTTGCTGCCAGGACGTTCGCATCCACGTCTGCCAACGCCGCAAAACTGGCGAACTTGGTGGATTTTCTGGTAATCGCCCAGCCCTGGTTTCGTAGACCGATGGTGGCGAAGACGGGACGTTCGTTTGGTGACTGATTACCGGCGACTCGGTTGCCCGATGAGAGCAGCAGACCGGCGGAACCGGCAGCCATGCCTCCGAGAAACTGACGGCGTGAGGATTGAAGGTTCGTAGTCATAAAATGAAGTCCTTTCAGGTGGTGCGCCGATCCACTGACCTACCCCAACGTCCCCCGGCGTTCAACTCGCCAGACCCGAACCACGCTTCCCGGCGGCGGGCGGCGGGGACGGAGGAGATGA
>Ga0310123_10003044_pt1 | contig 13118 bp, 8 predicted proteins | sample CB6_AW_1057_MG_FD_203505 | JGI IMG/M metagenome (GOLD analysis project Ga0310123, IMG submission 203505) | Marine microbial communities from Western Arctic Ocean, Canada - CB6_AW_1057 | ecosystem: Environmental > Aquatic > Marine > Oceanic | place: Canada: Western Arctic Ocean | collected... | reverse complement strand
ATCCGTGTTGTTTCGGACATTCTGGAGTCGAACGGCTCATCGTCGATGGCTACCGTATGTGGAGGCTCACTCAGTCTAATGGACGCTGGTGTTCCACTGCGTTCACCGGTAGCGGGTGTGGCGATGGGTCTCATCATGGACGAGGAGAGTGGTCGGTACGCTATCTTGAGTGACATTGCTGGAGCAGAGGATCACTACGGTGACATGGACTTCAAGGTCACGGGTACGACCGATGGAATTACAGCGCTCCAGATGGATATTAAGGTCACTGGCATAACAACAGGAATCATGCGCGAGGCACTCGAGCAAGCACGGGTCGGCCGGCTGCATATTCTCAGTAAGATGGCAGAAACACTCAGTGCATCGCGGGAAGAAACTTCAACGTTTGCCCCGAGGATCGTCACAATCAAGATTCCCGTTGACAAGATCCGAGACGTTATTGGGCCTGGCGGAAAGATGATCCGGAGTATCATCGAGCGCACTGGTGTCAAGATTGATGTCGAAGATGACGGACAGATTAACGTGGCGTCGAGTGACGAGACAGCGGCACAGAAAGCAATCAATATCATTCAGGAACTTACGGCGAGCCCTGAACTTAATAAGATTTATGTAGGCAAAGTCGTACGGATCACTGATTTTGGAGCGTTCGTGGAAATCATGCCAAACATTGACGGGCTACTCCACATATCAGAGATCGCGCTCCATCGCGTGAAAGATGTGCGTGATGAACTGAAAGACGGCGAACAGGTGAGGGTTAAAGTGATCAACGTTGATCCCTCAGGCAAGGTTAGACTTAGCCGAAAAGTACTTCTGCAAGAAGGTAGTCCTGGCAATGCTGAAAGTTCGTCGAAGCCACAGTCTGTGAAAAAGGACTGACAATCCGTTCTACCCGTCCCCGCCGAAGAAGACTACTTCAGCGTCACTCTTTAAGGAGCTCCACTAAGGTTAGGTGAGATTGCCTGCTGTTGCTATCCGCTCATGAACAGGTGGGTGTGAATAACACAAGAACGCCAGCCAAGGCGATGGGCGTTCAGCGAGATGTTCTTCACCAATTCGCCGAATCACCGAAACGAAGGCTTTTGGGCTCCTGGTCAACTCGAGTGCAAATCGGTCGGCCCGTCGTTCCTGTTGCCGAGAGACAAAGTTCGTAAATGGCACCATCGCAAGTGCAACTGTACCTCCCGTGAGAATCACGAGTGGGAGCCCAGCGGGATCACTCGATTCGAGCAGACCGAGTGATGGTCCAAGCACAACTAGCGCTCGTGATGACGTGTAGCAGCCGACTATGATCATTACAAGGTCCATCAGTAGCCCTTTCCATATGTCCGCATGCAAATGATGTGCGAGCTCGTGTGCGAGCACAATCTCAATCTCTTCGTCGGAGTAGCCTGTGACCAGCGTATCGGACAGGAGAATTCGTCGGTTCTGCCCTACTCCGACGATCGCCGCATTGGAACGCCGCGATGCGCTTCCCATGCGATATTGGTAGACCTTAATATCGGCTGCGCCAGCGCGGGCTGCCAAGCGCTCAAGACGCAAACCCAATGCCGGCCTGACCACCGGCGTAACAGTTGCAAACCAGGGCACTATAATTGGGCCGACCTTCACCAAGAGCATCACGACTAACGCAAAGCCAACGCCGACGATAATCCACCAGTTAGACGGCCAAGCCTGAATGGCCGCATACATCGCTACCGCTCCAACTGGACCAACACTAAGCAGCACAGCTGTACCCTTTAAACACTCTTGCACTGCACCATCCGACGATGCCATTGCAGGACGGTACCGCCGCTCTAACCTTCCAAGATAGACTCGGGGAGGTAAAGTTATTACTTCGTGGCACAAGCCAACACACAGGGAAAACAGCGCAACCCCGAAAAGCCAAGCTAGATCAGTTGATGCAGCTGGTATTATAAAATCACGAAGAGTCTTCGACGCTCCTGTCAGAAGCATCAACGTAAACAGCAAGCCCGTTAGTCCACCTGCAGACAACAGCGCCCTACGTCTGAGCCTATGGTAGCGGGTGGCCTTGTCTTCGTTCACGGCTTCTGAAACGTGCAGGAGCAGGCCTGATACAAGGATGCCGTACCGTCCGAAAACCGAGTCAACGTGCAAGCCAGAGATTCGACTGAGCTTCGGCTGAACCGAAGCGAAGGACCACTGGCTCAGTTGAACTTGACGGAGATCAACTTGGATACTCCGGGTTCTTCCATCGTGATGCCGTACAATCGGTCCGCGTGCTCCATCGTCTTGCGGTTGTGAGTGATGAGCACGAACTGAGTCTCGTCAACCATCCCACGTAACATCTCAATAAACCGGCCAATGTTGACATCATCAAGCGGCGCGTCGATCTCATCAAGTAGACAAAACGGACTTGGCCGGTACTTAAAAATTGCAAACATGAGTGCCATCGCCGAAAGCGCCTTTTCGCCACCGGAGAGCAACTGTACACTCTGAAGCCGCTTACCGGGTGGCTGTGCGATAATTTCAACGCCACTCTCGAGTAAATCGGCCTCGTCGAGAAGGACTAAACCTGCCTTCCCGCCACCGAATAGAGTGGAAAACGTCTGCTGATAGTGCATATTGATCGCGTCAAATGCAGCACGGAAACGCTCTCTCGTCGTCTTGTTGATGCGTCGGATTGCTTCTGTCGTCGCGGCAATCGAATCGACCAAATCCTTGCGTTGCGTAGTTAGAAAGTCATAGCGGTTATCCAATTCGTCAAACTGCTCGATCGCCATCATATTGACGGCGCCCAACCGATCGATTTTTCCCTTCAGCCCAGTGATCACATCTTCCGTTGTGACGGGAACACTACTGTCAGTCGTTTCTGTGCTGTCGCCGCCAACTTCATGCTCGGAATCGTCCTCACCAACTTCAGCGACCGCACCGTCAGGAGGTAACTGTGCAAAGCCCTCGTCAGGCATAACCTCGCCATCGGCTTCAAGTTGCTCAACCTCGCTGATGACTGAATCTAGGTCGACCTGCAATGTCTCTAAACACGAAGTCGCCAGATGTGAGAGGTCTGCCTGAGCAGTTGCCTGCGATACCTCAAATTGACCTAAGCGATCCCGAACTTCCTCGAGCGCAGCGCGTGCCGATCGAATGGTCACGTCTTCTACCTCAACTCGGCTTCTCAACTCAACTAAAAGGTCATCGGCAGTTCGCACCTTACCCCGGAGGTTCTCCAACTCCTGCACCCCATCATCGAGTGAGCGCTCTGATTCGACGATCTGCGCTTGCAATAACTGTTTCCGACTGTTCTTACGCGACAAGTCATCTCGACTACTCACCACGCGTGACTCTAATTCCGCCGTCTCCTCCAGAAGACGGTTCACTGCAGACTTTTCGGCCAAAGCTCGCTCACCGAGACGTGCATGTAAGGCCTTATTGTCACCGAAGATTTGACCCATTGTGTCAAACGACGTGCGCGCCCTGGATAGCTTCTCCTGAGCTACTGAGAGCAACTTCTCCGCCTCTTGCTTCTCTCCATCGAGCGTGACGAGCGATTCTCGCGCCTCCCGTTGACGATTCTCCACCGCGGTCTGCTCTTCCTCAGCACGCCGACGCTCAGCGTCAAGTAACTCACCATGACGCACGACCCGCTTTGACTCCTCGTCCAATGCGACTAACCTGAGGTTAAGTTCTAGTGCTGTCTTTTCATGAGTTTGACGTTCCTCATCAAGCTTTGCCAAAACTCCGACCGCAGCCGTGACAGCTTCCTTAAGGTCGTCTAACCGCCGTCCTCTCGTCTCGACACTCGTCTGTTTCTCTACGATCGTATGACGTAAGACCTTAATCTCCCGTCTTGTAGTAAGAATCCCCTTGGCCGAAGACTTGGCGCCACTAGACACAAAGTGAACGCCACGGACGACCTCCCCGGACAGTGCCGCAATCGATCCAGTAACGACCGTGGCCGCTTCCAAAGCCTGTTCCAATGACTCAGCGAGGTAAGCATGACCGAGCGCTGACCGGACAGCAGGCGCGCATGATCCACTGACACGAACAACCGACATCAAAGGTAATAGTCCAGGGGGAAGGGACTCAGAGGTCTCGGCAACGTGAGCCTTAGCGCCACCATTGTCGTCGCCTGCGATCACGAGGAATCCACAGCGTCCAGCGTCCTTTTCACGAACAAACCTGAGCCCAGCAACGGCGTGCTCACAACGGGCCACCACAACGTACTGAAGCAACTCACCAAGACAGGCTTCAACGGCAAGTTCGTACTTATCGTCAACCTCAAGATAATCCGCCACAGAACCCATGTGGCTAATCTCACCGTTCGACTCAGTCAAAATAAGCCGTGCGGCATCGGCATACCCTGCTCTGGCAGCCTCAACCTCCTCTAACGACTTCAGCGTTGCGGTTAAAGCCGCCAGTTCGCGTTCATCCGATCGTAGCTCCTCGGTCACTGTTTGAAGGTCACGCTGAATACTGTCCAACTCCTCACGTCCCTCAGCTTGGGCAGCCCCGACCTGATCCACCGCCTGCTGCGCTTCAGCACGACCATCCGACGCCAGCTGGCTGTTAACCGTCAATTTATCGCGTTCGGCCGCCAAATCAACCTGCTCCACATCGAGTTTGCCAAGATCTTCCACGACCCGTTCGCGCGCCTCGACCGCTTGCTCGGCTTCATGGCGCAGTGCAGTAGCTGCAGCAGCTAATGAAAACACTTCGTTCCGAACAGACTCGACGCTGGCTTCACTACTTTGAATTTCGAGACGGGTGGCAGCGTACGCGGCCTCGTCTCTAGTAATTTGCTGTTCGGCTTCACGGCACGCCGCCTCGGCCTTGGTCACGTCGGCTCGCAGTCTTTCGAGTCTCTCGTTAGCTGGGACACGTTGAGCCTCGAGCGTCGTCAGCCTGTCACGAAGATTTTTAGAAGAGACATTCAATTCGTCGACCTGCTGCCGATTAAATTTCAACTGCTGTTGACTCCGGTCGATTTTGAGCTCTCGAGTGTGAGTCGAGTCTCGCGTCGATGTCGCTTGTGTCTCACTTTCGGTCAACTCGATCCGCTGCCGCTCTTGCCGATTCTCGAGTTCGGCTAGATGAGCCGAAGCAGCCTGCTCCCTAGTACGTGCATCGGCCAAGTTGGCATCGGCAGTCGCCACGGTCAGCGCGAGCGCTCGGTGCCGACGAGCGAAGAGCACCTTCTCCCATCGACGTAACTCCTCCCGCAGCCGCCGGTACCGCCGTGCTTTCGCTGCTTGGCGCTTGAGTGCATTTCGCTGCTTGTCAACCTCATGGACGATGTCGTCCACACGATCAAGATTTTGCTTCGCGGCTTCCAGTTTTAACTCCGCAGCGTGACGGCGGGTTTTATACTTCGTGACACCAGCAGCCTCTTCAATTAACTGGCGCCGGTCGTTCGGACGCGCGCTCAAAATTTGTCCAATTTTCCCCTGCTCGATAACGGCGTAAGCCTTCACTCCAACACCAGAATCCATCAACAGGTCTTGCACGTCTCGCAAGCGACAAACCTTGCCATCAATCAGGTATTCACTCTCACCTGAACGATATAGCCGACGGGAGACCTCTACATCGCGTGCCACGATGGGCGCAGAAACTCCTAAGTCGGCTTTGGCTCCGGGTATCGACTCGACCTCATCAAGGACAACCTTCGTCACGTTGCCATGACCCTTGCTATTCCGATTCTCATCGGACTTATCATGCCCGTTCTTCCCATTGCTCTGGCTGTGCCCATTAGACCGTCCAATGCTGGAGACAGTGACACCTCGGAGGAGAAGCTTGACTTCAGCAGCACCGATCGGCTTCCGACTATCGCTACCGCTAAAGATGACGTCTTGCATCCGATCACCACGAAGGCTTTTTGCGCTCTGCTCGCCCAACACCCAAGTGATGGCATCAACAACATTGCTCTTACCACACCCGTTGGGGCCGACGATCGCGGTCATCCCATCGTCAAACTTCAACTTGGAACGATCGGGAAAGCTCTTGAAGCCTGAAATCTCAAGGTGTTGCAAATGCATCAAGAATCCTTCAACGGCTACGGACTAACGCCGAACCAGAAGCGTACGAGACACCAGCTACACGATTAACGGTCATTGCACCTTGCCAATCGAGCGGCTGGGGACGCTCGATAACGTTGTCCTGAAAGCCGCCCAGGCGGCCGAAACGAAGGCAGGTGCCACCAGGGAAAACACGAGTCGCTCAGCGCACCCGAAGGAAACGCTGCCCGATTCCACGGGTTCCTACACGCCCGCCCCCCGTCTACTCAGATTCTGCAGTAGAGAGCCCTCGAAACCACTGGGAACGGTGGCAGTGTAACAAGGGGCTAGGCGTTGGGGCAAGCTGAAACTATGCCACTAAATATAGTATCTTGGGCACAGGCACCGCCCCACGGAAGGACTGTGGCATCGGCCGCCCACTAATGGATGGACGGTCCGGCCACCGACAGCTGCGTCAGTGCCTTTGCGTCAGCAAACAGGCTCAGGGCGAACGTCGCCTGCGGATCAATCTCAACTAAATGCCGCCTCGCATCACCCACGCCGAAGAGGTCTAAGTCGATGTAATACCTGATCATGGCTCTTACAAACGCCTCGTCCTTAGACAGTTCGTCGTCATCAATCATGATCCGTTTCTGGGCCACAAAATCCGTGAAATCAGACAACATTTCGTCAGTAATCTCAAAGTCTCTGTCGACGTTAATGCGGTCTTGACCTTGTTCTGTGATTCGCGTATCCCCAGACGCCGAGTACCTCTGAGCGTAGTCAGAAAACGCCTGTCGCGTGAACAAACGACGCCCCAAAGGTGTAGGGTCGAAACCTTCAATCGGCCCGGCCATAAATCGATCAGGTTCGATACCACCACCACTGTAGACATGTCGACCCGAATCAGTGTATTTCAAGTCGGTGATCGAACGGTCACGCTCTCTTTCCTGGTCCTGCAATGAATAGTTCAAATACTCATCAAATGTGCCGTCCCAGGGCCGTTGGATCAACCGACCACTTGGAGTGTAGTACCGAGCTGTTGTAAGAGCCAATCCAGCACCCTGGCTTACCGGGTAGATCGATTGCACGAGCGCTTTCCCGAAAGTTGTCTCCCCTACAATGAGGCCTCGATCATGATCCTGAATGGCCCCCGCAACGATCTCCGAAGCACTAGCACTGTTACGATTTACCAGAACGATCAGTGTGAGATCGGCAAAGTCACTGTCCTCTCTGGCGTAATAATCTTGATCTGAATTCTGAACCCTGCCTCTTGTATAGACGATCATGTCACCACGTGGAAGAAATCGGTTCGCAACCCGAATAGCTTGATCGAGTGGCCCCCCGGGATTGTCACGGAGATCTAGAAGCAGTTGCTGCATCCCCTGTATGGCCAATTCCTCGAGAGCCACACCTAAATCACGATCGGTGGTCTCAGAAAAGTCTCGCAGTCGGATATAACCTGTCGACTCACTAACCATGAATGCGCCGAGAATCGTTTGGATATTGATCTCGTCGCGCATCACTGCGAGAGGTATCAGTGCGTCGTAGCCCAAACGGCGAATGCCGATATTAACCATCGAACCCTTCGGGCCCCGGAGACTTGTTACCGCTTGGTCGCTAGTCCAGCCTTTCGCGGATTCACCTTCGATCTCGGCAATCACATCGCCCCGCCGGATGCCCTTCATATAGGCTGGCGATCCCTCAAACAACGCGATGACTTTAATGTCGCCGTTGATTACTTGAATCGTAATGCCCAAACCATAGTAGCGCCCCTCTTGACGCTCTCGCATCTGGGAATAGGTGCGCGGGTCCATGAATCTCGAGTGCGGATCGAGCGTTTGCAGCATCCCATTAATCGCACTGTAAATGAGTCGATCAGTGTCGACCTCGTCGACGTAGTTAGTTTCGATTACCGCAAGGGCGTTGGAGAAGGCCTTATACTGCTCCACCATTCGATCCTGCGTCGCCAACACCAGGCCGCCGAACAGGCCGCCCGCAAGCGCAGAAACAACCACGACCATCACCACCACCGGAAGCGACCGGATGATCCGCATGACTGGGATCGTACTAAAATAAGCTCCTATCTCGCAATGAGTTCCGGGAATGGCTCTGTCGGCCGTGGCTTGACCAGATCTGAGCACGTTCCTATAATGCAGTCAGTGTATCTCCATGCGCTGGAAATCTAATCACCTCCTGATTGCAGCGTCGCGCGTTGTCCGGGGGCGTGGGTTGTCCGACCGAGGCACCCCAGAATGAGGTTTTAAGGAGCTCTAGAACATGTTCGGCTCAATTGGAATGCCCGAGCTCATCATCATCTTCGTTATCGCTTTGATCATCTTCGGTCCTCGGAAATTGCCGGAACTGGGTCGATCGCTGGGCAAGAGTATCGGTGAGTTCAAGCGTGCATCAAACGACCTACGCAATACACTGGAAGAGGAAATTCGGGTCGAGGATTCCCGCACGCCAGAGTCAAACAAATCAGAAACACCGACTCCAGCTCCCCCGGAAGCACAATCTTCCACAGCCGCCGCGCCAGAGTCAAACAAATCAGAAACACCGACTCCAGCTCCCCCGGAAGCACAATCTTCCACAGCCGCCGCGCCCGAGCCAGTATCCGCACCGGCCGACACGAACGCGACTTCAGAACAGAGCCCGGCAAAATCGGGTGTCTGATTGTCCCTAGACTGAACTTGATGGCGTCGGAGTCAGAAAAAGACCCGCATCCCGCACCCGTCCAACCGCAATCGCTTGATGACCCTCGAGTCGCTGACGACGAGGGAGACTCAGCTGGCGGTCGGATGGGCTTCCTTGAGCATCTGGACGAGCTTCGGAAGCGACTCGTCTATAGCGTATACGGCATTCTCGGCGGCTTCGTCATTGCGTTCGCTTTCATCAAGTTCATCTTCGAATTCATAATGGTACCGCTTCAGGAGGCGCTACCGCCTGGCGGGAAACTCATATATACAGAGCCAGGGGAGGCCTTCTTCCTCTGGATGAAGATGGCGGCGCTCGCGGGTCTCTTACTGGCAATGCCGATCCTCGTGTCACAGATCTGGCTGTTCATTGCGCCCGGCCTCTACACACGCGAAAAAAAGTGGGCGATCCCGTTCATCGCGTTCACTACAATCTTCTTCCTCGGAGGTGCGTTGTTCTCGCACTATGTGGTGTTCCGATTGGCTTGGAGCTTCTTCGCAGGGTTTTCGACCGACTACATGGACTTCATGCCAAGAATCGCTCCAGTGTTTTCTCTCTATGTTAGGATGATGCTGGCAATGGGCATCGTGTTCCAACTGCCAACGCTCGTGTTCTTCCTCGCCAAGCTTGGACTCGTTACGCCGAAGTTTCTAATCAAGAATACGAAGTACGCAATCTTGATCATCTTCATCATTGCGGCTATCCTGACGCCGTCCGCTGATCCAGTGACGCAGACTGCAATGGCCGCACCAATGCTGGTCCTGTATGGGATCAGCATCGGCATCGCGTGGGTCTTCCAGAAGAGCCAACCCGACGACGACTAAAGCGGACGTATCGTTGAGTAGAAATCAATAGGACTTGGCAAAGTACGCCTGTTCACGTGCCGGAGCTTCGCAGCGAACACAGGTTTCGGACGTCTCTAAGCCATTCATAGGTAGGTTCCGGATCGTCGCCTGAGTTTCAGCCTTTATGGCAGCTTCACAGACGGCTTCCCCGCACCACGGCGATATAACGAATCCTGGTCGGCCCTCCATAATCTTCTTGAATTCCTCATACGAAGTCGTCCTGACCGTATATTCATCACGGAACCGACACGCACGGTCGAATAAATCCTGCTGAATTTCTCCAAGGAGCGTCTGAACCCTGGAGACGACCTCATTCCGAGGAAACGCCACCTTGTTACGGTTATCTCGGCGAACCGACATGACCTGTGACTTTTCGATATCCTTCGGTCCGACTTCAAGGCGCACTGGAACCCCTTTAAGTTCCCATTCGGCGAACTTCCACCCAGGCGTGTATGAGTCACGAGCATCCAAAGTTACCCGAACGCCTGACGCACTGAGTTCGTCCCGAACCGACTCGGCGTGAGGCAAGATGGTTTCCTGCCAGTTACCGCGCAAGATCGGAACGATGACAACTTGGTAAGGGGCAATTTTAGGCGGCAAAATCAGCCCAGAATCATCACCGTGCATCATGATCACACCACCGACGAGACGTATCGACATGCCCCAAGAGGTCTGCCACACGTACTGCACTGACTTGTCCCTCGCCTGAAATGTAATGTCAAAAACTTTGGCGAAGTTTTGCCCCAAATGATGAGAAGTGCCTACCTGGAGAGCGCGTGCGTCACCCATAAGCGCCTCAATCGAGTAGGTGTGCACCGCTCCCGCAAACTTTTCACTTTCACTCTTGCGGCCTTCAATCACGGGCATCGCAAGTTCCCTTTCAGCGAAATCCTTATAGACGCCCAACATGCGAAGCGCTTCCTCTTCCGCTTCTTGCTCCGTCTCGTGGGCGGTGTGTCCCTCCTGCCAGAGAAATTCCGTGGTTCGTAAAAATGGTCGTGTTACCTTTTCCCACCGAACCACGTTCGCCCACTGATTTATTAGGATCGGCAAGTCACGCCACGATTGGATCCACTTAGCGTACATCATGCCGATTATCGTCTCAGAAGTCGGACGAATGACTAGTCGCTCTTCTAGCTCCTGATCACCACCGTGGGTAACCCAAGCTACCTGTGGCGCAAACCCCTTAACGTGAGCCGCCTCTTTACGTAGCAAACTCTCGGGAATGAATAAAGGGAAATACGCATTAAGGTGGCCGGTAGCCTTGAATCTTCGATCCAGCGCTTGCTGCATCAACTCCCAGATTGCGTAGCCGTACGGCCGGATGATCATGCATCCTTTAACTGGTGAATAATCTGCCAGCTCAGCCCGCTTCACAACATCAAGATACCATCGGGAAAAGTCCTTCGACCTGGGTGTGATTTCCGTAACAAGTGCGATCTTCTTGTCCGCCATCGAGCCGTTGCCTTGCCCTTCCTGCACGTGTCGGATTGCGAATAATAAAACTCAATAACGCAGCCCGACTAAACCTGTCCATCCGGTGACGACCCATAAGACGTGCCCAGGTCGCCGAGTGGGTCACACGAAAACTCCAAATTACTGTTATCCTACCACCTGATCCCTGGTCGAAGGATTTCTTCCACCAATGAAACCGACTTGCATCAACGTAACTTCTGGCACACACACATACCCGGTCCATATCGCGAACGGCCTGGTATCACGTCTTTCATCGCTAGTCGACCAGACGGCGCCAAACGGCAAGCGATTCATCGTTTCTAACTCCACAATCTGGCGGATTTACGGACAAACTATTAGCACCGCACTGCCTGACGCGGAAATAATCCTGATTCCTGACGGCGAACGCTTCAAAACACTACACACAGTCAGCCGAATCTACGAATCGTTGATTCGCGCTGGAGCAGACCGTCAGGCGACCCTAGTAGCGGTCGGAGGTGGCGTCGTAGGAGACGTGGCGGGATTCGCAGCCGCGACGTTTCTTCGAGGTATCACCATTCTCCACGTCCCGACCACTCTACTCGGACAGGTTGACAGTGCAATTGGCGGTAAGGTTGGAGTCAACCACACACTTGGTAAGAATCTGATTGGGGCATTCTATCCGCCCACTTCAGTGCTTATCGATCCTGAACTACTGACCACATTGCCGCGGCGGGAGTTCCGAGCTGGACTCTATGAAATCATTAAGTACGGGATGATTGCGAGCTGTGATCTCTTCGAACGCGTTGAACGCGATCTGTCAGCGCTATTCGACCATGACCAGCCGTCCCTCCAACCGATCATTACAGAATGTTGTCGAATTAAAGGGTCAATCGTAGAAACCGATGAGCGAGAAGCCGGACTGCGCCGCATATTAAATTTTGGACACACAATCGGTCACGCGATTGAGGCGGTGACGAAATATCGTCGCTTTAAACACGGCGAGGCCGTCGGCTACGGCATGTTAGCAGCGGCCGACATTGCAGAACGACGTCGAACACTCGCACCAGCGGCCCGGAAGGCGTTGTCAGCGTTAATTATTCAACTTGGGCCTCTGCCATCGGTCGCTGACCTCTCCTCAAAGCAGGTCATCGACGCGGTCAATCGTGACAAGAAGATGAGGAAGGGAAAATTACACTTCGTCCTGCCGTCGGCGATTGGGACAGTAACCATCGTAGACGACGTAACAACGAAACAGATCAACGCCGCACTAAGAAGACTCGGCCTGAGGCCCTAGCTGTGCGAGTAAACGTTAAAGGCAATAAGCTTAGTCAATAATCCTATTGAGTGACTCCGGCTCGCTCTAGCTCGAAAGAGATTGCTGCATCAAAGTACTGCACCGTTAAGCCACCGGTAACACGTACACCGTTGATAACGAAGGTCGGTGTCGCTTCAACCCCAAGGCTCACACCAAGTGCAATGTCATCACGCACTTGCTCAAGCATCGACGAGTACTCGGCTTCAAAGTCGTCTACCCCACCGATATCACGAGCGGCAGCTTGAACGCTGCTCACTGACAAAGTAGCCTGGTGCTCAAAGAGCCAGTCTTCGAGTGCCCTAACTTTTTCTTCACCACCCCGACCGGCCAGCAGCACGGCGACCGCTGCCTCGCAAGATGCATAGTGTATGCCATTAGGTACTGCCTGATTGCACTCTGGGTCGAGCGGATAATGCTTGATGACCAGCCGGACGGCTCCAGGTCGCGTGGCCTGGTACTTCGCGAAGACGGACTGATAATTCAGATAAGTCTGCTGGCACGGCGGGCACATGTAGTCGTTAAACTTTACGACAAGAACTTCGGCATCTTCATTCGCGATCGGCAAGTCCACGCGAGGCTGTGAACTCCACCAGCGAAGAAACTCTTCCCGCTCGACGACCGTTAAGGTCGCTGGTACCGTCGCAGTAACCCCCTGCACCGTCGACGTTCTGAGCCAAACCCCACCCAGCACCGAACCAAGGACCAGCGCAACCATTAGGCCAAAGCCGATTGGAAATCCTTCTAGTATCCGAATGTCCGCCATTACCAGGCCTGGCACCTGCGACATTGAATTCGACGTGGAGGCCCCCGACACGATGAAGAGCCCTAAAACCGCCACGTATACAGCAACACACAGCATACAGATAGTTCCTA
>Ga0310123_10003043_pt1 | contig 13121 bp, 9 predicted proteins | sample CB6_AW_1057_MG_FD_203505 | JGI IMG/M metagenome (GOLD analysis project Ga0310123, IMG submission 203505) | Marine microbial communities from Western Arctic Ocean, Canada - CB6_AW_1057 | ecosystem: Environmental > Aquatic > Marine > Oceanic | place: Canada: Western Arctic Ocean | collected... | reverse complement strand
GTTGTAGTACCGCGAACGCGTCAGTCAGAGTGCGGGGAAGAAAGTGGCGCAAGTCGCGCGGCCGCGAATCGACGCCCGAATAGTCGAATCAATGCCGGCTCTGGCGGAATATTTCAGACGGCCGGACAGAGGCGCGGACGGAAGTCCCCGCTTATGCCCGCCGGTAGGCGCGCACCACGCCGGATAGGCCAAGATCGAGGGCGCGGAAAATCAAACCGAACAGTACTGCCCGAGAGCCGCCTCCGGCCGCTCGGAAGCAAGCAGCCCGCGTTACAATGCAGTCCATGGCAGCCAAGCGGCGGCGCCCCAAACGTCGCCGGAAAGAAGATGAGCAGGAGATATCGTCCCAGATGGAGCAGCGGACACGCTGGTTGCCTTGGGTCGTTCTCGGCCTCACGTTGTTTGTCTTTTTACCCGCCTTGGGGAATGACTTCGTTAACTGGGACGACGACCGCAACTTTCTCGAGAACGCCCGCTACCGTGGTTTGGCGCCCGAGAACCTCCAATGGATGTTTACGACATTTCACTTGGGGCACTATCACCCCCTGACTTGGTTGTCACTGGGCCTCGATTACATCCTGTGGGAAATGAACCCGGCCGGCTACCACTTCACCAACGTCGTTCTGCATGCCGCCACCGCGCTTCTGGTCTATTTTCTGATTCTGCATCTGCTGCGGCTGGCGGCCAAGGCCGAGGAGGAAACCGCCGAGCTGCGTCTCGCGGCCGTGTTCGGAGCTCTGCTTTTCGCCATCCATCCCTTGCGCGTGGAGTCAGTCGCATGGGTCAGTGAGCGCCGCGATGTTCTCTCGGGGCTCTTCTACGTTGGGGCGGCGTTGTTGTATTTGCGCGGCCGTTTGGCGGCGTCGGTTGGACTCTTCGCGGCAGCCCTGATGTCGAAGGTCATCGTTGCCAGCTTGCCTTTGGCGTTGTTGCTCGTTGATATCTATCCGCTACGGAAAAAGCCCAGCTTCGGTCTGCTCCTGAACAAGATTCCCTACTTCGCCCTCGCTCTTGCCGCGGGCTTTTTCGCCCTGAGTCAGCAGCGCACGGGAGTTGGCGGAACCTTCGCCGACATCGCCGTCGAGCCCGCGTTGCGCGTGACGATGTCGCTCTACGGGCTGGCGTTCTACACGTGGAAAACGGTTCTGCCGCTCGATCTGGCTCCGCAGTACGTTCTGGCCTCATCCCCAGGTGCGTTCGACCTGCCGCTACTGGTTGGATCTCTTGCCGCCATTGCCATCACCGCCGCGGCGGTTCTTGTGTGGCGCAAATGGCCCGGCGCGGCGGTCGCGTGGGGCTGTTACGTGGTGACGCTGCTTCCGGTCCTTTCCATTCTGCGCTACGACCCGCAGCAATACGTGAGCGATCACCACTCTTATCTGGCGACCCTCGGTCTGGCGGTGGCGGCGACCGGCCTGTTTCTGAAATTCTTCTCGAAGAATCGGGCGCCTGTCGTGGCAGGCTGTGCCGCTCTCGTAACGCTCTTTTTCTGCGAAAGAACCATCGCCCAAATCGACATCTGGCAAAACTCGGAGACGCTCTGGGCGCACACTCTTACCGTGAGTCCGCTATCGGTCGTGGCTCATAACAATCGCGGCCGCATTCTTGCCGAACAAGGGGAGACCGACAGGGCGCTCGGTCACTTCCGCCGCGCCGTCGAAATCAAGCCGGACTACGCTCACGCCCGCTACAACCTGGGGAATCTCCTCATGCAACAGGGAGAACTCGCCGAGGCCGAACAGCACTTTCGCCGGGCACTCGACCGCGAACCACGTTACGCCGCCGCCCTCAACAGCCTAGGGAATTCTTTGGTTCTCCAAAAGCGCGAGTTCGAAGCGGAGGACTACTACTTGCGAGCGCTGGAGGTCGAACCGCGTTTCGCCGACGCGCACTACAACTTGGCGCTGGCGCTTCATCAGCAGGGCAAGCTGGACCAAGCCGCGCAACAATACGAAAGCACAACTCGGCTGGACCCCGGCAACGCCGATGCCCACAGCAACTGGGGCGTGCTGCTCGAAACGAAAGGGCAGGTCGAAGATGCCATCGGCCACTACCGCCAAGCGCTAGCCATCGTACCGGCACACGCCGACGCCCGCCGCAACCTGCAAGCGGCGCAATCGGGGCAAGCGCCGCGGTGATACGCGGGGCCTGCGGTCCCTGGTGAGCTGCCGCTGAGCGCGTTTCCCTCCTCCCCCCAGCACTGAGAAGCCGCAACCAAACAAGCGAGCGGACGTGGCGTGAGCGACAAAAGGGAGACCGCTGCCCATTTCCGGCCCAGTACATTTTTGCCACGGGCCGCTCGAGAAACCAAGCCACCTATAGGCGGCTTGGCGTCGCCCCGGTGCCAGACCGCCGGCTAGTCAAGCGGCAGAGGCTCGCCATTTTTCCGCACCCACTCGGAGTGCAACTGCCGCAACCGCTCCGTTAGGTTCCCGCTCTTCCCGGCCCCAATGCGGCGGCCGTCCACTTCGAGAACCGGCGAAAGTTCACCCATCGTTCCAGTCGTGAACATCTCGTCGGCGGTGTAGACCTCGCTCAAAGAGAGGTTACGTTCGACGAGGGGAATCCCTTCCGCGCGGGTGAGCTGGATCACGACACCACGCGTGATTCCCGGCAGGCAACTGTCGGCGTGGGGTGTCAGCACCGTCTCCCTCTTGATGAGGAAGACGTTTGTCGCGTTGGTCTCGGAGACGAACCCGTTGAGGTCGAGCATCAACGCATCGTCCACGCCTGCGTGATTGGCTTCTATCTTGGCCAAGATGTTATTTGCCAGATTGTTGTGGTGAATTTTCGAATCGACACATTGCGGGTTGTTGCGGCGAACCGAGGAGGTGATCAGCCGTATGCCGGCCTGATCGTAGACCGGGACCTTCCACTCAGCCAGCACAATCAGGCATGGGCCGTATTGATTGAAGTGCGGGCTCATCCCGGAACTCGTTTTCATTCCGCGCGTCAGGGTCAGCCGGATATGCACGCCGTCCCGCATGCCGTTTGCTTGGAGGGTCTCAAAGATCGCGTTCTTCACTTCGTCGCGCGGAGGCACTTCGGTGAATGCCATTGCATGGGCGGAGTCGAACAGCCGGTCGAGATGGGCGTCGAGATCGGAGATACGGCCGTCGTAGACGCGGAGCCCTTCCCAAACCGCGTCACCGCCTTGTACCGAGCTGTCGAAAACCGAGACTTTCGCGTCGGCGCGCGGTTTTAGTTCGCCGCCCACGTGGATCAGGATATCGGCGTTACGCGGATCGGGAAGTTGAGGGTCCATCGGCGGAATCCCTATTCTAACCTCGGCTTCCGGCCCTGATCGCGTTTGTGTAAAGGAAATTGTAGTGAGGCTTGCAATCCGCTAACAGCGGCTTCAGCTCCTCCGGAAACGGCTCGGTCTTTTCTTTGTACTTCATGAACCCGGTGGAACGGTGGATATTGTGGTACCAGTCCTTGGCCCAAGAACCGTCCTCAGGTTTCGGACCCGCCGGCCACCGCAGCATCGCTTCCTCGAACGGGAGCTGGATTCTCTGGCACAGCTCGCGCAGCACGCCCTCGGGATCGAGCAGCAACTCCTTGGCATCCAGCACTGGCGGCTCCTGCCCCTGGGCGCGCAAATCCTTGAGAAGCTCGCTCTGCATACCCAGACCTGTATCACGCAAGATGGGCCGTTTCACTTGATTCACCAGGGACGGCAGCATCTGCTCGGGATCCCTGATGAGCAACACGTTCACCGTCTCTGCTAGAAAGCCGCGGTCCAGGCCGAGAAGATGGTGGGCCATTTGCTTCATGAACAACACCGGCCGGTCACACGGGCCCAGAATCACATCACGGACAGCTCGCTCCCCGTCGAGGTCGAGGGTTTCGAGCAACTCATCACGGCCGGGCTGCTCGGCCCGCGACACGTTTAAGTAGTGTCCATAAATAGGCTCGTCGAGCACGCGGGTGTCGCTCCGCTCCCGGAACGAGTACATCAGGGCCGTGGAAACGTTGCGGGGGCCCGACCACAGGCAGAGTCTGACCGTAGTGCTCATCCTTGAATAGCCCGCGCGTGTCGAACAGCCCGCGCGTGCCCAGGCAGCCAGAATCTCGCGGCCGACAAACCGCCGGCGGTCTGACCGAGAAATGCACGGCACGAGTGCTTGGCTGATTTCTTCTTGCGGTTCCGACCCGCGATTCGGGTTCTATTCTATCCTGGATTGAATATGTCACACTAGGTGACGCAGTTAAAGACAGGGGGAGCATTCATGGTGAGAATCGATCGGGAAGAAGCAACCGGCATTTCGGGCCTGTCGGCCGTTGGGGCGGCGTTATTGCTGAGCCTGCTGCTCACATCCACTGTCCTTGGTCATGAACCAAAGTCCGCCACGAAAACAACTGTTGTCGGGCACATCGTCGGGACCGCATGTTACATGGGCCACGAATCCATGGGGAAGGAACACCTCGCCTGCGCCACCGAATGCGCCAAGGCCGGGATCCCGCTGGCGATCTTGGAATCGGGCACGGGCAAACTCTACCTGCCCCTCGCCACCGATCACCATAGCAGCGCCAACAAGCAACTGATGCCCTGTATCGAGAAGGACGTCCGGGTGATTGGAACAGTGGTTGAAAAGGGCGGGTTGAAAGCGATCATGATCGAGAAAATCGAGGGCGCCGAGGCGCAATAGTCCGGAGCGAGCCCGAGCAGGTGTGACAGCCTGCCGTTCGCCAAAACCTCGGGCAGTGCGTCCGTTGTGATGGTTTCCGTGATTCGCGGTGTCAGCGGAAATCAGCGGATTATGGCTATATTCTCTTATCCTATTATGTAAACCTCATTTCTGGCGATTTTTGCGATTTCGTTTATATTTTCTTTAGGTAATTTCCGCGGGGCGATCGAGTGCCGGATCGGCCGCCGGAGGGGGTTTTGCCTCGTGCGCCAAGTGGGCGGTTTCTGTTTCTTTCTCGCCCACACTGGTGATGCGGGGAGGGCGACGGCGCGCTGGCGAATTCTCGTGAAGTGGTGGTGTGCCATTGACTCGCCGGTTGCGAGGCGGTCTAATTGTAGATGTATCTAAAATACGCTGGAGAACGTAATGACGAAAAGAATCCTCGGGGCAGCTATCGTTTTGGCGCTGTGTGCGCCCGTCTTCGCCCAGGGACCCCAGGCCAAGACGCAGGGAGAACGCGACGTTTTGATCGAAATTGAAAGCGCCACGGACCCAGACGTGCGGATCGGGGCCATTCACAAGTTGTTGACCGACTTCAAGGACACCGAGTTCCAGGAGTTCGCCAACCTCATGATGATGCTTTCTTATCAGCAAAAGAACGACTACGAGATGATGGTGCTCTATGGCGAAAGGACACTCGAGCTTAATCCCGACAATATCGACACGCTGGTTTCGCTGTCATACGCAATTCCGGTGCGCACGGGAGAGTTCGATCTGGACAAGGATGAGAAGCTTGCCAAAGCAGAAGATTTCGCCAAACGCGCTCTGCTGGCGATCCCCACTCTGGAAAACCCCAACCCGGATGTTACCGCCGACGAATGGCTGATTGCGAAGAAGGACTTCATGTCACAAGCGCATGACTCGCTAGGACTAGTGGCTCTGAAAAGAAAGGACTATCCAGCCGCGGAAAAGTCACTTCGCCAGTCGCTGCAGGTCGCCAGTCAGCAGAGCGCGTCGACGTTCTATCACTTGGCCAGCGCGTTGAAAGAACAAGGCAAGAATGACGAAGCTCTGGCGATGGCCGACAAGTCGATCGCGGCCGGCGGAGTGATGACCACCGGCAGCGGTCAAGACTTGGCCAAAGCCCTGAAAGCTCAACTAATCAAGGCAAAGGCGGCGGCGATGATGAACAAGTCGAAACCGGCGGCGAAGCCCACGGAGACGGTCCCCGAAGTCGAGATCGTCAAACAGCAGTGACTCCGCGCCGACCAGAACTGCGAGTTCCGCGACCGCCAGCAGAACTAAGCCCCCCGAAACAAACTACATAGCGTCTGTGGGCCGATAACTGTTGATTAATCGCGTAACCACCAGTAATCCGCTGTCAGTGGCGGCGGGACGGCTAGCGGCAGACTCCTTCGCCGGAGTCGGTGAAGTCGGAGCCCTCGACCGGAAGAAACTCCCATTCGTAGCGATCTTCAAGAAGTCGGAAGCGGATCACCCCGTAGGTTTCGCGCGAGCGCAGTTCGCTGTTTGGGCGGCCACGGCCGATCCGGCGTAGCTCTCGTCCGCCCGTGCCGACGATGAACTGCCGTACGCCGCGCTGCGGGTCCGCGTTGCCTTCAGGATCCTGTGGAGCGAAGCCCTCGTAGTGGTGTTCGTGTCCGCTAACGTAAAGCTCAACACCGGCGTCATAGAGCGCCTGGAACAGTGGTCGGACGCTCTTGTCGCCACCATGATGCTTTCGGGAAAATGGGAGAAGCGGCGGCGCATGATCCTGCGCTGATCCAGAGATTTGTGGAGTCCACCTTCTTGAGGACAGCGCTACAATCGTCCTCGAATTGAAAACCGAAATGTTACGAAGCGAGAACCCCCCGCCGCCATCACTCGGTTATTCCGAAACAGTAAAGCGCCTTCTGTGTGCGGACAAAAATTCTTCCACCCGAAAGCGCCGGCGTGGCAAACATCTCTTCTCCCAAGTCGTTGACCGCAATCACTTCCCCGTCGGGACCAGCCTTCAGCACCGAAACCTTCCCTCCCTCGCTCGTCAGATAAATCTTCCCGTCGGCCGCCACCGGCGACGCTGAATACCCCTCGATCGCCTGGCGCACGCGCCCCCGCTTCAGCACTTCGCCCGTCTCGGGGTTCAGCGTTTCAAAGATGCCGCCATTCTTGATCAGGTACATCACTCCCCTGTAGATCAAGGCCGACGGAATTACTCCGACAAAGCTCCGTTCATGGCGCCAAAGCTCCCGGGGTGGCGCGGCGGTTCGGTCCCCCGACGCACGATCGCCGTCGAATCGGAACGCCATCAGGCTCGAAGGAGCGATGGTCGAGCGCGCCGACGTCAGAAATTCCTCCTTTGTCAGGATGCCATCGCGATTCCCGTCGAGCTTTGCTAGTCCAAGCATGAACGCGCTCCCCGCATACTCCTCAGGCGTCAAAATGCCATCCGCGTCCTTATCCCGCCGGTCGAATCCCCCTGCAAAATCGCTCGTGGGTTCATTGCCGTATCCGAAGATATAAACTGTGTTCCCGTCGACAATCGGGCTGGCCACAATTGCGGGGGGCAGTTTTTTCAGCCCCCAAAGCCTCTTTCCGTCGCTCAAGTTGTGCGCGCCAACCCATCCCCGGCTCGCGGTCACGATCTGAGGCGCCTCCCCTTCACGCTCGTAAATCAGCGGCGTCGCCCAGCCGTCACTCTCCTGGCGTTCCATTCTCCACTGAAATTCACCGTTCGCGGGATCGAAGGCGGCAATGTAGGATCCGTATCGCTGATCGGCCTCCACCACAAGCGATCCACCCGCGATGATCGGCGACGAAGCGTGCCCCATCAACGTCGCAAAAGGATCGAGCGGCGTCCGCCATCGCATCTTGCCCGCGGCGTCATAAGAAATTAGTCCGGTGTCGCGAAACATCACGTAAACGTTTTCGCCGTCCGTCGCCGGTGAGTTTGCCGCCGGCTCGTTCAGCCTGTTGATGTCCGCCTCGCGCGCTCTCTCCTCGGCGCGTTCCCAAAGCAGTTCGCCTGTCTGCCGGCTGAAGCACAGCGTGTAGAGCTTCCCCTCGTCAAACGCCGTCAGGAATATGTGCTTCTCCGTAAGTACCGGCGACGATTTCCCCGGCCGCACGGCGCTCTTCCAGATCAGGTTCTTCTCCGGTCCGAACTCCGCGGGATAGCTGCCATCCTCGACACTCCCCGAGCCGTTGGGTCCGCGAAAGCGCGACCAGACTTCTCCAAGTGCGCTGCTCATCGCAACCGCCAACGCACAGGTAACAAGGGCCAGGCATCTTCGCAGAATTTTCATCGGGTCATTCCCATCGCCGCCGGAAACTGGATTATACCGGCCATTTCACGCGGGGCACAAATTGTTTGCAACATTACCGTCGATGCTAGCCCGCATTTCTCACCACCTGACGGGGGAAGCACGCAATAGGCCCGCCATTACTTCGTTGCGCTTGCTCGCCGTGCTCAACGTACTGTCCGAGTACGCGTCTTTGATTAAGTGGGGGTCGTCAAGCGGCGCGCGCCTCGTACTGACGCGCCTCTCACGCACTTCGTCTCGCCACGTGGTGAGAAATGCAGGCTAGGCGCGCAACGACCGCATCACATCGCGCGCGTGCTGCATCACCTTGGAGTCCGTCAGGTCACTGCCGCGCAGGTTGTACGCCGCGGTGGCCAGCATGTGGGGACGCCACACCGGATCGACCAGTGCGTAGTCTTCAAAAATAGCGGCTGCGTACTTGTAGTCGTGGGCGTCCCTTCCCTTGCTGAAGATTAAACTCCGCGCCGCTCGTGCGAACCCTTGCGGCATCGGATGTTTCTGAGCGTATCGAAACGCTTTTGCGGCGGCCTGAATTCGGTCAGAAGAGACCAACCCTAAAATCTCTTCAACAGCCTCCCCGGGATCGGAAGCGATCTCGGCACCTTCGACATCCGTGATCTTGAGGGTGCCGACTTCCCGATCTTCGGACATGAAATGCGAAAACTGGCTCATCCAGCCTACACCTTGCAATAGCAGATACAGCCGTGTTTCCTTCTCGGCCGCAATCCGGAAGGCGTAATGAAGGGCGTTCGCCGAGGTCACCGTGTGGATGCCGAGGATCCCCGGCCGCCGCATCATCAACTCGCCGGCGGCCAAGTGCACTGCATCCCACACACTAGGGGCGCGTGCCTCCCCTTTCGCGAGCAAACCGGCAGTTTTTCGGCAGGCTTCCCCGGCGTCTCCTCCGCGCACCGCCGCCAGGATCTCTTGCGTCGCACCCGTCGCGTCTCCGTGCGCCGGTTCCGCCCAATCACCCGCCAGGTTGCCGGCTGTCTTGCGCGCGAGATTCAGATTCGGCAGATGGCACTGATCCTCAAAAGCGTAGCCGTTAACCCGCTCCTTCTTGCCGAAGTCCAACAGGCCCAACACTAACGAACGCAGCGTGGGTTCTGCGTGGTGCCAGCCGATTGTCTGCAGAGTGCGCCAGGAATTAGCCACAAAGATGGCCTTGTGGCCGATGTTCCGATAGTCACGCGCGCCGTATCGCCACAGGCCCTCGATGATCTCGTGGGCTCCCCGGCTGCGAACCAACGCAACGATCGCCCGATCAGCCCGCGGCTCGTCCCAGGTTTCCATCGCCGAATGGAACTCATCCCAGGCTTGGTTTGCGGAGGAGAGCTTCCCCTGCAGGGGGGATAACCGGAAGTCGCCTTCGTCCACATCGCGCTGCTGGGATGCCTTGAAATTGTCCAGCGCCCAGAACAACGGCAAGAGCCTCTCTTGCACGGGAGCGTCCAGGCTCAACTGGTGGGCAGAGTGAATGACAAATACGCAATGGAACTTGAAGCCCGGCGGTTGGGGACTCACATTGCGAATCCCGGCCAGGAACAGCGCCGCAAGAAACTGACGATAGGGTACGCCGCTTCTCAATTGCTCTGCCATCATCTCGAAGCATTTCTCGCGGGACGTTCGCTCGATACGCTGCACCAGCGGCTCGATCTCGGGGCTGAGCCGGACCATGTCGGGCAACACACGTGCGTCCGCCGCGGAGAGCGGGCCTCCCCATAAATGCGGGCCGGCGTCAGCCAGCGCGCCTAGCACGCCTGCGCGGGCGATGCTTTTCAAAAAGTCTCGTCTAGGGTGCGTCATCTTGGGCCTCCTTGTTGAACAGACGGGGCGGAAATCTGGTCCGCCACATCGTGATCCTGACGTTCCAACTCTCTTGCCGATCCAAGACAGCAGGGGCTCCAATCCTTGCCTAGATCCGTCGCTCGATCTCTTGTCCGAGCAGCGGGCTGTAGTTACTCTTCTTCCGCCTTGTAGCCGGCACCCATCCCTCCACGCCGAGCTTGGCGGTGATGCGGTAGTGCGAGATAGTTTGGCCAATCATCGACGCAACTATTGTAGCGCTACCAGATAGCTGGCGATTACGAGCCTCTCTACCAATAATCCGTCGCCCAAGTCCCTCAGAACTTCGTCGAATGGGTAGAAGGCCGTTGGAACCAAGCGCCTGCTGGTGCAACGCTCGGATCGCTCAAAAGAAGTGTTGTTCGCCACCTGCCTTTCACGCAGCAGGATTGAGTCGTCGTGGTTAGCTTTAGCGCGCGTCCTGCGTCAGTGCCCCTGGCATTCGCTTGTTTGTGCTGTCTGGCGCCTACTGGAGCGTGACGATCTCCCGCAATTGGCGCATCACTCTCCGCTTTGAGGATGGCGCTGCTTATGAGGCCCGCCCGGTCGACTCTCTCACCAGCCAACGGCCCTCCTGAGGCTCTTCTCCGCGTCGTCGGAAGAGCTGAAAGCCCTCGCCTATTGAGTTACCATAGCCTTGGGCCGGATTGCTGGTGGCAAGGCTTGTTATCGCCAGCTATCTGGAGAGCGGTACAATCTCGATGTCCATGGTCGGCCAAACGATCAAGGTCCTCGCCGAACTCGTCCGGGGCGGCATGGGGGTTGTCTATAAGGCCGAAGACACCAAGCTTGAACGCACGGTTGCTCTAAAGTTTCTTGCCCCCCACCTGCTGGAAGACGAGGAGGGCCGGGCACGCTTCATTCGAGAGGCAAAAGCCGCTGCCGCGCTCGATCACCCCAACATTTGCACCGTCCATGAGATCGACGAGATCGAAGGCGAGACCTTCATCGCCATGGCCTACGTCGAAGGCCAAAGCGTCAAGCAAAAGATCAAATCTCGCCCTCTGAAGCTGGAGGAGGCTCTGGACATTGCCATCCAGACAGCCCAAGGCCTCAAAGCGGCGCACCAGAAAGAGATCGTCCATCGTGACATCAAACCGGCCAACCTGATGCTGACCGGGGAGGGCCAACTCAAGGTCATGGACTTCGGGCTGGCGCAACTCGCCGAGCGATCCAGACTCACAAAGACAGCGACCATTCTGGGCACCCCTGCCTATATGTCACCCGAGCAGGCGCAGCGGCAACCCACCGACCGCCGCGCGGATATCTGGTCTTTGGGAGTTGTGATCTACGAAATGGTGACTGGAAAGTCGCCGTTCGAGGGTGAGCGGGAACATGCGGTGCTGTACGCCATTGCCAATGAAGACCCGGAACCGATCACAGCCTTACGAGCTGGCCTGCCGATGGAGTTGGAGCTCATCGTTGGCAAGGCTTTGGCCAAAGACAAGGAAGAGCGCTACCGGCACGTCGAGGAGATGATCGTCGATCTGCGGGGGTTGAGCAAGAAGCTGGCATCGGGGAAGTCGATCCTTCTCCGCCCCCAGCCTACTGCTGCCCCGATTCGGGCAACCATCAGAGGAGCTGGGCCTAAGGCGGAAGCTACGTCTCCAGCAGGCGCTGCTCGCTGCCACTGCCGTAGTCGCGCTGGCGCTCGGGTTGCTTTATTTTCGCCAAGCGCCGCCGGAGACGCCCCAAGCGCCCCTCCGCAGATTCGGCTTTACCCCGCCGGTCGCCATCAACGTTGGGGATGGACAGCACCCCAATGTCGGCATCTCACCCAACGGAAGGCACATCGTCATTACCGCGCAGGGCGAAAGCCGCCTGTGGATCCACGACCTCGATCTAGGGGAATCACGGCCCCTGGAGGGCACCGAAGGAGCAGACGATCCCTTCTGGTCGCCTGGCAGTGATTTCATCGCGTATTTCTCTGGAACTCAGATCAGGACGATCCCGGCTCGGGGCGGTTTACCGATCCGGGTCTACCAGCGGCCTGGCAGTTCCAGTGATCGTGGCGCGGACAATCGTTTGAAAGGGGGAACCTGGAGTCCTGACGGCAACTCGATCGTCTTGAGTGAAGGCGGGAGGCTCTATGAAATCCCCGCCCGCGGAGGCACTCCCAAGTTGCTCGTCTCGCCGGAGGAGTCCGAGCAGTCGCCGGCACAGCCGCCGGGAGGGCCGAGGGGACTCATACGCTAGCCCCACTTTATGCCGTCCGAAGCCGGGGCGCGTGTCCTGGTGTACACATTCGGGTCTGAGGCCGAACGAACCATGATGGTCCACGACCTCGAGAGCGGCCGGCGAGAGATCTTGGGGCCAGGCGAGCTTGCGTTTTATTCGCCCAGCGGCCATCTTCTCTACCAGACGAGGCCTGCGACCTACGATCTTTGGGCGCTGCTGTTTTCCTTAGACACGTTGCAGGCCACGGGGCAAGCCTTTCCCATCACACAGAACGGCCGCCTCCCAACGCTTGCGACCGATGGGACGCTGGTTTATCTCGACACAGTCTCGGGACAACAGCAACTGGTTTGGCTCGACCGACGAGGCAACAAAACAGGGGAGATCGGCCAGCCACAGGAATCGCTCGGTGAACCCGCGCTCTCGCCGGATGGGCGGCTCGTCGCTGTCGAGGCAGGGGCGGACGTGTGGGTGTACGACATCGAGCGCGGGGTGAGGACTCGCCTGAGCACCGACCCGGGGAGAGATTTTCGGCCCGTTTGGTCACCTGCCGGAGACGAGGGGGTGTTCACTTCCGCGCGAGCGGGCAACGAAGACATCTTCCTCCGACAGGCGGATGGCAGCGGAGAGGAGAAGATCCTGGCGGCGACACCCCACAACGAGTACGTACACGACTGGTCCCGCGACGGGAAGTACCTCCTCTATCACTTGGACGATCCGGAAAGCGCGGGCGACCTCTGGCACCTAGAGCGAAACGAGGACGGCAGCGGTTGGGAGCCGCACCTGTTTTTGCAGACACCGTTCAGCGAGTTCGCGCCAAGATTCTCACCCGACGGCCGCTATGTCGCCTACGTGTCGAGAGAGTCGGGTCAGGTGGAAGTCTATGTACCACTACTGTCCGGTTAACGACTCACTGACGGGCGGCAATCGACTGTTCTAGCATGGCTTAGGGCTGTTTTCCCCTTGCCGCGATTTGAACGGCGAAGGACGGCTGGAACGACTTCGGAGGGGGCCGACAATGGTTCATGAACCTCGGCCGCACCGTATTCTCCCAGTTGATCAGCTTCCTTCCGGATCGCGAATTCCGCCGCTGCGTAAGCCGCTACGACGGGGATCGCAGATGGCGCTGCTTTTCCTGCTGGGA
>Ga0310123_10003040_pt1 | contig 13131 bp, 11 predicted proteins | sample CB6_AW_1057_MG_FD_203505 | JGI IMG/M metagenome (GOLD analysis project Ga0310123, IMG submission 203505) | Marine microbial communities from Western Arctic Ocean, Canada - CB6_AW_1057 | ecosystem: Environmental > Aquatic > Marine > Oceanic | place: Canada: Western Arctic Ocean | collected... | reverse complement strand
GCCGTTAAAGAATCTAAAGGAAATGGTCTGATCAACCGATTTTAACCTTTTGTGGCGGCGAACTCGGAATTGGATGTCGCTTCCTCGATTGAATTACCGTGACAAGGCAGAGCCCTCGGCCCGCTCCGGTGCCGAGGGCTCTTCTTTTTACAACCAGTGCATGAGCATCTATCTACGGGGTTGGTGTTGGCACTGCTTGCTAAGGGACATTGACTGGGCCTGATCTTATTGCATGCATCAGGCAGTTCGCCGCTTGCGATACATTCGGCGCCCTACGCGCACTATTAAAGATGCTTGCATGGATTTATTCCGGGAAACCAATAGTAAGCTCGACCCAATCGATCATCTCTTTTGCGGCTTGAACGTGTGCGGCGTTGGCGCTAGCCGCCAACGCGACGATTCGCTCGGCTGTGACCTTGGCCTGGATGAGTTTTCCGATCTCATGTTGGTGGTGCATGCTTACTACCAGCGCAATGGGCGCGTCCGGTTCGATATCCAACGCTAATTCCGCCGCTTGGTAGGCCATCGCCGGTTGTTCCCAGAGCATGGCGTACTCGACCAGAAGCAGCAGATACGTCAGCCGATCAGCGTCGTTTGTAGCGGCGCGAATCCGCTGCTGGATGGTGGCCAGGGCTGCGTCGGTCTTTCCGGCTTCGTGCAGGAGCAGGGCGATCAGCATGTACTCCTTTAGGCTGTAGCGGCGTCGCCACTCCATAATACGCTTGGCATGGACCACGGCCTGGCCGACTCCTCCGGCACGGCGAGCTTCGTTTAAGGCCTGCAAATGATGGGCCAGGGCCTTGGGGGCAGAGGAAAAGAATTGGTACCGCTGCAGGCGGTCCTTGAGATCCTGGCCTGTGATCTGCACCACGGCATCAAACAGTGGCTGGTTGGTGGCGGCATCAAAGATTGCTCGAATGACCAGTGGGTCGTGATCCAATATCAGGTTCCGAACTTCGGTCAAGGCGAAAGCAATCCGTGCAGCATGCAGCCTCCGTTCACTGTCATATGGGAGGATTACATCGTGGCTACTGCCCATCCAGTATCCAAGGTTCAGCCGTTCCTGGATGTCGCCGAACGCCCGGGGATCGCGATCGGTGGTGTAGCGCTGGGCTGCTTCTTCTCCGAGGTATTCGTGCAGCAATGTTGCAGTCGTGAAGTCAGCCAGTCCGTCAATCAGCCAGCGGGATCGTGGATCAATGCTCAGTTTGCGATCGCGGATTGTTTTGCAGATCAAATGGTACAGACCCGCTGCGATCTGCCGATCTGCTGGCATCGGTTCGCGGAGGTTGCTGACTATACCGAGCATAATCTGGCGACCGCTCGCGGCGAAATTCGGCAGTGGCCCTGGTCCAATGAGTTCTCCCACCCGGTGGGACATCTTGATGCCGTTGGCCAAGATGAAGCTTTGCGGATTAAGTGGCTGGGGCGGGGCCGGTTTGCTGGCAATAGCCAGGGCCAGGATCAATGACAGCTCAGCCACGTGTCGGATGATACCCGTCTACCGGAGGCGGGGGTTGGATCGCGATCCTCGCCGAGCAGTGCGTTGCGATGGTTTCAACCATGATGGGTGAGAATTGCCCTGGCTCGCCCGGTATCGCTGGGCCACCGGATGGCTGTTACGATGGTGGACATGCCAGTCCACACCAAGACCACGGAGATTATTGATCGACATAACCAATTCATGTCGATCAACTACGCACGTTACCCGCTGGCGATGGTACAGGGCAAGGGTGTAACGCTCGAAGACGCCGAAGGTAAGCAGTACCTCGATCTATTCGCGGGTTTCGGCGGCCCGTTGCTGGGGCATTGCCATGAGGAACTGGTCGCTGCCGTGACGCGGCAGGCGAACAAGCTCTGGCACGTCGGCAATCTCTTCCACACCGAACCACAGACTCAAGTGGCCGAAGCCATCGGCCGGCTCGGTTTTGGCGGGCGGTGCTTCTTCTGCCACAGTGGAGCTGATGCGAACGAGGCCGCACTGAAATTGGCGAGGCTTTATGGTCATGTCCACCCGGGTCCCAACGGCCCTCGCTATCGCGTGGTTTCGACCATAGACAGTTTCCACGGCCGATCGTTCGGAACGATGCCGACGACGGGTCAGCCCCAAGTGGGCCAGCACTTCGTCCCGCTACCACCCGGGCATGTGCATGTGGCCTTTGATGATATTGTGGAGATTGATCGCGCGATGGATGAGGATACCGTGGCGGTGATCGTAGAGCCGATTCAAGGCGAGGCTGGGGTCCGGGTGCCCTCCGATAATTATTTGCCGGCACTGCGTCAGCTGTGCGATGAGAGGGATTGCCTGTTGATTTTCGACGAAGTTTGGACCGGGTGCGGTCGTACGGGTAGGTTTTTTGCTCACCAGCATTGGCTGACCAATGGGCAGGTGCCTGACATTGCTACTCTTGCCAAGGGCATTGGGGGGGGCTTGGCGGTAGGAGTCTGTTGTGCCACGCCCGAGGTAGCGACGTTATTTGACTGGCACCACTACGGACATGCCGTGCATGCAACGACCTTGGGCGGCAACTGCCTGTCCATGGCGGTGGCCGGGCAGTTGCTGGAGGTGATCGAGCGGGACCACCTGATCAATCACGCCGAGGCCCTGGGTACCCACGCCATCGATCGTCTGCGGCGGTTTGCCCGGTCCGTTCCGGCCGTGCGCCAGGTTCGAGGGCGTGGTCTGTTCATTGGCATCGAATTGGATGCGAAGGCGCAGGGCGCTTGGTTCGGTGGCGTGGTCGACGTGGTCAATCGATGTATGGAGCAGGGATTGCTAATCAATGGCACCCAGGGAACAACCATCCGCCTTGCCCCGGCCCTGATAATTAGCCAGGATCAGCTTGATCAAGGGCTGGACCTGCTGGAGGCTATTATTCAGGGATGACAGCTCGATTTAGAGCTTGCTGTTGGTTGGGTGCACTGATCGTAACCATGTGTGGGTGTGCATCTTTTCAGACACCTGAACCGTTGCCGACAATGAGTGAGATTCGCTCTAAACCACCTGATCTGGTCGCGGATCTATTGGACGGATCAGTTCGGCCGCGCCCTGTGGTTGATATCCAGGTCATTGATCTCCCACTGAAGTATCCATTGGACGACGCATGGTCCGTGGTCGATGAGCAGGTTCTCCCTAAGTTGGTACGGACGGCGTGGAATCGCAATGGCCTTCGGGTGGGCCTGCTGCACCACGCACAGGTGCAGGCGTTTTACAGCGAATTGCCTGATTTGCGGGGGGTACATGATTCTAACGTGGTTACGGGGTTGCACCCGGTGCCCGTGCTTCGATCACCTAGCCTGCCTGATACCGTGACCGTTGACCTGACTATTCCGCCTGGTGCGGTATATGAAAAGCAGATACGCCGTGGCCGCATGCAACTGTTGGCGCGGATCTTGGATCAGTCGGTGAGAATGGTTCGATTTGAGATTTTGCCCCACCACTTCAAGCCCAACCGCATGACGAGTGGTCGATTCATTCGAGATCAGGACCGCGTCCGATACCAGCCGCGATCAGCACTGGAGAAGGAATTGGATGGGTTAATCTTTCGCGAATTGGCCCTCCAGGTCGACGTGTCGCCTGGGCAGGTACTCGTCATAGGGATGTACTGGCCATGGGGCAACTCGGATCGCCCATCCGTTCATGTCGGTGATACTAACCAAGTCGATCCAGCCCGCAGGGCTGCTGCCACTTTGCTCAAACCACCGTTGCTGCCCAGCCACATCGGTCGGCTGCTATTTACCGCGGTGCGCCCAGGTGGGGCAGTCCAGAAGATCATGTTGATTTCTATATAGAAGCACTCGCCGGTTTCGGGGATCTTGCGAACCCACGAGTGAACGGGATGGGGTGGTCTCGTTAGCGCAGGGGTGGACGGCCTTCGACACAACCAGCCGGGGGCATATCGAGCATTGTCCGTAAACCTGGTGTCACGGTGCGGACCTTGGGGATCTGGTTGACCAGGGAGGCGACAGTCGCCGAATCACCTGGAATCGCATTAGAGATCAGAAGATCCAGTGGCACGGGGCCCTCGATCAGAACCTGGTCCCTGGTGTCATCCAGTCCGACCGATAGTGTCAGGTCGAGCTCTATGGTCAGATCATCACCGTGCCATATTCCTCTGTTGCGCATCCCGGCCACTGTACCAGGTGAGATCATTCCCAGTGCCGACTTAATCGGTCGGGTTGCAACCACCGGCTCAAGTGTCTCATGCACACACCCCGGCGGGATGGTTCGCCCAAGCCCTGCTGCCAGCAGGGCGACTGATTCACCGAGCCCCTGATGCCCGATGCGCTTGGTGTCGGCCCACGCAGAGAAATTCTGTACGCTCATGGTCGCGCCGATTTTTTTCTGCAGCGGTTTCCGCCGCAATGCGGCATCGACTCGCCGAACACAACGCACTGCTGTCAACTGTGTCACCACTGAGCTTAGAGTGACTGCCAGTGTGTCCATGACGAATCCAGGATTGACGCCCGTGCCGAGTATGGCGCAGCCAGTGTCAGCAGCTTCAGCGTCAATCTTGTCTGCTTCGGCGGAGTGCCGGTACCATGGCCATGCCATCTGCTCACAACTGCTGACGACATGCACCTTCTGTTCAATCAGTTGCCGCAGCAGCGGGCAGATGTCCGTAAAGGATGAAGTGGTGGTTACCACGGCGACGTCAATGTCGCGATCCAGCACAGCATTCAGATTGCTGGTGACGTGGCCGGTACCCGGCGGTGCCGGTTCAATGAAATCACTGGCAGGTCGTCCTTGTTTCTGGGGATCGGTATCAACCAGCCCTGCCAGTTCCAGGTTGCGGGTGCAGGCAACGGTTCGGGCACAGCTGATTCCGATCGGACCCAGTCCCACGATGATGACTCGATGCATCTGGCTTGCCGGCAGGGTCAGGGTTTCTGGTCGGGTGACGACTCAGTTCTGCCGGGTCCGGCACCGTCATCTGGGCGGCGTTTCCGACGGCGTTTGCGTCGGCGCCGCTGTTTGCTTGGCGATGCTTGGCCTTCAGGTGCCGGCGTATCGGACGAAGTCGGTGTATCCATGCCTGGTTTGGGATCGGGTTTTGGGGTGTCGGGCGGGGCACCGGCTGGCTTGCCGTCGCTGCTCACTTCGGATCGCTTACGGTGTGAGCCTCGCTCTTGCCAGCTCTTTTCCTGCTCGCGTTGTTCTTTGGCCCACTGCTTTGCCTCGTCGGTACTGAGCACCCGGATATTCTCCATCGGATACGTCGCCGGTGCTGCCATCCCGATCTTCACCTGGACCAATTGCGTCAGGATTTGAGTGTCAAGAACCTGCCCTACACCATCTTCTGTTTCTACGAAGCTCTTGCGCTGGGGCAGACGTTTTTTCAGGTCACTGTAGGTCTGATCTTCATACCGCAGGCAACACATCAGGCGGCCGCATCGACCGGAAATCTTGTGTGGATCAAGGGTGGCTTTTTGCACCTTGGCTAACCGCATAGACACTGGCTTGAGAACCTTAAGAAACTGTTTGCAGCAGCAGTATTGTCCGCACTTTTCATAGTCCGCGACGAGACGCGCTTCTTCTCTTGCATTGACCTGATGCATTTCGATTCGTGTCTGCATCTCGGCAGCCAGCTTCCGTACCAGTTCGCGAAAATCCACCCACTTCTCTGCGGTGTAGTGGAAAATGACCTGGTCACCACCAAGAAGAAATTCGATGTCGACCAGGCGCATCGACAGGTCCAGTTCTCCGATCAGTTGTTTACAGAGCTGGGTTGCCCGCGGCTTGTTCGCGTCGATGCGAGCCTGCTCATTGATGTCCTCAACGCTTGCGATGTGCAGTACCGTGTCCTTCGTGCTGAAGGGGTAATCCTTTCCCCCGGAATTCTCGATGTAACTCATCATCTGTTGGCGAGTGACTGATTTGCCACAGCCGCTGTTGGGGCAAGTACTGGTCAGCATTTCCGCCAACTCGATGCCGCGTTTGGTTCGGATCACCAAGCGGCTACCACATCCGGGTCGGTCCGTGCCCCGGTAGGGCAGTTCGGCGATCAATTTCTGGTAGCCGTATCGCACGACGATCGTCTTCGGCGACTCAGGCGTGGTTTTGGCCTGGCGCTCTTGTTCCTCCTCCAGCATGACGGGAAGCGGGGTGATGGATCCGGACATGTAAAGAAACTCCGCGCCGAACTCCGGCCCCATGGCGGGGTCGGGAACGAACTGGTCGCCAAGCGATGTCGGATGTCATTTCCCACTGCCGGCCTGGTACGGAGGCGGGTTTTCAACGCGGAGTTCTAATACAGGTATGCTAAGGCCAAGCCCGGGTTGCTGCAAGAACTGTGCCCGCGCCATCGATGACCGCACTGCGACGCGCCTCTTGATTTTGCAGTGCAACATGGCCGTGAATCCCAAGCATCTGGCAAATCTTTCGGGTCGCACCGGAGCGATTCAAGGTGTAAGAGATGAATACCGCGTACCTAGTGGGTCAAGAAGATATCACAGATGTGCCTGGGCCGCCCCTTTCGGCAATGTTCTGTAACGGCGTCCAACCGGATCGGATCACACCAACGTTTCCGCAGGGGATTCGGGTAATCCAATGGTACTGGCGTTACGTTTCTGGTAGTTGATATTGGTTTCAAGCTGAGAGGCAGATGAGCGAGCCAAGATTTAAGGTCGATCTGGTGGTGCCCGCTCTTAACGAGCAGGAGAATATCACTGCGCTGATCGAAGCATTACCCGCTTGCTTGCGGTACGTGGTGGTATCGGACAATGGTTCGGATGACCGAACTGCCGAACGGGCGGGTGATGCCGGTGCCGTAGTCGTCTCTGAACCAAGACGCGGCTATGGAGCGGCGTGCTTGGCGGCACTCGAATGGATCAGACAGTGTGAGGTGGCACCGGATATGGTGGCTTTCCTAGATGCGGACCTTTCCGACGACCCGGGACAACTGCCAATGTTAATCGAAGCCATTGTCCACGGGGAGGCAGATCTGGCGGTGGGATCTCGGGTGCGCCTTGCAGAGCCCGGCGCGCTGGATTCCCATCAACGCTTCGGCAATTGGCTGGCGTGCGCTCTGATTGGCGTTGTGACCGGCCGCCGTTTTAGGGATCTTGGCCCTATGCGGGTCGTCCGCTGGTCAAGTTTTCAATGCTTGGGCATGCGCGACCGCACTTGGGGCTGGATGGTAGAGATGAATTTCAAGGCTGCAGTGGTGGGGCTTCGGGTGCTCGAATTCGATGTGCCATATCGTCGGCGTCGTGCAGGCACGAGCAAGATCTCCGGTTCCCTGATTGGTAGTGGACGCGCCGGGGTGAAAATATTGAGCACTATTGTGAGGTTGTGGTGGTCCCACCGCCATCGTAATCGGGCGGGGCTCGCGGGTGCTGATTTAGATCCTACGCCACCAGAGGGATAAGCTGCCGCAGGTGGTTGCGTATGCCTTCCTGCCCACGGTTCATTGCCACTCCTAGGCGGTTGACCGCCAGTTTACTGAATTGGTTGGTTGACGCGGTGGGGCTAGAAAGGTCGATCTGTGCGTCCAGCCCCATCTCTTCGGCTGCTATCGAGGCCCAATCACTCCAGCGGGCGTAACAGTCGGCGAGGTTATAGGCAACGGTGTCAGCCTCCGGCTCCTCAAGGCAGGCAACGATCGTAGCTACGACATCATCGACGTGTACGAACTTGCCTCCACCGGTTCGCTGGAAGGACCCGGTTTTGCGCAGGGTCTGCACGATCTCGTACCCCTGAGAACGAGGTAGATCTGGATCGATACCATACACGCCGGAGGGCCGTACCGCGCTGACTTTGCGGCCGTTACGGAGATGATCGCAGTGCAGGAAGGCCTCCACCGCGGCCTTATAGGATCCGTATCTACTGGCCGGCTTCAGTGGGTGGTCTTCGTCGATCACGCCTTGCCATCTCGGGCAAATTTCATGATGCACGGCGATCGTGCTTACGAAGACGAACGGCAGCGGTGCTGAGGCGTCGAGCAACTGAATTGATGACAGCAAGTTTTTTTGCAGATGACTCTCGTCTTTGAACGCCGGCCAGTCCACGCTGTTGTGAACTACGGCGTCGGCATGGTGCAGAAGTTTCATCCAGCAGGATGGGTCGGCGTGGTCACCAATGACGAATCGGTCTACGTATGGTTCGATATGATCCTGCCGGCTTGATTCGCGTATCAATCCACTAACAGTATGCCCGGCCTCGCTGAGTTGGCGTGTCAAAACCGATCCGATGAATCCTGAAACTCCAGTAACTGCAATCCGCATGGGTGCGCTCCCTGTGGCAATTATCCTGACATGATCTTACGGGAAATTTAACCGGTCCAGATCGCAGCGTATTGTGGAGGGAGGGCTTCAGCTTGATTGACAAAAAATCATTGCGAATCAGCCTTACCAGCTAGGATGGATGTATTAGGTTTTTTTTTGCGTGGGAGGCCAATCGATGAATTGTTCGATCGCATTTTAGGTGGTTTTTAGGGCGAATTTGTTTCGATCGTGCTATGCGCGGCAGGTGGCTGGTGAAGTATTCAAGCTAGAAGGAGTAGTGGCTCAGTCCGCCGTAGGTAACTAGCCCGCCGAAGAATCCCGTCAGCATGGCCAGCAACGCTGCGGCACCCAGTGCCCAGTGTAGGTGCATCCTCAGGCCCGGGCTGTCGCGCCGTTGCACTACTTCGTAGAGGATTAGCACGGCCCAGGCGCAGATGGCGGTCAGCAATCCGAGCCAGCGATGCACGGCCAGTGGCACATCGGCGAAGCTGGTCCAATCAGCATATCCGCTGTGATAGGCATGAATCCAGCCCAACGTGGCAGCGGGCGTGGCCGACAGGGCACCGATCCACAGGCAGAAACGCACCGCGGCCTGCATGCCCGTTCGGCTGGTGGCCACTCGCCACATTTCTCCAAGCAGAGCGCCAACCAGGAATGCGATTGGAAAATGTACAGATACGGGATGCAACTTACCCAGAAATCGCATCACACGACCGCTGAAGGATATTTCGAGGAGTGGATCTTGGGATGGATTTGCAGCAGTGTCGAGTGAATGCTGGCCGTTCCCCGCCGCGTTGGCCAGTGGTGGCGCCGTGCCTGGTACGGGCGATCCGTTCTGGATCCAGGTTCGAACCAAGCTCACCTGTTCTTGGGTCAGTGGTGTTGACTCGGCCTTCTCAGGGGGCATCAATTCAGCTTCAACCTGGTACAGCAATTCCGACTGATCTGGTTCACCTGGTACCACCAGGCCTGGATCGGCGCGCAGTTGAGACAGGTCGTCGATGAAACCGAACTTCTTGGGCCGCACCACTGCAGACCCATGGCACTCGACACATCGCTTTTCCCGGAACAGAGACAGGATTTCATGAGCCAACTGTTGGTTCTGATCCGCGGGCTCTGAATCCGGCGGTGCGGAAGTAGTGGGCGTGGCGATCAGTGCCAAGGGCAGCAAGAGGATCGTGGCAGCGGTTAATCGTCCTGCCATGATACTGGCGGCTTTGGCGGGCCTCGGTTGAATGGCTCGGTTCATGACCGGTCATCTCCGGCAACGGCGGACTTCGGCGGCCAACACATTCAGCGACGAAAGGGACTACTTGCGATTGTACCGAGAGTTGAACTGGTCGGACCTTGGAGCTTTTAGGGATCAGTTTGCCGCGGTATCATTGGCCTTACATGAGTGCGGATCCCGTCAACAATCAGAGCCCACAATTGGTGATGTGCCGGGAGCAGTTGTCCGAGTTGCCTGGACTTTGTTCACCAGGCGGATTTTGTGTGCGTGCCTTTCAGGAAGGTGACGCGGTTTGGTGGGACCGGATTCTCAGCGAGGCCTTTGGCTGGGTGTCGGCAGAAGGCGGCGGCTTCGAAATGAGGATGCGCAGCGATCCATCATTTCGTCCAGAGCGAGTTTGGTTTGTCTGTCGAGGGGATGAGCCGGTGGGTTCAGCCTCAGCGTGGCCGGGTCTCGAATACGGTCAGGAGGCGGGAGTGTTGCATTACGTCGGTGTCATCAAGCGGGAGTTGGGCCATGGTCTGGGGTCCTTGGTGAGTCTGGCCGCATTGCACCAGATGGTGCGCGAGCAGCGTACACATGCGCTTCTGCGCACGGACGACTGCCGCCTTCCGGCGATCAGGCTCTATCTGAAACTGGGTTTCGCACCGTTTCTAATACATGAGAACCAGCGGCAGCGGTGGTATGACATATTCCAAGAAATGCAGCGAACCGATTTGGTCACGGTATTTGATCGCCAGTTGGAAGGCCCGATCGAACGGCCACGAGGGGCCTAATACAGTGGAGCAATGGCATGACAAGTAGTCGCCCTGTCCAGCTTGGTGTCGTCGGTTCGTGCGGCCGTGGAGGGGCATTTCGCAAGTCATGCGACGTACTGGATGATCTGTACGTCGCGGCAGTCTGTGACACCAACGAGCAGGAACTAGAACAGTCCCGGGCGGATCTTGGTGCGGATCAGGCATTCGCGGATTACCAGCAGATGCTGGACATCGCCGACCTGGATGCGGTGCTCATTGGAACCCCGATGCCACTTCACGCGCCGCAGGCAATCGAGGCGTTGCAGCGCGGGATCCATGTGCTTAGTGAAGTGCCGGCCGCGATCAGTATTGAACAGTGCCGTTCGCTGGTCGCCGCGGTTCACAACAGTCAAGCCATCTACATGATGGCCGAAAACTGCGTGTACTCCCGATCGACTCAGATCATCAAGGAACTGATCCGCCAGGGCTTGTTCGGTCATCCCTACTACGCTGAAGGCGAGTACCTTCACGAACTGAAGCAACTGAACGAAGTGACCAAGTGGCGTCGCCAATGGCAGACGGGTATCAACGGTATCACGTACGGAACCCACAGTCTCGGCCCAATTCTTTACTGGATGCAGGGCGATCATGTGGCATCAGTGTGCTGTCGCGGCAGTGGGCATCACCACCAGGATCCGCGGAACCAGGACTACGAGAATGAAGACTCCTGCGTGATGCTTGCGAAGATGGTTTCGGGTTCACTGGTGCAGATCCGTGTGGACATGCTTTCGGACCGACCGCACGGGATGAACAATTATCATCTCCAAGGGACCGATGGCTGTTTCGAATCTGCACGTACGCCCGATCAATGTCACCGGCTGTGGCTGCGTCAGCTCGATCCGGACAAGCAGAAATGGGTCGACTTGGAGACGCTTGCAGCGGATTACCTGCCACCGATCTGGAAGCGGTACGAACGCCTGTCGGCTGCGGCGGGGCACTCGGGTACCGATCTGCTCGTCCTGGTAGCGTTTCTCAGTGCCGTTCGGGGTGAATCCACGGTTGAAATTGGTATTCACGAGGCCATGGACATGACCCTTCCTGGCCTGATTAGCCAGCAGTCCATCGGGCAGGACGGGGTGTGGCTTGAGGTGCCGGATTCACGAATGTGGTAGCCGGCAAGCCGCATTCTCCAGTCACATCCAGAGTCATTGACAGTGGGTTTGGCACGCTTTACCATTTTTACAGCGCAGTTCTTTGTTTTGAGGCCCGACTTTGACTCTAGCCCCCCACATCGGGGTCGGAACGAGCATGAGAATCTGAATTACCGAACCTCCCTCTTGTGAATCAGATGGTCACAAGGGCAGGTCGGTATCAGGTGGCACATCTCGAAAGGGCGGACGGTGTTTGGGCGCAGCAAGCAGATTGAAACGAAGTTATTGGAAGAGGCCTGGTCAGGGCATGACGAGAAGGTTGGAGAGATTCTCTACAAGCATCCGGACCTGGTGAACGCATCTGTGCCAAAGAGCATGTCACGTCGCCATGACAAATTCACAGAAGGCGATACGGCATTGCATCTGGCGGCGCAAGCGGAACATCTCAAGACGGTGGAGCGGTTGCTGTCTCATCGCGCATCGGTCAATGTGACTTCGTCCGATGGCGCCACGCCGCTTCATTACGCTGCGATGGTGGGCAGCCAGAAGATCGCAGATCTGCTACTAAATCAGGGCGCATCGGTTGAGGTCTATGACGACAGTGGTCGGGGCGCTCTGCACCATGCGGCGCAGGGTGGTCGGATCGAAATGGCCCAGTTCCTGGTAGCTCGTGGTGCGATCGCCGATACAAAAGATCGCCAGGGGAATACCCCGTTGCATCTGGCTGCACAGATCGGGTCAGAACCGTTGGTTAAGCTGATGGCGGCAAATGGTGCGGATGTCAACGATCACAACGAGCAGGGCCGATCGCCGCTACACGCGGTTGTCATTAGTGCCGATCACACTGCGGCCAGCCATGGATCTTCCGATCGGGTGGCGAGCCGCGAGGCCACCGTGCAAACGGTTCGGCAACTGCTGGACCTCGGCGCCGATGTCAATGCAGAAGACGCCGCCGGTGAAACGGCAATGGACAAGCTGCTGTACCTTGAAGGCGAACAGGAGGACGACCCCCTCGTCAGCCTACTGCGTGCCCATGGCGGTCAATGTTTGCGGTATCGCCACCGCACCAGCCACGGATCATCGGCATCGGGCACCGAACCTCCCAGCAACCAGTCATCGGCCGGTATCGGTTACGAAACACTTACAGATACCCCGGTCCGGCGCCCGGTGTCCCGGGCCGGTTCGGATCGGTCCGGAGCCCGCATCGCTCCGATCCAGTTGGGGCGGACTCCGCTGGTCATCGGTCGCAATCCCGATTGCGACGTTCGTCTGGCGAGCCGCACACTTTCGCGGCACCATGCCCGGATCGAACTGCGCGACAACGGCTACGTCATTACTGATCTTGGCTCCAGCAACGGTACACTTGTCGATGGCGAACAGATCACCCGTCCGTGCCTGCTTGAACCGGACGATATGATTACGCTTGGCGTTTATGAATTCGAGTTCGACGGCCAGCAGTTGATTCCCACGCAGGGCGAATTGGCGCCGGAGCAGTTGGATCAAGAACGACAAATGTTGTAGCGAAGTCCATGTCTGGCTGGTCAGGACCGGCATTTGTCGCCCTGAGATCAAACAAATAAGCCGAGGGCGACTTTAGCGAGCTGGTTCTATGGCGACCTCCATTTCGCCATCGAGCGTCAGTGGTATGTACAGCGTGCCATTCTGATCCGCCAGGATCTGCATGTCGCCGCCGGTAGTTACTTGGTATGGGATGCCGATGTTGACATCCAATGGATTTATACCGCCATTGAGGAACACTCCATCCCGGACATCGGGATAGAAGGAACCA
>Ga0310123_10003038_pt1 | contig 13131 bp, 16 predicted proteins | sample CB6_AW_1057_MG_FD_203505 | JGI IMG/M metagenome (GOLD analysis project Ga0310123, IMG submission 203505) | Marine microbial communities from Western Arctic Ocean, Canada - CB6_AW_1057 | ecosystem: Environmental > Aquatic > Marine > Oceanic | place: Canada: Western Arctic Ocean | collected... | reverse complement strand
CGTCCGACTCCCACGAAAACTCACTCGATGACCCTAACTAGCTGATTCTATTTGACTTTTAACCGGACAGTAGTGACCGGTTTCCTTGTCCCAGGCATCCGGATTCACGTATTGCGCCTCGAAGCCAAAGCGATTGAGATCGGCGGGAGCCTCGGCTCAGCCGTGGTCGGCGGACAGTACGATCAGCGTTCGATCGTGGCCGACCGCGGAGTCCACGAAGCTCAGCAGTTCCGCTAGGGTCCGATCCAGGTGTAACAGGTTGTCTTCGTTCTCGAGACTGGAAGGGCCGAAAACGTGCCCGACGTAATCGGTCGAGGAGAAACTGACCGAAAGATAGTCCGTCACGTCATCTTGACCGAGACTCTCGTTCTCGATGAGGGCCTTGGCAAACTCGAGAGTGAGCTCATCGCCGGCCGGACTGAGCGTGAGGAAGGTCGTGAAACCTCTGCCATCCGCCGGCCCGAAGCGGTGAGGAAAAACCCGGCCGAACCCCGGCAAGGCGGTTTCCCAAGGCTGGTCGTCCCGGTCGCCGAACAGATAGCTGTTGCGGTCGCGGAGCAGTTCCCAGCTCGTGTCGGCAAACCGTCCAGTCGGCTTGCCGGCGTTCCATTCGTTGACCCACTCGGGGTAACGCTCGTAGTAGAAGTTGCTGGTCACGAACTCTCCTTATTGCTTAGAGAACCAGAACGCTTTGCCGGCGTGACCAGCCATGGCGACAGCGCCCCGGTCCTTGATCGAAACCCCGAATACCTTGGCTCGCGCCGCCGTGTGGATGGCCAATTCGTCGTCGAACGTGGAGACGAGTATGGCGGCGGGCGAACGGCCGTCGCTACGAGCCACTTTCTGCGTAGGGTCGATCTCCGTCTTGCGGTCTATGCCGGCAGCAGCGGTCAGTAGGCGGTAGAGGGCGTCCTCGATGTTGTAAGTGAGTCGGCCGGCCTCACGGTCGAACCAGACGTTGCCGACCATCCCATGAGCCGACGGATAGGCGCCCGTGGCCAGTGTGGCGTGCCCAACGATGGTCTCGGTGTTCGCATGAGCATGATGGGCGTTCGAAAAAACGACTCCCTTCTCAAGCAGATAGCGAAAGCCGCCCTCGCCCATCCGGTCGAGATAGCGGGTCACAAGGTCTCCCCGCAGCTGATCCACCGTGATCTGAAGCACCAAACGCGGCGCTTGCTGCTGGGCACTTGCTTTGCCCCAGAAGCTAAATCCCAGAAGCACTATTGCCGGAAGCGCTACTCGTGACACCCTGATCGTCATGGTTGACCTCCTTTTAATTCACAGGCCTATGGCGGGTTTCCGGCGTTGCCTGCGACAACAGAATCGACCGCTCGCTTCCCCCCGTTCCCGCGAAGCCCACCGTTTACCACCGTCTTTCTGGGGATGCTTGTTGGCGGGCCGTTCTTGACTCACCCCTTCACGCTCACGATCGTGTATCCGGACAACTTAGCCTGGCCGATCGAAGCCGCGCGCTCTCTGACACACAGCACATGCGATGCCATCCAGGTCGGAGTTTGGCCGAACCGCCGTAATTCACTGAAACGAAACGGAAAACTGGATACTCAAGGCAAGAGGCTGCAGGGACCGATGGCCTATAAGGACGGCATATCGACTGAGAGATCACTATTTCGTCCCTCGCCGGCTTCGACTTGAAGCGCCTCGTCGTGGGGGCTTTCGCTGGAGAGTTCGTGCCGGCGGCTCCGCTCCTGGCGCCGATCGGGACTGACGGCGACAATTCGTCGAATACCGGTTCGGAGGTAAGCTGTTACGGCACACGATATCAACTTTTGCAACAACCAAGCCTAGAAGAACCGGCCGAGGGAGAAATAGACCTTGGCCCGGCCAGATTCTCCAACGCTACCCCCGAAGAAGAGCAAGCCGAACACGGTTTCGCTCATGATTCCTGCGGAGCCGCTGGAAAAAACTTCCGGGGTGTCCAGAAAAGCGGGGGAAGGCGGGGCGGAACCGGGAGAGGAAACCGGACCGGAACCCGGCAACCGGGTGGGAAACCGGGACACCCTTGAGGCGCCACCGCGCTCGCAGCTCGCAAGTAGTTGCAAACAAGCATCTTTATGTCGCATCAGAATTTCCAGTTGGACGCGGGTTTCGTGTCAGGCAGATCTGGGTTGGCATTGGAACCCCCGGCAGCAGGCGGCATCAGACAAACCTTTTTGTCGTAATCCGCGCGAGATCCGATCCAGAACCGCGTCACGGATTCTGCTTCGGGAATACACATGGCTCGGTATCCGATTCCAACCGGTACTGACCAAGCATCCTGCTGATCGCCTGCCGTCTTGAAATGCAAACTTGGATGAAAAGGGTTCTGCTCGAATAGACGGAACGCGCCGCCCGCTTGCCGGCGCACGTGGGAAGGGAGGCGTTCAAGGCAGCGCCAAAAGCCGCCGGTCGCCAACGACCTTATATGTCATCGGCGCGCAATTCTTGAACCCGGCCGGTCTTGATATCTTGCCGTGCTCCTCAGCAGGCTCCGCAGTTTCTCGGGGTCATCGGTCAGCGCCGACCCCCATTTTTCCCCCCAGGCGATTTCCTTAAACATCTGCTCGGCCAGCACGTCCTGTTCATCGGAGCTAAGCTGAGACGCCGCTTCAAAAGCCTGTTCCAGCGAGCGGGTCATGATTTGGTCATAGGCAACAAAAGGTAGACTCAGACAACCGGGAGGAAACAGTGGCGGCAGCTGGCTGTCCCCAGCATTTTTTCACACCTTTCGGAGCCCGAACTCTGCTGTGAGCAGGCCGAGCGATTGTTGCGAGGCAGCCTGGCCTGCAATTAACGACTGCTAAGGCCCTCGGATCTCCATTTTGACAGCACGTGGCTTAGAATCTGGTGATCGAGACGTTGCAAATGGCGAGTTCGGGCCAGTCTCCGAACTCTCCCAGTTGCAATTGGATTGCACCTTGAAAAGAATCGCCATGTTCCGCATCGACGCGACGGGAGGATTCTTCCGAACCGGTCTTTGACAGAGGCACCTCGTAGCAGGTAAAAGGATAAGAAAGGAGCAAGGAAATGAAAGGCAACCCCAAGATCCTCAAATTACTCAATGAATGCCTCAAGGCGGAGCTTACCGCCATCAATCAATACTTCTGCCACGGAGAGATGTGCGAGAACTGGGGCTACAACAAGCTGGCGTCCTACATTCGCAAAGAGTCGATCGACGAGATGCGCCATGCCGAGAAGCTGATCGAGCGGTTACTTTTCCTCGAAGGCAAGCCCAACATGGCCGCCATGTTCCCCATCAAGATCGGCCAGGACGTGAAAACGCAGTTCGAGAACGACATGGCCCTCGAGCTGGCGGCATTGCCGCGGCTCAACGGAGCGATCGAGGCCTCGGTAGCGGCTGGTGATAACGGGTCGCGCGAACTGTTCGAGAAAATTCTCGTCGACGAGGAGGAGCACGTCGATTGGCTCGAAGCGCAGCTCGGCATGATCGAGCAGATGGGAATAGGGGTCTACCTCGCCGAGCAAATTCACGAGGCCGGAGACTGACACAACCCGCTCCAGGCTCGACCGCTAATACCCTGAGAATCCGGTTCCAGGGGCAATCGACCGAGAGTATCCGCGCTGCATCCGGCCAGTGTCCGCAGTAGGCCGGGGCGCGCGTCTTGCACGGCGGAGCGTCACTTCCGATGAGTCCCAGCTCGCGGAAGCTGGACGGCTCTGCCTCTTCGGCGGGCAACTTCCGACAAATCCCCATTCGCCGAAGTGGTTCCCCGGGCCGCTGCAACAGAATGGGGATAATGGTTGCAAAGATTAAATCGGGCGAAACCCTCTGGAAGCCGGGCTTCTGTCTCGGCGTCGCCTGGTAGAATTCCGCCATGATTGACGGGGAGACCTAGCGATGGGAAAGGTATACGACCGTATCGAGGGACGGCTTGCGGAATTCATCGAACGGCAGCGGGTGTTCTTTGTGGCGACGGCACCGCTCGCGGAAACCGGTCTGCTAAACCTCTCGTCCAAAGGGCTCGACACCTTCGCGATCCTCGGACCGCGCGAGGTGGCGTACCTCGATTTTCACGGGAGCGGCATCGAGACGGTGGCGCATCTGCGCGAAAACGGGCGCATCGTCCTGATGTTCTGCGCGTTCGAAGGCCCACCGAACATCGTGCGGCTGCAGGGCTGAGGCACCGCGCTCGAGCCCGGCGACCCGGGCTTCTCCGAGCTGCGCGAGAGGTTCCCCGCCGAGCACGTACACGTCCGGACCCTCGTGCGTGTATCGGTCGAGCGGGTAGCGGACTCGTGTGGGTTCGGCGTGCCGTGCTACCGTTACGAAGAGGAACGCGACCAGCTCGTCAAGTGGGCGCGCAAGCAGGGTGCCGACGGCGTGCGCTACTATGCGGAGGAGCACAACCGCAGAAGTCTCGACGGCTTGCCCGGGCTCCGACGGGTCTAGCGAAGGCGAAGCGTTCGCGGCATTCCGTCAGAAGTTGTTCGAACAGTCGAGTGCCGCGTCGATGATGATCTCTTCGGCCAGAAAAAACGGCCCCATCGAAGCCGCCGGAGGCGTTTGCGTGAGGCGAGTGGACCCTCAGGATCCCCGAATTAGTGTGCGGCAACCGGCCGCGCGGCCCGTGCAACAGAATGGGGAATTCCGTTTCACCCTGGTGGCAGGCTTACTTCCGAGTTTTCCCAATGTCGGAGATGGTCAGCCCACTGTGGAGAAGACGGTTCCCGCTGACACTTAAAGAGCCTCAGGCCCCACAATCGGCTTTTCTTACTGAACGAATCCGGCTTCGGAGGCGTCAGTTCCTAAGTGGGACGATGGCTCAGCACGACGTGCGTTCTCTTTGGTTCCGCCTTCTATACATCGCTGTTGCCTGCTGATGATTGGCCTGGTCCGAAGACCGAAGAGGTCTTCAGCAAGAACGGCCTACGTTTCGTTCGTATTCTGCCAGGCGAAAGCGTCGGCGACACGTTCGGTTTCGCCGGGGCCAACAAAGGTCGTTACGCTCGCGCCGAGTTCTACCTGCGTCAGCCAGACCGTTCTTACAAATTAACTGCCGACGCAGAGCTGCTCAACCCTGTTGCGCCTGTCAGCTCGATGCTGAGCGATTCAGGCGCTTTGATCACCTTCGACAACTGGCACAACGCGGGATACGGAAAGGTCGTCGTGATTTACTCGCCCAACGGCAAACCCTTGGCCGCCAGAGAACTCGAGGATCTGTACTCGGAAGAAAGGCTGCCAGATCTGCCGATGTCTACCTCTTCGCGTTGGTGGCGGTGTCGTCCGATGGGCTGGTCCGATGTCGACAAACAAACCAAAGTCGACATGCACGATCGGATTGGTGGGTACTTTGTCTTCGACCTAACTGACGGTTCGCATCGCTATGAACCCGGGTCGGCTCCTTGCCCCGCCGGACAGGGACTCTAGCTTCCGACAAGTCCATTCGCGGAAGGCCGATTTACAGTTCGGCCTGAACACACTATGTGCTGGCGATTCTGCGCGAGAGCCAGGAGGAAACTGTTAGACACCGAGAATAAGTGCCTAACGAAAACAAACCTTCGCTGCGGTGCGGATAGGACTCGGTGCTCTGCTCCAATGTTTCATGGCCAGCGCGTGACGCCAAGCGTCAGGGGACGGCTGGATGCTCGTTCCGCTGCGGGCACCGCGTGCCGGATCAGCCGTTTCCTCCGCCGTCGGCAGCCAGAAACTCCCGGATCCGTTGTGCCTGTACGCGGCTCACTAGCCCCGACAGATCCTCCGCGCTTGCTTTGCGGACCTGTTCGAGGCTCCCAAATTCGCGCAACAGCTTCTGGACCGTCTTTTCGCCCACTCCCTCGATTTCAGTTAAAACGGAGGTGAGCTGCCGCGTATTGCGGCGGCTGCGATGAAAGGTGACCGCAAACCTGTGGGCTTCGTCTCGAATCATCTGGACTAGATGCAGTACCGGCGAAAAGCGGTCGAGCTGCACCGGCTCATCTTCTTGTCCGAAAACGTAGATCGTCTCTTCGCGTTTGGCGATCGCGGCTAGCGGCTGGTTGATCACTCCCAGGGCCTCGAGCGCCTCAGCCGATGAATGCAGTTGCCCGAGGCCGCCGTCGATCAGCACCAGCCCCGGCAAGTCCACGCTTTCTTCCTGGAGCCGCCGGTAGCGCCTCGTCACGACTTCCTTCATCGAGGCGAAATCGTCGTTTCCCGTCACGCTCTTGATGATGAACTTGCGGTAGTCCGACCGCCTCATCTTGCCGTCCACGCAGACCACCATCGAGGCAACGGTATCGGTGCCCTGGATGTGGGAAATATCGAAGCATTCGATTCGCTGGGGAGTCTCGGGCAGGTTGAGAGCGTCGGCAAGGGCCGCCATCATTGCCTTTGGAGCGGGCTTCATCACCCGGAAGCGCTGCTCGAAACAGTGCCGGGCATTGCTCTGCACCAAATCCAGCATCGACTTCTTAGGGCCGCGCTGAGGGATGGCAATCTCGACTTTGCGGCCGCGCTTTTCGCTGAGCAGTTCTTGAAGCGCCTCCAGGTCTTCGAATTCCGCCGGGACATGAATCAGCGGCGGCACGTACTGCTGGTCGAGGTAGATCTGCTTGAGCAGCGCCGCCAGAAAGTCAGACTGCTCGAAACGCTGAACATCTTCCCAATAGAACTCGCGGCGGTCGACGATACGGCCATTGCGCAAGTGGAACAGGTTGGCGGCCACCAGAGGCGGCTCAGCGAAAAAAGCACAGATGTCGATGTCCCGGCCTTCGACTGAAGCCACGCGCTGCCGTTGCTTTAACTCGTCGACGGTCGTAATCAGATCGCGAAGGGCCGCCGCTTGCTCGAACTCCAAATTCTCGGAAGCCTCGAGCATCCGTTTGCGCAGGTCCAAGACCAGCTCGCCCGAACGTCCGTCGAGAAACATGCGCACGTCACCGACGGCGCGCTGGTAGGCGTCATCGCTCGTCAGTCCCTCGGCGCACGGTCCCCAACAACGATGGATGTGGTATTCCAGGCAAGGCCGCGGATGATAACGGGTCAAGTCCACCCGGCAGGATGGGATCTTGAAGTAGCGATGAATGAAGTTCACCAGCCGGTGCGCCAAGTTTGCCGGGAAGTAAGGGCCGAAATAACTCGAACCATCCTTGCGCAGCCGCCGAGTGACATAGACGCGCGGGAAGCGTTCTTTGGTCAGCTTGATGTAGGGATAGGTTTTATCGTCTCTGAGCAGAACATTGAAGCGCGGCTGGCGCTCCTTGATCAGGTTGTTCTCCAGCGCCAGAGCTTCTTTTTCGTTCGCGACCGCGATGTATTCGATCTCGCGGGCCTCGGAGATCAAGCTGCCGGTCTTGGTGTCAGAGGGGCGTTCTTCGACGAAGTAACTGCGAACCCGGTCGCGCAGGCTGTTTGCCTTTCCGACGTAAATGACCCGGTCCGCCGCGTCCTTGAAAAAGTAAACACCCGGGGAAGTGGGGAGGGTGGCGGCTCGCTGTTTGAGACGGTCTAGATGCGGCGTCATCGCCATGCGAGAGGAGTTCTTGCTCCGATTCTATCAGGAGGAGAAGAGCCCAGAGCGCAAGCTGCGGGGCGCAAGGGTCAAGACCGGTCGTGGAGGTGCAGTGGGCGCGCGGTTTTGGACCCGTCACTGGAGTTGGCTCTATCAGCGCGTTCCGCGGACAGAGTAGAATAGGGGCATGCATCCAACTCCCACGCTGGTGTCCGTGGAAGAGTATCTGCGAACGAGTTTCTCCGACGGTGATCGTGAGTACATCGATGGGCACATTGTGGAGAGAAATTTGGGAGAAAAGAATCACAGTAAGACTCAACGAGAATTGATTTACTATTTCCGAACCCACCAGTCCAGCCTCAAGACCTTCGCCTTTCCCGAGCAGCGGGTGCAGGTCAAACCGACGCGATTCCGTGTTCCGGACATTTGCGTTTACATCGGAAGCGAACCGGATGAGCAAGTCTTTCACTCCCCTCCTTTTCTGGTCGTCGAGATCCTCTCCAAAGACGACCGCCCCGGTGACGTCCAAGAAAAGATCCGTGACTACACAGGCTTTGGCGTGCGATTCTGTTGGGTGATTGACCCCCAATCTCGGCGGGGTTATGTGCATACCGCGCACGATAGCTTCGAGGCCAAAGACGGAATTCTGCGAACCGAGGACCCTCTGCTCGAAGTCGTGGTTGAAGATATCCTCAGCGGCAACTTTTAGTTCCGGCCAGCCGAATCTTGGACCCATTCACTAAGTTCCTGGCTCTGAGCCTGCGAAGTACAATATCGAAGCAGTTCTTTCACGGAGAGATCAACAAATGCCTGCTGCCTCAAGAGGCGTCGCCTTCGTCGGTACGGGCGGCGTCGCCCAGATGCACGCGAACGCGCTCCGGGAAGTATCCGGAACGCATTTAGTCGGCGCTTATAGCCGCTCCTCCGAGAACGTCGCCCGGTTCTCGGATCAGTTCGAAACCCGCGCTTATCGCGCTCTAGGCGAGCTTCTCGGCGACTCCCAAGTCGAAGTTGTTTCCGTGCTGACGCCAGTCGCCAACCATGTGAAAATGTCGCTGGCTTGCTTGCAGGCCGGCAAGCATGTGCTCGTCGAGAAACCCGTCGGCCGGACCACCGAGGAGATACGCATGCTAACGGCTGCGGCGGCGAGCAGAGGGCGCTTGTGTGTCCCCGTGCACAACTACATCTATTCACCGGCCATCCAGCGCGCCAAACAACTGATCGGTCAGGGCAAACTTGGAAAACTCTCGAGCCTCTGGATGATCTACAACCAAAAGCACGACGCCGGCATGGGCCGCCCCGGCCTGCTGCTGCGGGAGTTGCACATCCATCATGCCTACGTGACGCTGTTCCTGGGCGGACGCCCGATTCGTGTCGGCGCTCTGGCATCGAATATCCATTTCTCGGACCCCGCGGCGCCCGACCAGGCCATGGTTCTGTGTGAGCTGCCCGGCGGCGCGGTTGCCAATCTGTGGGGCAGTTTCGGCGTGGATGACCGCACCAGCAACCCTTGGTCGGTTTACTACAAAGTCCTCGGAACCGGGGACGGCTTCACCCATAGCTGGGACGACTGCTGCTCCGGCGACGCACAGCTGCCGGGGTGGGACAAGACCGGCTATCGCGACAGTTTTCTTCACGTCTACGATTACTTCTTCAACCGCTGCCTTGCGAACGGCGACCCTCCGCTGTCGAGCCTCGACAATGCCGTCGATGCCCTGCAGGTGATCGAGGCAACTGAAGCGGCGATCGAGAAGCAGACTTTCGTCAAAGTCGGCTACGCTTAGCCTAACCCGCTTTTCTCACCACGTGGCGAGGCGAAGTGCGTGAGAGGCCCGTCAGTACGAGGCGTGCGCCGCTTGACGAGCGGAGGCGTACTCGGACAGTACGTTGAGCACGGCGAGCAAGCGCAACGAAGTAATGGCGGGCCTATTGCGTGCTTCGACCGTCAGGTGGTGAGAAATGCTGGCTAAGCCGCGAACCGGCGCCGCATCGGTTCCCATTTACGGGATTCAATATGGATTCACCATGCTAGTCCTCGCCTCCGCTTCTCCTCGCCGCCGGGAGATTTTGACGCTGGCGGGCATTGCCTGCTCGGTGCGCCCTGCTGACGTTGATGAATCGCGGCTGGCCGGTGAATCTCCTGGCGACTATGTTCGGCGACTGGCGGAGGCCAAAGCTCGCGCTGCTCGCCAACCGGGCGAGACGGTTCTCGGCGCGGACACGGTCGTGGTGATCGACGGGCGGATACTGGGTAAGCCTCGGGACGCGGCGGATGCCTCGCGGATGCTGCGTCTGCTGTCTGGATGCGCTCACGACGTCATCACGGGTGTCTGCCTTTTGCGGAATGAGGATTGCCAGACTGTGTCAGAGACGACGAGGGTGAAGTTCTCCGAACTCAGCGACGGCGAGATCGGCTCTTATGTGTCGACTGATGAACCGCTCGACAAGGCCGGCGCCTACGGCATCCAGGGAGCCGCGTCGAAGTTCATCGAGCGAATCGAAGGCTGCTATTTCAACGTTGTTGGGCTGCCAATCTCGCGAGTGTATAGGCTCTTGCGCTGACCGGATCGAGGCGGCGGTTCGAGAGACCGAAAAGCCAGCCCGCATTTCTCAGCGATCGGGCGCCTGGCCTCGGTTCCCGGCGTGACGCGCCTCGCCACCTGATGAGAAAGGCGGACAAAGCTTGACACTTGCGCGGTAATCGTGGCTCAATCAGACCACTAGCCGTCATAACCAAGGGATCCAATACCATGCCTGTCGCGAATTGGAAGGCGCAAGTCTACAACATTGTTCAGAGCCTGCTGTACAACAACCCGCATCGTGTGATTCGGTATCAGATCAAGAATGCGGAAGGTCAATGGCAGGACCGTGCCGATAACCCAGCTCCGGTTCGCCGTCTTTTCGAGACGGAAGCCTCGCCCGAGCGCACCTGCCTGCAAACGGTTCAGTTCGTACACCACATGCTGATTCCCCCTGGGGGACGCCACGTCGCTGAGCTGCACGTCCACTCCGATGCTGAAGAGCTCGTGGTGATCACGCGCGGCCACGGGACCGCCGTCATCGGCGGGAAGGAGCACTTGGTTGCGGCCGAAGACGTGCTCTACATCCCGCCCGGAGCCGAGCACGAAGTGCGCAACCCCAGCGGCGACTTCCTCGGAGTGCTCTTCATCAACGTGCCAACTGGCGAAGGACTCACGCGCCTGCAAGAGGCGATCGCGGGCGGCCGGGGACAGTAAGGCGGCCGAGACTATGTCGCCAAGAATGGCGACACGGCACGCGAGAATGCGTGCGCCACGTCGAAAGTGAGAACTCCCGAATGCTGATGGCGAAGTGATGACCATCACCTGCTCCGTTGACTTTTCCAATACATTGTTATACTGTCAGTATATAAACTTGGAAGAATAAATTAACTGACAGTTAATTTATACTCTACGCAGCCCGCTCTCTGACCTATCGACAACCTTTTATTGACCTCACGATAACCATGCAACCCACCTATTCAGTCAACCTCAAACAGCTCGAAACGAAAGTAAGACTTGGATACCACCACCTTTACTTGAGCATGATCAAGGGTGAGCGAGACCTCAAACTCGACGACGCAGCAGAGGTCGCGAGCGCTTTGGATCTCACATTGAACGAGTTCCATGATGCGCTGCGGCAGAAGCTCTTTCACGCTGACAGCCGTCAGGACAGCCTGCTGCAGGCTCCAGGCCGTGGCCCGAAGAAGGCCGGAAAGCAAAAGCCAAGCCCTACCGTCGCGGCGCCAGAAGGAAAGCTCGGAGTTCTGATGCCCGGCCTGGGCGCTGTTGCCACGACTTTCATGGGCGGCGTCGAGCTGATTAAGAAGGGCTTAACAAAGCCGATCGGTTCACTGACCCAGATGGGACATATCCGGCTTGGGAAGCGCACTGATGGAAGCAACCCGCTGATCAACGACCTGGTTCCTCTGGCTCAACTCGACGACCTGGTTTTCGGCGGATGGGACATCTACGAGCGCGACTGTTACGAAGCCGCTTCCGATGCAGCGGTCCTCGAGAAGCCGATGCTTGAGAGTGTCCGCGGGGAACTGTCCTCTGTCCGTGCCATGCCAGCCGTATTCGAGAACCGTTTCGTCACTCGGATCACAGGGCCCAACGTGAAAACCGAGAGCAACAAGATGCATTCGGCCGAAGCGCTCATGCGGGACATCGAGACGTTCAAGCGCGAGAACGGACTATCTCGGGTCGTGATGATCTGGTGCGGTTCCACCGAGATCTACCAATCCGCGAGCGCGTCTCACCAGAGCCTGGAGGCGTTCGAGAAAGGTCTTCTGCAAAATGATCCTCAGATTTCTCCTTCGCAGATTTACGCCTACGCAGCGCTCAAGAGCGGTATTCCGTTCGCGAACGGCGCTCCCAACCTGACCGTCGACTTTCCGGCCATGCACGAGCTGGCCAAGCGTGAGGGTGTTCCGATTTGCGGCAAGGACTACAAGACCGGGCAAACGTTCATGAAGACGCTGATTGCCCCCGGTCTCAAGAGCCGTCTGCTAGGTCTCAACGGCTGGTTTTCGACCAATATCCTGGGGAATCGCAACGGCCTCGTGCTCGACGATCCTGATTCGTTCAAGACCAAGGAAGTCAGCAAGCTGGGCGCGCTCGAGGTGATCATGCAGCCCAAGGAGTATCCCGACCTCTATGCAAAGTTCGATCACATGGTGCGGATCAACTACTACCCGCCGCGCGGCGACAACAAAGAGGGATGGGACAACATTGACATTTTTGGCTGGCTCGATTACCCCATGCAGATCAAGGTGAACTTTCTCTGCCGCGATTCGATTCTGGCCGCGCCGCTTGTGCTGGACTTGGCCTTATTCCTCGATCTTGCCAAACGAGCAGGCATGGCGGGGACGCAGGAGTGGCTCTCGTTCTATTTCAAGAGCCCCATGGTGGCGCCGGAACTCTACCCCGAGCACGACATTTTCATTCAGCTCATGAAGCTCAAGAACACGCTTCGCTGGATGGCGGGCCAAGATCTGATCACTCACCTTGGGCTGGAATATTACGACTGAGAGCGGGAACCGGGACGCACTTCTCACCGCCTGGCGGGAGAAGTGAGAGAGGGGCCCGTCAGTCAGTAGGAGGCGCGCGCCTCCCGGCGGGCCGCGCCGGCCTCCGGGCCGGCGTCACCTCGAAACAACCCGTTGACGACGGCGAGCTGCCGCAAAGGCCCGCAGCCGTTCACGGATAATCCATAATTTTATTCCCTTTATTATCAACGCCGCCATGCCGGCCTCCCCCGAAGTACTTGACACCGCCTGGTACACTGCGGCTAGAAACCGGAAAGGACATAGATCGCCGGACCAACACGACCGTTTCCCGGCCGGGACAGTTTCGAGTTGCTCTCCGAAATTTGTGGTCATCCATCGCGGATGGCTTCTAACTCAGCAGCGGCCGGCAGTTTCGCAGGCCAGACGTGGCGCACGCTTTCAGCGTGCCGTGTCGCCATTCGTGGCGACATAGTAGGAACCGGCAATCCTGCCGGTCCACGCGGCGACATTTATGTCGACGCAAGCGTCCGTCCAAGCAACTGCTGAGCGAGAAGACCATCCGCAAGCAGCCACTTCTTGGGACTCCTTTGGGAGGCGGCCGCGAGGTTCAATCAACGGGAGCAAGAGGCGCCTCTATAAACAAGCCCGATC
>Ga0310123_10003035_pt1 | contig 13134 bp, 10 predicted proteins | sample CB6_AW_1057_MG_FD_203505 | JGI IMG/M metagenome (GOLD analysis project Ga0310123, IMG submission 203505) | Marine microbial communities from Western Arctic Ocean, Canada - CB6_AW_1057 | ecosystem: Environmental > Aquatic > Marine > Oceanic | place: Canada: Western Arctic Ocean | collected... | reverse complement strand
TCGAACAGACCGCCGAAGGCACACTCGACCTGATCGTCGCCGGCAACCTCGAGAGCGTGTTGATGATCGAGGGCTTTGCCAAGCAGATGCCCGAGGACGAGATGCTCGAGGCGATCCTCTTCGCACAGAAACACATCGTCTCGATCTGTGAACTGCAGATGCAGCTCGTCGCCGAACTCGGTGTCGAGAAGGCCGAGTACGAAGAGCCCGGCGAGAATCCTCTGCTGAGCTCGATGCAAAGCGATGGATTCCAGCGGCTGAAGACCGCGATGCAGAGCACCGTGAAGGCCGAGCGTCACGAGCAGACCAAGGCACTCAAGGATGAACTGCTCGAGAAGCACTTCCCCGAGGACGCCGAGGAGACCGCCGACGGGGCCACCCGCGGTGACTTCAAGGAAGCCTTCCACGATCTCGAACAACTCGTCGTCCGTGACCTGATCCTCAACGACAAGATTCGGATGGATGGCCGCAGCATGGCCGACCTGAGAGACATCAGCTGCAGCGTCGACCTGCTGCCTCGAGTCCACGGTTCGGCGGTCTTCACCCGAGGTGAAACCCAGTCGATCTGCACCATCACGCTGGGGACTCCTCGAGACACCCAGCGGGTGGACGGTCCGGTCGAGGAGTACGAAAAGCGGTTCATGCTCGATTACAACTTCCCGCCCTACTCGGTCGGTGAGTGTCGCATGATCCGTGGTCCCGGACGCCGGGAAATCGGGCACGGAGCATTGGCCGAACGCAGCGTCGCTTCGATCCTGCCCGACTCCGAAGCCTTCCCCTACACGATCCGCGCGATCTCGGACATCACCGAATCCAACGGGTCCAGCTCGATGGCCAGTGTCTGCAGCACGACCCTGGGCCTGATGGCCGCCGGAGTGCCGATCCTGCAGCCGGTCGCCGGCATCTCGATCGGCGTCGTCGCCGATCCCGACGGCCGCTTCGAACTGCTGACCGACATCCTCGGTGACGAAGATCACTTCGGCGACATGGACTTCAAGATCGCCGGCAGCCAGATCGGCATCACCGGCATCCAGCTCGACCTGAAAATCAAGGGGATCTCCGAGGAGATCATCACGGCCACCCTGGCCCAGGCCAAGGACGCCCGGCTGAATATCCTCCGCTCGATGCTCGGAACACTCGGAGCTCCTCGTTCGGACATTTCCGAGCACGCCCCGAGACTCGAACGCACCCAGATCGATCCCGAGAAGATTGGCCTGCTGATCGGACCCGGCGGCAAGACCATCCGGGCGATCCAGGACGAGACCTCGACCCAGATCGACATCCAGGAAGACGGCACAGTCACCGTCGCCTCCAGCGACAGCGCCGCCGCACAGTCCGCCCTGGCCCGGATCGAAGCTCTGACCGAAGAGGTCAAGGTCGGACGGATCTACAGTGGAACCGTCTCCTCGGTCAAGGACTTCGGCGTCTTCATCGAAATCGCGCCCGGCAAGGATGGACTCTGCCACATCAGCGAACTCGCCGATGGTTTCGTCAAGTCCGTCGCCGATGTCTGCAAAGTGGGGGACAAGATGGAGGTCAAGGTGATCGCCGTCGACGACCAGAACCGCGTCAAGCTCTCGCGACGTGCCGTGCTGGCCGAAGCCGGGGGCGGCGACGAAGCGAGCGAATCCGCAGACGATGACGCTGCTGAACCCGCCGGCGATGCGGCCGACGATGCCGCTGGCCAGGAGACCGCTGACGACGACGGAGGCGACAGCAGCCAGGAGTGACGGCGATCGACTCGCAGGAACACCAGGAGCTGTTGTCTCGGTACGCCGAGAGGTACGCGGAAATCGCCAGCCTGGCCGGAGGCCTCGCTCACGAGATCCGTAACCCGCTCTCGACCATCTCCATGAACCTCGACCTGCTCGTCGAAGACCTCGCCAGCTCCGTAGCAGCCCGCGACCGCAGGATGCTCGACAAGCTGCACACCGTGCAGTCCGAGTGCCGGCACCTCGAAGAAATCCTCGACGCCTTCCTGCAGTTCGCTCGAGTCGGCTCGCTCGAACTCCAACCCGTCAACCTCAATGACCTCGTCACCTCGTTCCTCGAGTTCTACCGGCCGCAGGCCGACGAAACGGGGATCGAGATCAGCCCGCACCTGGAACCGGGACTCCCCGAGGTGGGAGGCGATGACGCGGTGCTCAGGCAAATGCTGATGAACCTCTGTCGCAACGCCACCGAGGCGATGCCCGAGGGAGGACGACTGGAGATCCAGACCGCGGTGGACGATGACCACGTGGCCCTGGTCGTCATCGACAACGGACACGGGATCGACGCCGCGGCACGAGAGAAGATGTTCGACACGTTTTTCTCGACTCGACCCTCCGGCAGTGGTCTCGGACTGCCCACCGTCCGTAAAATCGCTCAGGCTCACCACGGCACCATCACCTGCGAAAGCGAACCCGGACAGGGAACCAAGTTCACCATCCGGCTGCCGATCGATACGCCCAGGCAACCATGAACGACTCGACCCGAGATCCCGCCGTCGACGACACGCTGGAACCCACCGGACCACCCATCCGTGTGCTCATCGTCGACGACGATGAACCCCACGCCCAGGCGGTCGCCGAGAGTCTCGAACGGGTCGGCTACGACTGCACCACCGAAATCTCGGGCGAAGACGGGGCGGCGCGAATCGAGAGCGATCACTTCGACGTGGTGGTCACCGACCTGATGATGGGCGACCTCGACGGGCTGGCACTGCTGCAGAAGACCAAGGAGGAGCTTCCCAACGCCGAGGTGATCCTGCTGACCGGTCACGCCTCGGTCCAGTCGGCACTCGCCGCCGGACAGGCCGGAGCCTCGATGTACCTCACCAAGCCGCTGGACATCAGCGAACTCAGGACCGCCGTCAACAAGGCCTCAACCCGCCTCCGACTGCTCCGCCGAAACGCAGAACTCGCACGGCGACTCGATGAACGATTCGGGTTCGAAGGAGTCATCGGCAACAGCCCGGCCATGAACCGCGTACTCGACCAGCTCAAACACGTCGCACCCACCAGCAGCACCGTGCTGATCGAAGGCGAAAGCGGCACCGGCAAGGAACTGGTCGCTCGAGCCCTGCACCAGAACAGCGACAGAAAATCCAAGCCCTTTGTCCCGCTGAATATCTCGGCGCTGCCCGAGAGTATTCTCGAGAGCGAGCTGTTTGGGCACGAGGCGGGGGCGTTCACCGGGGCCCAGGGGCGGAGGATCGGGAAGTTCGAATTCGCCAACGGAGGAACCCTGTTCCTGGACGAGGTCGGCGAAATGCCCTCCGAGACCCAGATCAAGTTGCTCAGAGTCCTCGAGGACCGCAAGGTCGCACGGATCGGCGCCAACGAGGAGATCGAGGTCAACGTGCGGATGGTCGCCGCCACCAATGCGGACCTCGAGAACTCGGTCCGAGAAGGCCGCTTCCGGGAAGACCTCTACTACCGCATCGCCGTCGTCACCATCGACCTGCCGCCGCTCAGAGAACGACGGGCCGATATGCCGCTGCTGATCGACCACTTCCGAAAAGAATTCGCCGAAGCCTACGGAAGGGATGTGCCCGACGTCTCGCGAGCCGCACGCCAGGCACTGATCGCTCACGACTGGCCCGGCAACATCCGCCAACTCCGAAATACCATCGAACGCATGCTCGTGCTCGACTCCGACGGATTGCTCGATGTCGACGACCTGCCCGATGATATCGTGCCCACTGCCGATGGAGATGGCGACACCGCACGCAGCTACAGTGGAGCCGATGGACTCGTCGGACGACCCCTCGCCGATGTCGAACGGTTCTATATCGAACAGGCTCTCGAACTGGTCGACAGCAAACGTGAAGACGCTGCAGCACTACTCGGTATTGGTGAACGGACGCTATACCGTAAAATCAAGGAGTACGGGCTGAATCAGTGATTCTGCCCGGAACCCGACCCCCGTGGCCGGTGTTCATTCTCCGCAACCCCCTCGACGGGCCTTGAAAGTCGAATTCATGCCCCTGCCCGGTACTCAACGCACGCTGGCTGTTCTCACCTGCCTCTGGGTGCTTTGCCCAACACTCGACGCCGCCGAACCGGTACCGGCACAAGCAGCGGCCTCGAGACTCTCGGCCGAAATCGACCGGCTGATCGATGCCGAGATCACCGCCTCGGGTGGCAAGCCGGCAGCCTTGACCAACGACAACGATTTCCTCCGCCGGGTCACACTCGACCTCGCCGACCGACTCCCGTCACCTCGCGACGCCACACTCTTCGGGCTCAACCCCGACTCGAACAAGCGGTCGCAGCTGATCGAGAGACTGATCGACTCGCCGGAATTCTCTGCCTCGCAGTCCCGCTACTGGCGAGATGTCATTTTTTCACGCGCCACGGAAGTTCGCAGCCGGCTGATGATTCCCGCCTTCCAGGCCTGGATGACCGAGCAGTTCGAGCAGCGGCAGGGCTGGGACACGATCGTCGAGAGCCTGCTGACGGCCAGCGGAGACGTGCGTGAGAACGGAGCCACCGCACTGATGTTCGCACAGGGAGGCCAGGCGGCCGAGCTGGCGGCAGAGACCTCGCGGATCTTCCTCGGGATCCAGATCCAGTGCGCCAATTGTCACGACCACCCCACCGACCACTGGAAGCGGATCCAGTTCCACCAACTGGCCGCCTTCTTCCCCCGGGTCCGCGTCCGGCCCAAGCGGAACTCGACACCACGCACTTTCGAAATCGTCTCGCTCAACTCCAGCCCAAGCCGCAATCGCAACACCTCCCCCCGGGCCATCGCCTCCCTGTTCCGACGCCTCGATCTCAACCGCGACGGGAAACTGGTCGCCAGTGAAGTCGCGAAGACCCGGCTGGCCGAGAATTTCCAGAGACTGCTCTCGCGAGGCGACACCGACAAGGACGGTGGCCTGAGCCTGAAGGAATTCCAGAAGATCCCGCCGCCGGGCAACGGCAACCGACGCTTCGATATCGAACACTTCATGCCCAATCTCGCCGAACCCGACGACCGCGGCGATGCGGTCCGGCCGGTGTTCTTCGCCACCGGTGGCCGAGCCGCTGTGGGCCTGGAGGACCAGGAACGACGCCAGCTGCTGGCCAACCACATCACCTCAAAGAGCAACCCCTGGTTCGCTCGTGCCTACGTCAACCGCACCTGGTCGGTGCTGCTGGGTCAGGGATTTACCACCCCGATCGATGACATGGGTCCCCAGCGCGAGACGGCTCACCCGGAAGTCTTCGAGCGACTCTGCCGCGACTTTGCCGACACCGACTACGACACCCGGCGACTGTTCAAGGTGATTGCCGGGACGCGGGCCTACCAGAGACAGATCCGCCACCGCGATCCCAACGACGCCACCCCACCATTCGCCGCGGCTGAACCCAGCCGACTCCGAGCCGACCAGATCTACAACTCGCTGCTCGGGGTGCTCGGGGTAGACTCCACCAGCAGCAGTCTCAGATCGCTGCGCGGACGTCGATCCTCGCAGCAGGGCCAGATGATGGCCCGCCGACAGGCTGCCGGGAGAACTCTGTTCCTCTCACTCTTCGGATTCGATCCCTCGACTCCCCAGGAAGATATCACCGGCAACGTGCCCCAGGCCCTGTTCCTGATGAACTCGCCGATGATCCACGCCGCGGTCAGGGCCCAGGGCAACACCCGCCTGGCACGGATCCTCAGGCAACATGCCAAAAATGACGATGCCGTCGCGGAGGTCTACCTGCTGGTGCTCTCACGAGAACCCTCGATTTCCGAACAGGGCATCTGCCGCGACTACATCGCCCGTGTGGGCGACCGTGGCGAAGCATTCGAAGACCTGATGTGGAGCCTGATCAACTCCAGCGAATTCCTCTCCCGCAGATAACCCCTCGATCAACCCGACCTCCCCAGGCAGCATCCTGCGGGCCGCAGGAGCAGACTCATCATGACCCACTCTTTATCCGGCAAACCCGGTACACCTGGCACGGTTTCCCGACGTCGCATTCTCGAGGCCGTCCCCGCCACCGCCCTGGCCGCCGGCACCATCGGGATCGCAGATGTCGTCCGCGTCGACGCCGAAGAAATCAAGCGGCAGGGTCGATCGATGATCCTGTTGTGGATGGCCGGAGGCCAAAGCCAGTTCGAGACATTCGACCCCAAGCCGGGGACCAAAAACGGCGGTCCCACCCAGGCCATCTCGACGGCGGTTCCCGGAGTGCAACTGGCCGAAAACTGGGCCCGTACCGCCTCGGTGCTCGACAGGTTCTCGCTGATCCGCTCGATGACCAACAAGGAAGGCAATCACCAGCGAGCCAGCTACCAGCTGCACACCGGCTACGTACCCTCGGGCAGCGTCAAGCACCCCAGTCTCAGTGCCAGCATCGCCGAACAGTTGTCCGACCCGAAGTTCGAGTTGCCTCCGGTCGTATCCGTCGGCCGCACCACCGGATCAGGATTCCTCGGTGTCGACTACGAACCGTTCACCGTCCGCACGCCCGGCCAATTGCCTCAGAACGTCGCCGTCCCCGTGCCCAGCCAGCGTTATCGCCGCAGGCTCGGACTGTTGGGACAGCTCGAAGGCGAATTCGCCGGCCGGGGAGGCCAGGCCGTCGTCGCCAACCACCAGAAACTCTACAAGAAGTCCTCCCGAATGGTGCTCAGCGAAAACGTCTCGGCCTTTGACATCGCCGACGAATCCGATTCGCTGAAGCAGAAGTATGGCGACACGTCGTTCGGACGAGGATGCCTGCTGGCCAGGCGGCTGGTCGAATCGGGAGTCACCTTCGTCGAAGTCGTCTCACGTGGCTGGGACACGCACCTGGACATCTTCGACCGCATCGCTGCCCTGGCCGAACAGGTCGACCCTGCGGTGGCGACGCTGGTCGAAGATCTCGAGGATCGAGGCCTACTCGAAAAGACACTCGTCGTCTGGATGGGTGAATTCGGCCGGACTCCACGAGTCAATGCGCGGGGCGGCCGCGATCACTATCCCCGTGTCTTCTCGGCGGCGGTCGCCGGAGGTGGAGTCCGGGGTGGGCAGGTGATCGGTGGCAGTACCGCCGACGGCAGCGCCGTGGCCGACCGACCCGTCAGCGTCCCCGACCTGTTCTGCTCGGTCTGCCACTCGCTGAAAGTCGATCCCCGCAAGGAACACCTCAGCCCGCTCGGCCGGCCCATGAAAGTGGTCGACGGAGGCGAGGTCGTGCAGGAACTCTTCGGGTAGTCAACCCGCTGTCGCTAGGCCTCCTCATCCTCCTCGATCAACCGCGGTCGGAAGAACTTCATCGTCTGAGTGACAACCGTCTTGCGGGTGACGAATCGCGGGCCCAGGGTTCGCAGGTAGTTCCAGAACCCGGTCACCAGGTAACTGCGACGCTTCTCAAGACCTCGCAAGGCCTCCTTGACCACCTGGGACGTCGTCTGCCCGTGCTGTTTCTTCAACCACCCCGGCACCCCGGCGACATCAAAGAACTCGGTGTCGGTCGTCCCCGGACACAAGGCCATCACGGTGACGCCCCGGTCACGAGCCTCGGCCCACAACGCCTCGCTGAAATGCAACACGAAGGCTTTCGACGCCGAGTAGACCGCCATGTAGGCCACCGGCTGCATCGCCACGACGCTGGCGACGTTGATGATCGCTCCGTGTCCCTGCTCGAGTAGTCCCGGCAGCACCCGGTACGTCAACTCGGTCAACGCGGCGACGTTCAAACCGACCATCGACATCATCACGTCGACATCGGTCTCGGCAATCTCACCCACGAACCCGAACCCGGCGTTGTTGACCAACAACTCGAGCGTGATCTCCTGGGCGGCCACCGCATCGAGCACCTTGGCGACCCCGCCGGGAGTGCACAGATCCGCCGGTACAACCAGCGTCTGCACCATGTGCCGCTGCCGCAGTTCTTTGGCCAGTTGCTCGAGCCGATCGCCACGCCGGGCTGTGAGCACCAGGTGCATGCCGTTTCCGGCCAGCACCCGCGCAAACTCGGCGCCGATACCGCTGGAAGCCCCGGTCACCAGGGCCCATCGTTCGGTGTAAGCCTCCAACACCCCACCCACCTTCCGGTCGGCTCAATTCCAGAGCACAGTCGGACCCACTTGGGTGCGAATCGTATCAGAATCACCCTAAAAAAAACCCGCCGCAGCCGCCAGGGCCACCGCAGCCGTCTCGATTCGCAGCACGTGAGGACCCAGGCCCACCCTCGTCGCTCCCGCCAGCTCGGCCGCGATCAACTCGTCGTCGCTCCAACCCCCCTCCGGACCCACGCACAACACCAGCGACCCGGTCGCATCACCGGGCAACACGGCGTCGGGTTGGCCCACGATCGCCGCACCCCGCTGAGCGATCACCAGCGACTGGTTCTCAGTGGCCAACAGGTCACACCACTCGGTCAGACCCTCGATCCGCATCAACCGATTCCGGCCGCACTGCTTGCAGGCGGCGATCACCGACTGCTGCATCTTCTTCAGCTTGCCGTCCCTGGGATGCACCACGCTGTGCCGGGTCTTCAGAGGCACCAGCCGATCGACGCCCAGCTCGGTCAGCTTTTCGACCAACGACCGAAGGCGGTCGCCCTTGGGAATCGCCGTGGCCATCACCAACTCGGGACCGCTCACCGCAGGATCCTGCCCCGACTCGAGGATCGCCAGCTCGAGCTCCCGACGGCCGCCTCCGATGATCTCCGAGACCGCCCAACCGCCACGTCCGTCGAAGAGCTCGACGGCATCACCGGGACCCAGTCGCAGCACGCTCGAGAGATGCCTGGCCTCGGGCCCGTCGAGTACCACCCGTGAGCTGGTCTCGCCGGACACATCACCGGGCAGTTGTGACAGATTCTCGAGATACGCGCGGTGCGTCATCGCAACACCTCTTCGTGCAGCACGCGAGGGATCCCGATGTCGACCACGTACACCTCGCCCGTCCACTCGACCGCCGTCTCGACCAACATGCCCTTCTTGCAAGCCACCATCGTGGCCGTGTGATCGGCACGTACACAGCGGCCCAGCACTTCACCGGTGTCGCAGTCGAGACCGCTGGGCAGATCGATTGCCAATACCGGAGTGCTCGACCTGTTGATCGCATCGATCGCCTCGTCAAACGGAGGCCTCACCGGGCCGCGAATCCCGGTCCCCAGCAACGCGTCCACGATCCACCCCGATCCCTCCAGCACCGCGTCCCAGCCCCCCGCCAAGACACTCTCGACCCTACCACCACCGGCAACCCACACCCGGTGATTGGCCTTTGCGTCCCCATCCAACTGCGACGGATCGACGGCCGAAGCGATACCGACGGCGTGGCCCGAGTTGTCCAGGTGACGGGCGATCACGTAGCCGTCGCCCCCGTTGTTCCCCTGGCCCGTGCAGATGCAGACCGGACCGCTGATCCCCAGTCGCTCGAGTAACCGTGCACAACCTCGACCGGCATTCTCCATCAACACCAACCCGCTCAGCCCGTACTCACCGACCGCACGCACGTCGATATCACGAGCCTGCTGGCGCGACAATGAGGGTTGAGAATCGGGCATGAGTGGCTGGTCAGGATCACGCTCCGCCTTCAGAGGTGGCCGGTTCCGGGGGCTGGGAATAGGTCAGGAACCCACGCACCGCCGCCAGGAACTCGTCGGGTTCATCACCCGCGATGTTGTGAGCACTCTTGGCGAACACCTTGAGGTGAGCACGAGGAATCCGGTCGGCGATCTGCTGCGAGTGATTCGGCGGGCAGATCCAGTCCTTGGCACCTGCCAGGACCAGCGTGGGGCAGAGAATCGAGCTCAACTGATCGGTGTAGTCGAACACCCGCAGGAAGTCTGAGAAGCCGAGGTTGAGTTGTTCGAAGTTCCGGGTTCCACGACTCCACGACTCGATGGACTTCTCGGCATCGTGCGTGACCGAGTACATCGGCCCCATCGCCTGGTAGTACTCGCGGAGCTGTTCAAGCGATTCGAACGACCCGGCCCACAGCCTCCTGCAGACCTCCTGCTGCTCGGGTGTCCCGCGTTCCTCGACGATCCGTTTTGCATCGTCGAGGAACCTGTGGCTGGGCGCGGTGGCACACAGCACCAGGTTCGACAGCCGCTGGGGGTACTTGATCGCATACCCCTGTGCGACCATGCCGCCGTAGGACGATCCCAGCAGGCAGATGGAATCGAGCCCGAGATAGTCTCTCAACGCGTCGACATCGTCGATGTTCTCTTCGAGCGTGCAGCTGGCTGGATCCTCTGCGGCGCTGCGTCCCGAGCCACGGTGGTCGACATAGACCAGCTGGGCCACGTCGACCAGCCGGGCCACGGTCGACTTGAATCCGACGTGATCGCCGCCCGGTCCACCGTGCAGCAAAAACAGCACCGGCCGCTCGACCATCCGGTCGCCGTCGGGCACCAGGCCCGCCCCGTCGACGTCGAAGTAGATCTCGGTTCCGCGGACCCTTGCCTTCATCGCGGTCTCTCCCTCTCGCGGTCGCGCCTGGCGAATCGACTTACCCGGACCCGTCGAACCGATGAGTCGGCACGGGTCGCCCGGGCCGGAAACTCTGGGCCTGCCGAAACTCCACCGACGCACCCAACTCCCCAACCGCCCCCTGCACCTCGTCCCGGACCAGCTCTTCGAGCCACTCGGGGTCGCAGGCCACGCGAGCATTGACGATCACCTCGACCGTCTTGACCTGGCAATTCGATGGCAGAGACAACTCGGGCTGGTCTTCGCTGGAGACGAGATTGGCGACGCCGAAGAAGCCCTCCCACAACCCGATGATCTTCAGGTGAGCCGTCTCGGCCTGACGCTCCTCAAGACGGCCTGCCATGCGGTTGACCAGTTCGAGCAGGAAGCTGTCCAGATCGAACGACTCGTCGGAGGAGACCTGCAGCGTGCTGTTGAGCCAGCCCAGTTCGGCTTCGCCCTCGGCGTAGATGTCGTAGTCGATGTCGAGCACGCGGCGGCCAAAGTCGCCGGTCTGCCCGAGCAACTCGACCAGTTGATCAAATCCCTCACCGGTCTTGGCCGAGATCCTCAGGACCGGCACACCCGGACAATGGTCACTGACCAACTCGACCAGTTCGTCAGCCTGTTCCTGTTCCAGCTCGTCGATGCGATTGACCAGGATCGCATCGGCCTCCTCGAGCTGCTTCTTCAGGATGTAGCCCGCCTTGGGCGAGAAGCCTCGCGACTCGCCACGCAGCACGCGGCGGCCGTGGCTGGGCTTGAGGATGACCGAATAGGGAGCGATCTCGAAGCGGGTTTCGAAGAGCCGCTTGATGGGCTGGATCACGGTGGCGACCAGGTCGGTACAGCTGCCGACCGGTTCGGCCAGGATCACGTCGGGCCGCTCGTCCTCACCCAGCTGCTCCATCGTGCTCATCAACTCGTCAAAGTTGCAGCAGAAGCACGCTCCGGCCACCTCGCCCACTTCGAATCCCTGCGAGCGAAAGGTGTTGGTGTCGACCAGGTCGGATGCCTGGTCGTTGGTGACCACGCCGACATTTTGCCCGTTTTCGGTGAAGTGCCGGGCCAGTCGCCCCAGCGTCGTGGTCTTGCCGGCTCCCAGGAAGCCGCCGACCATGATGTAGCGAATGGAGTGCATCGCGAAGTCCGGGAGGGCGCCGCTTGTCTTGGAATGTCCAAACTGCGACAACCAAGAGGCGCGGTCCGAACCGGCCATCGTAGAGGGTTTCTGCGACCCTCACCAACCCTGCCCCGCCCCCGATTGGCCTCACATGCCCACCGACGACCTCCCCGCCGTCCTCGGTGGCCAACCCCTGCGACCCCAGGGCCCGCCAGGCTGGCCGCCCGATGATCCGGCGATCGTTGAGGTACTGCACCAGGCGGCCGCCGACGGTAGCTGGGGCCGATACCACGGACCTCACGCCCAGGCACTCGCCCAACAACTCGCAGATCTGCACGGCTTCGAAAGTGTCCTGCTGTGTGCCAGCGGGACCGCCGCCGTGGAACTGGCACTCAGAGGCCTGAAGATCGGGGCCGGGGACGAGGTGATCCTGGCCGCGTACGACTTCCGAGGAAACATGCAGGACGTGCTGTGTGTCGGAGCCACCCCGGTGCTGGTGGATGTCCGGCCCGAGGACTGGAACCTCGACGTCGAACAGGTCGAAGAGGCCCTGACCGATGCGACCCGGGCCCTGCTGGTCTCGCACCTCCATGGAGGCCAGGTCGATATGCCGGCCCTGAGAGACCTGGCCGATCAGCGGGGGATTGCGATCATCGAAGACGCCTGCCAGGTACCCGGTGCTCGGGTGGCCGGTCGCATCGCGGGGGCCTGGGGCGACGTGGCGGTGCTGTCGTTTGGGGGCAGCAAGCTGCTCTCGGCCGGTCGCGGAGGAGCCCTGTTGACCGGTGATGAGAGCATCGTGCAGAGGGTGAAGACCTACACGCAACGGGGAAACGAAGCCTATCCACTCTCGGAACTCCAGGCCGCACTGCTGTTGCCTCAACTCGAGTCGCTCGCCGAACGAAACCAGCAACGGGCCACCGCTGCTCTCAAGATCATCGACTCGCTCGCAGATCACACCTCCCTGGTCCCCTTCGAACTGCCCAGCCTGCCCGACTCGCAGCCCGGTCTCTACAAGCTCGGCTTCAAGTTCCAACCCGGCGCCAGCCAGGGACTCTCACGCGACGCATTTGCCAAGGCGGTGCGGGCCGAAGGAGTCGCGATCGACCCGGGATTCCGCTCGCTGCACAAGTCTCACGGCCGACGCAGGTTCCACGCCGTGGGCGACCTGGCCGAAGCCGACCGGGCCGATGAGAACGTACTGGTGATGCACCACCCGCTGCTGCTGGAACCCGACGAATCACTGGCTCAGGTCAAAGCGGCCATCGATCGAGTCACCAACCACGCCGAGGAAATCGGCCGCGAGTTGGGATTCCCCTGTTGAATGGGGCGGGCTGACATCCTCTGCCGACCACTCGATTCTCGGACCGGTTGCCCACCGAACACCTCGAGCCTATTGTGACCCACTCCGCCGGACCCATTCCTCGCAGACAGCGAACCCGAGCATGATGGACTTTTCTCAGTCGTTTTCCGCGGGCCTCACCTACAACGACTTTGTCGGTCAATACGCGTCCGACACGGACCGTCAGCGTTGGGAAGACGTTTACAAGGGGATCTCACTCGATGAACGACAGACGGGCGTGCTCGGGTCGTTCGTCCGAGACATGAAGGTGGTGGTACTGGCCGGGGCCTGGTGCGGC